>Ga0209117_1000767_pt1 | contig 12116 bp, 8 predicted proteins | sample BlaSpr_A8_OM2_M2_FD_187978 | JGI IMG/M metagenome (GOLD analysis project Ga0209117, IMG submission 187978) | Forest soil microbial communities from Thunder Bay, Ontario, Canada - Black Spruce, Ontario site 2_A8_OM2_M2 (SPAdes) (version 2) | ecosystem: Environmental > Terrestrial > Soil > Boreal...
GGAGCTTCCGCAGGCGTTGTCGGTGCGGCCGCTTGCAGGTCGGCGACCGCCGAGCGAGCGGCGTCGATGAGCTTGCGCATCTCTTCCTGCATCTCTGGCGTCGAAGCCATCTGCTGCGCGGATTGCTGCGGTGAGGACGATGTCTGCACGGACTGCTGCCTCATGTCGCTGGGGCGGTCGGAGCTGAAGGGGACGACGACGACCTGCCGGACGATGTTCTCGCCGCGGCCCTGACCGCTCATCAACGGATCCTTGACGACCGGCATCATGCTGTCCGACCCGGCAGGGACGAAGCGCGACTTGACAGGATCGAACAGGTCCTGGTTGACCTGGACGCCGTAGAACGCGGCCTTGTCCAGAGAGGTGGGGACGTAGCCGGTGGCGTTGTACTCCAGTCGAAGGTCGGTGCCCATGCCCAACAGGAAGATGTCGCGCAGGATCGCGCCGTTGGCGTCATAGCCGACTACCTCAGCGATCTGGGCGACCTTGCGCCGTCCGTCGGGCATGCGGGCCTGGTGGACTATGAGGTTGACCGCGGAGGCGATCTGCGCGCGCACTGCCTCGAATGGAATGTCGATCGAGGCCATCATCACCATCGTCTCGAGACGTGAGAGCGCGTCGCGAGCGGAGTTGGAGTGAATGGTCGACATGCTTCCGTCGTGGCCGGTGTTCATGGCCTGGAGCATGTCGAGGGCCTCCGAGCCGCGAACCTCACCGACGAGGATGCGGTCGGGGCGCATTCGAAGGCTGTTGCGCAAAAGCTGGCGAATCGTCAGCTCGCCCTTGCCTTCGACGTTGGCCGGCCTGTGCTCCAGCGCGATGACGTGCGGGTGGTCGATCTGCAGCTCGGCGGCGTCTTCGATGGTGATCACGCGCTGGTTGTGCGGGATGAAGCGCGCGATCACGTTCAGCGTCGTCGTCTTGCCAGAGCCGGTGCCACCTGAGACCAGGATGTTCATGCGGCCCAGCACGGCAGCTTGCAGGAACTCGGCCATCGCGGGGCTGAGGCTGCCTTCGCGAGTCAGGTCCTCCATGCCGAGGACCGCGTCCTTGAACTTCCGGATCGTCAGCGCGGCGCCGTGGATGGCGGCCGGCCGGATGATGGCGTTGACGCGGCTGCCGTCTGGCAGCCGGGCGTCAACCATCGGGTTCAACCCATCGATGTGGCGGCCCGTTGTCGCCACCATGCGCCGGATCGTCTCGAGGAGCTGGTTCTCGTCCTCGAAGTGCACGTCTGCTTTGGTGAGGACGCCACGCCGCTCGATGAAGACCTGGTCCGGACCGTTGACCATGATCTCGCTCACCGACCTGTCGTGGAGAAGGGCGTCGAGCGGTCCGTATCCGACCGCGGCGCGCAGGATGATGTCCGCAAGGGCCGACTTTTCCTGCGATGTGAGGACGATCCCGTCCTCGGAGAGGAAGCGATCGAGGTGGGCACGCACGGAACGAGAGAAGGCAAGGGTGTCGCCGGTGGTCAGCCCGACATCACGGATCAGCGCGAGCCGGTCGCGGAAGTCGTTGGCGAGCTTGCTCAGGTCGCGGCCCTGTCGCGCCGCGGCCTCCAGGACGTCGGAGCGGCGCCGCTGCGGCGCAAGGGCCGGTGTGGTGGCCGCCCACATGTCCACGAACTGCATTTCGAGGAGCGCGGGAGACGACGCGACTGCCGGGATCACGCGCTGGCGTTCGGTGAGGCGGATCTTGATCGCCACGCCTTCGCCATCCGGCTGCTGCCCGGGGTCGATGTACGCGGCGATCCACTCCCCGTCGCGGAAGCGGAGGATTGCCTTGCGGGCCGGGGTCCTATCGCCGGGGTCGGGCTCGAGGTTCTGATCGTCGACCGAGCCGAAGACCACGTATTTGATGTCGCGAGCGGGGATCCAGCGCGGGCGGTCGGCGTCCGGCGGGTTGAAGATCGGAAAGCCGTCCGGGCTGAGCCCTCGTGCGTCGGAATCGCCTTCTTCGAGGCCCCCGTCGAGACGATGGACAGCGACCCGGACTCGGGGTGCTCGCGAAGGCGCGCCGTTGGACCCCGGGCCCGTCACCGCCAGCGAAGTACCGGCAGGCGTGCCTTCGGGAGTCTCCGGCGAGGTGGTGATCACCTCGCTCATGGGCGTTCCAACGGCGTGGGCGGCATCACGGCGGGCGTCATGGATGCTAGCACTGGCTTAACGGCACTCCACCCCACTTAGCTGAACCTTTCTGGTGGCCGGCGGCGGTCCAGGATCCACTTTGAGCCTGGCATGCGCTTGGCGACCCCCTTCACTTCGGCGGCACGGGAAGCAAGAGCGGCAGCGCTCGTATAGCGGCCGGGTTCTGCGATCACGATCCCGATCGAAACGGAAACCAGCGGTGTCCGCATCTGGTTGCCGTTGCGCTCCTCGGACTCGATCCAGCCGCGTTCGCGGTCAGGCGCGTCGTACAGCGCCGGCATCGCGTCGTCGAATCGCTTGGCGATGTCGGCCGCGATCGCCTCAGCCATGCCTGGATCGGTGAGGATGACGAAGTCGTCGCCGCCCACGTGACCGGCAAAGTGCCGCGCCGAATAGTTGGCTTCGAGGACCTCGAGGATGATGGTGGCGAGAGTCTTGATCACGTCATCGCCGCGCAAGAACCCGTAGTGGTCGTTGTAGCTCTTGAACGCATCGATGTCGGGATAGAGGCAGGCGAATCGCTCGCCGTTGGCGAGGCGAAGAGCCATCTCGCGCAGGATGTCGCTGTTGCCGCTCATCCCGGTCAACGGGTTGAGGTCGCGGGTCGTAGTGGAGCGGCTCATCACCGCACGAAGGCGCGCCACCAGCTCTTCAGGGATGAAGGGCTTGGTCACGTAGTCGTCGGCACCGGCGAGCAGGTGTTCGACCTTGTCTTTCAACGAGCTGCGCACGGTCAGGAACACGATTGGTATCAGGCGCGTGCGGAAGTCGGCACGGATCTCGGTCAGGATCTGATCACCTGTCGTGTCGCCGAGCATCAGGTCGAGCAGGATGATGTCGGGCCGCCACTCCACCGCAGCTCCATGTGCCGAACGTCCGTTGTCGACGGGCACGCACTCGAATCCAGCGCGCTCCAGGACACGCCTGACGAGCCGGAGCATCTGCTCGTCGTCATCGACCACGAGGACGATCTCGCGATGCGCCGAAGGAGCTCGCGGGGGCGTCTCCTTCTCCGTCCCGGGCTTCCTTGCAGCGTTCACGCTGGACTCGCGGGAGGGGATTCTTCCCCGACCGCCGGAGGCTCGGGCATATGCAGCAGGCGCCGGCGGAGCTTGTCGGTGAGCGCGATCGCGCGCTCCGCCGCTGTGCGCACCTCGACGATGTCGGCACGCACCGCTTCCGGGTCGTCGGTCTCCTGGGCGATGAGCTCGCTGTAGTTGACGATCACAGCGAGCATGTTGCGAAAGTCGTGGATCAGAACGCGATCGGCTTGCTCTTCACCGTCCGTGCTCACAGCCGTTTCACCAACCGCCATTTGTTGACCTCGCCTTCGCGCTTGTAGATGAGCTCGTCAAGCAGCCAGCGGGCCATCGGGAGACCGCGCCCGGATTCGCTCTCCGCGTCTGGCATCGCGCGCGTGGCGAAGTCGACAACCGCGGGACCGCGATCGATGAACGATGCCTTTGCAGTGTCATGGTCGAGCTCGAGGTCGTACTCCACGGGAGGGTCGACGTGATTGGGGCGGCCGTGCGTGAGCACGTTGGCACCAATCTCCGCCAGCGCAATCTCGAAGTGCATGACGTTGGTGTCTTCCGGGGTTCGGCCGGATGCTTCGCGCAGAAGCTGGACGGACTCATGGAGCTTCTCCAGTCCTTCATCAAGCTCGCTGAACGTGGCGTGGAACTCAAAGGGCTCCGTACGGGTCCCCACGATCAGAACCCAGTCAGGGCTTCCTCGACGGTCGAGAAGTACGGGAACACACGATCCAGCGTCGTGAGCTCGAGCACCACTCTTACCTGCTGGTTGGGCGCGGCGAGCCGCAGGTCGCCCTGCGAGCTGCGGATCTGCTTCAGGGCGGCGATCACCGAACCCAGGCCGGTGCTGTCGACGAAGCTGATGCCCTCCATGTCGAGGACGACCCGCGGCGGCCCATTCTTGAGGGCTTCGCTGATCGCTTCCTTTAATGTCGGAGCGCCGGCCACGTCGAGCCGCCCGGTGGGCGCCACCACGGTCACCCCGTTGTCGGCTTGCCGGCTCTGGATCTCAAGGCTCATCTAGGTTGTCCCACCACGGGCATGACTATATGCCACGGAGTCTTGAGTTGAGCCTCTTACACTGCTGGGCGTGAACTCGGTTCCAGAAGCACGGAGGCTGCTCATCGTCGATGACGAGGAAGCGCTGGCCAAGGTCATGGTGCGAACTCTGCGCAGCCGGGGCTTCGAATCCGACATCGCCCTGACCGCGGCTCAGGCCCGGCAGCTGCTCGAGACCAGTGCTTACGCGCTTGTCTTGCTCGATGTGCGGCTGCCGGATGAATCGGGCTACGGGCTGCTCCAGGAGCTGCGCACAACGCGGCCGGACACGGCGGTGGTGATGATCTCGGGCGTCGACGACCCGGAGCTGGGCAAAGCCGCGCTGGAGCATGGCGCCTACGCCTACATGGTGAAGCCGGTCGGCGCCACGCAGCTGTACCTGATGGTCGTCAACTCGCTGCAGCGCCGAACGCTCGAGCTGGACCATCGCGCCAACCTGCAGCGCCTGGAGGGGATGCTCGCGGAAAGGGCGGACCAGATGCGCAGAGCGGTCGAGCTCCAGGCGGGCATGCTCCCGGCCTCCCCATTAAAGGAAGAGGGCTTCGAGCTGGCCGCGCATTTCACGCCTTCCAAGGAGATCAGCGGGGATTTCTACGACTGGTACCGGCAGGATGCGGGTGTCGAGGTGGTGGTCACGCTCGGGGATGTCATGGGCAAGGGCCTTTCTGCCGCGCTGATGATGGCGACCGCGCGCGCCGCGCTGCGGGGCTCAGCCGGGATGCCTCTCGGTGCCGGCATCAAGCGCGCCGCCGACGTGATGGCCGCGGCGCTCGCCGTGAACAACGCGTACGTGACGGTCTTTCACGCAGTTTTCGCTCCACGGTCCGGCGAGCTGAATTACGTGGACGCGGGACACGGGCACGCGCGGCTCGTGCGTGGCACGACGGGGCAGGAGATCCTGCCTTACCGCAGCGCCCCGATCGGCATATTTCCCGACAGCACTTTCGCAGTGGGGACGGTGACGATGAACCCGGGCGACACGCTGGTCGTCTTTTCAGACGGGCTGCTCGATCTGCGACCGGACCTCTCCACCAAGGAAGTTCAGATTCCGTACGAGGCTCGGACCGCGAAGAGTGCACAGGAGATGGTCGACATACTGGCTCGAGGGTCGAAAGGCCGGGCCCTCTTTGACGACGTGACGGTGGTGGCGCTCAGGCGGGTCTGACTTCGGGATTCGGTTGATTTGGCGTCAAATCATGGAATCGCCGGAACGGATTCGAGCGTTTGGCGCCAAATGTGTGGAATTTGACCCACCCGAGAGCTCAGTCCTCTTCGCGGTAGTTCGCGGGGACGGCGCTCTTCGACAGCCACCGGCCGAGGACGGCGGCGACCACGTGCAGCTTGATCGGCTTGGAGATGTAGTCGTCCATGCCCGCGGCGAGGCAGCGCTCGCGATCACCTGAGAAAGCGTCGGCGGTCATCGCGATTATCGGCAGGTGCCGCAGCGACTTTTCCGATTTCCTGATCAGCTTTGTCGCCTCGTACCCGTCCATCTCCGGCATCTGGCAATCCATCAGCACGGCGTCGTACTCCGAGCGCTCGATCATGCCGATCGCGTCCGCGCCGTTGCCCGCGACGTCGGTCTTGTAGCCAAGCCGCTCGACCAGCCTGACGGTCAGCTTGAGGTTTGCAGCGTTGTCTTCGACGATAAGAACTCGTGCCTGCCGCTGCGAGGATTCCGGTGCTCCCTGCTCCAGCTCGGCCCGAGCTCTTTCCGCACGAGCCGATCGTTCATCGAGCTTCGTGTGGAGGACGTCGAACAGCTGCGAGGGACGCACCGGCTTGATGAGCTCGGCGTCGACGCCGGGCACCGGGACCTCCGAGTGTCCGGCTGAGGTGAGAAGAATCACCACGATGTCCTTCAGCGTCCTGTCGGCGCGGATCTCTGCGGTCACCGCGGCTCCATCCATCGCCGGCATCATCATGTCGATGATCGCCACGTCGAAGGAGTCGTTGCCACGCGCCGCGTCGCGCATCTCTTTGAGTGCATCCGGTCCGCTCGCGAAGCTCCTTTCGCGCATGCCCCACGAGTTGAGGTAGCGCTCCAGGATCGTGCGATTGGTGCGGTTGTCGTCGACCACGGCGACGAACGTGCCGGCGAGGTCCACAGCCTGGCGTGTCTTCCGACCCCTGCCGTCGGCGTCGCGAAACAGCGCGGTGAACCAGAACCTGCTGCCTCCGCCCTTCTCGCTTTCCACGCCGATCTCGCCGCCCATGAGCTGCGTGAGCATGCGAGCGATGGCAAGGCCGAGTCCCGTCCCACCGTGCCTGCGCGTTGTCGAGCTGTCGACCTGGGCGTAGGTCGAGAACACCTTCGCCTGCTCTTCGGGGCTGAGCCCGATGCCTGTATCGGAGACTTCGAACTGGATGGCCAGGCCCGGGCCGCTGCTCTTGTGTGGGCTTATGCGCACGACGACCTCGCCCGTGTCCGTGAACTTGACTGCGTTCGTGATCAGGTTGATCAGCACCTGGCGGAGACGGCCGGGGTCGCCGATGACTATCTCGGGCACGCCAGGGTCGACGTCGAGGACCAGCTCGATGCCTTTGTTGGCCGCGGCCTCCGCGAACAGCTCGACCGCTTCCTCGGCCACATGCTTGAGGCCGAAATCGATTGTCTCCAGGCGCACGCGGCCGGCCTCGATCTTCGAGAAGTCGAGGATGTCGTTGATGATCTCCATCAGGGCATCCGCGGACTGACGAACCGTCTCGACATACTCCTGCTGCTCAGCCGTCAGCTCGGTTTCGAGCAAGAGCCCCGTCATACCGATGACGCCGTTCATCGGCGTCCGGATCTCGTGGCTCATGGTGGCGAGAAATTCCGACTTCATGCGCGTCAGCTCCTGCAGCTCCTGGTTGCGCTGCGAGAGGTCGGAGAGCACCTCCGACTTGGCAGTTTCCGCCGCCTCCGTCGCCGAGCGGTGCTCCTCGAGCTGGATCACGACACGGCGCACGAGGGTGCCGAAGGCGATGAGAAGCAGGGCTTCGAGAAGGGCGTGCGCAGGATCGCCCGCGTTGGGGTTGACGATCGTCACGAGAACGAGGTCGGCGACTGCCAGAGCCGCTCCGACGGCGAACTCCATAGTCGTGTAGTAGAGGGCGAGGAAGATCAGGGGCAGGAGCACGAACGGAAAAGCGCGGGTGATGCTGAGCCCGAACTGGATCTCGAGCGCAAACGCGACGGCCAGGCTGCAGATGGGCGTGATCGCGTGCAGGTACCTCGGGATGCGACCCCAGGGGAGAAGGACCAGCGAGCTGGCCAGCACCGTCATCACCACGGAGGTGACCAGCCCGATCTGCGATCCGGACCAGAGCGGGTAGAGCGCCATGCCAAACCCGACCACCACTGGAGCTGCCGTCACGACCCCACCGCGCGCGGGGGTATCGATCTGGGCCAGGGGCGCCAGCACAAGAAGAATTCCGATCAAAGCCGCGCCCGCTAGCACGGGAGAGGCGATGACTGCCGAGAATCCGTGGACGCTGACGAGGCCGACGATGGCGAGGCCGAGGAATGGATAGACGCGTCGGCTCAGGCCTTCGGCTAGCAGCGGCGTGTTCAGAGCGTTCAATTTCAGGAGGCCGGGCCTAGAGCTTATAGCGTCGGGCCCATCCCACTTGACTTAAGTGGGTTCTAGCAGGAATGGCCGCGTCTACACTTTGGAACCTGCGCACCTTCCATCCCGCCAGGGGGGGCGAGGTTACAGGGGTGTCGCCAGGAACTCTTCCGCTGGCCGCAAGGCCGTGGTGGACAAAGAGCCTGGTGCGTCGAGCCACACCCTTTGCGGCCATCGCCGCCGTCTTTGCCGTGCAGGCTGCCGCCGGAGCGGGGCCTGTTCTCGCGTTCCCGCTGTACCTGACCATCATCCTGCTCACCGCCCTCCAGCTCAGCCGGCTCGAGTCGCTCGAGACTGCGGTGCTGTCCGCAATAGCGCTGATCATCCCGACCCTGGTCAAAGGCGATCCACCCGGCGATGTAGCCACAGCCATGCTGCTGGCGCTGGTCCTGATGGTGGCCTCCCTGGCGACTACCGCTGTTGTGCTTCAGGTCCGCCAAAAGGCAGCGATCGCGCAGCGTAGGGCCGACGAGATCGCCGCCAGCGAAGAGCGCATGCGGATGATGCTCGAGGCCGCGATGGTTGGCCTTGCCCTGATCGGGGACGACGGTAAGTGGCAGCAGGTCAACGACCGGCTGGCGGTGATCCTCCGCCGCAACCGCGACGAGCTCCCGAACCTGACCCTCGAAGAGGTGACCGCGGAGACAGATCGCCCGGCTCTGGCGGAGGCGCTCGCCCTTCTGCGCGGTGGCGACATCGTGCGTTGGGAAGGCGAGCTCACCCAGCTCCGCGGCGACGGTACCCGCGTGCCTGTATCGCTGGTGATCTCGGCGGCGCCTGGGCGCGCGTCAGGGGAGTCGCTGCTCTTGGTGCAGGAAACGGACATCTCGGCTCGCAAGCGGCTGGACGGGCTGCGCGACTGCCTTGTCGCGATTCGGCACGTCATCGTCAGCGGATTTACCTGGGAGCAGGCGGTGCCGCAGGTGCTCGGCAGCCTGTGCAGCTACCTCGGCTGGGACCTCGCCCAATTCTGGGCGGCCGACCACGACCGGCAGGCGCTGCGTGTGCGCCACATCTGGCATCGCGAACCAGCCGGCTTTGAGGCATTTCGGGAGGAGAGCCAGGCGACGTCGACTCCGATGGGTGTCGGAATACTTGGGCGCGTGTGGCAGTCCGGGGTGGTGGCGGCTGTTGAAGACCTCTCTCACGTCAACGATTACTCACGCTCTGAAATCGCGCAAGCTGCCGGCCTGAATTCGATCCTCGCGTTTCCTGTCGTCGACAGCGGGGTCGTGATCGGCGTCATCGAGGTGCTGGCCGCACATGTGCGAGGCATCCAGGACGACGAAGTCACCATGCTCTCCACGGTGGGCGTGGAGATCGGGCAGTTCATCCGCCGCTCCGACATCACGCAGGCGCTCCGGCGCAGCGAGGCGGACCACCGCGCGATCTTCGAGCGGTCGCCGATCGGAATCGTCCGAATCAGCAGCGACGGCGAGCTCGTGGAGTCGAATCCGGCGGTTCTGAGCATGCTCGAGTACGACTTCGTGGCGTTGCGCGGCAACGCCTGGCCGGACCTGCTTCGAGCTTATGACCAGGCAGCGGCGCGCCAGCAGCTTGCCCCGCTGCTCGCGGGAATCCCCTCAGCAAGCAGCGTGCAGATCCGCGCTGCCACCGCCAGCGGCAAATGGCTGTGGCTCCAGCTCACGGCGACCTCGATCCCCGATTCGACCGGGCGGCCTGAGCACGTGCTGGTGATGATCGAAGATGTGACGACTGTTCGCGAGACCTCCGACCAGCTCGCCGAAGCGCTCGAATCGCAGCGCAATGCGAACGCCAACCTCGAAAAGCTCGACCACACGAAGACCGAGTTCCTCTCCATCGTGAGCCACGAGTTTCGGACCGCCCTGACGGGCATCCAGGGGTTCAGCGAGCTCATCCGCGACGGCGGCCTCGAGACCGAGGAGGTGCGGGCGTACGGCGGCTACATATTCAATGACGCGGACCGGATCAACCGGCTGATCGGGGACATGCTGGACCTCGACCGGATGGAGTCCGGCCGGATGAGCATGCGCAGCGGCGATGTGGACATCAACGAAGTCCTGAGCGAAGCCATCACCAGGTCATCCACCTCGGTAGCCTCCGTGGACTTCGAGTCCGACCTCGACCCGCGGCTGCCCATCGTGGCGGGCGATCGCGACAGGCTCATCCAGGTGGTCAGCAACCTCGTGAACAACGCGGTCAAGTACTCGCCCGACGGAGGCAAGGTGACGCTTTCCACCCGGACCGAAGACGGGTTTGCGCTGATCAGCGTGGCCGACACCGGGCTTGGCATCCCGCCCGACGAGATCGGCCACGTCTTCGAACGCTTCCGGAGGGTCCGGAGTGGCGCCGCTCAGTCGATTCCTGGGACTGGCCTGGGCCTCACGATCGTTAAGCAGATCGTGGAGATGCACGGAGGCAAGATCTGGGTGGAGAGCGCGGTAGGGCACGGGTCGGCGTTCCACTTCACCATTCCTCTGGCGGCGGAAGACTCGCCGCTGCAGCGACGGCATGCCTGAGACGGTTAGCCCAGCTGACGCATCAAAGTTCACGGTGCTGGTGGCGGATGACAACGACGTTGCCCAGCGGCTGTGTAAGCGCGTGCTCGAGAAGGCGGGCTACAACGTGATCGTCGCGATGGACGGCCTGCAGGCGGTGGACGTCGCGTTGAGCCAGCGTCCCTCGATGATCCTCATGGACGTCGCCATGCCCGGGATCGACGGCCTGGAAGCGATGAGGCGGATCAAAGCCGAGATACCGGCGATGCCGATCGTCATCGCGAGCGCTCACTCGATGGCGAGTGACACGGATCGCTTCCTCGCCGCCGGCGCCGACAAGGTGCTGAGCAAGCCATTCCGGCTTGCCGACCTCGTCGCCATCGTCGGCCAGCTCGCTGCGGACAAGAAGTGAAAGACACCAAATGAAAGACCTCACCGGGACCAGACTCGGCCAGTACGAGGTAGTCGAGCGCTTGGGCGGCGGCGGGATGGCGGTCGTCTACCGCGCGGTGCAGCAACCGCTGGGCCGCGAGGTGGCGTTGAAGGCCCTGTCGTCCGAGCTGTTCCAGGACGACGGCTTCGTCAAGCGGTTCGAAACCGAGGCGAAGACGCTGGCGAAGCTCGACCACCCCAACATCCTCCCGATCTACGACTTCGAGCTGAACGAGGGTGTCGCCTACCTCACTATGCCGCTCATTCGGGGCGGCACGCTGCGCGACATCCTGAACCGCGGCCCGCTCGACACGGTCACCGCGTGGCGGTACCTGCGTGAGATCGGCGATGGGTTGCAGCACGCGCACGACGCGGGCATCGTGCATCGCGACCTCAAGCCGACCAACGTGCTCATCCACTCCGACGGGCGGGCCATGCTGGCCGACTTCGGCCTCGCCCGTGGCGCGGGTCAGCCGACCCACCTGACCACGATCGGACTCGCCATCGGCACGCCCGGCTATATGGCGCCCGAGCAGGTGATGGGCCATGACGTGGACAAGCGCGCCGACATCTACGCGATGGGCGTGCTGACGTTCGAGATGCTGACCGGCCGGCTGCCGTTCATTGGTTCCAACCGCATGGAGGTCGCTTACTCGACAGTCAACGCGCCAATCCCTTCGGCGGTGAAGTTGAACGCGGCACTGCCCGACGAGATCGACCAGCTGCTCGCCAAGGTGCTGGCCAAAGATCCGGCCGCCCGCCCGCAGACGGTGCGCGACCTGCTCGCCGAGATGGCGCGGCTGCCACAGCGCCGGCAGGCGGCTCCGGCGCCGGCCGCGATGCCCGCCGCGAATCAGCCGGGAGTCGGGGCGACGGCGCCCCAGCGATCGGGTCTGACCAACGACCCACCAACGGCGGCCAACATGCCGCCTCCATCGCGCGTCCCATCGACTCTGCCGGCCATGCTGCAGGGGTCGCCAATCCCCACGCCGACCGCGATGGGCGGCTCGGCGATCAGGACCCTCGAGCTCATGGGCGTCCGAGCCGCTCGGGCGAGAGGACGCTTCATCCTCAACTCGCACGTCAGCAACCTGGTCCACGTGGCCCGCGACGTCACGGGTGACCGCTGGCCCGAGATCGCTTACGCGGCCGGGCTCGTCCAGTACGTCGAGCAGGATCCGCCGCATGACGACCAGCTTTCCTCCCCCGTGGAGGCTTTGAGCCGGTTGAACGAGGCTTTCGAGACGGTTTACGGGCCGGAGGCGGAGGACCGCATCCGCACTTGGGGCCGGCGCGCGACAGAGCGGTGGCTGGCCGAGGGGCGGCATGGCATGGGCGGGCCGCGGCGCC
>Ga0209117_1000768_pt1 | contig 12113 bp, 8 predicted proteins | sample BlaSpr_A8_OM2_M2_FD_187978 | JGI IMG/M metagenome (GOLD analysis project Ga0209117, IMG submission 187978) | Forest soil microbial communities from Thunder Bay, Ontario, Canada - Black Spruce, Ontario site 2_A8_OM2_M2 (SPAdes) (version 2) | ecosystem: Environmental > Terrestrial > Soil > Boreal...
ACCTCACGAGCCTCTTCGACCTCGAGCTCGACACGCAGAAGAATCAGTATGAGGCTGCGCAGGCCGCTTTCTCAGCCGACCAGCGCGCGAAGCAAATCGACGAAAGTCTTCGGAAACTTGAACAATTGGCACGGCGGCAAGAGGAGCTCGCCCAGCTACAAAACCAAAGCGCACAGAATTTCCAGCGGAGCTGGCAGCAGGAAATGCTGCGTCGCGAAGCCGAGGAACTGCAGCGCCAAATGGAGCACATGGTGCAGAACGGACAACAAGGCTCGAGCTCATCGAACAGCCAATCCGGCCAATCGAGTTCCAGCCAGCCCCAAGCGCAGGGAGCCCAGTCACAAAGTAGCCAGTCGCAGGGCGGGATAGATGTGCGTGTGCGGCAGGCTCTCGATCGCCTTCGCCAGGCAACCGAGGATATGCGCCGCGCGGCATCGTCAGGACGCAGCGATGCCGAATCGCGCCGCGCTGCCGAGCAGCTTCGCGAAGCCTTGAATCTCCTCGGCGGAGCGCAACAGCAGGCAGCTTCGCGCCACCTCGACTCGATGACTCGCGAAGCCGATCGTCTCTCGGCACAGCAGCGTGACCAATCGGACCGTCTCCGTCAACACTTTGGCCAGCAGAATTCTTCTGGCTCGTCAGGCGTGAATTCGTACTCCGACCGCGCCGGACAGATGCAAGCTCTCGCGACTGACCGTCAGCGCCTGGCCGACGATTTGGCGCGACTGGAAAAACAACTGCAGGACTCGGTACGCGATCTCGCTCCAAGTCATCGCCGCACAGCTTCCAAACTTCGCGACGCTCTTGGCGATTTAGATCAGGGCGATCTGCAAACGCGCATTCAGCGCAGCGCCGACGGCCTGCGCCGCGGCAGCAACGCGAACTCACCTGCCAGCGAGGACGAAATCGCATCCAGCCTTCAGCGCCTCGGCGACCAGTTGCAGCAGGCGCAGCAATCGCTCGGAAGCGACCAGCAGCAAGGCACGGAGAGTGCCCTCGATCGCTTGGATCGCCTGCGCGGTCGGCTCGATGCCATGCTTTCGGGTGTCAATGGGCGGAACACCCAGGGCCGACAGCAGAACAGTCAAGGGCGCAACCCAAACACAGGGCAGCCGGGACGAACTGGAGGTCAAAACGGGCACGGTCGGGCCGGTGATGATTCCCGCGGAGATGGAAAACTCGGCACGGATCGCAGCGCAGATCCCGACCGCGGCGTTGTCGATCGCAGCATGGGCAATGGCAATGTTGGTCCCGGCGGCTATCGTGATGGCCGCGCATACGGCAACATCGACACCGGAAACAATTCAAACTTCAACCCGCCTGTGGCTGCACCCGATACACGCGCCGTTCCGCCAGATCCCGCGAAAGCGATCCAGCAGGGGGTGAGAGAACTCAATCAGCTCCGTGCGGCGATGAAAGATGATCCTGAGATGCTTCGCCAAATCCAGGATTTAATTGCCGAGATGCAGCGCCTTGATCCTCGCCGCTTCCCCGGAAATCCTGCCCTTGTCGAGCAGCTTCACGCCAGGGTGCTCAACGACGTAAACAAACTTGAACTGCAGTTGCGGCGGAAATCCGAAGGCAAACAGTCTGGGCAAGTCCGCACCAGCGCTCCCGTTTCGGTCCCTGCAGGCTATCAAGGCGCCGTCGCCGAGTACTTCCGGCGCCTCAGCAAGAATCGGTAGCCGTAGCGTAATCTGGCGTTGGAACTGTCACGATCTCGGCGGCTTCGATCAAACAGTTTCATTCCACAGTTCCGAATTGCTTAACGTCCTCTGGTCCTTCCTTCGCGACCACGGGCCCTTTTCCTTGCACCTGCACTCGGATTTGCTCGACAACGTCCGGATTCGCCAGTGTCGTGATGTCGCCAATGTTCATGGTGTTGGAGATAGCCGCCAAGACCCGGCGCATGATTTTGCCGGAACGCGTCTTGGGCATATCCGGAACGATGTGCACCGTTTTAGGGCGAGCGATTTTGCCGATCATCGTCTCGATTGTGCGCGTCACCTTTTCGATGATTTCTTTGGGGCTAGCGGCAACTCCCGGTCGCAGCGAAATATAAATCTCCGGCAGGCGGCCTTTGATTTCATCCACCACCGGAACCACTGCCGCCTCCGCGACCTCGGGAATCGTGAGACATGCGGACTCGAGTTCCTTCGTGCCTAAACGGTGGCCGGCGACATTGATGACATCGTCGACGCGGCCGAGTATGCGGAAGTAGCCATCCTGGGCAAGCAATGCACCATCCCCGGCAAAATAGGGCCAGTCGTGCCAGTCCTGGCTCTTCGGATTCCTGCAATATTTTTGGTAGTACTGGCGCACAAAGCGATCGCGGTCGCCCCAAATCGTTTGAATAATCCCCGGCCACGGATTCCGGATGCAGATATTCCCGGCCTTCCCGGAACCCGCAGGCATCTCCTGGCCACTCTCATCGTAAATCACAGGGTATATTCCGGGGACGCCGGGCCCCGCGCTCCCCGGTTTCATCGGATCAAGAGCCGGCTTAGTACTGCAGAGAAATCCCCCGTTCTCGGTTTGCCACCAGGTGTCCACAATCACCGCTTCTCGTTTTCCGACGACATCGTAATACCACCGCCAAACCTCCGGTTCGATGGGCTCGCCGACAGTGGTCATATGTTTGAAGTGGAAATTATATTTCTTGGGCTCATCGGGGCCGGTTTTTCGCAACATGCGTATGGCAGTCGGCGATGTGTGAAAGATATTTACATCCAGCCGCTCGGCAATTCTCCACGGCCGCCCGGCATCCGGATAAGTGGGAACGCCTTCGTAGAGGACCCCGGTAGCCGCCAAAGCCAGAGGGCCATAGACAATGTAGGAATGGCCGGTGATCCAGCCGATGTCCGCCATGCACCAGTACACATCCTCGGGATGAATGTCCTGAATGTATTTGGATGTACCGGCTACATAGGCGAGGTACCCTCCGGTGCGGTGCTGGCAACCCTTTGGTTTTCCTGTCGTTCCGCTGGTGTACATCAGAAAAAGCGGGGCCTCGGCGTCCATCGAAACCGGCGCGACCTTTTTGCCGCGAAAATCCTTGAGAACCTCGTCCATGAAGAAGTCGCGTCCTTGGACCATAGGCGCCGCCGAGCCATATCTCCCCAGATGCCTTCGACACACGAGCACCTTATCAATAGCTTGTCCCTCCCGCTTGGCTGTCACCACGGCGATGTCCGCCGACGCCTTATGATCGATCAGCTTTCCGCTGCGGTAATAGCTGTCCGCGTAAATCAGGACGCGGCTTCCCGAATCCGCGGCGCGAAGTCCGCAAGCCTCGCCGCTGAATCCACCAAAGACCACGGAGTGGATCACCCCCAGTCGGGCACAGGCCAGCATGGTGATCGGCAACTCCGGAATCATCGGCATGTGAATCGTTACGCGATCGCCAGTGCGCAGTCCCGCAAAGTCGCGAAGAAGCGCAGCCACTTCGTTCACTCGGCTATAAAGCTCCTGATAAGTGATCGCGACCGGAGCGTCTTCCTCGAGCTCCGGCACAAAAAGGATGGCCGCCTTATTTTTATTTTTTGCGAGATGACGATCGACGCAGTTGTAGCAGGCATTCAGCTTTCCGCCGACAAACCACTTCCAAAAGGGAGGATCGCTGGTATCGAGCACGGTTTGCCACGGCTTGTCCCATGAGAGCAAGTGGGCGTACTCCACAAAACAGTTGGGGAAATTCTTCTCACTGAAGCGCTCCATGACCGACTTGTCGGTTAAATTGGCCTGGGCAATGAACTTTGCGGAGGGCTGGTAAACTTCCTCCTCTTTCCAATGCACGGCAATCTGCGCTTCATTTGCTTTGGATATTCCTTCTCTAGACTCGCCCACCGAGATTGCTCCTTGGGGAAGAATGGATTGCGGACTGCAGAGCTATAAGGATTCCTGCATTTTCCTAACGGACGCCTGAGCACGACGGCCGGATTGCAGACAAACATCGCCCGCCGGCCCCAGGTATGACCATCCATTCTCTATTCCCAACAGTGGTCAATCGGCCGATCGCGCTATCGGCGGTCCTCCTACCTCATCCCAGATTTTCGTGCCGTGCGTTTCGCGCAACAGCAGACTACCTACCACAAACGTCACGCTCGCGACAATCATGGGGTAATAAAGGCCCGCATAAATATTGCCGGTAGCCGCGCACAACGAGAGTCCGATGAGCGGCAGCAGTCCGCCAAACACGCCGTTGCCGATGTGATAGGGCAAGGAGAGTGAAGTGTACCGGATCTTGGCCGGAAAGGCCTCAACAAGATACGCGGCGATTGGGCCATAAACCATGCACACGTAAATGACTTGGATGAAGACCAGAAGCACCAACATCCCCCGATTTGGATTCGTCGCTTCCTTGGCCGGAACTTCCGCGCCCGATGCATCGATCGTCATGGGCGTCAAACTGATCGCCCCGGTGACTTTGTTGCGTGTCGATTTCACGCTGATGACGTTGTTGCCCGCGGCGCTCTGCATGGCATGGTAAATGGGGATATAGGTGAGCACGGCGATCAGACAGCCGGCCATCATAATCTTCTTGCGCCCGATTTTGTCGGAGAGGGCCCCGAACACGGTGAAAAACGGCATACCCAGCAACAGGGCAAAGGCAATGATAATACTCGCGGTACGCGCGGGCACCATCAGGATTGTTTGCATGTAGAACAAAGCGTAGAACTGCCCGGCGTACCAAAGCACGCCCTGGCCAGCCGTCGCTCCAAACAGCGAGATCAGAACTTGCTTCAGATTCGGCCACTTGGTGAAAGCGTCCTTGAGGGGCTGGGCCGAGGTCTTACCAGCGCTCTTCATCTGCGAGAAAATGGGCGACTCGCGCAACTTTAGCCGGATGTAGAGCGAGATGGCCACGAGGACGATGGAAATCAGGAACGGAATCCGCCAGCCCCAGTTCTGAAAGTCCTGAGGGCTCATGGAAGCTTGGGTGCCCAGGATGACGAGCAGCGAGACAAAGAGTCCCAGCGTCGCCGTGATCTGGATGAAACTCGTGTAGAAGCCTCTGCGGCTGTCGGGAGAGTGCTCACCCACGTACACGGCCGCCCCTCCGTATTCGCCACCGAGCGCCAATCCCTGCAGCACGCGGATTGCGATTAGAGTGATCGGGGCAAACCATCCCGCCGTCTTAAAGGTGGGCAACAAGCCAATGAGCGCAGTGGCACCACCCATCACCGACAGCGTGACTAAGAACGCGTATTTGCGGCCGATTAGATCGCCGATCCGCCCGAAAAACAACGCGCCGAACGGTCGCACGAGGAATCCGACGGCAAACGTGGCCAGATAAGCGATGTAGGCGAACGTATCGTTGCCCGGCGGATAGAACTTCACTGAGAGCACCGCTGCCAGGCTTCCAAAAATATAGAAGTCGTACCATTCGATCATCGTACCGACCGACGACGCGGCAATCACCAGCGGCAAACTATATCCCGGCTCTCCGTCCGATCTACCAACCACCTGGTCTCGAGTGGCCATGATCTTTACCCTCCTCGGATGTCCGGTTCCAGGGCTTCGTGCAGCGGTGATCGAAGGCGGGATGTATTTGGTTGTGGTTTTGGTTGTGGGTTGTGGTTTTTGGTCGGCAAGCTCTGGAGGCCGCAGGCCGGAAGGACTTGCCGAGCGCGACGCCTCTGGACAGCAGAGCAACGGCAAGTACCGGCCGCGGAGGCGCAGCCAATGACTGCCATCGAGCCGCCCACCGTTCGATTTCCGCGTGCGCGCCGCGCATTCTCGCGCAGACGTCTTCGCGCCGCAGACCCCAGCGCTGGCCATTCCAGCTCACCTGTGGTCGGCCGCCACGGTCAGCGACACGCGGACCGTGAGGATCTGCTCGAGCCGATGCGTGCGCTCCACCGCCTATGCACGTCGCTACTCTGCGCTCGCTACACGGCAAAGGGCTTCTCCCAGAACGGCCAGAAAGTGATCTCCAGGAAACGATTGGCGTCCTCCAGCGCGGCGTGGACCGTTCGCGGCCGGACGTTGCATAGCCTAAGGCAAAGAGGCAAGCAATGAATGAATCCGCGAATTGGAGCCGTGTGAGAGCCCTCACATCTGTTTAAACGTCGGTGACTCTCTTAGATGACAACCGCTAGTGCGAACTTTCATCATCTGCGCCGCGAGATCCAAGATACGAGCAGCCGCATCCTTTGGGCTGACGCCTCGAGCGTGGATGTTCGAGACAAGATTTCGATTGGCATCCGAGTGAGTTCCTTGAGGCCGATAAGCCATGTAGGCCGATAAGCTCTCTGCTGTGGCGAGCCCTGGGCGTTCGCCGATCAGCAGCACCGCAACCTCCGGAACCAGCAGCTCACCGATCTCATTCAGGATCCCTACCCGACAGTGACGAATAACAAACGTCTGGCCAACAGACCATCCGCGCGTCTTGGCTCCCTCATAGAGCGCGGGCAGCAATGCAGGAACCTGCGCCGAAACGGCTGTAATCGACAAACCGTCCCCGATGGCGATCTGTAGGTGGTTATTTGAAGAACAACGCCTCAGTAGCGCCGCTCGAGATGCGTCGCTGAACCGTCGCCCGAAGCCTGGTCGGAGGAGGTATTCATCCTTGGAACCCGCTTGCGACCAAACCTCGAAGAGTTTCCATTGGCTCACTAAGGCCGAGGGGAGGTCAGTTTCCAGATTTAGTTCAGCACGGACGGCGTCGCGTGCAGCGGCATGGGCTTCGCGTAACTCTAATTGAGTACGTGTCCGGTATGCCGCCCCGACACGGCCAACCAGGAGTCGCGCCGGTGTCCGCGCTCGGACCCTCCGCACGATCTCGGACCAAACAGTTGAAACAAGAGATGCGTCTGTTTCGGACGACATTCAGATGATTCTCTCTAACGAAGACTCCAGTCCCTGCATCAGCTGGCGCCGCGCCGATGCACTGAGTAAAGCGGCTTCACCGTCGCGATAGATTCCCATCTGTTCCAGCCAGGCCAGAAACTCGGGAGCCGGCTTCAGTTTGAAGATTCTTCTGACTGCCAGCGCGTCATGGTAGCTGGTCGATTGATAGTTCAGCATCACATCGTCGGCACAGGGAACTCCCATGAAGTAGTTGCATCCTGCTGCCGCCAGCAGCAAGAGGAGATTGTCAGCCGAGTTCTGATCAGCGGCCGCATGGTTGGTGTAACAGACATCGCAACCCATGGGCAAACCAAGGAGCTTGCCCATGAAGTGATCTTCCAGGCCAGCGCGAATGATCTGCCGTTCATCGCTCAGATACTCTGGACCAATGAAACCGACGACACTGTTGACCAGGAAGGGCTCAAACGCGCGGGCAACACCGTAGGCGCGCGCTTCGAGAGTCAATTGATCCACCCCGTGATGAGCGTCAGCGGACAGGGCGCTTCCTTGACCCGTTTCGAAATACATCGCGTTGCTCCCCTTCCATAGCACATCACGTCGAAGATGATCTTCAAGAACCTGCTCCTGGCCTTCCCGCAGCATCGCCAGAGTGATGCCAAAGCTTCGATTGGCTCCCTCCGTACCTGCGATCGACTGAAAAAGGAGGTCCACCGGCGCTCCACGGCCCAACGCCGCAAGTTGGGTGGTGACGTGTGCGAGGCAGCAGATTTGGGTAGGAATCTTAAAGGTGTCCACCAGGCGATCGAGTCCCTGCAGGATCGAGCTGACCGTCTCAACCGAATCGATGGCCGGGTTCACGCCGATGACGGCATCTCCGCATCCGTAAAGCAACCCTTCAAAGGCGGTGAGCAGAATCCCCCCGACATCATCAGCCGGGTGATTCGGCTGAACGCGGATGCCCAACACTCCACACTCGCCCATAGTATTTCTGCACCGTGTAACATTGCGGATCTTGGTTGCTGCCAGCACTAGGTCCTTGTTGCTCATGATCTTGGTTACGGCGGCTACAACTTCGGGAGTGACACCTGGCCGGAGTCGCATTAATTCTGCTTCGTCGGTCGCATCGTCAAGAATGTATTCGCGGAACTCTCCTACGGTCATGCTCCTAACGGGCCGAAAGGCTTCCTTGTCGAGCATTTCAAGGATCAAGCGACTCACATCATCGCTGTCAGGATCGATGAGGGGCTGCTGAACAATGTCAGCAAGGGGGAGGTCAGCGAGTTTGTACTTGGCCGCGACCCTTTCGCGCTCCGACCGCGCAGCCAATCCCGCCAGCTGGTCGCCGGACTTCTCCTCGTTCGCTTTGGCAAACAGCTCGCGGAGATCCGAAAAGGCAAATTGCTCGGGCATGCAACCGTAAGTGTAGAGCGAGATGCTCTGAAATTCTTGCTGCTGGAACTTACCATCAATCAACCGGCAAGCAAAGCCGGTCGCATTCTGCGAGTTACCTGTCTGTTATCTGTCTTCGCGGCGCAGCTCCCAGTTCGTGTTCATCCGGTTAGAGTCGTTGGTTCAAATCAAGCCGCCGCACGCACGAGATCTCTGCTGTCAAACATCTCTTGCGGAAAGTAAGGGGAAAGTTGCTGGTCCAAACTCACTGAAAACAAGGCTCGAAAAAGAAATTGGAGTGAGAGAATCTTAGGAAGTGCCAGAATTCTGGGAGGTTAACGAGGGACTTACCGGTTGGTGTGTTTCTTTATATTGAGCTGCTTGATTTTCAGATCTAGCGTCGATCGCGGAATTCCGAGTTTGGCAGCCGCTCCATACCGTCGGGGACGATGCTCGCGGAGATGGGAGTACACCAGCTCACGATCCGCGACTACTTGCGGCACAGCAACCTCCACGTCACGAACAAATACTGCAGGCGACATCAAAGACCAAGCGTCTCGCACAGGACAAGTTGGTCGATGCCATCCTGCCTGCGGGTTTGTTACCCAAACCGAGTTCGGTCCAATAGGTGGCGCTTTGCAGCGAATGTGCGATCTGGAACTCGCGTTTAGCGCTTATCGTTCCCTAATATCCCCCCGATTCGTTGGGATCAGGGCTTGTAAGTGATTGAAGAATATGGCGGGGACGACGGGACTCGGAACGTCCTCCCGTATTGATACCGCGTAAGTTACTCATTCCACGTACCGCTAAATCTGACAAAAACAGCAAAAACGCCGAAGTGAGGTACACGGCGGGTACACGGAGCCGGATGCCGGAGGTGTCACAATGAAGTTAGTCCCGAACTACAAATCCAGTAGCGCATCTCTCAACCGGCACAAGGCACAATGCTCTATTTGTGCGCACGAGAAACGCAAAGAGATCGAGGGCGCGTTCGTGGCATGGGAGAGCCCGGCAAAAATCGCTGAGGAATACGGGCTTTGCCATCGTACGACAGTCTACCGACACGCAAAGGCTGTCGGGCTGAACCTGAAGCGTCAGCAGAATATCCGCGTACCCCTTGAGCGAATTATCGAACGCGCAGGGGATCCGACGCTGCAAGTTACTGGCGCAACAGTGGTACAAGCCATCGCGGTATACGGCAAGCTGAATGCGCAAGGCCAGCTCATCGAGCGGAGCGAGACGGTCAATCTAAACGAACTCTTCGAGCGCATGACCCTCCAGGAGAAAGAAGCGTACGCGAGAGATGGAAATTTGCCTGATTGGTTCACGCAGACCGCCGGAACCCAAGTCGCTACAGGAACAAAAGAAAGCGAGGAAGAGGGAGATGCCTTATAACCGCTAGAATCGATAGTGTCGCTTGGGGCGCGGTCGCGCAGGGTGCTGGTATCGCGCTACAAAACCAATAGGGGGAAGCTTATGAATCACACGCCTAAACCCGGAGATTTCCCCATTGGGTCCGTAGAGTCCAGGGCGGCGATGCGGGCCTTGATCTTGCACAGAAAAGACAGCGAACCGAAGCGTGTAATGCATGTGGTTATCGAGCGCATCGGAAGCCCGGAACGGAATCAGGAGTTTTTTATACCCATGCGGGACGATGACACCTAAGCCGGGAGACTTTCCAATCGGTAGCATCGAGAGCCGCGCAGCGATGCGTTTTCAGCTAAAGAATCAAAGGGACACGCGGCGACGCTTAGAGTTCGTCACTAATGTCTCCTGGCCGTGCCAAGGAGAAGACCCTGCACCGGAGAACAAAAATCCGCGCAAGGCCCACGCTAGTCCGTGGCAGGATTGTGGAGACGTGCTGATGCGGATCATTTACGTCCCCGAAGGAATAAACCGAACATGAGCGCGAAAGGTAACCTGCTTGTCCCGGCCTCGCCTACGGACAGGCTACCGCAGACACAGTCAATGCTGACGAGTTTTCAACGGTTAATCGCCAGCAGTTGTTATTTGGACTTTTTAGGATCACTCCGGAATTTGGCTTTGCGATGTATACATCGCCGTCAGTTTCTGCGACCGTGACCATGGTATTGCCCAAGCGAATCTTGTTACTGGCATTGACGATGGCATTGGCACCGATGGCTGTAGCATTGGTTAAATTCCCAGAGGAAACATTGGCCGCATAACCGATGGCCGTGTTGAGGTTGCCGGTGATGTTAGTTACAAGCGCTCCGCTCCCATTGGCGGTGTTGTAGTAGCCGGTGGTGTTGCTACGGAGTGCATCGGTCCCACTGGCAATGTTGTGGCCGCCGGTGGTGTTGTTCTGAAGCGCAACGAACCCACTGGCGGTGTTGTAGTAGCCGGTGGTGTTGTAATGGAGCGCCTGGTACCCACTGGCAGTGTTGTAGTAGCCGGTGGTGTTGTAGTAGAGCGCACCGTACCCACTGGCGGTGTTGTAGTAGCCGGTGGTGTTGTTGGAAAGCGTAAAGATCCCATTGGCGGTGTTCATGGCGCCGGTCATCGTGAGGTTGCCCGCATTTAAGCCGAGGAAGGTGTTGTTATTGCCGAAATTGTGTAGGAAGAGAACCCCGCCCTTCAGAATGTTCCCCGCCGTGGCGCTGGAGTTCACCATAGTCAGATTGCCTGTGACGTCATTGGGCCCTGGTGGCCCTTGTGGTCCCTGTGGCCCTATTGGTCCCTGGGCTCCCTGTGGCCCAGTCACTCCTGGGGCTCCGGTTGCCCCGGTGGGCCCTGTCGGTCCTGCAGGCCCTTGAGGGCCCTGTGGCCCCGCTGGCGTCAACGCAAAATGCGCATAGCCTGCCGAGGTGATTGGCAGCCGGCTGCCAATTTGTGAGTCAGGAGTTGCGTCCAAAGCAAAAGCGATCCAGAGTGAGGTGTTGCTTGTGAAACAGGGATCGGATGGAATCCCTCCGACCGTCCCGTCTCCGAGAAAAACGGAAAATGCCTCCGCACTTACCTGTACTCCTAGCTGCGTCTCCTCAAAACAAGGAGCCCCCCCTGTATTGACCGTGTAAAGTCTAAACCTAAGGTCTACCGGACCATCAGGTTGACCGGGGATCGTCCCCTGAAATGGTACAACTCGCGAGGTCGGTTGTACCTGCGCTTGCCCAGCTGAAGCCGAAAAGAAAACAAACACCAACCCCAAAAGTAATGGCTTCTTCATGTCAGTTTCCTCTCTTCTAAAACTTTATCTTCTTCTTGCTCGTGATTGTTTTGCGGGGGCAAGGCTATATACACCCTGCCGCCCTCGTCCGCAATAGTCACTAGACGACTGCTGCAAGCCTGAGATCAACTTACGGGTGGTCCGAAATTAGAACTTTTGAAGTATACGTTTTGCGGCAATGCTCTCTCCTGCATCTAAATTAGGTGAGCCTCCCCGAATCAAATCTCTACCTCTCCCCTATCGGGCAAAGCCGTTCGACCATCCCAAATGCCTGTACGAATTGAAGTATGACGGCTTTCGGGCAATCGCCTACTTAGAGCACGGACAAAAGGGGGATGCTGTGGGTCGACCGAGATGGCGATCGTCGTTCCTAGGCGATCCTGGCGCGAAATTTCTTGTGGAAACTGGACACCATCATCGAACAAATGAAAAACTCACTAAATTCCGTGAGCACCTGTCTCAAAGTCGTTGACACGCGCCGTAAGACGACTTGCGGCGAGCATTCTCCGATAAGAGTTTGTCACCTACTTCACTTTCTTTCGGCTCTTCCAGGCCGAACGCCTTTCCAAACTAGAAAGAATCTCCCAGGTTCGAAAGCTACTGATGACACTTAGATTGGCTCTGGCTACGCAAGTGATTACGGCCGCGTCGTCGACCAATCCCAGCACGGGGATGGAATCAGGAATCAGATCAAATGGAGTCACAAAGTAGATCAGCGCGGCCACAA
>Ga0209117_1000769_pt1 | contig 12109 bp, 14 predicted proteins | sample BlaSpr_A8_OM2_M2_FD_187978 | JGI IMG/M metagenome (GOLD analysis project Ga0209117, IMG submission 187978) | Forest soil microbial communities from Thunder Bay, Ontario, Canada - Black Spruce, Ontario site 2_A8_OM2_M2 (SPAdes) (version 2) | ecosystem: Environmental > Terrestrial > Soil > Boreal...
GAACAGTTCACTTTCCACCAGACCCGAAGGAATCGCCGCGCAGTTCAGGCGGACAAATGTGCGCTCCCGCCGCGGGCTGAGATTATGAAGCGCTCGGGCCACCAGCTCCTTGCCCGTACCGGTCTCGCCGTGCAGTAACACGGTGGAACTGGTTGGCGCAACGATCGTGACCTGGTCCAGCACTTTACGTATAGCGGCACTCTTGCCGACTATGTCTTCGAAGTTGAATTCAGATTCAATTTCCGACTCAAGGTAAAGCCTCTGCTCTTCCAGATCGTCGCGCGACGCGCGGAGCCTTCCGTAGGCCAGAGCATTCTCGAGTACCAGCGATGTCTGGGTTCCGATCTGCGACAGCAGGTCGCGGTCCGCCTCGTTGAACCCATCAGCCCGGCGACTGCACATGGTCAACAGGCCCAGAGGGCCATCGGCGCCCATCAGTGGCACCAGAACGGCCGAGAGGAGGGATTCAGCTCGGGACGCCTCGCGGAGGGCGGGAGGTATATCTGCTCCACACGGTGAGTAATACTGTGGCGTCCGGAGGTGCGACCATTCGCTCCATAGCTTCGTAGGCTCGACGACAACAACCTTATCGAGAAAACCCTTTCCAGTCGGGAAATCCAGAAATCTACGTTCCAAACTGCCCGACTGCTTGTTAAAGAGCCACAATGACGTGAGATCGTTGCCCAAGTGCTTGCGCATCGACCCTGCTACAGCCTGAAACAAGTCATCCGCTTCCAGCTTATTGACAATATGATTGTTGATTTCTAGCAACAAGCTGAGCCGATCTCGCTGCTTCACGACCTCCCGGTGGTAAAGCTCTGCGTTGTCTCTTGCCAGTGCGCACTCGAGCGCGACCGCAACGTGGGAAGCCAGGGCACTGAGCATCTCGACGTCTTCGGGGGCAAATTGCTGGCCCTGCAACTTTGGCGTTGACAGAATTCCGTAGCGTTTTTGCGCAGTCGATACCGGGAACAAGTAGGTGGTTCGTCCGGCAACTTCGGCTGCAAAAGGAGCCAAGTCAGGGTGTTCCAACATTGTCAGCGACAGGTCCTGGACAAACACCGGCTTCTGTTCGTCCAGCACCTGCGCCACCAGGCCAGTGAGCAACAATTTGGCTCCACGTTTTATTGCGGGAGCATCCGGATCTCGATCAAATTCGAAGCTGGATAAGCTCTCGCCGTCATCGCTCAGCACGTAGAGTTCGGCGCCGTGTAATCGGGACGTGCTTGCCAGAACGCCTCGCAGGCTTTGCAGAACGGCTTTTACCGTGGGCTGATCGGCTAGGGCAGTGGACGCACCCAGCAGCATTCGATATCGTTCTTCGGTGATGGTCATGGCCGGTGAGCTCCCCGCAATTCTCGTCTTCGTACCGGATTGCAATCTAGTGCCCCCGACGATCTCGCTAACCGAACTGCGGTCAAGGTGTGGCACCAGATATGCAAAATCCGACGTATAGCGGCTTTCGGGAACGTTGAAACGCGCCGCTTGCTGCGCCCCGCTTTTTTGCGCTTTCAAGTATCTGCCAATCAATTTCCCGCTGCAACGACATCCGGATCATTCCGCAAGAGATCCTAACCTCGGCGGTCTCATTCCACTTGATATTCCTATCGCTCACTCGCCAGCGGTGCTGGAACAGTAGAAAGAAGTTTGTTGATGGCTAGATCGACCGTCCGATTCATCTCGGAGACGACCCCGCGTACATTTCGTTGAGACACCGTTCCAGTTTCGGAAACAGCATTGCTCCAGACCGTTGCACCGGTCGCTACCTTGGTGATTTGTGCAGACATTGCAACTTCCACCTTGACCCCGGATTCGTAATCCACTTCCTCCAGCTTTTCCAATTTTCCACTGAAAACGTAGTCGTTATTCGGACGGCCGTCGTACATACAGACCATGGAGAACTGACCGCCGGCGCGCAGATGGTCGATGACTGCGCTGGTCACAAGGGTACGCGGATCCGCCGCCCAGCGGTGGTATTCGTAGAAGCCGACTTCCTCCGGAGTCGTCCGGTAGACGATCGGCCCTTGCCGCAGATAGCCCGGCGATTGGAATTCTCGTACCGCTATTGAGGTTCGGACGCTTTCGGGTGCGGGTGGATCCGGCGGGGCCGGCAGATTCAGCGTGTAGTAGGACGGATATCTTAGCTTCCCACCACAACCGGTCAGGGCGGTTACGATCGTCAGTATCAATGCGAGCGCGCTTAGAAGTTTTTTCATATCGTTTCTCCTCACCGACCACCTATTTCGGAACCTGGCGGTCCCCGGGTTGCTTAGTGCGTATCAAGCTCCAGGGACGCTGCTTTAAAGAATTCGTGAACTGATTGAGGTTGTCCGTCGCCTCGCGCAGATTCTCTACCGTGTCGTCGATCTTGTAATCGTTAGCCCTCACAATGATCTGCATCGACTGCAGCAAACCTGTGGCCTCTTCCAGGGTTGTCTGTAGTTCAGCCAGGTCTTTCCGCATGGGAGCTCGCAAATCCGTCACCGTGCCATTCACATTCTGAATGGTGTCATCCGCATGCTCGCTAACCCTGGCCAGTTGGTCTGTGAGACGGTCAATCTTTGGGCGCTCGTCGGCGACCAATCGATCAATGTTGTCCAGAATGGCTTGGACCTTTTTCTGATTTCGTGGTCCGGTCATCGTGTCCAGGTTGGCAAGCAGATGGTTCATGTTGCCGCTAATGTCGTTGAGTTCCCCCTGTGCCTGTGTGATCAGCGTATTCGCGCTGTCCGCAACGGTTGCCAGTTTCCCGGCAATCTCATCCAGGCTGGCCGCTTCTTGCGAGGCGACGGTTGAGTCTGGAGGAAGACGCTTGGCATCAATAGTGCCCGTTGTGATCGACAAGGCCGCGCTGTTCATCACGCTGACGAAGCCCAGCTTGGCCACTGATTTCTCATTCAGCGGAGTGTCCTTCTTGACTTCCAGGAGAATTTCGATTCGGGTTGGATCCTGAGCCCAGGGTCGCACGGTTGTAACTTTGCCCACGTTCATGCCTCCGTACAGCACGGATGCTCCGGGCTCAAGCCCGCCGGCGTATCGCAAGTAAGTGCGATAGTGCACGGTGCCGCCACTATACTGCGCATTCAACAGGTAGATGACGGTGAACGCGAGTACAGCGAAACAGCTGAGGACAAAGGCACCGACCTTTGCTTCGGTGGTCATGGTTCTGCCTCCTGACTTTGCACATACCGTTCCAGATAGGAGGCCAATGCCGGCGTATGCACCGGGTTGGCCGGCACACGGTTGAGGAACTGCCTCACGCGTGGATGCTGGTTTGCGCGTATTTCGTCTTTTGTGCCGACTGCGAGCAGCCTTCCATCGAACAGCATCGCGATCCGGTCGGCGATGCGGAAGGCGCTGGGCAACTCATGCGTGACGACAAGCGCCGTGATCTGGAAAGTCTCTTTGAGAAACAGAATCAGTTCGTCCAGTTCTGCCGCCACGATAGGATCAAGCCCTGCCGAAGGCTCATCCAGCACTAGGATTTCGGGATCCAATGCGAGGGCCCGGGCAACAGCCGCACGCTTCTTCATGCCTCCTGAGAGCTCCTGCGGGTGCAGTTTGCCGAAATCCGCCAGGCCCACCACCGCCAACTTCAACCAAACGATCAGGTCGATCACTGAAGGGGCTAGTGCTGTGTGCTCCCGCAAGGTGAGCGCGACATTGTCTTCCAGCGATAGTGAATTGAACAAAGCAGCGCTCTGAAAGGCCACCCCAACCGACCGTCGGAGTATCTTCAAATCCGCCTGTGAACAGGTACTGATGTCTGTGCCTTTGATCGAGATGCTGCCCGATTTCGGATGCTCGAGACCAAGAATTTGCCGCAACAATGTGCTCTTTCCTGAACCGCTGCCCCCAAGCAGAACCGTGATCTGGCCTGGCTCGATGTCAAGGTTTAAACCATCGAGCACACGCCGGCCATCGTATTCCACGACCAGATCGCGCACCGAAATGATGGACATTTAAGTCTTTCCTACGAAGTAGAAGATGGTAGTGAATATCGCATCGGCGACGATGACCAGGAACGTTGATCGCACGACCGCCGAAGTTGTCGAGCGACCCACTGCGTCGGGCCCGCCGCGGACACGAAGTCCTTCCAGGCATCCGACGTGAGCAATAATGGTGGCGAATGCCAGGCTCTTGATCATCGCGGCGACCACATCCCGCAACTCAATCGAGGTCAGCACGTATCGGAAATAGAGCAGGAGACCAAGGTGCGTGCTGAAGAACATAAATAGCCCCCCGGCGAAAATGCCGAAAAGGGCCGCGACGATACTGAGACACGGAACGGCCACGAGTGCCGCCAGATACTTTGGCGCTAACACGAACTCCACCGGTTCGAAGGCCATGACCTTAAGCGCAGCGATCTCTTCAGTCACCGTCATGGTGCCGATCTCGGCTGCAAATGCAGATCCCGATCGTCCGCTGACCGCGATTGCAGTCAGCAGCGGACCCAGTTCGCGTGTGAAGCCGACCGCGACCAAATCGATAACGTAGTGCAAAGCCCCGAACCGCCGCAGCTCAGATGCTCCTTGCATGGCCAAGATGAATCCGCTGCACATCGCCATCAGGGCAACCATCGGCAGCGCGTCAACCCCGATCTCTAGCATTTGGTGAACAGCTGCACGCCATCGATGTCGGTTCCCAACCAGGGGCAAAGCCGCGCGCATCCCGCGCAAGGTAGCCCACAATTGAATGTTCAGGCTCCCAACATAGTCGAGTTGACTGAGAGTCTCTCTGCCGGCAATTTCGAGAAGATTGGCCATCAAACCGCCTCGCACCCAGAGTGGTTCATCTCCGAATGCCCTCATTGAAAAGGGATAGAATGCCCGTCGCCTCAAACAGGCGATGTAAGCGATCATGTAATCCCTGCAGCCTAAGCTCGGTCTTACAGTTTCGTGCGATCTTTAACGCTTCAATCAGAGTGGCAACGCCGGAACTGTCGATATGGGTGACGCCCGACAAGTCAATGCTCACTGTCCTCGGATGTGGCGCGTGCAAAAGGGCGATAAGCTGGTCGAGCACTGCTGGAGAGGAATCGATATCAATGCGGCCCTTCAAAGACGCCAGAGCGCCATGTTCGCTGGCAACAATGTTGATTTCCGGTTTATCGATCCTGTTGGTGTTGCCACTCAGCACGAAGTCGGTTCCTCTCCGGCAAAATGTCCCGAATTTTCATGACGGACAATCGCCAAGATCAACCCGAAAATATTGTTGGCAAGAGCATGGCCATTACCGGTCAGTGATAATCGTAGGGAACTCAAGTACTTGCGCAGGAGAAGGGATACTGATACGAACGATGTAGACACTATCAGGGCAGTCGCGCCCGAATACGGGCAGATGAGGTCAGCTGTGCTTGGATCTTGACCCTATTGGGTCAAGGAGCCGCTCGGGGTGGTTGCTTCTTGCCGTCGAGAAACCATGGACCCCGCGGGTAGTTCAGCATTGTGTCTCAGAAAATTGTTCCCTGTGTTCAACTAAGCTCTATGTGCCGGGCTCAACCTATTATAAGCAATCCGATCTGTCCAAGCGATTAGACCTGCGGATTGGCCCCGCGAACAGAATTGCTCTCTTGAGCGAGGGTATGGAATGCGTGTGCTACCAGAGGCGTCTACGGGAACGAGATCCCGTGTGGAGCACCCCTCGTATCGACTTCAGCACTTTAGCTCGTGCCCGAGCAGTCTGCGCTTTCACCGTTCCGATGGGAACTCCCAGAACGCGAGCTGTTTCGCAGACTGAAAGATGATCCACATACCGCAGGTGAAACGTTCTCCGCAAAGTCGGCGATAGTCTTGCTGCTGACTCTATTAAGCGCGCATTCGCCCAAGCCTTGTGGCACTCATCCTCGGGATTGGGCCGGTGATCCACCAAAGTGTCGGACAGCGGATACTCCTGGTCTTCCCCGATTCGTGAATCGAGGGATACCTGGGTATAGCGTGACCGTTTGCGCAATTGCATTCTCGCGCAATTGATAACAATAGCGGTCAGCCACGTGGAAAGTTGCGCCTCGCCTCTGAATTGGTTCAAATGCTGGAAAGCTGCCACCAGCGCATCCTGCACCGCATCCTCGGCATCAGGTTTATTTCCTAGGAGTCTGTACGCGTATCGATAGAGATACGGTAAGCGATGGGACAGAACCGGCGCCATCTGTGCAGGTGAAGGTGTCCTCGATTCCAGGGCGACACCCTCACCGCGCTTAATTAATTTCTCCACGGATGGCATGCTATGTTCGCGCTCCTCTGTCGCCAGCGAAGCACGGGAAGTTGCATGCGACCCCAGCGAACTGGAATTTCGATTTCATCTGTATGCAGAGACGGATCCAGGAAAAGGAACCACTAAAGCCGTATCGGAGCTTGTCGTTTTCAGCGACTGCCTTGCCTGCTGTGCTGCTGCGTCGTCGATGTCATGTTTCAGAACATCATGGAGCGCGCTAAGCACCTGATACTGCATCATTGCTATTTGGTAGCTCTGCTGCAGAAGATATTCTGCCTGTTCGCGGGTAATTTGATTTGTTCGTTGGGCCTGCACGATTACAGACAAATCGGCCGATGTCTTGTCTGCCACCAAGCTCATGGCGATTTCGTAGGATTTGAGAATGTCTTGTGGGCCCAAGGGCATTTCGGGTTTGAGCGCAACCAAATCGGATAGAACGGGATTGGACTGCATGCTTGTGCCCGCCAGAATGCTCTCCGGCGGAGGCGCATCTACTTCGATCTTCTTCTTCGGCTGGGCCGCGGCAGTGTGCCACACCGTGCCGAGAATCACGATAGCAATAAGAATCTGTCGAGACTTCATCGGTCCTCCTCGTGTAAGCTGCACATCTCGATGGACCCGGTTGCTGATTGGGTGATCAAGCGGTGTTCTGTAACTCTTCTCCACGTTTCACCTTGTGCTTCCATCAAGAAGCAGGAAATGTGTGCCGTCCGCAGTCAGAGTTGACTGGTGCGTATCGCGCCAGCCGCTCGGATCCTTGCCACGCCGATTGCTTGATCGCTTTGGCGATATTGCGGGCCAGGTTGTGAGTAGCGCGCAAATTGCTGCCGAAGAAGTAAACATTCCCGTTCACCGTGCTCTCCAGCACAATTCTGCCGTCGCGTGTAACGAGTTGACTCCGCACCGTTAACTTTGTCGCGCCGCTCACGGTGGTCACCGCACGCTGCGTTTCGTTCCCAGGCGTATATTTCACAACCATTGTTCTCAAGATCAGCAGGTCCGGAATCTCACTAGCCTTACTGTCGCCCTCGCGGAGGACGTACTTGAATCGCTTCGTCTTATTCAACTCTTCCAAGAGGTTCTCGTAGATCGCGACTTGGAAGGAATGCGCGAGGTCCAGGTGCCCGGGATCAATCCGCTCGACTTGCAGGCTCCATTGCGTGCCAGAACCACTGCTTCCACCGGAAGGTTTCACCGCTGCAGTTTGGCCAGCCAGTCGACCCGAAAATGCAACTGCAATCGTGACGCTGGCCGCCACACAGAATATCCATGAATTCGGTTTACTTGTCTTCATGCGCGACCTCCGAGGTGCTTTGCTTCGTTGGTTGGTCTTCGCCAGGGCTGGAAGATACGCCCCGAGCCACGAGTTCATTCCTCACGAGTTCACCTTGTCCTTTAGTTACCTCGAAGATCGCACCGTGAACTCCTCCATCACTGTCAACATATTCCAGCGTCAGGATGTCGTACTTTTTGTGGGCGAAGAGACTGACGACTCGGCCACCTCCGTACGGAGCCGCTGCCTTGCCTAGCTTCATTGGCAGTCCGCCAACCTGTTTGCTCTCCTCACCGAGAAAAAGAGCGCTGACAGAAGCGATGTTTACTTGTGCGTCGGCATTGCCGCATTTCTGAAATCGCAACGCATTGTTTTGAATGGATAGCATTCCTTTGCAGTTGTTCTTTGTGTTTGGCAAACCCAGGACATGAGTAGCCCGAATGCTGAACGGTGCGTTCGCGTTCAATGGGGGAGCGGCGCTCTGGGCCAATGCCCCAATGCCGGAGCACAACAGTAATGCCCAGAGACTGATGAGTGCGTGTCCGCCGAAGCAGCCGCTCTTGTCGTTTCTTAGAACAAACAAACAATACATTCTTCCTCCAAGTCGACTCGAATCGCTGGGTCGACATGTAACTCCTGCAAACAATCCTCGAGCATGACTCTCCCGCAGGCAGCAGGAGCTATTTCGATTGCTTAGGTTCGGTAACGGGTCTTTGGCTTTCTATCGGCACCTGAAGCGACCGACCCAACATGTCGTTGTAAGTAATTGTGTTCTTTCCGACCAGCACTAGCAGTTCGTGCCCTGTTGCGTACTTCGCGGGGATTTCGCCCAACGGTTGCGTGTACAGTACCACGTAAATTGTGTCGCCCACTTTGACCGAAACGTCATAGCTGGTGGGATCAGACGCACCGTCTCCTGCAGCCTGACGCGGCTTGACCTCAGTAATGATGGCTACTTGATACTTTGATGTAGACTGGCCAAGAGCTGCCAACGTCAGTAAACACAAAGTGACTACAACGATTAGCCTCTGCATCCTTCACTCCTCACGCTCCTGCTAGTCCAGCAATCCGGACAAGGAATGACTGTTAACCAAGTCAGGAGCTTGTGATCACCTCCGTTGGAACGCAATCGACATGCCAATGGTCGAGGCGCTAGGTAGAGTCTCGGCGAGTTGGCGGTACATGTGTTTGCATGGCGTTTCTTTCTCGGGGTCGCCGCTCAACGCTCAAGTTGCGCCCACATCCGGGCATTCATGCCTAATTCTGGGCATAGTGTGACATTCGACATGCACGCGCACTCAGGAATAGCTTCGTTATCGGCTTTTATTCTTCATTCGGCATTGGCATTGCGCGTGCACCCTCATCGACTCAGCGAGGCGGCAGGCATTTGGTGGCCGAGACGGACTCCGCAGCCAACCAGTTCGGAGCGCCCGAGAGCGTAGAAGACCCACGCGGCACATCTCCGTTGTTTGTGGCCCGTGTCTGCCCCTCGCGCATTTGTCGGATCTCTGGATAGGAGAGCGATTATGAAAGCCCTTGACACACTGCCGGGCGAATCGAACGCGAGCATCATCTCGTCCATCATCAACTTGGTCTGCCCACAATGCGGTGGAAGAATGTCGGAATTCCAATGTGAAGGGAGATGCCGCAGAAACTGGCTTGCAGAATGGGAATGGGCGAATCAGGCCACCAGAAGCCCCAAATCCCGGCGAGGCCGCGCTGGCCGGTCGATGCGGTGAGCTACTGTACTTCGGTGGATTCGTCCTTAATGCAAGTGCTAATGGACATTACGCCGAGAATCTTCCCGGCAAGAACTCGCCAGATGTAATGGAGCCAGCAGATCGGTCGATATCGGGTCAACGACATGAACGAGTTTTGGCCCGACGCACAACGCAATGTTTTCGGCCACTAGAGAGTGTTGCCGCGAATCTTGGTGGCGTTTGCGATGCTGGCTAGAAATCTGAATCAGCCGCTGCGTAAGAGAGGGAGCGTACCTGGACGGTGTCTGACCGGGTGGTGGAGCATCTGAGACGAGTGCTGAGGAGGTCTTGACCGCATTCCGGCGTGACGCTCCGTATCTTCTTAGGCGCGGCCTTCGCCGCTGTCGGCATGGTGTCCGCTGCCTTTGCCGTTCTCCGACGCCAGCGCGACTCGCTCCTCATCTGCTTCGCATTGTTTGCCGCCTTGTACGGGCTTCGCCTGTGGATTTCGTCGCCCATGCTTGCAATGATGGAGCAGGGTGCGACCTTCTACGCGCGCTTGCGTGGAGCCGTTAACTACGTCACTCTGATTCCCGCATTGTTGTTCTTCATCTCCGTGGGTCTGCCAAGACGATTTGAGCGGGCAGTTGGGTACGCGATGGTTGGTCTCGGTTGCCTACTCGCCGCGGCCACCTTTCTGTTCGGCGATTCGCCTCACTACGAGCGAATAAACAGCATCGCCATCATAAGCGCGTCGGGATTCTTTCTCATTCGCTTCATGGCGAGCGGTTCTGCTGAGAGCATTGCTCCTGAGGCTGCCGATTTCGGTGCGATCCACTGGGGCTTACTGATCTTTGTAGGTTTGGCGGTTTGGCAAAATTCGGCTCAATTTTTCCACACTTCCTTGCCTCTACTCGAGCCGTTTGGATTTGCCGCGTTTCTCAGCACTCTGGGCTATGTTGCCGCCAGAAGTACTCTGCGGCGGCATCGACAGTTGAAGGAGATCCAAAAGGAATTGGACGTAGCCCGTCGTATTCAGTTATCAATTCTGCCCAGAGAATTTCTCCCCTCCACGAACTTCCGGGTAGCGGCTCGCTATATGCCCATGACTTCAGTGGCTGGCGATCTGTACGACTACATCATCGCGGACGACCATCAGGTTGGATTGTTGATCGCCGATGTGTCAGGGCACGGGGTTCCCGCCGCCCTGATACGCCGCCATGGTCAAGCTCGCAGCAGCTTCGCAACGAGCGGTTGCCGCCAAGCCATGCCAGTTCCTGACCGGCATGAACTCGGCTTTGTTAGGCAATACGCAGGACCATTTCGTTACAGCAGCGTATGTCCACCTGAACTCACAATCCGGTGAACTGCGATACTCCGCCGCAGCGCACCCGCCTCTGCTGCTTGTGAGGAATGGACGCGTCAGCCAAATTGAAGAGAATGGGTTGATGCTCGCGGCGTTCGGCTTTGCATCGTACTCCACTGCCGTCCACAAACTGGACATGACTGTTGATGATCATCCCTCTCTTGCGTCAGGGCATCGCGACCCTCATCGAATCTGAGCCAGATATGAAGTTGGTAGCAGAGGCTTCCGATGGAGAGGAGGCCATAGCCCAGTTTCGCCTGCACCGCCCCGATGTGACCTTGATGGACATCCAAATGCCGAATGTAAATGGTGTCGAAGTAATCAGCCGAATCAGGAGCGAATTTCCCGACGCCAAGATCTTGGTCTTGTCGACCTATGTCGGTGATGTTCAAGTCCTACGGGCGATCAAGGCGGGTGCGCGCGTTTACCTGCTGAAAGGAAACGTCCGCACAGAACTGCTGGAGGCAATCCGCACGGTCAACGCCGGGCGCAAGCGAATACAGCCCGAAATTGCGGCGGAACTGGCCGAACACGCTGCCGACGATCAGCTGAGTTCGCGCGAAATTGATGTGCTTCGTTTAATAGGCGCAGGCAATGCGAATAAGCAAATCGCCGACAAGCTCTGCATTGAAGAAACCACTGTCAAGAACCACATCTCCAACATACTTTCCAAGCTGGGCGCCAACGATCGGACCCACGCTGTGACCATTGCGCTACAGCGCGGGATCATCGAATTAGAGGCGCGCCAGAGGTAGGACTTGTAAATCCCACTTTTTACCCTTTCGATGTCTTCCGAAGACAACTAGCATGAACATGGGAGAACACGTCTGCAACGTCTCTTTTCCACATTCGCGGAAGGCTGGCCTGGCGCTGGTCTTTTGCTTCAGCGCGTGCTGACGAGCACGATTCTGCTTTTTTTCGGGGCCACGCATCTACTTGCAACATCTAGGTTGGCGCCAAGCCTTCCGTACCTTGTCGCGGCTGTCGGGGGGGTATTTCTGCTTCTCGGCCTCTGGGCGCCACTAGCCGGAATCACGATTGCCATCGTCGGGGTCTGGGTATTCTTTGCGTGCTCGGCGCATTCGCTGACGGCAATCATAGTGGCTGTCCTCGGAGCTACAGTGGCGATGATCGGACACGGAATGTGGTCTATTGATGCCAAACTCTACGGCCGAAAACACCTCCAAGAGCCGCGACGCTAGACAACGTTCCATCCTCCAAAAGTACCAACGCTCATTCCCTCAAAAGTGCAACATTGAATCCTTCAAACGTACGAATGCTCCCTCTCCAGGAAGTACAAGCAGGGGACGCCACCATATTCCCAGACCACAATCACCAGATCTGACCTTGTGAGCAGGCGCAGGTTATTCCACACTCATCTCGCAAACAAGCCTCACTTGAATCTCGATTTCCTCTTTGGAGGCGCTTTATGTGGAAGATCACAACTCGCAGTTTAATGCTACAGGAAGTCCTAATCATGGCTGCAATGAATGTTGTCACCCGCACTGATAGCGACCGACAAAGGCGAGCGAACGAACTGGCGCAGCCGCGCGCACC
>Ga0209117_1000770_pt1 | contig 12091 bp, 11 predicted proteins | sample BlaSpr_A8_OM2_M2_FD_187978 | JGI IMG/M metagenome (GOLD analysis project Ga0209117, IMG submission 187978) | Forest soil microbial communities from Thunder Bay, Ontario, Canada - Black Spruce, Ontario site 2_A8_OM2_M2 (SPAdes) (version 2) | ecosystem: Environmental > Terrestrial > Soil > Boreal...
ACGGCTTCAGCCGTGCCGCCCAGAACCAATAACGACGCGGGCTTTAGCCCCTGAGGGATACGCAGTTTACTCCTTCGGTTCATTATGAGATGGCTTCTAGCTTCCATACGGAAGCGGCCAACTACTCTTGGTAATCCGTGCGAGGTTGCCATGAAGTGGATTACTCGAAGCAATGTCAAGGTGGATCGCGTGGCCTGTCCCTGGCTGATTCAGCGTTTCATCGACCCGCAGGCGGAATTCCTGTTTGTCGAAGAAAAGGACCTTCTCACCCGCGCCGCCCAAGAAAACGCGATCCCATTCGACGCCCCCCAGATCGCCGCCATCAAACTCAATCATCGCGATGTGCGCTGCACCTTCGAGGCAATCCTGGAAGACTACTCCATTACCGATCCGGCTCTGTTGCGCTTAGCCTTGATCGTGCGCGCCGCCGACGTCAAAGGGCAGGAGCACGTCGCCGGTGAGGGTATCGGTCTGCGTTCCATTGCGCAAGGCTTCGCAGCGCTCGGTCTATCGGACGAAGAGCGGCTGGCCAGGCAGTTCCCCGTATACGATGCTCTTCTCGCCCACTTGCGAACATCCAGCCAGTGAAGCCTCATCGGCAAAGGGATCTTGCTCTCATCAACGCTGCCGGTTTTCTGCGTTCCATGGGCGTGGGAATGACCGGGGTCGCGTTGGGGATCTATTTGTTCCGCGCTGGACTCTCTTCGTTCATGATTGGACTCGTGATCGGAGCGGGACTCGTGGGCGCGGCTCTGGCCACGATCGTTGTAAGCTTCGCCGCGGATCGCTTCGGGCGCCGGAACTCGCTGCTGGTTCTTTCTGCGCTAAGCGGCCTGGGAGGAGTGGCCCTAGCCATGTTTGCCAGTGCTCCCGTGCTTCCGCTCCTGGCGTTTATCAGCATGCTCAATGGGACGGGAACAGATCGTTCCGCATCCCAGGCACTCGACCTGGCCGTAATTCCAGGACTGGTGAACGACACCAAGAGAACTTGGAGCTTGGCACTCTATAACGTATTCCTCGACGGCGGAGGCTCGCTGGGGGCATTGGCTGCCGGCCTGCCGATCGTTCTCCAACATCGACTCGGCCAATCGCCGCTCGCCTCCTACCGAATCATGTTCTTTGGGTACTCGGTGCTGTATCTGTTGGTGGCGGCCGCGTACCTGTTCTTGTCGCCAGCGACGGAGATCGCCCACCCAGTACCAGTCAAGCTTGCCTCCGGAATCTCGCCGCAAGCCAGGAAAACCGTCGCACGCCTGACTGCGCTCTTCTCGCTCGATGCCTTTGGAGGCGGATTCCTCACCGACGCCTTGGTTGCGTACTGGTTCTTCCGGCGGTTCGGGGTGCCCGAGCACGAACTCGGCTTGGTTTTCTTTGCCGTGCACATCCTGAATGCCTGTTCCCATCTGGGCGCGGCTTGGCTGGCTCGCCGCATCGGGCTCTTGAACACGATGGTCCTCACTCACCTTCCCTCCAGTTTGTTCCTCATGGCGGTTCCTTTTGCTCCGTCGTTCAAGTGGGCCGTCGCACTCTTTCTCTGTCGCGAAGCTCTGGTTGAGATGGATGTGCCGACGCGACAGTCTTATGTCGCCGCCCTGGTGGCGCCGAGCGAGCGCACCTTCACCAGTGGAGTCACCAACCTCGCGCGCAACGTCTTCTGGGCGGTGGGCTCGGCGGTGGCTGGATTCCTGATGCAGTCACTGACCTTTTCTGCTCCCTTGTTGGTGGGTGGTGGCGCGAAGGTGACATACGATGTGATTCTTTACCGCTCATTCCGGAGGCTCAAGCCTCCGGAAGAGAGACAGCCATCGCCGGACGGAAGATAAGTCTGGTGGTTGTCACCTTAGGCCGCTCCTCTTAAGCAACAACAACTCGCGGGTGGCCCAGCCCGTCGCGATTTTCTCCGGAATCTCGAGGGGGCACGTCGAGGAAGAGTTCGACTATACTGGTTCGATTTAATTCCCAGATTTAATTCTCAAAGGAGAGAGAACATGCTGCGTAACACTTCGCTGATTGTATGCTTGGCGCTCGCCGCACTGACCGTAGGCTGCTCCAATGCCCCCGCTCCACCTCCGCCGGACACGCGCGCCGCCGACGTGCAAGCGATCAAGGACGTCGAGGCGGCCTGGGTTAAAGACGTTGCTGCCAAGGACGCCGACAAGTGGGCCAGCTACTTTACCGAAGATGGCTCCGGGCTATACCCCGGGGCTGGGATACTGAATGGGAAGGCGGCCATCAAAGCGGCGATGGCGCCGTATTTTGCCGATCCCAATTTTTCGCTGACCTTCCAGTCCACGCGGGCGATGGCCTCCAAGGGTGGTGACATGGTCTACTCTCAGGGCACCTACACCATGACCATGACCAACCCGAAGACCAAGAAGCCCATGACGGACAAGGGAAAGTATCTGACGGTCTACACCAAGCAGGCCGACGGAAAGTGGAAGGCCGTCGCCGATACATTCAATTCCGATTCGCCTATGTAGAGCGGATAGCGCAGCGCATATGCATTACCTTTTGTTCTACGAAGTTGGTGAGGACTACGTTTCCAGGCGCGCAGAGTTTCGGGATGCGCACCTCGAAAAGGCTTGGCAGGCAAGCGAGCGCGGCGAACTGGTGTTGGGCGGCGCGCTGTCGAATCCCGTCGACGGCGCGGTGTTGCTGTTCAAGGGCGACTCGCCCGAGGTCGCGGAGAAGTTTGCCCGGGCTGATCCGTATGTGACCAGTGGGGCCGTGAAGCGATGGCGTGTGCGGGAATGGACGACGGTTGCGGGAGAAGACTCCGCGACGCCCATCAGGCCGGATGCAGTGGCCGCCACCAAGACAACGCGCAGCGTCTCTTCGAACGCAGCAGACGGAGGTCCTTCATCCCGAGATAAAGGCAAGGGCATGATCTTGCGAATGTGGAGCGGGCGCGCGACCCTCGAGAAATCGGAAGAATACATTGAGCACGCAACCAGAAAGGTCTTCCCGGCACTCGCTGCGATCGAAGGACATCGCGGAGCATACTTGCTTCGGCGCGCGGTTGACGGCGCGATTGAATTTGTCGTGCTCACGCTTTGGGAGTCGATGGAGGCCGTCCGTAAGTTCGCCGGAGTGAAGCCGGAGAAGGCCGTGGTGGACCCGGAAGCGCGAGCGGCCCTGACTGCCTTCGATGAGTCTGTTACGCACTTCGAGGTCGTTCATCGCACTGGCTCTGGCAGAAGCGGCTAGTTCGTCCCTTTAGCGGCGGTCGCGCGCTTGCGCGCTTGTGCGCGCACGGCCCGCTTTTCTTCGCCGTTACTTTGGCGTGAGAGGAACGGTTACAAACTACCTTCAGCGCACTCCGAGTGCGCGCGGGAGTGTACTCGAACGATTAGCAGCCCCACCAGAACCGCGCTGACCAGCATGACCGCCCGGATGTAGAGTCCGGCGTGAAACGCCTGGTCGCCAACCGCGGTTCGGAGCAAGCCCGACGCGGCGCTGACGGTGCAGAGTCCGAAATAGAATTTTTCCATCCATCCGCGGGAGATGAGTAACAGCCACAAAAGAATGGAGGAGACGATGCTGAAGATTCCGCAGAGAACCCACGTGCCACGGGACACCGTGGACGGTTCCCAGATGCCAACGGCGGAATTGGCGGCGACCATCTGCCGGACAGCAATCAGGAGGAACACGACGGAATGCACCAGTGCGACGATGGCGCGTTTGCGGTTGGTGAGAATGGAAAATCCGCCCATGCGTAACCATACTGTACCGGAAGCGGCGAGCATGAGGCTGTGATCCAGATCACGCGAGGCGAGAACCATGCTGGGTCCGTGATAGTGCCGAGAGCGCCGCGTGACTTGTTGTGCCTCGTTACGCCCCGTGGACAGCAGGGGGCGCTTCTCGCCACGCAAAGTCACAGTCAAAGGCCGGGGACAGGAGTCCCCGTCCCCACACCAGAAACGAACTATTTGCGGTTGTCGGCGGTTTGCGCTTCCATGCGAGGCGTCATGGAGACGACCACGTACTCGCGCTCTTTGTCGTCGAGGTCTTCGACGCGAAGCTTCATGTGATCCTTCTCGATGTGGAACTGAGCCTTTTCCCCGACGGGCAGAAGGGTGGGATGTTTGTCGTCCTTGGGGCGAATGCGGTAGATGATGCGGTCGGTCTGCAGGAGATATTCCTGGCAGAGCAGGGTGTGCATTTTCTGGTGGGCGGAATCGGTGCCGATGATTTCTCCAGTGAAACTCTTGGCGCTCTTCTGGTCGGTGCCGCATTCGACGGAGTCCATCTGCAGGAGCGTGCCCGACAGCGCAGGGCGCTGGTCCCGGGCGTAGGCAAAAGAGGCGCAGAGCAAGGCGAACAATGCGATTCGTTTCATAAAGTCTCCTCGAAGTCTCTCGGGGGATGTGTGATTAAAACCGATTTGGGGGCCAGTGGGGAATATTACGAAGGTATTGGGACGGTTAGCAGCCCTTGGTGAAAGTAAGGTTCGTGAAAGCAAGGTTCGGGAAGGTAAGGTTCGTGAAAGTAAGGTTCGCGAAAGTAAGGTTCGTATCAGGGCATCGCTTTAGCGATGCCGTAAGCGCTGCGTTATGAATGCGCCTTTAGGCGCTGGCTCTCGGCGTCTGAGTTTTACCACAGGCTGTTAGGGGTATCTAAACCACAATCTTGAAACCGAATCCAAAAACAGTACACTTGTCGGCATGGCGCGAAACTTCAAAGATTTGTCGGAGCGCGAAATTCTGGCGCTGGCGGTTTCACTGGAAGAAGAAGATGGACGGGTGTATGCGGATTTTGCCGAGGGCCTGCGGGAGACCTATCCGGCGACGGCGAAGCTGTTCGATGACATGGGCGCGGAGGAGTCGGAGCATCGCGCGTCGCTGATCGCGACTTATCGGGCGCGTTTCGGGGAACACATTCCGCTGATCCGGCGGCAGGATGTGAAGGGGTTTGTGACGCGGCGTCCGTTCTGGCTGACGCGTCCTTTGAAGATTTCAGAGGTGCGGAAGCAGGCGGAACTCATGGAACTCGAGACGCGCCAGTTTTACCAGAAGGCGATCGGGCAGGTGACGGACGCGGGGATCCGGAAACTGCTGGGTGATTTGGAGGAGGTCGAGCGCAAGCACCAGGTGGCGGCGGAGGCGATGTCGGAGAGCATGACTCCGACGGTGAAGAAGACGGAGGACGAAGCGCAGCGCCGTCTGTTTGTCTTGCAAATCGTGCAGCCGGGACTGGCCGGGCTGATGGATGGATCGGTGTCGACGCTGGCTCCGGTGTTCGCCGCCGCATTTGCCACGAGGAGTAGCACCGACGCTTTTCTGGTGGGGCTGGCGGCCTCGATTGGGGCGGGAATTTCGATGGCGTTTGCGGAGGCGCTGTCGGATGACGGATCGATGACGGGGCGCGGGCGTCCTGTGCTGCGCGGCGCGGTGACGGGATTGATGACGGCGGCGGGCGGAATCGGGCATACGCTCCCGTTCTTGATCAAGGATTTTCATGTGGCATTCATTGCGGCGGTGATTGTGGTGGCGATGGAGCTGGCCACGATTGCGTGGATTCGGAATCGGTATATGGACACTCCGCTGCTGTCGGCGGCGTTCCAAGTGGTGGTGGGGGGAGTCTTGGTGTTTGCGGTGGGGATATGGATTGGGAGCTCGTGAGGGAATTGGTAATTGGGTAATTGGTAATTTGAAGAGAGTGGTCTAGAAAACCTCTGCGTCCCCTCGGCCTTGCCGGTGATCTATTTTCCCATGGAAGCAACCGTTCGTCCTCCAACATGGAAGACCCTGCTGGCCTTCTCCATCATTTATTTCGTCTGGGGCTCGACCTTTCTGGCCATTCGCGTGGGTGTGCGCGAGGTACCGCCACTTCTTCTTGCAAGCATGCGTTTCTTCGTTGCCGGAGTCGTGCTCTATGGGTGGCTGCGCCTGAAGGGTACTCCGTCGCCGTCGCGCCGCGAGTGGGTTTCCGCTTCATTGCTCGCGGTTTGCATTTTTGTGGTCGACTACGGTCTGCTGTTCTGGGCCGAACGGCGCGTGCCTTCGGGAATTGCTGCGGTGATGATGGCGACCATCCCGGTCTTCATGGCGCTTTCGGAGATCCTTTTTCTGCGCACGCTTCGGCTTACGTTCCGGCTTGCGCTGGCTCTTTTGGTAGGGATCGGCGGCGTATCGGTTCTCGTGAGCCGATCGTTGAGCCTGAGCCTTGGCGAAGCCCCCATCGATCGTGCTGGAGCGATCGCGCTGGTGATCGCTGCGATGAGTTGGTCGATTGCCTCGGCGCTTACCCGCAAGTTGCCCCTGCCCGCGTCAAAAGCCATGAGTTCCGGAGCTCAGATGCTGGCGGGAGGAATTCTGCTGGCAGTGACGGCGTCAATTTTTGGCGAGTTCCGCGGGTTTCGCATTCAGGCGGTGTCCCGCGGCGCCTGGTGTGCGCTTGCCTACTTGATTGTCGCGGGCTCTATTGTGGGCTTCACCGCCTACGTCTGGCTCATCCATCATGAATCGCCGACGAAGGTCGGCACTTACGCGTACGTCAACCCCGTGGTGGCCGTAATCCTCGGATACTTTCTTGGAGGCGAGACGGTTGGCCCGAGAACCTTGCTCGGAACCCTGCTGGTGCTCGTCAGCGTGATTGTAATCACCACCACCCGTGCCCCCAAGCCCGCCGCTCCGCCCCTGGTGAACCCCCTGCAAGAACTGGCGGACCGTTAGTCCGGCGCGGTAGAGTCTGTGTGAAAACTACTTTTTCCGCGTTACCGGTGGGGCCGGCCCCGCAGAGTCCAGCCCCGGAGGGGCGTATTGAGAATAGCCCGGCGCTTCAGCGCCGGGAAAAGTGGGAAGGCCGAGTAAGTCCCGGAGGGACGACTGAATTTCTCACACAGACTCTGTCGTGCTCATCCCGCAGTCACGATCCGAGAATGCGCTCGATTTGGCGGATATGGTTGACATCGTGTCCGGCCACCAAGCGGACGATGTGCTCGATCGACTCCTGGCCGCGCTCGGCATGTTGGCCGTAGTGCTTCCATTGATCGGGAGAAAGCGACTTGAGAAGCGCGAGATTTGCTTCGCGCACGACGCGGTGCAGTTCGATGGCTTTGCGCGGATCACGTTTGTCGTAGTGTCCGGCAATGACCCAGGCGTTCTGATCATAGGCTTGGACGGACGTTCCGGGGGCTCCGAGGATGGAGCGCATGCGCCAGCCGATTACGATTTCGACGTCGGCGAGGTGGGCCAGGATTTCCGCGACGGACCATTTTTCGGGCGCGGGGCGCTTGCGGAGTTTGGCGGTGGGGACGCCTTTGACCAGGCGAGTCAATTTCTTATTGGTGGCGGATTGGAGTTTGATCGGGTCTTGTCCCTGGGCGTTGGTTAGGATGCGTTGGGTGTACTGCTGAGCGGTTTCGGGCACTGGAAATCTCCTTTCTGGGTCGCCCCTAAAGCATACCGAGACCAATCGTCCTTGCGCCACTGGCGGGTATGGCTGGGCGGTCATGTCCGATAGGGCCGGACCTAATTGGGTGCCAAAGCACTGCAGCCTTCTTGCCGATCAAGCAGCGAGGAGGATACTGTGTCCCATTCCAATTCCGCTGCACCTGTCCATCAGAGCAAGGCTGCGATTCTCTTTGCTGTTCTCGTCTCTGCTTTTATCGTTTGTTCGTCGCTCGTTTCCTGGTCGCAGGTGGCGTCGGCCAACAAGCCTGTGCTGCAGAGCCAAAAAGGCCCCATCGTTATCAAAGAATTCAAGCACGACACCGGGCCGCGGCTTCGCGAAATGGCGCCGCTCTTCCCCGAAATCGGCGCGCCTTCCGAGCACGAGATCAAGAACAACGTCAATCCCAACCACAATTGGAGCAACCAGGTTCAAAAGGATCCGGTGCTGCAGACGGAAGAGAATTCTCCGCATTTGCAGACCCCGAACTTCAGCCTGGAATTCGACGGCGCCGGTTTTGGCGATAACTTCTTTTGCAATTGCATGCCTCCGGACAACGACGGCGCGGTGGGCACGACGCAATACATGCAATTCATCAACTCCGAATATCGGGTATTCGACAAGAGCGGAAACACGGTGTTGGGTCCGCTATTCGGCAATGCATTCTGGTCGGGCTTCGGCGGAGAGTGCGAGAGCGAAAACAACGGCGATCCGGTGATCCGATTTGACGCGGCCGCCCAGCGCTGGGTCGTCTCGCAGTTTGCCCTGGGGCCGAGCGAGAGCGGACCGTTTTACGAGTGCGTGGCGGTATCCACGACCGCCGATGCCACCGGCTCCTACAATCGCTACGCGTTTCCGTTCACTGTTTTCCCGGACTACCCGAAGATCGGCGTATGGCCGGATGCTTATTACTTCACCTTCAACAATTTCCCCGCCACGGGCCCGGGTTTTGTCGGCGCGGACGCCTGCGCCGCGGACCGCACCAGTATGCTGGCCGGCGCTGCCGCCACCATGCAGTGCTTCCAGCAGGATTCGAGCCAGTTTGGCATGTTGCCTTCGGACCTGGAGGGGTCGATCCCGCCCGCGGCGGGCACTCCCAACTTTGTGATGGAACTGGATCCCGACGGCAGCGCCAACCTCGATCTGTTCCAATTCCACGTGGACTTTGCGACGCCGTCGAATTCCACGTTCACCGGCCCGACCCTCATTCCGGTTGCCGCTTTCACGCCGCTGTGCAATACCGAGTTCCGCGGACAATGCGTGCCACAACCCGACTCCGGCAGCGACTTGCTGGAATCTCTGGGAGATCGCCTGATGTGGCGGCTGGTCTATCGCAATTTCGTCGATCACACGACCCTGCTGGTCAGCCACTCAATCGTGGCCCCCATCGCTGGCACCCTCAGCAGCACTGGCGGCGTGCGCTGGTACGAAATCCGAAATCCAGAGACCTCTCCCACCGTCTACCAGTCCGGAACTTTTGCGCCGGACTCGCAGTATCGCTGGATGCCGGCGATTGCGATGGATGCAAACCAGGACATCGCTGTCGGCTTCAGCCGTTCCGGGGCGGCGGCGGGCCAGTATCCTTCGATTGTCTATGCTGGCCGTGTGCCTACCGATCCGGCCGGCACGCTGGAGTCCGAAGTTGTGCTGGTCGCGGGCTTGGCGTCGCAGACGGGCGGCGGCGATCGCTGGGGCGACTACAGTTCCTTGACCGTCGATCCCACCGATGACTGCACGTTTTGGTTTACCGAGGAATACTACAAGGCGAGTGGATGGGACTGGAATACCGCCGTCGGCACATTCAGCTTTCCGGGCTGCACGGCGAACGGGGCGCCAGCCATTGCGAGTTTGACGCCGGCGTCAGGGCTGGTGGGCGCGTCGGTAACGATCACCGGAACGAACTTCGGCGCGGCGCAAGGCACGAGCACGGTGACGTTCAACGGGACGACCGCAACCACGATCACAAGTTGGAGTGCGACGTCGATTGTGACCGCGGTCCCGGCGGGAGCGAACACGGGCGGCGTAATGGTAACCGTCAGTGCCGTGAACAGCAACGGTTCGCCGTTCACGGTGACGGTGGTACCGACGATTAATTGGGCGCAGCCCGCCGCAATTACCTATGGCGCCACGCTGAGCGGCGTTCTGAACGCCTCCGCCGTCTACGGGTCGGCGCCGGTGGCGGGCGGCTTCGCTTACACGGCCACACCGCAGGGCGGCAGCGCGACCGCGGTCACCGCTGCTACGGTTCTGAGCGTGGGCAGTTATACTCTCGCCGCCGCGTTCACGCCAACCGATACCGCGAGTTACACGTCCGCGAGCGGCAGCGTATCTCTGACGGTTGGCAAGGCAGCGCCATCCAACGCGCTAGTGCCGTCGGCGAGTCCGGTGCTGTCGAAAAGCTCGGTCACCTTCACGGCGACCGTCTCTTCTCCGGCCGGCACGCCCAGCGGTTCGGTCAGCTTCTATGACGGAACGACGTTGCTGGGATCGCCTGTCGCGCTGGCGCAGGGCGTGGCGGCCTACACCACGTCGACCCTCGCCGACGGTTCCCGCTCGATCACGGCCGCATACACCGGAGACAGCAATTTCTCGGCTGTAACCAGCGTCCCCGTCACGGAAATCGTGGAGGACTTCGCCTTGGGTGTTCCAGGCGGCGTTTCTTCCGCGCAGACGGCGTCACCGGGAGGAGCAGCCACCTTTACGTTGAACGTTGCGCCTTTGGGTGCTTCGACGCTTCTGTCGGCGGTTTCCTTCAGCGTAAGTGGCAGCCCCGGGGGTTCGACCGCACACTTTATGCCGTTGACGCTCGCCGCAGGCGCGAGCGCGTCCGATGTCGCGCTCATAATCCTGGTGCCGAGCCAGGCTGCATCTTCTTCGTTGCACAGCAGCAGCCTGCTGGCACTCGGACTTTCGCCGTTGATGCTGGGCCTGCTGTTGGTGCCGATCAGCGGAAAGGCGAGGCAAGCGGGCGGCAAATGCGGGCGTTCGGCGCGTGTACTGCTTCTGCTGCTTGCAGTATCCTTGCTCGGGAGCCTTATCGGTTGCGGGTACACTCCACCGAGGGTCTACACGATGACCGTCACGGCGACTTCTGGCACTCTGTCGCACTCCACCAGTCTTACCTTGACGGTCAACTAGAACGACGGTTAAGGAGAACGCAAGCTACCCCACCCAAGCGAAGAGCCAGCTTGGGTGGGGCCCCTCCTCGGCGAGACCCACATCCCATTTATGACCGGCGATCAGCGCGAAGCAGGTTTGAGGTAGCAAGACTGACGCAAGCCCGTGCAAAAATGATTGAATCATGGTTTAGTCATGCTGTATCGTTTATTGACTTGCGGTCAACAATAGTCATAGGGAGTTTGGGCCATGGAAGGAATTACAACCAGTTTGGCGAAACCGACGCAAATGAGGCGGGACGGGAAGCCGCGTCCGCGCTCGGAAGCAAAACGGGCGCTCATTGTCGACGCAGCCATCGGTCACTTTGCCGAGCGCGGCTACAACGCGGCGCGGGTGGAAGACATTGCGGCGCAGTTGGGCATTGCCAAAGGATCTGTGTTCCAGCACTTCAAGAGCAAAGACGGATTGTTCTTCGAGGCGTACAAGAAGGCGGTGCAATCGTTTCCAAAATATATGCAGGCGCCGGCGGCGGTGCAGGAGCGGGGATTTTTTGAACTGCTGCGGTACTGGCTGGGGTGCACGGAGAATATGGTGCAGGATAACTGGTCGTCTTACCGAATTTATCTGGTTGGGAACTATGGGACGGATCTGGCGCTGCGGCGGGAGATCAACCGGTTCCTGGTGGCGGAGGATCCTTACGGATGGCGCGACTTTGTGAGCTTCGGAGTCAAGCGGGGAGAGTTGCGGGCGGACCTGGATGTGGACATGATCGGATCGATCCTGGAGTGGACGATGGACCGGTTTCAGGATGCGCTGCTTACGGAGGAGCTAGATCCGGGTTTGTTCCGGAAGTCGGGACCAGTTCCAGAGGAGAAAGAAGCGCGGATGGAGCAGTTTGTGGAATTGCTGCGGCGGGCGATTGGGTCGGAGAAAGTGCAAGATCCAGGGAAGAAAGCATGAAAGCTGGGATGAGCGTAGAGCAGATTATTGCGAGTTATGACGAGGCGGCGCCGTTGACGGAAGCGTCGACGATTCCGGCGCCATGGTATGTGGATGCACAGATTGCGGAACTGGAACGGCAGACGGTGTTCTCACGGACCTGGCAGGTGATGGGACGAGTGGATCAGGTGGAAAAGCCGGGACAGTTTGTGACGGCGGCGGTGGCGGGCGAGCCGCTGGTGGCGGTGCGCGGCAATGATGGCGTGCTGCGCGCGTTCTATAACGTGTGCCGGCATCACGCGGCGGCGGTGGTGACGGAGCCGTGTGGACAGGCTTCGATTTTGCATTGTCCGTATCACGGATGGAACTACGGGCTGGATGGGACGCTCAAGGGAATGCCAGAGTTCGACGGGGTCAAGAACTTCGAGCGCAAGGACAATGGACTGGTTCCCGTGAAGGTAGAGACGTGGGAGCAGTTTGTGTTTGTGAATCTGGATGCGGAGGCGGCTCCGCTGGCGGAATTTCTTGGTGGATTGGTGAAGCGCGCGGCTCCGCTGGGGTTGAGTAAGCTGCGCTATTTTACGAGTAATAGTTATGACATCCACTGTAACTGGAAGGTATTTGTCGATAACTATCTGGATGG
>Ga0209117_1000771_pt1 | contig 12085 bp, 9 predicted proteins | sample BlaSpr_A8_OM2_M2_FD_187978 | JGI IMG/M metagenome (GOLD analysis project Ga0209117, IMG submission 187978) | Forest soil microbial communities from Thunder Bay, Ontario, Canada - Black Spruce, Ontario site 2_A8_OM2_M2 (SPAdes) (version 2) | ecosystem: Environmental > Terrestrial > Soil > Boreal...
AGAGGGCGTGGGGAATGCCGGGTGCCCGCTGCACCCGCAGCCTCGTGTGCAGTGTGTTGGTAGAGCACACGAGTGTCGTCACCACAGGTCCACCGGATTCACCCGGCATTCCCGCACGCAATGGTTTTAACGGTTTCCTTCGTGCTCTCCCCGGCGATCGGGCTTGTTTGTCACCGTCATCGGCGGAGTTGCCTCCGCTGACTTGACGCCGGCGTCGAGGCGTCAGGACCACACGACTTCGCCGTCCGCAAGTCCGCGCTCTCGTCAGCAGCGCCGCCCGCGTCCACCGCATCCCGCCCCGCGTCCGTGACGATCGCGATACGCCCCTCGAGTGGGACGAGACGGCGGGGGATATAGAAGTGATTTGGGCAAACGAGGAAGAGGAATATTTTTGCAAAGGTGGCTGGACAGCCCAAATCAGCAGGACGGTTAGCCGTAGGGGTAACCCGCCATTGCTGCTCACACCGGCGGATTACGCTTACGCTAATCTGCCCTTGTATGCCGACATTACTGTCCCCTGAACTGCGGCTTTCGCTTTTCCATAAACGCGCGGCGGCCCTCGCGAAAATCCTCAGAATCCATGCAGGCGATGCCGGCCTGCTTGATCGCGTCGATGTCGCGCTTGTCGGGGTCTTTAAGCACCTGCGCGATGGTGATCTTGGCGGCCTTGATCGCCAGCGGCGCGTTGCCGGAAATGGTGCGCGCGATATCCGTCGTCGCGCTCCATAGCTCGGCGTGGGGCACGACGCGATCGACCAGGCCGATCCGCACCGCCTCCGCGGAATCGATCCGCATGCCCGTGTACATAAGTAGCCGCGCCCAGGACGGTCCGACCAGCGAGACCAGATTCTTGAGGCCGTCATAGCCATAGGCGATGCCGAGTTTTGCGGCGGGAATGCCGAACTGGCTGTTCTCGGCGGCAATGCGGATGTCCGCCATCATCGCGACCTGCATGCCGCCGCCGAGGCAGAAACCGCGGATGCAGGCGATGACCGGCTTCGGGTAATCCGCCAGCAAAGCGCGCTGCGCGGCGCTGCGTTTGGAATATTCTTCCGACGCCTCGGCATTGTGGCGGTTTTTTTCGAACTGGCTGATGTCCGCGCCCGAAACGAACGCCTTGTCGCCGGCGCCGACCAGGATCACGACGCGGACATCGCCATCGTCGCGCAATTCGATCAATGCGCTGCCGAGCCCTTCCCACATGTCGAGCGACATGGCGTTGCGCTTTTCGGGATTGTTGAAGGTGATGATGCCGACGCCCTCAGTGACGCTTTGCAGGATCTTGCCGTCGGCAAAGGATTTGTCGGTGGCCTTGGGAATATTCAGCATCGGGGCGGCTTTCGGTGGCTGGAGCTTGGTGCACTTCGATTGAAGCATTGCCTCGATGTCTCGGCAATGGCGGTGCGCTCCCTCTCCCGCAAGCGGGGAGGGCTGGGGTAGGGGTGCTTCCACGGAACGCGCTCGTACAGTGGATGGTCCGTTTTCCCCACCCGCCGCGCTCTGGCGCGCAATTGCGCTGCCGAGCGCGTCGACCCTCGAGTCAAACCCGAGGGCAGGCTCTCCCCCGCAAGCGGGAGAGGTGGCGACGCTCACTGCGCCAGATGCGCGGTCAATGGATGATTGGCCGCCTGGTTGAAGAACGCCGCTTCCTCCGCGGTGGCTTCCAGGAGCTGCTCGTCCTGGTCATAGATGTCGTTGCGGAACTGGATGGTCTGGTCTTTCGTCATCCATGCCGTGAGATAAATCCAGGCCACCGGGACTTTCTTGGGCAGGGCGATGTCCTGGCGCTGTCCGGTGGCGATGGCCGCGTCGATTGCGGCGCGGTTCCATTTCGGCATCTCCTCCTGCAGCAGCCATGCGGCGAGGTCGCGCACGTTATCGACCCGCGCGCAGCCGTGCGAGTCGAAGCGGTAGTCGTCGCTGAACAGATTGTGCTGGTTGGTGTCGTGCATATAGACCGAATACGGGTTCGGCATGTCGATTTTCACCGCGCCGAGCGCATTCCAGGTGCCGGATTGCTGGCGCACCGTGAAATTCGGCGTGCGGGCGCCGGACCAATCCACCGATTGCGGATCGATTGGAGTGTCGTGCGCATCGAGCACCTCCATGTGCATGCGGGAGAGATAGCCGGGATCTTTCCGCATATGCGCCGAGATTTCGGTTTTCGAGATCGATGACGGGACGGTCCATGTCGGGTTGAGATTGACGCTGGTGATTTCGGCGGTCAGCGTCGGCGACGGCTTTTCGGTCTTGCCGACGATCACGCGATAGCGCCGCACCACCTTGTCGTCTTCGACGGCCTCGGCGAATGTCGCGGGAATGTTCACGACCACATAGCGTTGTCCAAATCCGAAATTCATGTTGGCGAGGCGTTCGAGCGAGGCCTCAAGCTGCTTGATCCGTTTCTGCACGGGAACGTTGAGCGCGGCGACGGTGCGCGGCGTCACGGTCCCGGTCGCTGCAAGGCCATGGCGTAGCTGGAAACGCTTTACACTTTCGGCGACGACATCGTCATACGGTCCGGACGCCTTGTCGGGGGCAAGATCGCCGCTGATCAGCAGCCGCCGGCGCAATAGATCGTCATACGGTCCCTGCACGCTAAGCACGAATTTGGCATCGGCGGGTATCGCCGGCCATCCGCCGCGGACCGCGAGGTCCGAATAGCTCAGCGCCGCCTCCTTGATTCGCTGCGCGGTGCCTTCGTCGAAGGTCGGTTCGTGCGACAGCGCCAGAGCCGCCGCCGATCGTGATTCCGGGGTGGATGCGGCCGCTGCCGGCTTTGCCGAAGTCACATGCGCGGGATTTGCCGCGCCCGCCGGCGCTGCAATTACCGGCTTGGCGGGAAGCGGCGCTGTGCTGCCTGCGCCCTGGCCGAACGCTGACGCAAGCATCGTGGCGATGGCAACGATTGTCATTCTTCGCATGTCGGATGCCCTTGGGATGCGCTGTGATAGCGCTGACGTGGAAATCAACAAGCTCGGCCGTTGAAGCCGAGCGGACGGGATCGAAGTTGATCCGCAATTTCGTTTTCGCAAATGTAGCCCATGAGGGTTGCGTTCTGATTAAGTTGTTATTGCGGCTGTTGCAGTGCCGCAAAATCTGGATTGGACTTGCGGCCTTTGATATGTCGCGGCAGCAGCTGATGTGGTTCGCGAGGGCTCGCCGAAATTCGCGATGTGACCGCCCCAATGCGGGTCGTCGCGGCGCCCGCGCATCCGCATCGTCAATCGGACGTCGGTCGAAGAGGTGGTGGGAAGGATATCTCTGCGCGCGCCGGCCTGCGCGATCTCGAAACCGGGGCTGTCAGGTGTTTAAGTTGCCGCTCTCTGATCGGTTGCGACAATGCGCGCCCGGCCGCTGAAGGTCCTCGACATCGAACCGCCAACGTCCGCCATGTTCTATGGCAGCGGACCGGTGCTGTCACGGCCGGACCAGCACGTGGCCTGGCGCAGCAATACGTTGCCAGCGGACCCGCTTGTGTTGATCGATCGTGTCCGCGGCGCTAGCAAGCCAGGGTGGCAAGACCGGACCCGCCTAGTCTTCGTTCGCGGCGATCGATTCCATCAGCGACACCAGTTGACGTTGTACGGTCTGATCCTTGATCTTGCTGTAGGCCCGCAGCAATCTCAAGCTGAACGCGCTGTCGAGAAACAGCAGGCTTTCGACTTCCCGCGCCTTGCCGTCGCCGTCGTAGAAGAATGTGACGGGTACGTCGAGCGCAGTGGCGATTTGCTGCAGACGGGCGGCGCCGACGCGGTTGACGCCTTTCTCATATTTTTGAACCTGCTGGAAGCTGACGCCAAGTTTGTCGCCGAGCTCCGCCTGCGAGATATGTTGCTCGACGCGCCGTAGCCTAATTCGCTTTCCCAGTTCAATGTCGGGTTTGCCGGCACTGCGCTGCTTCATCTTCTTTGCCGCTGATTTATTCATTCTGGTTTCACCGTCCTTCCGTCGAAAAGCCCCCGAACAGATGGGTCAGGGATTCACCCTTATATACTCCTTTCAATTCGCTTGGATGGATGAATTCGTCCTTAAACCACGGGAATTTTGCGGGATTGAATGCTTCAACCAGCCAGTCGATCATGTGCCGGACCCGTTGGATCCGGCCGCTACCGCGATGATAGGACAGCCAAATATCGAATGGCCGGCGCAATTCAACCTCCAGAGGTATTATCTTCCCTCCAAGCGCACAGGCGTATGTCGGAAACACGCCAATCCCGGCGCCGTTGGCGACGGCCCAGTAGCTGGCGCTGGCGCTGCTCACATTGGTCCTCGTCACCAGCAAGTCCCGTTGGGAAACACCGGGAAACCAGCTTTCGAAAGTCTCCTTGGCGGCGGCCTGGTCAGCGACCTGCATCACGAGCCGGTGCTTGACCAGTTCGTCCGCAGTCCTCGGAGCGCCGTAAGTCTCGATGTATTTCTGACTGGCAAACATCATCAAATGCATTCTGCCGAGCCGGACGAGTTTGACGTCAAGCACGGCCGGCCGCGACAGATGGATCGCAACGTCGGCCTCATGCCGCGACACGTCGGCGGAACGCATCGCACACTGGAGATCGACGAGAATATTCGGGAACAATTGCTGAAACTCGACGAGGCGAGGGACCAGCCAAAATGTTCCCAAACTTTCGGTAACGGCGACCCGGACTTCGCCCGAGAGCGTGTTGGTGGCGGAGTTGCTCGCGCGCAGCAGGTCGAATGAGGCGGCCTCCATGCGTTCGACCGCCGAAACAACCAGCGAACCTTCGGAGGTCAGGCGAGTGCCATGGGCGTCGCGCGTGAACAGCGTGGTTCCGATTCGGCGCTCGAAATCAGCGATTCGCCGGCGAACCACGTTGATGGACAGTTCGAGCCGCACAGCCGCGGATCTGAAACTTCCGCAGCGCACCACTTCCAGAAAAACCCTGGCCGCATCCCAATCGGTGAGACTGCCGAGAGCGGCCTTGCGTTCCTCCTGAGGAACACCCCTTTCCAGCACCGGATGCATACACAGCCTCTTCCGCTTGGCATTCTTGGCAGAATATTGAGCGAACCACAACCATAACGGGTCCGCGGTCGTGCATTTTGACGCTTATGTTTACTATCACGACCGATATCCGGGAACGTCAGGGATCGGGTCCCGCTCCCGTTCCGGCGTTCAGAATATTCGCAAAATTCATCGGGCGTTCCGATTGTCGTGTTGTGGATATGATATCCGGAATTCACGCAGAAGTATTTGAAACCGCCGATTGGATCGAACAGGCTTTACCTCGCAAGCCCGGTCATGGAAAAAACGCTGGTGGCTAATTCAGAAGAACGATTGCGTTCGATTCTCGCTACCCTCGAACAGTGCCGGGCGGGTCTCATCGCCAGCGCCGACCGGGAGACTGCTCAATTGGTGTCCGTGGCCATTCTTGAGCTTCGGATGAAACTCAATCGGGTTGCACACTCGGAATTGAAGGCTTTATGCGATGCGATGTTGCCGGATGACGCGCCGGCGGGAGAATCGCAAAATACGAAAGCGCCGCAAGTCCTGCGCCGGCGTCCCCTGCTGAAGCTGGTCAAATAGTCGCGGCTGTCTTCCCGCAGCATTTTCCGGCGGCGGTGCCCGATCCGGCTGTCGTAATGCCGCATTGGTGATCGAGAAAACCCTCGCCCATAACCTTGCCCATCCGCTACATGAAGCCGGACCAACGCGGCGTTCCCGACTCGGGCATCGCCGGGACGGGGGCCCGCAGGTTACCAAGGATGGCGATGACGGCATGATTCACGATGTCTCGATCCCCGCGGCGCTGATTGCCGGCCTGGTCAGCTTTCTGTCGCCGTGCGTGCTGCCTTTGGTGCCGCCATATCTGATTTATCTGACCGGCGCGACCATCGAGCACGTCGCCAATGACGAGACGGCATCGTCCTCGAAGCGCGCGGTGATGATATCGGCGGTTATGTTCGTGCTCGGCTTTTCCACCGTGTTCGTGGCGCTCGGCGCCAGCGCCTCCCTGATCGGAGGATTGATCCGCGCCTGGTCGGCGGAGCTTTCGATCGTCGCCGGCGTCGTCATCATTGTCATGGGCCTGCATTTCCTCGGGCTGACGCGGATCGGGTTCCTGATGCGGGAAGGGCGGTTGCCGATTCCAAAGCCGGTAGGCTTGTGGGGAGCCTATGTGATGGGCCTGGCGTTTGCGTTCGGCTGGACCCCCTGCATTGGCCCGATCCTCGCGGCGATCCTGTCGGTCGCTGCCGCCGAGGCGACCGTGACGAAGGGCGCCGGCCTGCTCGCGGTCTATTCCGCCGGGCTCGGAATTCCGTTTCTGATTGCGGCTTTCATGGTCGAACAGTTCTCGTCGCTGTTCTCGCGGATGAAGCGGCACCTCGCCAGCGTCGAGCGGGCGATGGGTGTGCTGATGGTTATCACCGGCATCGGCTTTCTTACCGGCGCCGTATCCTCGGTCAGCATCTGGTTGCTGGAGACGTTTCCGGCGCTGCAGAATTTTGGCTAGAATCTAGCTCTCGTCTTCGAGCGAGCAGATCACCGTGTAGACCACGCCGCGGGGCAGAAAATCGACGGTGGCTTCGCCGCCGAGCTGATCGCGTGCGCTGCGCTCGATCAGCCGCGATCCGAAACCGCGCTGTACCGGTGCGACGACGTGAGGGCCGCCGGCCTCGGTCCAGATTAATCGCAATTTCCGCCTGGCGTTTTCCGTGATGACTTCCCAATCCAGCGCAACGGTGCCGGTGTCGTTCGACAGCGCGCCGTACTTTGCGGCGTTGGTCGCGATCTCGTGCACGATCATCGACAGCACCACCGCCAGTCGCGGCGACAGCGGGACGTGCGGTCCGAACATTCGCATCCGCTCCGGATTGTTGAGCAGGTATGGCTGCAGGACACGGCCAACCACGTCCTGCAGTTCGGAGCCCCGCCACTTCTCGGTGCTCAGCAGATTGTGCGCCTCCGCCAGCGCGCCGAGCCGGCCCTCGAATTTCTCGCGCTCGGTCTTGCTGGCGCTTCGAAAGGTCTGCACCGCGATTGCCTGCAGGATAGCCAGCGTGTTCTTGACGCGGTGATTGAGCTCCTCGATCAAAAGGTCATGCAGCATCTCGCCGCGGGCGATCGTCGTTGCCATCCGCACTGCAAAGGCGAGGCCGATCGACAGCAGGACGGCTCCGATCACGCTGGTGATCGCGAGGTTGCGCCACAACGGGCCGACCAGGGAGCTTTCCGCAATGCCGGCGGCCACCGTCCAGCCGGTGAGCGAGGACCGCGCAAACGTCGTGATCAGCGGCACGCCTTCGAGCGATACCGTCGGCAGGGTTGCCTCGGGCCTGCGAAACATCTCGGCATACAGCGACGGCGCTGCACGCTTGCCGACCATCTCCTGCGGATTCGGCACCCGCGCGAAATTGATGCCGTCGCCATCGAAGATCGAGATCGTCCAGTCCTGGCTTGGGCGCTGCTTTTCGATCAGGGCCTGGAAAATCTCGATCGGGGGGCTGAAGGAAATGTCATAGAGGACGTCACCGTCGCGAAGCACCGGCACTTCGACGGTCACGATCAGTCGTTTCTTCACCGCCCCGATGAACAGATTTGAGTAATGCGGACTGCTGGTCGCAAACACCTTCTCCACGATCGCGCGGTTGTTGCGCAGCGGGAGGCTTGCGGTGTCCGACGTGACCGAGGAAAACAACGGCCGACCTTCGCGGTCAGCCACCAGCACGACGCCATCCTTGCCATATTGGTCGAGAAAACCCGAAGCAATGCTTCGAAAGTCTTCGAAGTCGCCGCTGCGCAGCGTCTTCGTGAGCGCCAGCACCTGAAGCCCGCCTGTCATGCGCTGAACCTCGGCATCGAGCACGAAGCGGATACTGCGGACGGTTTCGAGAACGCGCTGCGACGCATTCTTGCGTTCTTGCTCGTAGTCGTTGAAGACGATGCCGGCCGCGAAAATAATCAGCGGCAGCGTGGTGCCCGCGACCAGAAGAGCAAGACGTACTGGCAGTGAGGGTTTCGGCACGCGGGTTCCGCAAAGATGCATTGGCACAGCGCCAAATCATCGGGAGCATAGGAGAAGCGCCCGAAATCCGCCAAGGGTTTTGGGTGCGTCAACCGGTTCCAGCCGATACCGGCGAGTTGCAGTGCGGAAGGCGCGGGGGTTCCCTAGAGATTGCTGTCGGTTATCCCGGCGTAGACCATGGTGCGCAGTTCGCGGCGCACGGGAAAGGCGCTCGAGGGCAGCACCTGGGTCATGAAGATGGCAATCAGTTCTTCCGCGGGATCGACCCAGAATGCCGTCGAGGCCGCGCCGCCCCAGGCATATTCGCCGGCGCTGCAAAGAATCAACGTCAGTGCGGGATTCATCGTGACCGAGAAGCCGAGACCGAAGCCGATGCCGGCATTGGTCGCCTCGCTGAATAGCGACCTCGACATTTCCGTGAGGTCGCGGCCGCCGGGCAGGTGATTGGATGTCATCAACGCCAGCGTCTTCGGGCCGATCAGTCTGACGCCGCCGAGTTCGCCGCCGCCCAGCAGCGCGCGGCAGAAGGTGAGATAATCGGCCGCGGTCGAACACAAGCCGCCGCCTCCGGAAATGAACGACGGCGGCGAGAGGAACGAACTCTTGGTCGGGTCATCCTGCAGCGTCATGCCGCCCTTGCCGTCGGCGGAGTAACAAGCCGCCAAACGATGGGCCTTGTCGGCCGGCACAAAAAAGTCGGTATCATTCATATCGAGCGGATCGAAGATCCGTTCTTTCAGGAACTGCTCGAACGGCTTGCCGCTGATTTTACCGATGAGATATCCGATCACGTCGGTGGAGACGGAATAATTCCAGGCCTCTCCGGGCGAAAACTCCAGCGGAATTTTTGCAAGTCCTTCGATCATCGATTGCAGCGTTCCCGCTTTCTCGACCTCGCCGATTTTCATTTCGCGATAGGCGGCATCCACATTGGACCGCTGCTGGAAGCCGTAAGTCAGGCCGGAGGTATGCCGCAGCAGGTCCACGATCAGCATCGGCCGCGACGGCGGCCTGGTCAGAAATGCGGGCGCTGTGCCGGCCTGGAAAACGCCAAGGTTCTTCCATTCGGGGATGTATTTATGGACCGGCTCGTCGAGCGCGACGCGGCCTTCCTCGACCAGCATCATGAAGGCCACGCTGGTGACCGGCTTGGTCATCGAATAGATGCGAAAAATGGTGTCGTCCTTCATCGGCGCCTTGCGCTCGACGTCGGCAAAGCCCTGCACCGCGCTGTGGACGACCTTGCCGCGGCGGTAAACCAGGAACTGCGTTCCCGGGAAGCGGCCGGCGTCGATGTATCGGCGCTTCAGATGTTCTTCGAGACGATCGAAGGCGGCCTTGGACATGCCGGCGGATTCGGGCGAGGCGGGGGTCGGGGCTAACATCGGGTAATCTCCGAAAGGCTTTCGCGGTCAGCCTTGATAGTCGAAAAGTGTGCCACGTTCCAATCGCCGCGTGCTTACCCTTGCCCAGTCGCTGGTGTAGGTTTACGCCTGCAACCGCGTAACCCCGCAGGACAATGACATGCCCCAATTCAAGGACACAGAACTTACCGCCGCCGTTATCCGCAGCTTTGAGGAGACGCCGGACCCGCGTGTCAAATTCCTGATGGAAGAACTGGTGAAGTCGCTGCACGATTTCGTCCGCAAGACCGATCTCACCTTCGACGAATGGGGCTACGCGATCGAATTCCTGACCCGCACCGGGCAGAAATGCACCTCCAGCCGGCAGGAGTTCATCCTGCTGTCGGACGTGCTCGGGGTTTCGATGCTGGTGGATGCCGTGAACCACCGCGAGCGCGAGGGCGCTACCGAGACCACCGTGCTCGGGCCGTTTTATGTCGGCGAGCACAAGCCGATGCCGCACGGTGCGGATATCTCGCCCGATCTGACGGGAGAGCGGATGTTCGTGCAGAGCCGCGTCACCGACCTCAAGGGCAAACCGCTGGCGGGCGTCCCGGTGGACGTCTGGCACGCCGACGATGACGGCTATTACGATTCGCAAAAGCCGGGTTATGAGACGCAGGGTCCGTCATCGCGGGCGCGGTTCATCACCGACGCCGATGGCCGTTTTTTCTTTCGCACCATCCTGCCGTGCAGCTACCCGATCCCGACCGATGGTCCCGTGGGAGAGATGATTCTGCAGACCCGGCGTCACCCTATGCGCCCTGCCCATATTCATTTTCTCGTCGATGCGCCGGGCCACGAGCCGCTGGTCACGCACGTCTTTATCGACGGCGACAAATATCTCGATACCGACGTGGTGTTCGGGGTGAAGGACGACCTGATCTCCAAAATCGAGAAACGCACTGATCCCGCAATGCCCGACGGCAAGCCGGCAGCCGCGCCCTGGCATTTGATGACCTATGATTTCCGTATGAAACCGGGCCAGGGAACCGCGCCAAAGCCGATGATGGCGGCGACCGAGGAGGCCTAGAAGTCACGGGTTGGATACCTGCTCATTTCTTGTGCGCCGCACAAGAAATGAGCGAATCGCAAATTTTGGGTGCGCATCGCCGCTGGCGAGCACCGCTGGCTTAGCCATTAACTCGATATAATATATAGATTATTTCCGCTACGGCAGCTTGGCACGAAGCTTGAATAGCTGGTGCCGACGCCATTGATGCCGTCCCTCGAAACCAATCATCCGAATTGTGACACCGCCAGACTGGGGCCTCCCCGGAGCGCGCTTCCATGCCTCTGAGCATGACCCCCGGTGACATCAGAGGACGACCATTCAGACGCAAAGGACAACAGCATTCCATGACGAAGCCCACCGATCAGACCCCGCGCCGCGGCCTCAGCCGCCGTCAAATCCTTAAAGCGACCGCGGGAACGGCTGCGCTGCTTGCCGCCGCAAAGCTGAATTTTCCCGCCGGCGCTTTCGCGCAAGGCGCGGGCCCGGAAGTGACGGCCGCCAAACTCGGCTTCATCGCGCTGACCGATGCGTCGCCGCTGTTCGTCGCAAAAGAAAAGGGCATCTTCGCCAAATACGGCATGCCCGACGTCGAAGTGCAGAAGCAGGCGTCGTGGGGCACCACGCGCGACAACCTCGTGTTGGGATCGGAAGGCAACGGCATCGACGGCGCGCATATCCTGACGCCGATGCCGTATCTGATCTCATCGGGCAAGGTGACGCAGAACAATCAGCCGACCCCGATGTACATCCTGGCGCGGCTCAATCTGAACGGCCAGTGCATTTCGGTCGCCAAAGAGTACAGCGATCTCAAGATCGGCGTCGATACCGCGCCGTTCAAGCTGGCACTGGAGAAGAAAAAGGCCTCCGGCAAATCGATCAAGGCCGCGATGACGTTCCCGGGCGGCACCCACGATCTGTGGATCCGTTACTGGCTCGCCGCCGGTGGCATCGATCCCGACAAGGACATTGAAACGATCGTCGTGCCGCCGGCGCAGATGGTGGCGAACATGAAGGTCGGCACCATGGACGCATTCTGCGTATGCGAGCCCTGGAACCTGCAGCTGATCCATCAGGAGATCGGTTACACCGCGCTCACGACCGGCGAAATTTGGGACAAGCATCCGGAAAAATCATTCGGCATGCGTGCCGCCTATGTCGATAAATTTCCGAAGGCGGCGAAGGCGCTGCTGATGGCAGTGATGGAAGCGCAGCAGTGGTGCGAAAAGATGGAGAACCGCGAAGAGACCGCGGCGATCTGCGCCAAGCGGCAGTGGATCAACGTTCCCGTCGAAGACGTCGCCGACCGCATGAAGGGGAAGTTCGACTACGGCACCGGCCGCGTCGTCGAGAACAGCCCGCAGCAGATGCGGTTCTGGAAGGACAACGCGTCCTATCCGTTCCAGAGCCACGATCTCTGGTTCCTCACCGAGGATATCCGCTGGGGCAAATATGAAGCGGGCTATGACACCAAGGCACTGATCGCCAAGGTCAACCGCGAAGACCTCTGGAAGGACGCCGCAAAGGAACTCGGCGTTGCCGCCTCCGATATCCCGGCCTCGAAGTCGCGCGGCAAGGAGACCTTCTTCGACGGCAAGGTATTCGATCCGGAGAATCCGGCGGCGTATCTGAAGTCCCTGACCATCAAGCGTGTTGATGCCTGATCGAGGCGGGATCGCGCG
>Ga0209117_1000772_pt1 | contig 12081 bp, 13 predicted proteins | sample BlaSpr_A8_OM2_M2_FD_187978 | JGI IMG/M metagenome (GOLD analysis project Ga0209117, IMG submission 187978) | Forest soil microbial communities from Thunder Bay, Ontario, Canada - Black Spruce, Ontario site 2_A8_OM2_M2 (SPAdes) (version 2) | ecosystem: Environmental > Terrestrial > Soil > Boreal...
AACTCTGAAAACAAGAGTCGATAGACCGCTTCACCCATCCCAAACGATGCGAACAATACCGTTGCCCCGAACAAGTATACTTTTAGGCGTTCGATTGGCTGCAAGCGTATGGAGTCGTCGCTTCCGTCGCGTGTCCGCACAAAGTTGATCGTCATCCTTCCTCCAAATGATTTGTCACTGTTCCCGAGGTCGCAATCCGCCGTACCAGGGCCAATCTCGCTGAAATGATAACTTGAAATTGCAATCAGCGGCGGGATTCTCTTTAGCCGACTGGCCGCACACACTAGTGCCCACCCACAGCCCAATGCGGAACTCCCCCCGCATCGGTTTCCGGGAGAGGGTGCGCGCTCAGGATTTCGTAGTTCTGGTACTCGATGGTCAGCGTGGCGCGACCACCCAGGCGAATAATGGAAACACTCGTGTTCTCCTTGGGTAGCCAGAAATCGCCGACCTTCAGATAGGTATGACGAATGTCAGTCCGCTGGATCCAGATCGATGGGTTCTGGGCGGGCTCGGCTTCGATTCGGCAAACCGCAAAGTCCTTGGCATTCACCCAGATTCGGCCTCGGTAGAGGAACTTGGTGGGTACTTTCGGTTCGACCGCCAGAACATAAGGGCACAGTTTATCGGCACCGTCGTCGTCGCCTGAAGCGAATTTGTAATTCTGATTATCGAGCGCGGTGTGTTTCCAGTTCTCGCCTTCGACCGCTGCGCGCTCGGTCTCCAGCAACCGTTTGAAAACGTGATCGATGATCCACTTTTCCCCGCTTTGCGAAACGACTGTAAATTCTTTGCTGGCCGGCGCCGTGTACCTCATGTTCACAAGCATCTCGGCGTGCAGATGCTTGGGGAAACCTACGTAGTCGAGGCGGTACAAGCGCCGGCCCCGATAGCTCCCCAGCGCATTGGCGCGTTCAGCATTCCTCTTCACCAGTCGGTCCACTACTTGAGGGACGGTGAGTTGCGCCGGGCCGGGATCTTGATTCTGTGCCAACTGCCGCCCTGTCAACAGCAGGCCCAGTGCGAGGCAGGCGAGGACTAGCAGGCAGTGGCTGCGTGGACCAATCCACATAGAAGGCAACGGCTCCGGACAGAGTTGACAGCCCAATCCTCTTGGCCCAGCCACCACAAAACCTTCCCGCGCTAGACACTTGCGACATCAAGAATTTCGTGGCGGACACTATCTGCGGCGTAGAAGCAGCGCTCGTAAGTCTTGTACATGCCCTCGAAAATCTGCTCCCACGAGGTCGAAAGAGCATGTTCGCGCGCCGCTGAACCCATCCGCGAGAGCAAGCCCGGTTGGGTCAGCAGAAGCTCAGTGAAGGCAACGAAGTCATCGAAATTATTCGCGATGTATCCGGTTTTGCCATGTTGCACGGTGTATTTTGGCCCACCAACTGCGGTGACGACGGCGGGAACTCCCGAAGAGAATGCCTCGAGCACGGCAAGACCGAACGTATCGGTTTCCGATGGGAACACGAAAAGATCCATGTTGGCGAATTCGCGGGATAAGTTCTTCCCGGTCAGCACGCCCGTGAATTCCGCGTGCTGCATGTTGTGTCGCAGCCAGGTTGCCTCTGCACCTTGCCCAACCACAACCATCCTGAAATCCCGATGGCCGCGGGCGAGGAGCGACTGCTCAAGCTGCGCAAGGCAGCGCACGTTCTTCTCAGCCGTCAGCCGTCCCACGTAGCCGATGGCGAAGGGACCGCCTTCGCGGTCCCGGAACTGCGGACTGAAAACCGCAGCATCTACGCTATGCGACATCAAGAAACAGGGCTTGCCGGTCGCCCGTTCCAGACCCTCGACCATTTCCTGGTTTGGCGCGAACAGCAGTCGCGGGATCCTGTAAAAACGTGCTGCGGCGCGAAAGCTCCAGTGTTCAACCGCACTCAGCAATCTGGCGGACGCGGGCTTGGGCAAGAATGACAGCACCGGAGAAAGGCGATACCGGGCGTACTGATGCACATTGGTCTGCCAACTAGCGGCCAGCGGAATCCCAAGTTTGTAGGCGATGAGAGCACCGAGCATCCCGAGGTCGCTCGGACCCGTGATCTGCACCACATCAGGATCGAAGTCCCGCGCCAAGCGCATCACGTCTCGATAATGCCGCCACCAGGCAAGGTCGTATTCGTGAGTCTGGTCGAGCGGGAACGTCAGTGGACTCCGCCGAAGCTGGACCCTGGTTGCCGAACCCGCAGTCACAATCTCGTTGCGGGGACCTGCGTGAATCGTCAGGAATGGGAGCCCGCGGTTCCGCGCAAATGCTTCAAAGTGTCGACTGGTATTTGCGACGCCGTCCACTTCGTGGTAAGCATCCGGGAAGAAAGCGACTCTCAGACTCCCTCGATCTCTATTTCTCACGACATTGCCTCATACAGACCATCCGAGGGGAGCTCTAAACTTACCTCGTCTCTAAGAATCTGCCCCAATGCCCGCCGCACGGTAGCATTTTCCATAACCCGCATGACCGAGAAAATCCGCTCGATAAAAGCTGGGGGAGCCTTCCACAGAGCGGAAATCGGTTGTTCGCCAGCGGCGGACTGGTCGGGATGGAAAACTCGATCGTCCCAACGGCGACAGCCTGGCAAGTATCCCGGATAGTCGCGAATCACGTCGAGAACGGCCTGGGCGGTGCGGATGCCAAGCGGCTCTGCGTACTGCGGCATAAAAAGCACATGGCTGCGTTGTTCGACCCTGATTTCGTGAACAAACTCAGAGAAGCTCTCGGCGTGCGTCAGGTTCAGGGCGCCGCTGGGCTCGCATCCATGCCGGTCTCCACCAGAGATGAGCAACCGCCGCCACAGCCCGGCCAATTCGATGACGCCGTTGTTTTCGCTCCGGCTACGGGTAGCGTTGAGTTCAAAGGCGTGCAGGAATCTGATGTTACCCTGCAGGAATCGCCCGAGGACTTGCCCGTATCGTTGCCTCCCCATGCCGCTCAGATCCCAGAGGGGATGGTTAAAGATCAGGAGCACCTCCGGGCACTGGTGCAGCATCGCAAGCAGTTCACTGAGCTGAAGAGCGGACTGGTGGCGTGTGTATGTGTCGAGATCGGCCACAATGGCTTGCGCCCGGCTGCTCGGCAGATTGTGGACTCCGAGATGAAATATGGCTCCTTCGAACGGTATGCTCCACTCCAGTGCAAGCGGGATTTGACTGGTCTCCTCCACCACTCGCAACAAGGTCGGCGCTGAGATGCTGTCATGATCGGTAAGCGAAATCAGTGCTGCCAGTGCGAGCACTTCTTCGATCTGATTTCTTTCCACTTCGAAGGCCAACCTGGGGATCAAAGGCGGCGTCCAGTAAGCCCGAACCCAGTCAACCGGGACGGTCGATCTGCGGCTCTGGCGTTCCAGCGCCCAGCGGAGAAGAGGTCTCTTTTGAGTAAACTCCAGAATGAAGCGGAGGCTTTCCTTGGAGTGATTCGTGTGACTGTGCAGGGAGACAGCCGATCGGTACTCTCCGCCAACGTCTGGTTCGTTCCAAAAACAGGAAATCCGGTTTTGGCCCAATCGCGCTTATCCTCACTCGAGATGTGTGAACAACTGTTACAGACCTTGCCCAAGCCGTCCAGCCAAAGAAACCTTGGAAGAAGAAATGAGGATCCGAAGGAAGGCTTCCCGGTGTGGGGGATAGAGGCACTCCCGATGCCGGGATCTGCCCTAGCTGATCGCCGTGTATCTGTCCTTCGTGACTCCGCACACAAGGCAACGCAGGAAGTTCAGGTTCTCCGTCGTGTAACCACAAACTCCGCACACATAGTCCGTACGGCTCTTCCCGCGCATCTTATCCAGATTCTTGAGAGCTTCCGAGTAGAGGCGAAAGTGCTCAGCTTCCGTCTTGAGTGCATAGGTAAATGTCATGATTGCCTCGGAGTTCTTCGATGCTTTGGCTTCACGGATGAACGCCGGGTACATCTGGTCGCGTTCGTACATCTCACCCACGATCGCAACTTGTAGGTTTTCTCGCGTGGACGCGACCGCGGGCGCCTCTATCGTTGCCTTGGGCTCTGCTCCCAGCTTACGGATGACGGCGGCGTGATTGCTGGCGTGGATCTCTTCCGCCCGAGCGGTCGCGCGAAATAGGCTGGCAACTTCCCCGTAACCTTCGTCGTCAGCTTTCTTGGCGACGGCGACGTAGCGGTGATGGGCGTTGCTTTCCCCGTTGAAGGCCACCTGGAGGTTGTCGAGGGTGGTCGTGGTCTCGCCGGTCGTGTGCTTGGCACCCGCAACGACAGCGGCAGGCAGCACCAAAGAGAGAATGCCTTCAATAGTGGCGATCATGACGAGGTGCTCCTTGGTGTGCTCTCTCTTTGTTGCTAGCAGCGAAATCGATCCGCGCTTGGTCGGCCGGGTTCTGAGCGCTGACTGCGATTAAATTGAATTTCATCCCTTGCGCGGGAAGAAGGTCTGCCTGAAAGAATGCAGGCAGAGTGCCAATGTCGAGCGACGAGCGGCAATTTCTCTAATTGCATTGTGTTTAGCAAGTTAAGAGGGGACAGGGCAGCTTGGACAAGCGGCGATTCGCGGGGCTCCGGTGGCCCGGTTCCACCAGGGTGGTGGTTTTCGGCCAGGGTTGGCGATCATAATCTGGCCATCAGAATCTGGCGATCACGAATCCGGCAATCAAGCACTTTGCAATTCACTCGGCTTCGTTGTCGTCGACGCCGATTTTGGAGAGGCGGTAACGCAGTGGGTTGCGCAAGAAGCCGAGCTACACCCAGGGTTTCCATTTTGGAGTCCCCAGCCAACGATGGAAGCATTCTCGAAGGCGTCGGGGCTGTTCACAATTGCACACGTTGGTGGGAAATTATCGATTTGTGCACGAAGTTCGGTCGTGAGCGGTTGAGTTCACGCCTGTCATCAGTTCGGTGTTTGCCCACCAGACATCTCTCCGGTCACGAGAACCTCAAGTCCCTTTGACACGGCCGACGTCGTCGGGGTTCATCGAGCAGCCCCTCGAGGCGGAGAAGGACAAAACGCTGTCGCCACTTGCCCACGGTGGCGAGCGTGACATGAACTCGGCGCGCCACCTCGGTGTTGCTATGGCCGGCCGCGCTGAGCAGCACGATACGGGCGCTCTCAGCTGTCAACTTTCAGCTTGGGGAAATGCTGGGGCACGGGGGTGGATCGCATTCCGGTAGAGGCGATCGACAAGGGGCACCAATGTTGCAATTTCAGGGAACCACTATGCGTCCGGCTCCCTCCCCTTTTGAAAAGCATTACAGAGTTGATTATTGATCAGGAGCAGGCAACTCGGTCCCAGACCGCTACTGTGCTCAATCTGGTCAGCGCTCAACCGCGGCGAGCACCTATGAGAATAGTCGGCATCCACCAGAAAATGCCTAGCTCACTGGGAGCAAGGCATTGCAGCATCTATTTCCTCGCAGCTTTCGCCTTCCTACTCGAGCTGTTCCCGGAAAACGTCCTGACACGGAATTGATCTCCCAACCCAGTGATGTCCCGCTAGCCACGTCCTTGTGCGCTGGGTCACATCGTCCCTGTTGTCCAAGATCGCAGAATGGGGGAGAACGGAGGGCAAAAACTATGCACGGCGACGAGAAGGTCATTCAGCAATTGAACGCGGCTCTAAGCTCGGAATTGACGGCTATCGTGCAGTACATGACGCAGTCGGAGATGTGCCAGAACTGGGGCTACAAGCGGCTTGGCGAGCGCACGAAGATGCGAGCCATCGAGGAGATGAAGCACGCGGAAGGACTGATTGAGCGCATTATCTTCTTGGACAGCACACCCACTGTCGATGTCGGACTGAAGCCTCAACTCGGCAGCAACGTGGAGCAGCAAATGGAGATTAACCTTAAAGACGAGCAGGATGCGGTACGACAGTACAACCAAGCCGTGAAGGTCTGCGTCGATGCAAAGGACGACGGCTCAAGGGCTCTGTTCGAGCGCATGATTCAGGACGAAGAGCGGCACGTGGACTTCTTGGAGGCTCAGCTTCATTCCATCAAGGAAATGGGAATTGCCAATTACCTATCGCAGCAGTTGCATGGTGAGAAATAGGACTGTCGTCCGTGGTTATCCATGGACGACCTACAATGACTGATTCAAGAGGCTAGTTACGTCTGTGGGTAGCGAACCCCATAACTGCGCCACTCGCCGAACGCGATCTACTGCACGCGGTGCGGTCAACTTGTGATGCGAGTTCGGTAAGATCGGAGACAATTGCAGAATGACAACTCAACGACTCACACCCGACCAAATCGCCCAAGTTTCGGGCCTCGTAGCCCAATACATCGCAGTCCAGCGCGAGGGGTACGGCCCCCGTGCCGTGCCGTTATCTGCGCAGCAAAGGGCTGCGGTGGCCCCATTTTTCTCATCGGAGCTTTTGGGTGGTACACGGCTCCTCGTGCCGCAAGGCGAACGGGTGGCAAATCCCGACTTCTATCCGACTTTGAGGAGTTTGGGTTTCAAGAACTTGCCTGATCAATCCACGATGGCTCGGCAATCACATTCTGCGATGTGGTCGTTTCGCATGAGCCATTCTAAAGTGGCTTGCTGTTTCACGAACTCGTCCACGTGGAATAGTATCGGCAACTCGGCAATCCGCGCTTTAGTGAGCTTTACGTGCGCGGATTTGGGCAGCTTCGGATTTCTGAGCGAGTTCGGATCGCTCTCGGACCAGACTCTGCCTGCCCAACTCCGCATCACGAAGATCACCCTCCAGCCGCTGCTGTTCTAGTTTGAGATGGCTCATTTCCCCTGACTGTCGTCGTGTCGTCGCAGGTCACGGCGGAGGTCGGCGATCAATACGTCCCACTCCTGAAGCTGCGTTCGTGTGACTTCGTAATCACGCTGAGCGTCGCTCAAACGCTTTTCGAGCGCAGCCGGACTGGGTTCAGATGTTCGCGCAGGAATGCTTGCCGTGCCTGCGCCATGAAGCAGGCCGAGTCTGTAGACGAGGATACCAGCCTTCCACTTTGCCCATCATCGCGCTCGCTGGGCAGCGGCAATCTGCCTACGGGCAGCAGCAGTGACCCTTGTTGCGGGCTGGGACTTTAAGAATTCAGCGCCTCTCCAGTCTAGGGCCGATGCCCTCACCAGCCTGCCTGTTGGCTGCTGGGGGGAATCGGTGGGACAATTGGGTGGCGTCAGGAGGCTGCGCGATGACGGTTCCGCAGATCGTTGAGGTCGTAATAATCGTGATTGTGATCTACGTGGCGGTTCGTTTTTTAGGAAAAGGGGATAAGGCTGACTCGGTGCGCCTGTGGGTGGGGTGACCAGCCTAAAGGAGGATCAACATGAGAATAGCCCAGGTCGCACCCCTGTACGAGAGTGTTCCACCTCATCTCTACGGTGGGACGGAGCGCGTCGTCTCGTACCTGACCGAAGCGCTGGTAAAACAGGGAAATGACGTCACGCTCTTTGCCAGCGGGGATTCCATCACGGCGGCAAGATTAATTCCTGGTTGCGTGCGCTCTCTGCGTTTAAGCGAAGACTGCATCGATCCGATGGCGCATCACGCCGTGCTCATGGATGAGGTGCTCGCTCGCGCCGGCGAGTTCGATTTGATTCACTTCCACACGGACTATACGCACTTTCCATTTAGTAAGAACCTCCGTTTGAGGAACGTGACCACGTTGCACGGCCGACTTGATCTGCCGGATCTCAAACCCCTGTACCGGCAATTCAGGGACATGCCCTTGATTTCGGTCTCCTTGTCGCAGCGGACCGCTTTAGGAAATGTCAACTGGGTCGGGAACGTCTATCATGGACTTCCGACGGACCTTTATACTCCACGTGAACAGCATGGAGAGTACCTGGCTTTCCTGGGACGCATATCCCCCGAGAAGCGCCCCGATCGAGCGATCCGTATCGCACTGAAAGCAGGAATGCCGCTGAAGATCGCAGCCAAAGTGGATCGGGTGGACAGGGAATATTACGAAACAAAGATCAGGCCTCAGCTGAAAAATCCGGGAATTGAGTTCATCGGCGAGATCACCGATGCAGAGAAGACGGAATTTCTCGGGAACGCCTACGCTTATCTATTCCCGATCGACTGGCCTGAGCCGTTCGGGCTCTCCATGATTGAAGCGATGTCCTGTGGCACACCGACAATCGCGTTTTCCTGCGGATCTGTGCCCGAAGTTTTAGATGAAGGAATAACCGGGTTCGTGGTCAATTCGGAAGAAGAGGCGGTCCGCGCCCTCAAGATGGTCGCTCAACTAGATCGCCGCAAGTGCCGTACCATGTTTGACAGACGATTCACGGATACGCGCATGGCGGAGGAGTATTTCGCTATTTACGAAAAGCTTCTGAACAACGAACTCTTCTCCGCAGGAGAAGATAATACGGGACAGGGTTCCCGCCTTTTACCGTGGAAAGCTGGACGATCAATTGAAAGATATCGTCAGGGTTGAAAACGAATACTATGTTCGCGCTACCTCAGCACTCGCGGACGACCGTACCAGAGTTCTGAAGAGTGGAAAGACCTTCGCTGTTTTCAATCGCTATGGAGACATCGAGGCGTTAGGTCCCTTACAGTTTGGTCTTTTCTACGCTGAAACCCGGCACCTGTCGCGCCTGACACTGCGGATCAATGAGCGGCAACCCATGCTGCTGAGTTCAACGGTCCGCGAAGATAACGCATTTCTCTTTATCGACCTGACGAATGTTGACACCACCACCCACGGAGACATCGTGTTGCCCCGCGGAACGCTTCACGTATTTCGCCGTAAGTTTCTGGACAACTCCATTTGCTACGAAGAGGTGCGGTTACAAAATTACGGTCTTGAAACTATCTCGGTATCGATCGGTTTTCACTTCGATGCGGATTTTGCAGACATCTTTGAAGTCCGAGGCTCGGTTCGCGAGAAGCGCGGCGAAAGGCTACCCAATCGAGCTACCGAGGATGAAATTGCAATCGCATACAGAGGTCTGGACGGGGTGGAGCGCCGGACGCTGTTGCGGTTCTCGCCCGCTCCTCACGTCCTGAATACGAATGAAGCCAGGTTCGATCTGCGGATGGGATCTAAAACCGAAGAAATCTTATACGTCTCCGTTTCTTGCGAACAAGATTCAGAGCACAGCCCCCCAACATACCGATCCGACTTCGGGGGGTTGAGCAAGCGATTAGCAACGAGTCTGCTCCAAGAGTGCCGCATCACGACTTCGAGTAGTCGCTTCAATACTTGCCTCGCGCGTTCGGAAGCTGATCTGAGTATGCTCGTCGAAGGAAACCCCGAAACTGATTATCCCTACGCCGGCGTGCCCTGGTTCAGTACCGTATTTGGGCGGGATGGGATTGTTACCGCCTTGGAGTGCCTCTGGCTCGCTCCAACGATTGCCAAAGGCGTGTTGACCTATCTCGCGAAGACGCAGGCTAAGGAGACGATTCAGGAACAGGACGCCGCGCCTGGGAAAATTCTTCACGAAATGCGCCGCGGAGAAATGGCAGCCTTGAAGGAAGTGCCGTTCGGGCGCTACTATGGCAGTGTAGATTCTACCCCCTTGTTTCTCATTCTTGCCGCCGCTTACTACGTAAGGACAGCCGACCTCGATTTCATCAATAGCATCTGGTCGAATATTGAGTCCGCCCTCTCGTGGGTCGACCATTACGGCGATGTTGATGGCGACGGATTCGTCGAATACGAGCAGAAGTCAAAGAAAGGGCTGGTCCAACAGGGCTGGAAAGACTCGCATGATTCGGTATTCCATAAAGACGGACGCTTGGCTGAGCCACCCATCGCACTTTGCGAAGTGCAAAGCTATGTCTACGGCGCCAAGAAAGGGGTCGCGCTACTGGCCGAGGCGCGAGGACATTTCGAAACGCGCGATCGCTTAAACCGTGAGGCGGACGTCTTACAGACGCGGTTCGAGGCCTCTTTCTGGTCAGATGAGCTCAAGCTTTATGTGCTCGCGCTCGATGGAAACAAGAAGCCGTGCCAAGTCCGCACTTCCAACGCCGGACACGTTTTGTTCACCGGTCTTGCCAGCCGGGAACATGCGGCGATCTTAGCGGAGACTCTGCTTGATGAACAGTTTTTTTCGGGCTGGGGCGTTCGTACCGTAAGGGCGGGCGAAGCGCGGTACAACCCGATGTCCTATCACAACGGGTCGGTTTGGCCGCACGACAATGCACTGATAGGTCTTGGATTGGCGCTCAATGGGTCTCAAGACAAGGCGGTCAAGATCCTTGCCGGGCTATATGACGCGTGTCTCCATTTTGATCTCCACCGGCTGCCGGAACTGTTTTGCGGATTTCACAAACGACCCGATGGAAATGGTCCGACGCATTATCCGGTCGCATGTGCGCCTCAAGCGTGGGCGGCGGGCTCGCTTTACCTGCTCTTGCGCGCTTGTATGGGACTCGACATTCGAGCGGGCGACCAAAAAATCGCCTTGATAAACCCCACCCTTCCAGCGAGCCTCGACGAGGTTCGCATTAACTGCCTCCGTGTCGGTAACGCATGCGTCGACTTCCTCGTTAAGCGCGACAGACATTCCATTGCTGTCGAAGTGCTGAAAAAAGAGGGCGATCTAGAGATCATCAAGTCGATTTGAGGAGATCGTCCTGCTCGCCGAGTCCACCCTCAACTTCAAACTCGCCGAACCCTGACCGTAAAGATGTAGTGGCAGATACCGCCGAGCAAGTACAGCCGAAAGACACAAAGCCGCCTCTTCCCCGGCGGCTTTTCTGCATCACGATGCTCCTGCGCAATCTTACTTTCCTCAGCACCAGGCGCAAATATCCCCACACCTACGCCATCTCCTCCCAACCAGACATTGCAAAATCCGCGACCCAAACCTCACGAGAAACTCGCGACCCCGCCAAGCAAAATTCCCGACCCAGCCCCATGTTGAACCCGCCCCACCCAGGGGCCTACAATTCAGCTACTACCCTCCGTAAGCGTTCGACCAACACACCTGTTCGCGGAGTCGTGTCTGTGCTGAAGTATCTCGATGACCGTAGAAAAAAGTTGGTAGCGCCCAAGCGACGTACGCGAGCGGAGGTCCAGCGGCTAGTGGCGGAGTTTGTGAGCAGCGGCATGCGACGCAGCGAGTTTTGCCGGAGTCGGGACTTGAGCTTTGGCACACTTGATCGGCATCTGAAGAAACAACGCCGGAAGAGGCGGAGCAGAGCAGTTTCTTCGGCCGGCCGGTTGCTGCCGGTGGAGTTGGCCGCCAAGAAATCGCCGACGCAGAACGAACCGAGTTGCGGGCTGGCCATGGTGCTGCCGGGCGGGCGCCGGATCGAGGTACATCCTGATTTTGATACGAATACGTTCGTGCGCCTGGTGAGTGCACTGGAGCGGGTGTAAACCGTGTGGTGTAAACCGTGTTTGGATTGGGTCCAGCCACACGGATCTATCTGGCCGCCGGAGTCACCGACATGCGCAAGGGGTTCGAGGGGCTGTACGGTCTGGTCCGGGAGCGATTGTCTTGTGAGCCTCTTAGCGGGCACCTGTTCTTGTTCTGCAACGCCCAGCGCAATCGGTTGAAGGTCCTCGTCTGGGATGGTAGCGGACTCTGGGTCTGTGCCAAGAGGTTAGCGAAAGGGCGTTTCAGCTGGCCGCAATCCGGTGATGCGCAGGGGAAGGTCGTCCTGAGTCACGAAAGAGCTCTCTCTATTATTGGGTGGGATCGATCTGGCCCAGACCAAGCACAAGCAGTGGTACCGGGAGACTCCCCCAGAAGGACATGCTGCTGCATAAACTGCTTGTACGTCGAGATCGACTCTGTTAAATCATTGCCCATTGTGAGTGGAACTCCCATTCCTTCAGCACCAGCCGATCTGGAACTCATCGCACAACTGAAGAGCCGGCTGCAGTACAGTCTCTTTGACTTTGCCTTTCACCTCATGAATACTGCCTTTAATCTCATCCTTCGTACTGGGGTTCATCTGTTTCCTTCTTGTCGTTGAGTAACATAGCTCCGCACATCCTCATGTCGAGGTCTCGTTCCTGCATCCGAAAGCGTGTTCGTCCTTAGAGTTTCAGCAGTCTGTCAAAAAAGGAACGATAGCGCTGTAGTGTGTGCGTGAGAACTGAGTTTCCCTTGACTCCCACGCTTGTCCCGTTGCCCACTATGTCCTGTTTCCCGCGTGCCCGGGTTTAAG
>Ga0209117_1000773_pt1 | contig 12077 bp, 12 predicted proteins | sample BlaSpr_A8_OM2_M2_FD_187978 | JGI IMG/M metagenome (GOLD analysis project Ga0209117, IMG submission 187978) | Forest soil microbial communities from Thunder Bay, Ontario, Canada - Black Spruce, Ontario site 2_A8_OM2_M2 (SPAdes) (version 2) | ecosystem: Environmental > Terrestrial > Soil > Boreal...
ACCGGGGGAGGACACGGGGCGCTCGTGGCTGCTTTCAACGACGCGGCCAGCACGCAGACCGGAGGCAACTGCTTCTCGAAGGTCACCATCGGTGCATACCTGCGGGGTGTCGAGGACACCGTCGGCGGGACGAACTACTGGTCGGACCCCGCCAACTCGTACAGCATTCCGGTGCCCACCGCCTGGGACCACACAGGCAAGAGCTTCAACGCCACGTTCTTTCAGAACAAGATCATCGCGGAGCTCCAAAAGAACCCGCCCCATGGATATGACCAGCCTGTGGGCTACCAGCTGTCCGTCCGTGCTCCCCTCACGTCCGCGGACCGGTCACCCGCTCCGCTAGTCTCCGGAGTGCTGGTCGATCTGGCGCCCGGCAACGTCGTGGGGAACAAGCCGCTGCCGTCAGGGGGCAACGGCCCGAACGGGTATCCTTTCAATACCGGGAACGGGTGGGGTGGCAGCGCCAACGGGACCTCCTCGCAGGACATGCAAAATCCGGCGATGGACGTCAACCGGCGCTTCGATACGGCGAGCATCGCCAAGACCATCACGGCAGTGGCCGCCATGGCAGCACTCGGAGACCTCGCGGCGTACAACAACCCCCAGCAGGTTACTCTCGAATCGGCGATCTACCCCTATCTGGAGATGATCTGGCCGGGAGTAACCGATCTCTCGTTCAAGCCCATCACCTTCGGGGATTTGCTGCGCCACAGCACTCCTCTCTGCAACCGAAAAGGCTTTGGCGGCGACAGCTACGCTGCCTTGAAGGCCCTGATGGCGCAACCCCCTCCGCCGGCCGGCGATGGCGCTTGGCAGCCCGGCCCAACGCAGGCGCAACCGGGGGTCCTGGCTTATTGCGACAACAACTACGCGCTCCTGCGGATCCTCATCCCATTGCTGGTGGAGGGCCCGGGGGCGTTCAAGAATCCTGATGGCTCGCTGAAAAGCGATACAGAGATCGATCGCTTGACCGCGGTGTCCTATCGCAACTACGTACGCAGCAAGGTCTTCGACCCGATTGGCCTCCCCGATGTCGACGTCTTCTACAAGGGAAAGCTCCCGGAGACCATCTACTTCGGCGCCAAGGTCCTCTACGGCAAGCCGTCCCCCGGGTGGGGGGTGGCCATCCCCGACCAGATCAATGTCGGCATCGGCGCCAACTACGGTTACGACATGCGATCCGACAGCGCGACCGGCGGCAACTTGCGCAACGCCGGCTCCGGATTCTGGTACCTGTCGGCCAAGGAATACAGCTTGTTCATCGCCAACCTCTGGGCTGGCAGAATCATTCCCCTGCCTGCCGTACAGCAGATGCTCGCGCCTTACCTGCTGGGGGTCGAGCTAGGCTGGATTCAGGTGAACAACCAATGGCTCCCGACGTTCGGGAAAAATGGAGGAGGTGCCTTTGGGGGCCCTTACACCCAGTGGGTGACCTTCCCGGACGGCTACACAGCCGTGCTGCTGGCGAACTCGCTTGCGGGCGCGATTGACTTCCGCACCATGCTGCAAACGTGGTACGGCCCTTCCTGGCAATAGCAATGGCGCGCCCATGAACTTGGGTACGTGCTCGCCGGCAAAGCACCATGGCCGGCAGTCCCGGCAGGTCGTAACGGCGGCGGTCGCGATGCGGACCGCCGCCTGGCCTCTCCTACGTAGGCGAGGCCCTTGTGGCGTTCACTGGTGGCACGGCACCGCTGGGAGGATCGGCGCCTTGCCTTCGAAGATTACGGATGCGGTCGTGCCGATGCCTCCGGAGATGGGATCATTCCACTTGCCGGTATTCCAGTTCTTGCTCTGGTTCATCCAGCGCTCGTAACCGGAGCTCTCGTAGCCGACTCGCACGAGCCACACCGTTTCGCGATTTGCAGCATTGGCAGTGCAGGCCTCGGGGTTGCTGCCATCGGGGCAAGTTATCCCTGCCCAGTATCCCAGGAGCAGAAAGAGGGAAACCGGCTGAGGGCCGCTGAGCTTGCCAGCCTCGTAACCTTCCTTTATCCAAGACGGCGGCAGTGCGATGTCGTCAGGGACCTTGTCCGGGCCAGGCAATATGCCGATCTGGCGCAGCATTCCCGCCGTTCTGGATCTCGATCGACTGTTGGAGATGTCGAAGGGACCGAGAGCGGTCTCGATGTCCTCGACGCCGGGAATGAGATCGGTGTTGACCGCGGCGCCGGCGATGCAGGTGAAGTGTTGTTCGTCTGTCGTGTTCAGCAAGAACGTGCCGGTGCGGAACCGACCATCGAAGAGCACTATACCAATGCTACCGTCTTGCCGGGTCCAGAAGCGGCCGTGGGTAGCGTCAAGCATCTCCCACAGCAACAGGAGGCGGGTGCCGTCGATGCACCATAGCTCTTGCGGGACCCCTGCCTGATCTTTGACGAACATCAGATAGGTGTCGCAGTGGACTGGGACCGGCAGGATGTTGGCAGAAGCGACCCAGCCCCCACTCACGGCTACGTGCTTCCAAACTGCGTTACCCACGACGTGTCCGGACGGGCCCCAGCCGGCTACAAATACGTTGTGAATCTGATCCGGGCTCTCCCACGTTTGACCGACTGGAACCTCACCCGGTGTGCAACGTCCCTGCACGGAGAAGCATCGCAGGTCGGGGAGTCGCGTCGCCTTGGTAGCGTCCGCGGCCATTTGCTCGGAGCCCGCCGCGGAGGGACCGGCAAGAAAGGCCCAGGCCAATGCCCAAAAAGCTATATTTCGCATGGCTCGCCTCCTCCTCATCATCCTTCGCCTTACGCCATTCTGCACGGCGGGGCAACGGCGGGCAAGAGGCACTTGCGGCCAGTTTGATAGAGCCACCTCTCCTCTCCCGCCGAGCGTCTGGACCAGGAATCGCGGCAAGGAGAGTCGGGCGGGCCCTCCTTGCCCGTACCTGGCCTTCGGTCTCCACCACCGGCAGTGCGCCGGTGCTCGCGAGGCGCGGCGCAATGGAACCTGTGTGCTATCATGATGGCTATGTTGTACTCATGATGGAGGTTCGATGCTGCGTACTCAGATTCAGCTTACCGAGGAGCAGTCTCAGGAGCTCAAGGCTCTGGCCGCGGAGCGGCGGATCTCCGTGGCCGAGCTCATCCGACAGGCCGCAGAGGACCTATTGCGGGAGACCTCGACCCTCAGCAGAGCCGAGATGAAACGACGCGCCATGGCTGCCGCTGGCCGCTTCCGATCCGGCGAGAAAGACCTCTCGACCGGGCACGACGATCATCTCGCCGAGATCTACGGCGAATGATGGTCTTCGTCGACACCTCCGCCCTGCTGGCCATCCTCGATGCGGACGATGCCAACCATGGGGAAGCCCGGGAAGTCTGGCAGGCTCTTCTGAGCCGAGACGCCACGCTTCTGTGCACCAACTATGTTCTGCTCGAAACCTTCGCTCTCGTGCAACACCGTCTTGGCCTGGAGGCGCTTTCGACGTTTCAGAGCGATGTCGCCCCCGTCCTCAAGATTCGGTGGGTGGATGCACAAGTGCATGCCGCGGCGGTCGCCGCCCTGTTGACCGCCCGGCGCCGGAAGCTCAGCCTGGTCGACTGCGTCAGCTTCGAGATCGCCCGCCGGTCGGGCATCGAGAGAGCCTTCGCTTTCGATCGCCACTTCGCCGAGCAAGGCTTCCAATGCTTGCCGGGCTCAGGGCAAGAGACCTTGTAGCCGGATCGCCACCAGCAGCGTCAGGCACTGGGAACCACGAGGTCACTCGTCCGGTCGAGCTCGGCGCGATCCTCGCTGCGGCCTGCCGCTGATCTGGCCGCGCGGCCCGGCGTCGGGATCGAGGGGCTCCTGGGGCGGTCGCAGCGGCTCGGGCACGTGCTCGAGGTTCACCCGGACGCGGGTCCAGGTGGTGTGACGACCGCGCATGGCGTCGACCAGGACGTCGGCGGGCGCGAGCAGAGCCGCGGCTTGCGGGTGGCGGGCCTTCCAGCGCTCGAGGCCGGCGAGCGCGTCCTCCTTGCGCTCGGCGCGACCGATCTCGATCAGCGGCTTCGTGGAGACTCGTCGCGAGGGCTGGGCGCGCGGTGGCTCACCCTCTTGCTTGCGATAGTGCGGCGGCCACGGCGCGTCACCCAGGCCCTCGGCTTCCTGCCGCGCCGACAGCTCGAGCAAGCTCTCCAGTCCGCACGGCCGGTCGTCGATCTCGGCGTGCCGATCCCCGAGCGCGGCGAAACGCGCCGGCATCGTGCGCAGGGTGAAGTCCTCGGGCTGGCACGCGTCGAGCTCCTCCCAGGTCACCGGCGCCGACACCCGCGCGTCGGGCTTGGGCCGCACCGAGTAGGCGCTGGCGACCGTGCGGTCCTTGGCGTTCTGGTTGTAGTCGAGGAAGACGCCTTGGCGCTCTTCCTTCCACCACTTGCTGGTTGCCAGCGCCGGGGCCCGCCGCTCCACTTCGCGGGCAAACGCGAGCGCGGCGCGGCGCACCTGGGTGAACGACCAGCGGCGGTGGATCCGCACGTTGACGTGAATGCCCCGCGAACCCGAGGTCTTCGGCCAGCCGACGAGCGCGAAGTCGTGGAGAACCTCCCGCACGACGCGGGCGACGCGCTGCAACTCCGGCCACTCCACGCCTGGCACGGGGTCGAGATCGATCCGCAGCTCGTCCGGGTGCTCGAGGTCGTCGGCTCGCACCGGGTGCGGGTGCAGCTCGAGGCATCCGAGGTTGGCCATCCAGGCAAGAGATGCGGCGTCGCGAGGAACGATCTCCTCGGCGACTCCCCCGGAGGGGAAGCGTAGCGCGACAGCCTCGATCCAGGGCGGCCGGGCGGGGGCGCGCTTCTGGAAGAAGAACTCGCCGTGGATCCCGTTGGCGTAGCGTACCAGCACGTTCGGCCGTCCGCCCGCCCCACGCAGGGCACCTTCGGCGACCGCCAGATAGTAGTGGACGAGGTCGAGCTTGGTGATCCCAGCCTCGGGGAAGTAGATCTTGGCGGGATTCGAGATCGTCACCTCGCGCCCGGCGGCGGCGATGACCATGAGCGCGGGCTTACCGGTCGCCATGGGTGAAGGATAGACTGCTTCTTCAACTGCCGCTACCGGCGCCTGGTCGCGGCCTGCCTGCACATCGGTGTGGTCCGCCGTAACGCTCGCGACGTCGAGCTTGGCATCGACCGGCCGTGGGCGATAGGCTGGCGCACGCGATGACCGCCAAGACGGCAGACCAGGACTTCCCGATCGAGCCGCCGATCGAGCCCATGCTCGCCAAGCCGGCGGCTGAGCTGCCGGCGGGCGAGGGCTGGCTGTTCGAGCCGAAATGGGACGGCTTCCGTGCCCTCGCCTTCCGCGCCGGCGATCGGCTCTATCTACAAAGCCGAGACCTGCGGCCGTTCGACCGCTACTTCCCCGAGCTCAGGGCACCGCTGCTCGAGTCGCTTCCCACGCGCGCGGTGGTCGACGGCGAGATCGTCATCGCCGGCGAGCGCGGCCTCGACTTCGACGCGCTGCAGCAGAGGCTGCATCCGGCGGCGACACGGGTGGCCAAGCTCGCCGCTCTCACGCCGGCGTTGTTCGTGGCCTTCGACCTGCTGGCCGAGGGCGCCGACGACCTCCGCGACCTGCCTCAGGCGGAGCGTCGCGCGCGGCTGGAACAGGCCCTGGCGCATGCCGCCGCCGGGGTCGTGCTCACACCTTGCACGACTGATCGGCAGCTGGCGCAGGACTGGTTTCACCGCTTCGAGGGCGCCGGGCTCGACGGTGTGATCGCCAAGCACGTGAGCACAACCTACCAGCCGGGCAAGCGCGCGATGCTCAAGGTCAAGCACGTGCGCACTGCCGACTGCGCGGTTGCCGGTTTCCGCTGGCACAAGGGAGGTGAGGGCTCGCGAGTCGGGTCGCTGCTGCTCGGTCTTTACGACGCAGAGGGCCGGCTGCACCACGTCGGCGTGACCTCCTCGTTCACCGCTGCGATGCGACACCAGCTCGCCGAGGAGCTCGCCCCCCTGCGCGAGAATGCACTCGCCGGCCACGCGTGGCGCGAATGGGCCGGGGCTGGCGACGGGTCGGCGCGCATGCCAGGCGCTCAGAGCCGCTGGAGCGCCGGCAAGGACCTCTCCTGGGAGCCGCTGCGGGTCGAGCGCGTCTGCGAGGTCAAGTACGACCACCTCCAGGGCGACCGTTTTCGACACGGGACGACGTTTCTGCGCTGGCGCCTCGACAAGCGGCCCGAAGACTGCCGCTACGACCAGCTCGAGGTCACTCCGCCGGCCGAGCTCGGCGCGATCCTCGCCGCGGCCCGCCGCTGACCCCAGCCGCTCGGCCGAAGGTCAGAGAAGCTTCTCCTGCTCGGTGCCTCACGCCGCCGGCAGGGGATCTTCGCGACGGTGATCTTGCGTTAGCCTTTCTATGTCGCTGGCCCCGCCATGACAAGTGGCTTGGTCTCGGATTTTACCGCGGAACGATGGTGATGCTCTGCTTGAATGATTCGCGAGACAATTCCGAGGAAGCAGCCGACGATCATGTAACCGATGCCGTTGGTGCTTCCCCAACCGATGAGGATGAAGAGCGCTCCGAAGATGAGCACGCCCCAATACAGCAGCTGGAAGCCCTGCGGCAGACTGATCTCAATCTTTTGCTCTGCTGGTGTCGTCATCGACGGCCCTCCTTGAGTCGGGTTGATGATCGTAGTCTGGTACGCGAGCGTTCAGATCCTGCGTCTGTTCGCGCGCAAGAGCAAAGCGATCATTACGTCAGGGCTTCTTTCGCGGGTGCTGAAGCTGTTCTGACTCCCTGCGGGCCGAGTCTTCGCGGAGCTGTGCCGTCTGGGGCTGCGACGAACAGCTCGCCGTCTCTTACAAACTCTAGGGCATCTCGACTGAGCCACCGGTCGATTGCCGCCGCGAGAGCTGCAGAGCCTGGAATCCCTGGGACCCTCTCGCTGGAAGACCTGGTCTCCGACAACTGGATTACATAGAGCCTATCGGGTACGCCTAGAGGCATCTTGATCAGAAGTGCAACATAGCCCGATGTCTTCCCTTGGAGCTGATCTGACGTCAGCTCGTACACGCCCTTGTCGCTCTTGCTGAGCTGCGTTGCGAGAGGCTGAGGATCTCTCTCTTGGTGACCTTGCAGGTGCCATCTGGCGGTCAAAGATGGCAAGACATAGAGTTTCGATTCTTCGACGTGCGCCTCTGGCAGATTAATGTAAATCCTCCTGACCACTGCCGCAGCCGGCAACGCCTGACCTTGGGGAAAGGTGAAACCCTCGGTCAGGCCTTCCGTGAACGAATCCGACGTGCTCTCGCTGCCGTAGGCCGCCAGCTCCACGGCACCAGCATTAGTCTCGACGAAGACGCCGATCCTTCCGGGATCTGGACCACGTGAGCAGCTCAGTAAGCAGATCGCGCCTGCCAATGCAGCGGTATGTTTGGGGACCATGGGCACCTCCTGGGCCGCGCCTTATCGGCATTGAGTACGTCGAGCGGAACTTGTGGCTGCAAAGTCGCTCACCTCATCTGGACAGCGGGACGGCGCGATACTGGACCTTCTCCCACCCGTAAATGCACGCTGAACCGTAGTTGAAGGAGATCTCCAGAAGCGCAATTTTGCTTGCCTTAGCAGGCAGCCGAAAGCTCAGGCGCAAACTCATCGGCACGGCTGCGACCAGGTTGGCGCTACTCCGGTTGGCACCACCCACCCAGGTTTCGTCGCTTCCGAATTCGGAGCCCTCTTCGTCCATCACCCTGGAGTTGCAGATGGAGAACGGCCCGTCCGCCTCGAGGCTGGTGACCGTAAGAGCGCATAAGGCTCGTCCTCCTATGGCGCGACAGCTCCTGAGGTCGAAGGACACGTTTTTCACAATCTGTCGCCGGTGAGAGGGTTCGGTGTCGGTGCCGCCCGCGGAAGACGGCAGCCGAGGCGCTGACTCAACACTGCTCTCGATGAGCGCCTGGATCGCCGGGGTCTTCGGGATGTCGATCTCGGTCGGAGCCGAGATCTTCGCCGTCTCAACGTCGAGCACTTTGAGCGTGAGGCGCACGCTGTCGCCCATGGGGATCACTGTGCCGGTGAGGAGGCCCTGGACGCCCGCGACCTTGAGCCTCTGGCTCGTCTGCGGGTCGATCAGCCCGCGGGCGGACAGGCGGTGCTCGGCGAGGAGGTTCTCGAGGTGCGTGCGGTCGATTACGTCGAATCCCTTCGCTGCCGCGGCGAGGCTCACTGACAGGGCCTCGGCGAGGAAGCGCCCCAACTCGGTGACATTGCCCTGAAGGTCGGTGAAATCGACCACTGCGATCCGCTGCTTGCCCGACTTGGCAATCTGCTCGGCGATCAGGGGGGCCTGTCTGGCGAATTCGCCGTTCTCTGCGCTGCACCGCGGTGAGACCGCGGCCAGGCCGGCCAGCGCCAGGAAGACCAGCCGCCCGACTCTTCTTGTCCGCAGCCCACTCATCACGGTACCCTCCTTCTCCTGGTTGCCTCGATTCATGAGACACGCTTGGCGGCGCCTTGTTTAGGGAAACGCATGGACTACGAGGATCTGCTGATCGAGCTGCGTGCCGAGCCGGCGGGAGGCTATTCCGTGCGGATGGTCCGCTCACCGGCCGGCGAGAGCGAGGCAGAGCCGCTCGGAGTGCCGCTTGCGCCCGAGGAGATCGACAGGCTCGGGGAGGCGATGGGACGGGCGGCCCGCGACCTGCAGCGGCCCTCCCCTGAGGCGGTCGGCGAGGCTGCCTTGGGGGCGATAGGAGACAGGCTGTTCCGCTCGCTTTTCACGGGAACCGTCAGGAATCGGTACCACGAGAGCCTCGGGAGGGTCCTCGTGCCTGGCGGCAGCGGCCTGCGCGTGCGGATCGGGATGGGGCTCAAGAACCCGGCCATGGCGCCTCTGCATGCCATCCCCTGGGAGTATCTCCGCTCCCCCGAGGATGGTCACTTCCTGAGTCTGAGCCGGGATCTCTCGCTTGTGCGCTATCTGGACCTGGGCCTGCCGGGAGAGCGCCCGCCGGTGGCGCCGCCCCTCTCGATCCTGGCCATTGCCGGCGACGATCCGGCGCGCAGCGACCTCGCGCTGGCACAGGAGCAGCGGGCGCTCGAGCGGGCATGGAGTGAAGGTGGTGCCGTGCGTATCAGGCTGCTCGCCAGAGCCTCTCTCGAAGCGCTGCGCGACGAGCTCCTCGCGCGCGAGCACCACGTCCTACACTTCATGGGTCACGGTGGCTTCGATCCGCTCGCCGGTGAGGGGTCGCTGGCGCTTTGCGACGAAGACGGGCGGCGCGTCTTGGTGAGCGGCGCGGAACTCGCCGCGCACCTTCGCGACCGAACTTCCCTTCGTCTCGTCTTCCTCAACGCCTGTTGGACGGCGCGCGCCATCTCGTCCGGACCGTACGCCGGCGTGGCGACTGCCTTGGTCGGAGCCGGGGTGCCGGCGGTCCTCGCCATGCAGTTCGCCGTCTCGGATGCCGCGGCCCTCGCTTTCAGCCGGAGCTTCTATCGAAGGCTAGCACGGGGGGACACGATCGACGCCGCGGTGACCGAGGGGCGGATGGCGATCCGCCGGCTGCGGCATCCGATCGCGGAGTGGGGGACCCCGGTCCTCTTCGAGCGGCTGGCGAGCGGCAGGATCGTCCGTAGCAGATCGCGTCCGCGGGTCCCGGTGCGCCTGGCGTCGGCCGCAGCGCTGCTGCTCGTGGCAGCGGTCTTGGCCGTCTGGCGGATAAGCTCGCGGCCCGCGGGCGGCGATGCGGCCGGTCAGAGCCAGCCTCCTCAAGGCGCGCTCTCGGCGCAGCATGCGCCTGAGTCGCGGAAAGAGCCCCACACGGTTCCGCAGGCGGCGCCCGCGCCCGGAGGCGGAGAAGGAAGATATAAGAAGGGCGGAGCGCGGGACGCTTCCGGGATCCGGCGCGCAGCTCCGGCCCAGATCGCGCGCGAGGCAGGCTCTCATCAGACGTCCGCGCCCCGCAGTTACACGCTCATGGACCACGGCGCGATCTACATCCAGGAGCTGTCAACCTCCGTCTCGGCGGAGTTTTCGCAGGTCGGGCGCGAGCCCCTGCTGACCCTTCACCTCAGTTCGCCGGGCTCGCCGACGGTCCACCAGGCGGTTCTCGGCCCGACTGCCGTGGACCTTGTCTCAGGGAAGGGCCGTCTTCTGGTCCAGAGCATCGACTGGGACGCCCATACCGTGCAGCTTGCCTCTCAGCCGGTGGCGCACTGATCTTCAGTGAAGGCGTAAAGGGGTCGACCGCCGCCAGGTTCTCGACGCGCGCCGTGGCGATCTCGGAGCGGCGCCGGCGCGAGCCAGGGCGGCGGGAGCGCTCCGGCCGGCGGGTCGCTGGTGTTGCCGCCGCGGCGGTGTCGCAGGAGGTAGCATAACTGGTGCGTGCCGGTTCGGGCGCCTAAGCCGCTGGACCAGATCTTCGAGCAGGGTTCCAACTCCTACCCGTTTCCTGGGAGGGTCCGCTCCGGATGCGGGATTCCCGACGCCAGCCGGTCCCCGGTTTCGGAGTAGAATCCCCGTGTTCCGGTAGCATTCTCGAAGGGAGGCAGGCATGGGAGACATGACGCCGAACGCTGTTCTCGACGAGCTCGACGCGCGGATCGCCGCGGGCTCGATCCTCGGTCATCCGTTCTACCGCCGCTGGAGTGCCGGCGCCTTGACGCGCCAGGACCTGGCGACGTACGCGCGGATCTACTATCCGCACGTCGAGGCCTTTCCGGAGTATCTGGAGACCGCTGCCGAGCACGCTGAGCCGGCCGCGGTGCGGGCCGAGTTGCTGCAGAACCTGCGCGAGGAGAGAACCGAGCCGCAAGCCCACTCCGAGCTCTGGCTGCAGTTCGCCGCGGCCGTCGGCGCCGATCCCCATGCGGTGCGTGCGGCCCAGCCGACCGCAGCCGCCGGCCGCACGATCGACGCGTTCCGCCGCCTCTGCGGCACCTCGACCGCCGCGGCGCTGGCGGCGCTCTACGCCTATGAGAGCCAGCAGCCCGAGGTGTCTTGCCAGAAGATCGCAGGTTTGCGTGAGCACTACGGCATCGCCGATGCCGAGGCCATCTCCTACTTCACCGTCCACGCCGAGGCGGATCAGCGTCACCGTGCCGGCGAGCGGCGGGCTCTCGCCATCTGTCTCGAGAGCGGAGACTGTGCCGGCGAGGTCCTTGCCGCGGGTCAGGCGGCCCTCGGCGCTTACTGGAATCTGCTCGACGCCGTAAGCGAGGAGATCGCCGCGGCGGCAACCGGGTGCTGATCGACCGCTACGGCGTGACCACGGCCGCGCGGTTGGAGTAGGCTGAAGAGCCCACCGTGTTCTCCGCTCGCACGCGGAACACATAGCGCGTATGACGCCTCAAGCCTCGCTTGACCCAGCTCGAGGTCGTGGCTGATACGACCCCCACTTCCTGGAACGTGGCGCCGACCCGCATCTCAATGTGGAAGGACGCTTGGCCATTGGAATTGTCTTGCCACTGAAGCCGCACCTGGTGAGGACTGAGCGCCGCGGCGGAGAGATTGCTGGGAGCTGCTGGTGGCGCTGGTACTGCTGCGAACGTCGCGCCGACCGTCTCGTCGGCGTTCATCGTCACGCTGCACGCGGTCATGCCAGTGCAGGCGCCCGACCAACCTGAGAACACTGATCCAGTCGCCGGCGCAGCGGTGAGGGCCACCGTCGCGCCTGGCTCGAAGCTGGCCACACAGTTCCCTGGACAGGCAATCGTCCCGTCACTTGAAGTAATGCGACCTTGACCCGCGAGCAGCGCCACGCTCAGCTCCCGGTTGGCCGGCCGCGATGCGATCGGCGAGGCGAGAAAAATCATGTCTGCCGTGCCGGGGACCCCGAGCGCCGCCATGAGGCCGCCATCGACCGCTGCCAATGCAGAGATCGTGGCGCCACCTTGAAACACGTTCTGTAAATTCCTGATGTTGAGGCCATCCGCGGCCCACTGCACTCCACTCTGGGGTTGATCGGCCTGGGTTCCGCCCCCGAGGCCGGTGTACGCCACCAGTACGCCTCCTCCGTACGCAACGAGCGCCTTCACCGACGAGCTTCCCAGGACTGAAGTTGCCCCGGCGGCGTGGACACCCCATCATTGGGGGGAGAGGAGTCCACAATGCCGCAGAGACACCGCGCACCGTATGCCCCTGAGTTCCG
>Ga0209117_1000774_pt1 | contig 12040 bp, 10 predicted proteins | sample BlaSpr_A8_OM2_M2_FD_187978 | JGI IMG/M metagenome (GOLD analysis project Ga0209117, IMG submission 187978) | Forest soil microbial communities from Thunder Bay, Ontario, Canada - Black Spruce, Ontario site 2_A8_OM2_M2 (SPAdes) (version 2) | ecosystem: Environmental > Terrestrial > Soil > Boreal...
GGCCGGCGCGAAGCCGGCGCCGAAGATCGACATCATCGAGCCGATGTTGATGATCTTGCCGCCGCCCGCTTGCTTCATGGCCGGGTAGACCGCCTGCGAGCACAGGAAGGCGCTGGTGAGGTTGGTCCGGATCACGCTGTCCCATTCATCGAGTGAGAGCGCCTGCGGGGGCTTGCGAATGTTGATGCCGGCGTTGTTGATGAGAATGTCGATCCGGCCGAGCTCGCGCACCGTCCGCTCGACCATATCGTCGACAGCGGCCTTGTCGGTGACATCAGCGGTGACGGATATCGCCTTGGCGCTCTGCTGCGTGAGCTCGGCGACCGCCGCCATCGACTTCGCTTCATTGCGTCCGACGATGGCGATGGCGGCGCCGGCTTCCGCTAATCCGCGCGCCATGCCAAGGCCGATGCCGCCGTTGCCGCCGGTGACAACAGCGACCTTACCAGTGAGATCGAAAAGTGATGTTGGCATTCGTGTTATCCAGTTGGGGCGAGGCGCTCTAACAAAATCGATGTCGTCCCTGCACGAGTAATGCTTGCTAAGGATTCAGCGCTGGCTCTGCCAGATCAGGATCAGGCCGACTGCGGCCAGCGCCGCGCCGTAGCCGGCCCACTGGATCTGCTTGATCATGAAGCTCGATTGCGGCCAGTTGATCACACCGGTGCCCTGACCGATCCACAGCAGCCCAACGGCGAGCGCGAGAAGGCCAACGATCAGAAGCAATTTACGCATCGGATTTTCCTCGATCGCGCCGGCCGCGCTGTCAATTGCGCAAGGGTGGCCAGAGTGGCGCGCGCGCTCACCGAGGGCAAGAGCCGGGATGGAGAGCGGGAATTAAGGCTCCGGGCGGAAAATGCCTCCATTGGCCGAGCAACAAAAAAGCCCCGGACGATGCCGGGGCTTTTGAGTTGCTGAAGTCCAGCAAAGATCAGTACTTCGCGACGAGCGGGCCGGTCCAGTTGAAGCGATAGACCAGCGAGGTGCTGATGGTCTGCACCCAGGGCTTGAAAGTAACCGCATCAGGCGTCGGCAAACCGGTCGCGACGAAGGTTTCGGGCAGGGTAATACGGTTATAGAAAGCCGAGCGGTACTCGGTTTTCATGAACCAGCCGGGGGCCGTAATTCCGAAGATGTTCAGGTTGTTTTCGACGCCGCCGCCAACGAAAAAGCCGTCACGATGGAAGGAGGGTGTGGTGAAGAGAACCGGACCGCCTGCGGCGGCCAAAGTCGAGTAGCTGGCGCCCGACCACTCCGAACCCGAATAACCGGCGTTGACGTACGACAGTACATTTGGGGCGACCAGATAGCCCAGTCTCACGCCAGCCGCGTAGCTGGTCCGAAGCTTTTCGCGACCTTCAAATCCGGGAAAAATAGACGTGGGATCGGAAATAGACCCGCGGATATTTCCGAATTGTCCGTCAGCGAAGATGCCGGCCACCCAGCTGCTGTTGAACTGCCAGTCGTAGCCAGCACCGACCGTTCCGAACCAGCCACTTCCGCCGAGTCTCTGATCACGGGTCAGGGCGGCGCCGCCGGGCTGGGTCACCACGTTGCTGTCCGCGTTCCACAACCCGCCGCCACCACCGCCGAAAATGTAGAAGCCGGTCCAGTTCGGAGCAACCGGGAGGGGCGCTGGAGCCTTGGTGTAGGGACGAGCAGCGAGATCGGCTGCGGAGGCCGATCCGGTGAATGCCGCGAGCGCGGTCAGAGCAAGCACTAATTTCTTCATTTTCAGTTCCTCGGTAATTAAGCGTTCAGACCCGATCGCGTGACAGTGGTGCAGCGCACCGATTCCCAAAACCTGATAGCCGGACTATAGCCAGTTCCGCTCAAAATGCTGTTGCCGGGTAAGCACACCCGCCGGAAAACGGTTCGGAGGATTTCAGTTAAAAAAACGCAAAATGGCCTGATAACGGCCTTAAACCCGCTCTTCGACCGCAAAATTGCCCTCCGCCGCTGCTTCGAGCGGCGGGTCGCCACCTATACGTCCAGCAAATCCTCGCTGGCGAATTCCGCCTTGTCGGAGATGAAGGCAAAGCGCGCCTCGGCCTTGGTGCCCATCAGGCGCTCGACCGAATCGGCGGTGCCCTCGCGGTCGTCGGCCAGAAGCACCACCCGCAGCATGGTGCGCTTGGCCGGGTCCATGGTGGTTTCCTTGAGCTGCGCCGGCATCATTTCGCCCAGTCCCTTGAAGCGGCCGACATCGACCTTGGCGTTGGCGTTGAATTCGCTCTTCAGAAGCGCGTCCTTGTGGGCGTCGTCGCGGGCGTAGACCGTCTTCGCACCGTGGGTGAGGCGGTAGAGCGGCGGCACCGCGAGATAGAGGTGGCCCTCGTCGATCAGCCGCGGCATCTGCCGGTAGAAGAACGTGATCAGCAATGAGGCGATATGCGCGCCGTCGACGTCGGCATCGGTCATGATGATGATGCGGGCGTAGCGCAAATCCTCCTCGCGATACTGAGCCCCGGTGCCGCAGCCGATCGCCTGCATCAGGTCGGCGAGCTGCGCGTTGGCGGTAAGCTTGTCCTTGGTGGCCGAGGCGACGTTGAGGATTTTTCCGCGCAACGGGAGGATGGCCTGGGTCTTGCGGTCGCGCGCCTGCTTGGCGCTGCCGCCGGCCGAGTCGCCCTCGACGATGAAAAGCTCCGAGCCTTCGGATGCGGTGTTGGTACAGTCGGCAAGCTTGCCGGGCAGGCGCAGTTTCTTCACCGCGGTTTTGCGGGAAATTTCCTTTTCCTGGCGGCGGCGCAGCCGCTCGTCGGCGCGCTCGACCACGAATTCCAGCAGCCTGCTGGCCTGCACCGGATTGCCCGACAGCCAGTGGTCGAACGGATCCTTGATGGCCTGCTCGACGATCCGCTGCGCCTCCGCAGTGGCGAGGCGGTCCTTGGTCTGGCCCTGGAATTCCGGCTCGCGCACGAACACGCTGAGCATCACGGCAGCCCCCACCATGACGTCTTCCGAGACGATGTGGGCTGAGCGCTTGCCCTGGCCGACGCGCTCAGCATGATCCTTCAATCCGCGCAGCAGCGCGCTGCGCATGCCGGACTCGTGGGTGCCGCCATCCTGGGTCGGCACGGTGTTGCAATAGGAGGACAGAAAGCCGTCGGCGTCGGCGGTCCACGCCACAGCCCATTCGCAGGCGCCGTGGGCGCCGACGCGTCCGGATTTGCCCGAGAAGATATCGGGGTGCACCAGGGTGTCGGCGTGGATCGCCGCGCCAAGATAATCCTTCAGGCCGCCGGGAAAGTGAAAGCTGTCCTCGGCGGGCACATCGTCGACGCCCTTCAGCAGCGCCGGGTCGCAGCGCCAGCGGATCTCGACGCCGCCGAACAAATAGGCCTTGGAGCGCGCCATCTTGAACAGGCGCTGCGGCTTGAAGGTGGCCTTGGCGCCGAAAATCTCGGTGTCGGGCTTGAAGCGGATCCTGGTGCCGCGGCGATTGTTGATCTTGCCGAGGTCTTCGAGTTTGCCCTTGGGATGGCCGCGCTCGAACGCCATGCGGTAGAGCTTTTGGCTGCGGGCGACTTCGACCTCGAGCCGCGAGGACAGCGCGTTCACCACCGAGACGCCGACGCCGTGCAGGCCGCCGGAGGTCTCGTAAACCTTGGAGTCGAATTTGCCGCCGGAATGCAGCGTGCACATGATGACTTCGAGCGCCGATTTTTTCGGAAATTTCGGATGCGGATCGACCGGAATGCCGCGTCCATTGTCGGTGACGGTGAGGAATCCGTCGGCGCCCAGCTCCACTTCGATGAAGGTGGCATGGCCCGCCAGCGCCTCGTCCATGGCGTTGTCGATGACTTCGGCGAACAGATGGTGCAGCGCCTTCTCGTCGGTGCCGCCGATATACATGCCGGGCCGGCGCCGCACCGGCTCGAGGCCTTCGAGCACCTCGATATCCCTGGCGGTGTATCCGGCTTCGGCGCTGGCAGCGCGCGAGGCGACCTTGAGCGGGGCTCGGTCCTTCGGCTCCGCAGCGCCGAACAGGTCGTTCGATGTTTTGGTTTTGGCGGGTGATTTCAATGGTTTAGGCATAGCTTTTCATGTTTTGCGCGCGCCGGTGGCGCAGCGAATCGGTCCCCCTGACTATGCCACGGATAGGCTTAAAAAGTGACGGCGGGCGGATTGCCTTCAGGCGCGGGAGGTCCGGAACACGATCGCCACGAACAGCGCCATCGCGGCGACCACAATCAACGACCCCGCAATCGGCGCAGCTTCAAATGACGGACCCTTCAACAGCACAACCGCGACGCCGGCCGGAAACAGGATCGCGCCGACCATGTGCAGCCAGCCCTGTACTTTTGCCAGCGTGGTGGCTCCTGCAGCCGGAATCAGCCGGTAATACAGCCCGAACAGGAACAACAGCACGCCGCCGATCAGGTTGAGATGCGCATGCGCCGGCGCCAGCATGAAATTTTGCTCGATGCCCATGGCGATGCCGGCCAGCATCCCGACCAGCAAAACCACAACACTCATGCACATCATTAACGATCCGATCATCGATTGTTCTCCGATTATTTAGGTGCGATTGAGGGCCGATCGGCAGAGCCGACGGTCACGGACTGTCCCCGCCTTTGTGACTTGATGTCGCTGATGGGGCTGGCTTACCTGTTCTTAGGCATCGAACCCTTAGAAAGGTTCAACGGCTCATACGGAGCAATTGTCGGAAGGGCATTGGGAATGGAAGATTTTGCGCACGCGCTGGCCGACTTCGTGCGCGCCCATCAGGCCTGGGCCGCACCGATCGTTCTGGTGCTGGCGTTCGGAGAATCGCTCGCCTTCATTTCGCTTTTGATCCCGGCCTGGGGGGCGCTGGTGGCGATCGGCGCGCTGATCGGCGCCAGCGGCATCAGCTTCTGGCCGGTCTGGATTGCCGGCGGGATCGGCGCTGCACTCGGCGACTGGGTCTCCTACTGGTTCGGTTTCAAATACAAGGAACACGTCGCGCAGATGTGGCCGCTGTCCCGCTATCCGGAGATCCTGCCGCGCGGCGAAGCCTTTGTGAAAAATTGGGGGGTACCGAGCATTTTCATCGGGCGATTTTTCGGACCGCTGCGGGCCTCGGTGCCGCTGGTTGCCGGGATATTCGAGATGCCGTACTGGCGCTTTCAAATCGCCAATTTCGTATCCGCGCTGGTCTGGGCGGCGGCGCTGTTGCTGTTTGGCGACGTGATCGCGCAAATCGCCGAATGGCTGTGGCGCGCGGTCTGAAGCTGATCCGGAATAAGTCGCGAACGAGAGTGTTACCCCCTCAAACACCATCCGTCGCGATCGCACCCTGTTGTCGCGCCGGGGCAAAAACGCTGGTAAAAGTTGCCGCGACAAAATCCTGAGAAAGCGGGGAAGCCCGCGCGAAATCATCGTTCACTGGGAGGGACAGCAGCATGGAACTGACACGACGCCACGCACTCGCCGGTGCCGCAGGGATCGCGGCGACACCGCTATTGCCTTCCATGCCTGTGAGGGCCGCCGCGCCGGTGGCGGACAAGCAGGCGCCGAGTTTCTATCGTTACAAGGTCGGCGACATCCAGGTCACCGTGGTTTCCGATGGCCGCAATACCTTCCCGCTGGAGGATTCCTTTATCACCAAAGCGAAGAAGGAGGAGGTCAACGCCGCGCTTGAGAAGGCATTTTTGCCGCGTGACTTTTTCACGATCTACTACGCGCCGCTGGTGATCAATACGGGCGGTAAATTGGTCGTCCTCGACACCGGCAATGGCCCTGTTGCCAACGTCAACAGCAAGGGCGCGAACGGACTGTTCGCCGCCAACATGGCCGCCGCGGGCTTCGACCCCAAAGCGGTCGACATGGTGGTGATCTCGCACTTCCACGCCGACCATGTGAGCGGCCTGCTGGCGGCCGACGGCAAGCCGGCGTTTCCGAACGCCGAAGTGCTGGTGCCCGCGACCGAGTGGAAATTCTGGATGGACGACGGCGAGATGAGCCGCGCCCCGGCGGGACGCATGCAGGGCCTGTTCAAGAGCAATCGCAACATCTTTGACGCGGGCCTCAAGAGGAAAGTCACGCCCTATGAGTGGGGCAAGGAGGTCGCGCCGGGTATGCTCGCGGTCGAAACGATCGGTCATACGCCCGGCCACACCTCCTACGTATTGTCGTCGGGTTCGGGCAAGGTGTTCATCCAGTCGGATGTGACCAACAATCCGAATCCGTTCGCGACCCATCCGGGCTGGCATGGGTCCTTCGACCAGGACGGGGAGGTGGCCGAGAAGACCCGTCGCCGGATCTACGACATGGTGGTCGCCGAAAAGCTGGAGGTGCAGGGCTTCCACTATCCGTTCCCCGGGCTCGGCCATGTCGAAAAGGACGGTAACGGCTACCGGGTAATTCCCGCGCCGTGGAATCCGACGATCTAAATCTAGACAGGCGACATCAGTCCGACGGGACAATGCAATTGAGAAGGCTGCGAAGGCGGCGGCTCAGAAGCCGTAGCGCAGGCCAGCCTTGCCGGTGACGGTGTTGCTGGAGTCCGACATCGCGGTGTACTCGGCTGCCGCAAACAGCGATACGCCGCTCCTCGTGCGCCAGTCGAGCGAGGCGCCGGCATAGCCGCCGCTGATGCTCGACTTGCCGGGTGTGGCGAACGCCAGCGCCTGGCCGAGCAGGATGGCGTTGACGGAGCCGGAGCCGGTGCGCTGCTGGCCGAGCACGCCCGCGGTGAGGCCGACCTGGAACCGGCCGGCGTCCGACAGCATCGTACGGGTCAACGTCAGATCGGCGCGCTCTTCGGCGTTCTGCAGCGTGCGGCCACCGGCGGTAAGGTTCGCGGTCGATCCGGTCTCGGCAAAGCCGTCATAGTTCGCAGCGAGATAGCGCAGCCGCGCCGTCGGGGTCACGGTCCAGCCCGGTGCGAAATCGTAGCGATAGCCCGCCGCGATCTCGGGGCTGAAGAACCAGCCGCCGAAGCTCGCGGTCGCGGTTTCGAGCCCGTTGGCCAAAAGGTTGTTGTTGACGTTGCGCGTGGTGCGGTTGCTGGTGTGGCCGCCGAGCAGCGCAAAGTCGACGAATGCAGGCCCGAAATCCTTCCGGCCATAGACGCCGGCGAACACGATGTCGCTCACGGCGCCGCCGGAATTGAGATCAATCGACGTATTGATCGCGCCGCCGCCAACGAGGCCGCCGAGCCGCAAATCCGGCCGAGCAAGCCTATCGACGCCGATGGCGCCGCCATAGAAGTTGGTGACGCTGCGCAAAACCGGCCCGTCGGCCTGTTGCGTGCGCTGGCCGTAGAAACCCTTGGCCCAGACCGTGGTGCCGTCGGGCGTGGTCATCGTCGGATTCTTGAACACCACGGCGTTGTCAGCGGCTTTGGCATAGCCCATCGCTTGCGCGAAGGCGTCGTCGAACCTCGAAGCCGAATCGTCATAGGCCGCAAAGCCGAGCGCGCCGCCAGTGCCGGCGCCGCCGCTCGCCGCAGCATCGCTGGCGCGGCCGCCGAGCGTGGCCGATATGGCGCGGGTGAAGTCCATCAGGGCGCGATCGGTGACCGCAAAGCCGGTCGGATCGACCGAGACGATGCGATTGCCGGAAACGATATACGGCACGTTGCCGGTGACGGTGGCGCCCGCAAGCGTGTTGAAGGTGAGGTTCTGGCTGCCGGCATTGACGTTGACCGTGTCGTTTACGCCGATCAGGTTGATGGCGCCGACGATGTACGAGCCCGGCAGCAGCGTCACCGTATCGGGATCAAACGGATTGCCAAACTGGATGGCGATGCCGCCAGGCGCGCTGATGGTGCCGGAATTGATCAGGACGCTGGCCCCGGGCGCGAAGATGGAAATGCCGACGTTGTGGGGACCGCTGACGCTGACCGTACCCGAATTGATCACGGTAGCGTTGCCGTTGAACGCGCTGGTCTTGATACCGAAATTGGTGCCGCCGACTATTTGCGAGCTGACCGTTGGCGGACCATTGTTGACGGTACCGACAACGCTGACGGTGCCGGAATTGACCGTGGTGGCGGTGCCGAAGTTTGTGGTCGTCAAAATGCCGGTAGTGCTGAAGCCGGTGACGCTGACGTTTCCGTTGTTGACAGTGGTGGCATTGCCGAAGCTCGCCAAGGTCGAGATGCCGGTGGCGCTGCCGCCGATGCCGAACGCAGGCACGCCTTTGGAAGGTAGTGTAACGGGGGCGATGTTGACGGTGCCGTTGACGCTGACGGTGCCGTAATTGGTCGTGGTGGCGTCCGCGCCGCTGAAGGCTATGCCGGAAACGGGCGCGGGCACCGTGCCCAAGGCCCCGGCCGTCGTGAAGATGCCGGTGCCGGGAGGCAAATTCCCGAAGCCTGTCGAGGTGAAGATGCCGGTGCTGCCGATGCCGCTGACGCTCAGGTTTCCAAAATTGTTTGTCGTGGCTGTGGTGGCGCCGCCGGTGACCGTCGTGCCGCTGCCTGGAGCAATTGCAGGCATCCCGAAGCCCGTCGTCGTGACGATGCCAGCGCTGTGGATGAGGCCGCTGACGTTGACAGTGCCGTAATTATTGGTCGTTGTGTTGCCCCTGAACGTCGACGTCACGATGCCGGCGTTCGAACCGAAACTGAAACCTATTCCGGCGACACTGACGGTGCCGTAATTGTTGGTCGTTGCGTTGCCGATGAATACCTGCGTCAGGATACCGGTAGCAGAATTTCCACTGATGTTGACGGCGCCGGAATTGGTGGTGGTGGCGTCGCCAAAGTCCGTGGTGGTCCGAATCCCGAAGACACTCCCGCTGGTATTTACGGTTCCCGAATTGGTGGTGGTGGCATTGCCATTGGTCGCAGGCGCATCGATGCCGTCAGCCCCGCTGGTGGTGACGGTGCCTGTATTCGTGCAGGTCAGGTCCCCCATGGTGTAGGGGACGGGGATGCATCCGGCGCTGGGCGTGATAGGGAGAGGGAGCCCGGTCGCCGCCGCAAACGGCAGCAGCAGCGCCGGCACAAACGCTGCGCTAAAGCGCGCTATCTTTGCCAAGGACAAAAAATACGACCGGTGCACAAAATACGCAGCTGAAACAACATGCAACATAAATGAACCAATTTTTGACCCGCCAAAACCCTCGCGGATTCTTGAAATCAAGTTTTATAGCTGCCGATCCGGCCGACAAGACGAAAGTCGGCGAAATTCTCGATTCTGTTCTGGTGTGTCTTGCCTGCTACAGTGCAAACTGCGCAATTCCGGGTTTGCGCCGCGCCGGTGCGTCTATGACGGTGGTTGAGTTCAGCCCAACACGGCTTCAGCCGTCTTGACGAAAACCGGGCACGGCCTTATAGCCGCGCCCATGATTAACGCCGCGACCATTCTCATCGCTCGCCGCCGCCGCATTATCGCGGTACGGGCGGACGTCTGCGTTTAAGACATCAGCCTCTGCCGCCGGATCCGGTCCGCGGCATTTTCCTTTAAAAGCAGCGCGATCTGATCCGGCGGCTCCTACGTCCAGCAGGAGTTAGACATGTATACGCCTCCGATGTTCAAGCCCGATCGCGCCGCGAGCCTTGCGTTTGCGCAAGCGCGCGGATTCGGCACGGTCTGCGCATGGGACGGCACCAGGCCGATCGCATCGTCGCTGCCTTTTTACCTCGCTTATGCCGATGACGGTACGCCATACGCGGCGTTTCACGTCGCACGTCACAATCCGCTACTAAAACTTGCGGACGGAATATCGTCCTGGCTGATGGCTGTGAACGACGCGGACGCCTATGTTTCGCCTGACTGGTACGCCTCGCCGGATCAGGTACCGACATGGCTGTATCAAGCCGTGCATCTCACGGGCACCGTGCGGACGCAATCTGACAGCGAACTCGGTTCGCATCTGGATGCGCTCAGTGCCAAGTTTGAAAGCTGGCTCGCGCCGAAACCGCCCTGGACGTCGTCGAAGATGACGGCAGGGCGCCTGGATGCGATGAAAAAAGCGATCGTGGGTCTGGTGATGACGATCGAGGAGATCGAGGGCAGCTTCAAGCTCAACCAGCACAAGTCCGACGTCGATCACGTGGCCATCACCCATGCGCTGGCTTTACAAGCCGACGCGAGCGCGCAACAGCTCGCGCGCACCATGCGTGGGATGCGGCCGCAGGCCTTTGCGGTCGACACCGCACCATTGGATGCCAAGGCGATGCCAGAAGGAACGACGTGATGAGCGCGAAGAAGAAGATCGGCATTCTCGGCGCGTCCGGTTACACCGGCGCCGACGCGGTGCGTCTGCTGGCGCGACATCCGAACGTCGAGATATCAGCGCTCACCGCCAATACCCATGCCGGCAAGGCGATGGACGAGGTGTTTCCGCATTTCTTCATGCTGGACCTGCCGCGGCTCGTGGAATGGGAAAAGGTCGACTGGACAAAACTCGATGCGGTGTTCTGCGGGCTGCCGCATGGCACCACGCAGGAGATCATCGCGGCCGTGATGGCCGCCAATCCGGCCATCAAAATCCTCGACATGTCGGCGGATTTCCGGCTCCGCAACATGAACGTGTACGCGCAATGGTACGGTCACGAGCACCGCGCACCGCAGCTTCAGGGTCAAGCGGTCTATGGCCTCACCGAATTCTATCGCGAGAAAATCACCGCGGCGCGGCTCGTCGCCTGCCCCGGCTGCTATCCGACGGCGGCGCTGCTTGCGCTTGTCCCGATCGCAAAGGCGAGGCTGATCGACGTCGACGACATCGTCATCGACGCGAAATCAGGCGTCACCGGTGCCGGCCGCGGTCTCAGGCAGAACACGCTGTTCAGCGAAGCAGGAGAGGGGCTTTCGCCCTATTCGGTGGGCACACACCGGCACTCGCCGGAGATCGAGCAGGAGATTGGCGTCGCGGCAGGCTCAGCCGTGACGGTGAACTTCACGCCGCATCTCATTCCGATGAGCCGGGGCGAGCTCTGCACGTCCTACGTCAAACTCAAGGGCGCGAGCGCGGACGATCTGCGCGCCGCGCTGGCGGAAGCCTACCGCGACGAACCGTTCGTGCATGTCGCGAAGAAGGGCGTGGTGCCGCAGACGCAGAACGTGCGCGGCTCGAACTATGCGCAGATCGGCGTATTCGCCGACCGCATCAAGAACCGCGCGATCGTCATTTCGGTGATCGATAATCTGGTGAAGGGCTCGGCGGGGCAGGCGATCCAGAACATGAACCTGATGCTCGGGTTTCCCGAGACCATCGGGCTGGAGCAGATCGCGCTGTTTCCGTGAGAACCTCTCCCGCTTGCGGGTGAGGTCGAACGCGTAGCGTTCGGGTGGGGGCTTGTGTGTGTTGCTGCCCCCACCCCAACCCTACCCCGCAAGCGGAAGAGGGAGCAGGCCGGATGCGGGGTGAGATTTGAAGTAAAACGATCAGGTCAAACGATCTTGAAAATCGCCAGCGCCAGCACGGCCTGCGCCAGGAAGCCGACGGTGAAGGCCAGCGTGCGGAACACCGGCAGGCCCATCGTGTAGACGATCAGATGCGCGACACGGGCCCAGAAGTAGACGGCGCAGGCGTAGACGGTCCACTTCGTGGAGTAGTCGATCTGGGCCAGGATCAACACCAGCGGCGCGAAGATGACGAGGTTCTCGACCGCGTTGTCGTGCGCGAACATCAGACGGGTGGCCCATTCGGCATGCGGCTTGTCGTTGCGCGACGGGTTGGCCATCGCACCAGAGAGGCCGCGAACCTGACAGCGATTCAGGATGTAGGGTACCCACAATAGCCCCGTCAGAATGACCGTCAGCGTCAGCCAGAACAATTCGCGCGTCATAGGTTCCCCCTCACTTCAAGTTTCGAATCCTGTCCCGGCGGGACGGCTGGTTATATTCAAACGCGCAGCGTTGCGCTACGCGCGGACCCGGACGTAGCTGCCGGGTGCGTCTTCGATCGGTGGCAACGCGTCGGTGCCGACCGCGCGCGCGGGAACCTGCTCGGCGTCGATGCTTTCGAGCCACTCACGCCAGTTCGGCCACCACGAGCCCTTATGCTCCTGCGCGTCCTTGAGCCAGTCCGCAAGCGTCACATCCCTGATATTGTCGTTGGTCCAGAACTGGTACTTGCCCGACGACGGCGGATTGAC
>Ga0209117_1000775_pt1 | contig 12009 bp, 9 predicted proteins | sample BlaSpr_A8_OM2_M2_FD_187978 | JGI IMG/M metagenome (GOLD analysis project Ga0209117, IMG submission 187978) | Forest soil microbial communities from Thunder Bay, Ontario, Canada - Black Spruce, Ontario site 2_A8_OM2_M2 (SPAdes) (version 2) | ecosystem: Environmental > Terrestrial > Soil > Boreal...
GCGTGTCTAGGGTTCTATCCTGCCGCAAAAATCCCCTCGTTTCCGTTTTTTCTGACAGCGCTAATCGTACTGGCAACGGGGATTACGATTCTTCAGGTCGCTGCGAATCCCTATGTCGCGGTGCTGGGAAGCCCCAAAACCGCTTCGAGCCGCCTGGTCCTTACCCAGGCCTTCAATTCGCTGGGCACTGCTGTTTTCCCTTTTGTTGGGGCTCGCGTGATTCTCGGCACGACAACCACCGCCATCGCGCAGAGCACGTCGCAGCAAGCCAATGCCATTATCCGTCTCTATGTGTATTTCTTCGCTGTGGCATTGTTCCTGCTGGCGATCGGCTTTGCCATGTCGAAACTCCCCAAAATCGAGTCCGCCGAACACCGCATCGGGGAGAAGGTAAACGACTCTCTCTGGAAACACCCGAATCTTGTTTTCGGAGCGATCGGGATCTTCGTCTATGTCGGCGGGGAGGTTGCAATTGGTAGTTCCATCGCCAACTACCTGGCCCTGCCCAATATCGGTGGATTCGCGTTGAGCATAGCCGACCCAGCTACCCGCTACCATGCAGCCTTGGGAGAGGCGGCCAGGTACATATCTGTGTACTGGCTCGGCGCCATGATTGGAAGGTTTATCGGGTCGGCAATTCTGCAGAAGGTCAAAGCCGGCAAACTACTGGCGCTGTGCGCGGTTATGGCCGCTCTGCTGGTTAGCGTTTCTGTTCTGACCAACGGCCATGTGGCCATGTGGTCCATCCTGGCGGTGGGCTTGTTCAACTCGATTATGTTCCCTTGTATTTTCACTCTGGGGATCGCGGAACTCGGACCGCTCACCGGAGACGGATCCGGCATCCTGAACATGGCGATTGTGGGCGGCGCTATCATTCCATGGCTGGTCGGCAAAGCTGGAGACTTTATCAATCGCGCTTACTACCCGGCAATGACGCAAGGCGAGACGAGTTGGGGCCAAGGAATTCACTACGCGCTGATCGTGGCCACGATTTGCTATCTCTACATTTTGTTCTTCGCAGTGAGCGGATCGAAACCGAACAGCGAGCGCTACGCCAAGGCGTAGCGGTGTCGCGTAAAACCGCTCTAGTTTAGTAGCCCGTGGTGAAAGTCGAGCCCGGAGTCGTGCACAAAGCGACACCTTTCAACAAACTATGTTTATCCGATTCGGGGCGGATTCACGACTGGGCAGCGGGCCCAGTGTTCAGGGCTGACCTCGATAAGCGGGGGGAGTTGAACGGAGCAGGCGGCGATGCGGTGCGAGCAGCGCGGTTCGAAGGGGCATCCGGGAGGGAGTTGGGCGATGGACGGGACGGTGCCTTCGATGGTCGAGAGCGGAAGGGCGCGATCGGTCGCGAGAGTCGGAATGGCGCGCAGCAGGCCCTGGGTGTAGGGATGAGCGGGCGCTTGGAAAATATCGGCCTTCGTGCCGAGCTCGACCAGATTGCCGGCGTACATGACGGCGACGCGATCGGCGACGTGCGAGACGACGGCGAGATCGTGCGAGATGAAGAGCATCGCCAATCCGAATTTGTGGCGGAGGTCGTTGAGCAGGTCGAGGATTTGCTGCTGGATGGTGACATCGAGCGCGGTGGTGGGCTCGTCCGCGATGAGCAGTTGCGGGCGGTTGACGATGGCCATGGCGATCATGACGCGCTGGCGCATGCCTCCGGAGAGCTGGTGCGGATAACTGCGGGCGCGCTGTTCGGGATCGGGGATGGCAACGTCGCGCATGCCTTCGACCACTTGACGCCATGCTTCCGATTTGGAGACGCGGTGGTGAGCGAGGACGGCTTCGGCGATCTGGTCGCCGACACGCATGACTGGATTCAGGGCGGTCATGGGCTCCTGGAAGATCATGGCCATGCGCGAGCCGCGAAGCTGGCGCAGTTCGTCAGACGGCAGGGTGGTCAGATGCGTGGGGAGGCCGTCGCCATTCTGAAAAGTAATTTCGCCCGTGACGATGGCAGCGGGCGGGAGCAGGCCCATGATGGCGAGCGAGGTGATGGATTTTCCCGAGCCGGACTCGCCGACCAGACCGAGGACTTCGCCGGGAGCGATGGAGAACGAAAGGCTGCTCACGGCGGCCACGGGTGCAGCCGCTTTCGGCTGCTGGGCGGGCAGGACTGCCCGCCCTACACGGGACTGCGGGAACTGGATGGTCAGGTTGCGGACGTCGAGCAGCGGGCTCACGAAGGGTATGGTATCAGCGCCCAGACTACTTCTTCGGACGCGATTCCGGCGGCACCAATCCGGCAACGCGGTAGTAAACCACCAACTGCCCGTAGTGTTCTCCCGAGTGCTCGAGCAGGCCCCACGCCATATCGGAGACTCGCACCTGCTGATTCGCGAACGGATCGACGATCAAATCACTCATCCCCTTATCGCCCTTCTGCTTGATCGCCGCCGCGCCGTCGGCAAACGCCTTCTTAACAAACTCAACCACCGCGGCTTTCGTTTTGAACTGATCGCGCTTGGGATCTTCTCCGGCTGGCGGTTTCAGCCCCATCGCCGGGTTCGTAAAAAAATAATTCGCATTCGCGGCATGCAATAGTTGCTCCGCAAAACTCCGCTCCGCCGGCACCGGCTTGAAGTCGTACTTGTCTTCGGAAAAATCCTCCGCCATCGCGATCAACTTCCGTCCGACATCGTTCCAGTTCTCCAGCAAAACCTGCGACGGCCCAACCGCCGGCTTCGGCGCCGCATCTTTCTTCATCGTGTCCTGCGCGCTTGCGAGCACTGCAAGAATCCCTGCCACAAGAGTTACGCTAACGATTCGCTTTTTCATTTCGCAAATCCCTCCAACCATTTCTTACTCTAGTCCAGCCCGCCCCAGCATCTCGAGAAACTGCTTCTGCGTGCGCATATCGATCGACTGCGCCACCAGCTTACCTTCCCGGTCGTACACGAAACTCTTCGGAATCCCCTCCACCACAAACATTTCATTTACCTTCCGCCCGGGATCGAGTAACACGGGAAACGAAACCTTGCGCTCGCGGATAAACGGCTCCACCTTCGCCGCTTCTTCATCTGAAATGCCCAGCACCACTAGCCCCTTCGAACTGAAGCGCCGGTAAAGCGTCTCCAGATCCGGCATTTCCTTGCGGCATGGCGGACACCAGGTCGCCCAGAAATTCACCAGCACAACTTTGCCGCGCAGTTCCGCAAACGTCCAGCTCTCGCCCGAAAGATCTTTCAGCGTAAAGTCGAGATGTTCCCGCTTGCGGTCATCCGCCTCCAGCCGGGCCATTGCCGCGCGAAACTGCTCATCATTGTTATTGAGCGACGGCTCGACGTGCTCGTAACGCACCAGCGAGGCGAGCTCGCGATATGGATACGCCGGCTCGCGGGTGGCGGTGGCGTTGCTGCCCGCGTCGGAACTCTTCGGCTTCGTCCAAGGCACGGGGCGCTCGCGCAACGTTTCGGCCAGCGTTGTCGCCACTTCCTGCAACGTGTTGTGCCCGAAATCCCCTTCGGTGGAAAGTCCCGCCAAATTCACCGCTAGCCGCAGCTTGTTCTCGGCCGGCGGCAGCTTCCGGATCTTCAGCGCCAGATCCTTCGTAGTCCCCGCCCGGACGTCATCCGCGAGGCCGCGCAGCCCATGGATCTGGTCAGCGAGCGGTTTCTCATCCGCGCTCCACACAACTTCTTTCTTCTGCGCCGCGGCGAGCTGCAGCCCGAAGGTCACTACCACGACCAACACAAAGAAAAGTTTTATCCTGCGAAGCAAGATCTTGGGTTTCATGTCCCACCAAGTTTAACAACGGACCAACTCCCGCACCAATCGTGTTGCCCGCATCCTAATCCCGCATCCTGACAATGAAAATGACGGCTATACTGACAGTTCCTCCGAGGTGAGCATGCCGATCCACACAACCCGCTTCTACGCGCTGCAACTTGCGTGTTTCGTTCTTTCTGCTTTCATGCTTGCTGGCGCGCAGGCGAACCTGAATGCGCAGAACAACGAAGATGGGCAGAGCAACGAAGATGGGCAGAGCAATGAAGAAGATGGGCAGAACAAAGATGGGCAGAACCGTGTCCCGAGTCCAGCCACGCCCGGGGCGGATTACTCGGGCATGTACAGCTTTTTGCGCGACGGTGAGTTTGTGCAGGTCACCGTCGAAGACCGGGGACGCGTTACCGGTTTTGTTTCGCGCTACGGCGACTCAGAAAGCGATCGCGGCGTTTTTCTGGATCACTTTTTCAGACAGGGTAAGCTCGATGGCAATCAACTCGCGTTTACCACCGAGACCGTGCATGGCGTATCGTTCGAATTTCGGGGGACGGTCGAGCGGGGCGACGGCAAGAGTCGGGGCGACGAAGCGTATTACGTGCTGAAGGGAACTCTCATCGAGAACACAACCGACGAAGCGAAGAAAACTTCTTCCCGCTCGCGCGAGGTTGCGCTGAAAAACTTCCCGCAGGAGATGGCTCCCCCACAGGCGGAAAAGAAATAGGTCGTCAGTCTTCGATTCAAACTATCGATCAATTATTGATTGTTCCATGCCAGAGATCGCTGTCACACCAAAACATGCTGGATACGATGACATTCGCTTTATGGGTACTTGACATCCTTAGCTCGCCGCCGCAAAATATCGCCAATTCGGGACAAAACGCACATTCCCTTTCGAGAGATGAACAGTCGGCAAGTTATGACGCCTAGTCAGCCGTCGCACTCCTCCCAAAAGAAAGTCAGCCGCGAGCAGTGCAAGCATCCCCGGGTGCAGATCGTCTCCCGCGATGAGGAATCCGAATATGTGGAATGCCAGGAGTGTGGGGACGTTTTCGAGTCCAGTGAATTGAAGGACATGGCGATCGAGGAAAAGAAAGAACCAGAAGAAGAGTGAGCCGCGTTCGAGCGCGCTGGGCTGATCGCGATCACCTGATCTTAATCACCTGATTTTAATTACCAGGTTTTCCGCCACGTCCACCCAAAACCTCTTTCCCGCCGGAATCACCGTAGTCGCGCTGTATTCCGTGATCACAGCCGGTCCCCTCATCGATCGGCCGGGGACAATGTCGCCACGTTCAAACACGGGCGTCGTCACGGTTCTGTCGAGAAAGAACACGGGCGCACATTCGACGGGCGCTGTGCGCGGCGGATTTCCTCCCGTTCGCGGGCGCGCATCTTTTGTCTTGGATTGCGACTGGGACTCAGGCTGTGGCGTGCGCAAACGAGCGCGCAGACGCAGCGTGACCAACTCAATCTCCCGTCCCGCGTGGTGATACCCGTAACGGCGCTGATGTTCGTCATGGAAGCGAGCGGTGACGTTCTTTGTGGCTGCCACATTGAGTTCGTAGCCTTGACCGCGATAGCGCAGGTCAAGACTCCTTTCATACTGAAGAGCGCCGCGCCACCGTTCCGCGCGGAATTCCTTTCGCGCCGCCGCCTCCAGCGTGCGAAATTCTTTCTGCAGTTTTGCCTGTGGCAAACGGTCTGCAAACCGCCAGAGCACTGTGCGCGAATAATCTTTGACCACATCGCTGACCAGGATCCCAAACGCTGAAAGCGCGCCCGGCCGCGCCGGAATCATCACGGTCGGAATCGCCAGCGCCTCCGCCAGTTCGCAGGCATGCAGACCTCCCGCTCCGCCGAACGCCACCAGCGCAAATTCGCGCGGATCGTATCCCCGTTCGATGGAAACGACGCGCAAAGCCCGCTCCATGTTCGCATTCACCACGCGTACGACGCCGGCACAAAATTGTTCCAGGCTCAAATGAGAGCCCGAGCCCTGTTTCTTCAGCCATTCCGATGTCATCCGCCGCGCTCTTTCCAAATCGAGCGTGAACTCACCGCCCAAAAAACGGTCCGGGCGAAGGCGCCCCATCAACAAATTTGCGTCCGTCACCGTGGGTTCGGTTCCGCGGCCATAGCAGATCGGTCCCGGATCGGCGCCCGCCGATTCCGGTCCCACGCGCAGCGAGCCACCCGCATCGAAGCGAGCCAGCGAGCCGCCCCCGGCGCCCACGGTGTGAATCTCCAGCATGGGAACTCCCACCGGAAACCCGGCCACTTCTGACTGGCCGCCAGCTCGAACCTCGCCCTGCACCGCCGCGACATCGGTCGAAGTCCCTCCCATGTCAAAGGAGAGAATCTTCCGGAACCCGCTGCGGCCGGCCATAGCCGCCGCGCCCACCAGTCCGCCCGCCGGGCCCGATAACACCGTGCGCACCGGTTCGCGCGCCGCCGACTCCAGCGCCGTGATCCCGCCGCTCGATTGCATAATAAAGATGCGCGGGACGAAGATGCGCGGGACAAAGATCCGCGGGACGACGATCCGCGGCTCGCCTCGCTTCCGTGCCACGCGGGAGCCATCTCCCAGTTCTGCGGCGCGCTGCTTTTCTTCAGTGTGCTGCCTGGCCCGCTCCGTCAGCCTTTCCATGTAGCTCTGCATGAGCGGCTGCAGATAGGCGTTCACCACGACCGTGCTCGTGCGTTCGTATTCCCGGAACTCCGGCAGAATCCGATGAGACACAGACAGCGGTTTGCCGAGTTCCGCCACGGCGGCAGCTACGGCCACTTCGTTCTCCGGGTTGGCGAACGAGAAGAGCAAAGAAATGGCGATTACGTCTGGCTCGGCATGCCGCACCGCCTCCCGCAGTCGCGTCAACTCCGCCTCCGACGGCCGCTCCAAAACCCGGCCTTCGGCATCCGTCCTCTCCTTGACGCCGAATCGCAGTTCCCGGCGGACGAGCGGCGCAACCCGATCAAAGAAAAAGTCATACAGGCGAGGACGCGCCTGCCGTCCAATCTCAATGACGTCTTCAAATCCCGACGTGGTAATCAGCGCGACCCGCGCGCCTTTTCTTTGCAGCAAAGCGTTGGTCCCGACCGTGGTGCCGTGCAGCAGCGTGAGGGCGGTTCCGGCGCCAGTTTTTTTTGTAGCTTCGCCAGGCTCTTTTGTAGCGCTAATTTTTCTCAGAGCTTCGGCAATCGCGCGTGATGGATCGTCGGGCGTCGAGAACACCTTCAGAGTTTTGAGAGCGCCGTCCTCCACCCACACGCAATCGGTGAACGTACCTCCGGTGTCGATTGCGATGCGCTTAAACGCCCGTGTGGCGCGGACACTCTTGTCCGCGGCCTTTGACTCTGATGTTGGTTCTGGCCGGTGTGCCGATTGAAGTTCGGGATGCGATGCGCGAGCCATGGGTGCGAAAAATAAGAGCTAAGAAGATGAACATGGAAGACTACCACCGCGCGCGGCCTGAGCAGTATGCCCGTTTCACAGGTATCGTAGGCTGACATCAGCATCGGGGAGGGGCTGGCGACTCCAAAACCAGCGATTCGCATCGCCAGGGTTTCCTCTGTGCCCCTCTGTGCCCCCTGTGGTTCAAGCTTTTCCCTTTTACCGCAACCCCCTATGACGCATATCGGACGACACTTTCCCTGAAACCGCTATAGCAGCGGCCTGTGCCCGAAACAAAACCGTCTCGCAACCCAGACTGCCGTATTCTGAAGAAGTGAACGGGAGAACATGGAAGGCGTGGCTGGTTCCGGGCGGCTTGTTATTGGCGCTGGCGGCGACGCTCGTCAACAGCTCTCTGTTCGTCCCGGTCGCGCCCTCGCTGGCCTTCTACTACGTCGCGGTGTTCGCCGCCGGATTGCTTCTTGCCTGGCGTTTCAATTCCAGCCGCGTTTTGTTTTCCTTGCTGGTTCTGCTGCTGGCGCACCGCGCGGTCGACTTCTTCTTCGCTGGCCAGATTCAAGCCGGACAAGCGCACACTGGACCCGGGCGCACCGCAGTCGCGCTCGCTGCCCTGCTGATCCCACTGAACTTCATTGTGTTCGCCTCGATGCGCGAGCGCGGCCTGATCGTTGCCGGAATCGCGCCCCGCTTTGGATTGCTCTTCCTCGAATCGGTCGTCTTCGCGGTGCTGTGCCGGCCGGAAAATAGTTTCGAATATGGTTCCGCAAATCCACATCATCCCGGCGCGCCCGCGATCCCGCTCTGGATTCTTTTGAGCTTTGTAGCCGCCATCGCCGTCTTCGTCCGGCGTTTCTTTCAAACGCGCAAGCCGATCGAGCCCGGCTTCGTGTGGGCCGTGGCAGCCGTTTTCCTGTGGCTCCAATTCGCCCCGGTCGGCAAGGTGTCGGACGCCTACGTCGCCACCGCCGCTCTGATCCTCGGCGCCTCGCTGATCGAGACTTCCTACGTACTCGCCTACCACGACGAACTCACCGGCATTCGCGGACGCCGCGCCTTCAACGAGTCCCTGCTTTCGCTCGACCAGCAATATGCCATCGCCATCGTCGATATCGACCATTTCAAAAAGTTCAACGACACCTACGGACACGACGTAGGCGATCAGGTGCTGTGCATGGTGGCCTCTCGGCTAACCAAGGTCGGCGGCGACGGCCAGGCCTTCCGCTGCGGTGGCGAAGAGTTCGCCATCGTCTTTCGCAACGCTTCCGCCAAAGAAGCGTTCGAGCATCTGGACTCGCTGCGCCAGATCATTGAGAAATCCACGTTTCAGGTGCGTGGCGCCGAAAGAAGAGCCGACAGAAGTGCCGAGAAAAGTGCCGAGATAAGCGCCGAGAAAAGAAGCGATCCTCGGAACGAACTTCGGAGCGAACTTCGCAACGATCTTCGGACGGGTGAGTTGGATCGCAGAAAGTCGACAAAAAAGAAAGCGCTCACCGCAGGTTTACGTAGGGACGGACGCATTCGTGAGCCTGCCCTGAGCGAAGTCGAAGGGTCCAGCGGAGCGCAGCTCCGCGCGAACGAGCAGTTCGATCATTTATCAGTAACCGTAAGCATCGGCGTGGCCGAGCCCAGCACCCGCTACCGCCAGCCCGAGCAGGTGATCCAGTCCGCCGATCAGGCTCTCTATCGCGCCAAGAATAAAGGAAGGAACCGCGTAGAACTGGCTTCCACAGCCCCGCTTCGACTAGCCGAGAGCAAACGCGCGAAGGCATCGCGGTTGTGACAGCTGGCGAAGAAAAACTATGTTCGTTTGATTTTGATTTTTGATTTTGTGATTTTGGGTGGCGCTACGGTTTACCGCTGCGATAAGTGGCTGGGTGCCGGGTGCCCCACTCATTCGCGCGTTTTTGCGAATGAGTGGGTTCGTCACAATCCGACAGAGACCCAGGTCACAGTCAACCTCGAGCTCCCATGTCTACTCTAATTAGGATGACCAAGGGCCTGCATCGCTATTACGGCAACCATGATCTGCATTTCATCACCTGCAGTTGCTACCACCGCCAGCCGCAACTGGGCACGCCCGAACGCCGCGATCTTCTTCTGAGCATCCTGGAAGAAGCCCGCCAGAAGTACCGCTTTGTGGTCCACGGATACGTCATCATGCCCGAGCACTTCCATTTGCTAATGACCGAACTGGAACTGGGCGATCCCTCGGTAGTCATGAAAGTCCTAAAAGAAAGGTTCACGAGAAAGCTAAGAACCAAGCGTGCCCCACTCATCGTCGAGGGTGCCCCACTCATCGCGTCCTTTGCGATGAGTGGGATTCCCCACCCCGAACCCGCTCCGATCTGGCAGAAGAGCTTTTACGACTTCAACGTAAGGACCGAACAGAAGCAAATCGAGAAGCTGCGCTACATACACCGTAACCCGGTAAAGCGCGGACTAGTGGACCATCCAGAGCAATGGGAGTGGAGCAGCTTTCGTCCTTACCTTTACCAATACCAAGAGACTGGATTGGTGCGGGTGAAATCTCAGGAGTGGCCAATGGAGATCAAGGCTCGTCCGGTCGCGAAGTTTGGTGAGGGAAACGCTGCCAGCCTCCCCGTCATTCGCAGCGGCCCACTCATTCGCAAAGAACGCGAATGAGTGGGGCACCCGGCACTATAGCAGAGGCAGCGGGAGGAAGGGCTAGGTCTTCGGTCTGAGCCAGTATCCGAAGTCAATAGTTCTGCCGCTCTGGTAGTAGTCCCAGTTGCACGCCAATAGCACTAGCCAGCGATCTGGCCGTGAGTTGGGATAGTGCCCACCTGAAGTCTTTATTGAGTTCCTGACAGTTGTGGCATTGACCATCGGCGTTGCACGTCCGGAGGCAGCCACATTCGGTACACGTTCCTTCGTATTCGTTTATGTTTGCCATGGACTACATCGCCTTTCCAAGATCGACCTGGTATTCCCCAGGCTTCGCGTCGGGGCTTCGCAGACCAAGAATGCGACCTGCCGATCCTAGACCGCCATGAACGTCTTGATGTGTGCTCTCCTTGGTCAGTTCCGCATCCCTCTCGAAAATGCGGTAGACCATAGCCGTCTGCTGGTCTGTCAAATCTGGGTACTCGTCCTTAACGAGCCGGGCAACCCTAGCATAGATAGAGACATATCCTCCAGCGTTGTGGGTTTGGGCCACTTCACTCTTGAGTTCGACCAACTTGGCCGAGACAAAACTGCCTACAGGTTGATTTGCCATGTGCTCCTCCTTTTCACGGAGATCTTAGCACTTGGCGATCAAAAAGCGAAGGGCCGGGTGCCCCACACATTCGCGTACTTTGCGAATGTGTGGGCGCGCGCGCCGCCCCACTCTTCAGGGCGCTCCGTCCAAGCTTCCCACTAGGCGGGGGCCCGCACTGACCTTCTGATTTTTCATCACACCCAAGCTGTGAGCCCCATCACAGACACGCCCATCAACTCCGTGCGACAATAACCATCTGATTGGAGCAGTGAACGAGTGTGCCCGTCTCCCAAGACGGCCCTCGAAGCCGCCCCAAACCCATTTTCAGCGTTCTTTGAAAACTTGAGACGATTAGCGGGCGTGAGCAGCCCCCGAACACCCCGAGCGAAGCGAGAAATCGAGCTAAGTCCTTATTCCGGAATATTTTCCATATAAGTCCTTTAAACTCAAAGATCTTGCGGGAATTTCCCCCTAACACCATGATTCCAATAGATAGGGGGAGGGGGGGTGGTGGTAAACACGGGTTAATACCTTCGGAGTTAACAGGGAAAAATTACGTGAACTCCGCTTGACGAGAGACAGGCTTTTGAAACTTAGATGACCCGATGACCAGATCACCCGATGTCTTACCACTCGAAAAGATGAATGACAAACAGGATCACCGTAGCCCCCAGCGGCAGCAGCAGCCCAGCGCGCAGACTCCCCGTGGAATGCGAGATCACGCCCACCATCCACGGAATGACCGCCGGACCCACCGACGCCAGGGAAAACATGACCGCGCCAATGCTGCGAGCGGCCACGCCGAAGCGCTGCGAAAGCCGAGCCACGGTGATCGGATACAAAGTAGCGAAACTCAGTCCCGTAATCAGCGCCCCGCCAATCACTCCCGGCAGCGTCGGAGCCCACAGCATCAGCCCGATGCCCGCCGCTCCCGCGGCATAGCCCGCGCGCAAAACGCGGCGTTCCGGAAAGTGCCGTAGAAACGCGGTTCCGAGCGCCCGGCCCACCGTCAGCGCCGACCAGAAAAACGCCGGCATCATGGACGCCATCGCCGCCCCGCGCGATCCGAGGCGCGAGACATAGGAGCCGATCCATCCTCCCACCGCCGTTTCCGCTCCCGGATACAGAAAGAACACGGCTGCGAAAAGCCAAATCGCCGGACTCTTCGCCATCTCTCGCCAAGAAGATGAAGCCGACGATTCCGCGGATTTTATTGCCGCCGCAGGAAAAGGCAGATTGCGCATTGCGAACGCCAGCAATACAAGAAACAGCGCCACCGCGCCGAGAAAGAATGGAAGTAACTTGTGTGCCGCCGTCCACGCCACCATCAGCGAGCACAACACCGCGCCGACGCCCCAGAAAAAATTCAACAGGCTCACCGCGCTTGCTCTCGAATTAGCACGCGAACTCGGGCCTGAACCCGAACTGGACCCTATCTCTGCAATCAGCAGATTGTCAGTCGGGATAATCAGCCCCAGTCCCAGACCGTATGCGGCCACCGAGGCCAGCCCGAGCCAGAGCGATCCCATATAGAGCGTCGCCACTCCGCCCGCCATCAACAACAGCCCCGACAGAAACGCTGGACGGAATCCCCACCGCGCCAGCAGAACTCCCGAGAGTTGCACGCCCACCAGCGCCGCCA
>Ga0209117_1000776_pt1 | contig 12006 bp, 11 predicted proteins | sample BlaSpr_A8_OM2_M2_FD_187978 | JGI IMG/M metagenome (GOLD analysis project Ga0209117, IMG submission 187978) | Forest soil microbial communities from Thunder Bay, Ontario, Canada - Black Spruce, Ontario site 2_A8_OM2_M2 (SPAdes) (version 2) | ecosystem: Environmental > Terrestrial > Soil > Boreal...
CCGGGCAGCGGCGGTCCGGCCCGCCCGGCGCGCTCGCTGCTCCAGCCGCACCGGCCGCCGGGGCGGGGCTGGCTGGCGCGCTGGCCAGCTCCTTCTCGGTATAGAAGGTCTCGCACGGCGAGCAGTACCACCCCTCGTGGACGGCCGCGTAGAGATCGCCGGCGGCGTCGAGGCGGCGGATGATCTCGCGCACCCCGCGCGCGTGGCGGTCCTCGGTGGTGCGCACGAAGTCGTCGTACGAGAAATCCAGCTTCTCCTTGAGCTCGCGGTAGCGGCCGACCACCCGGTCGGCGAGCTCGATCGGACTGATCCCCTCGCGCTTCGCCGCTCGCTCGATGTTCTGACCGTGCTCGTCCGTCCCGGTCAGGAAGCGCACGTCCTCACCCAGCAGGCGGTGGTAGCGCGCCAGGGCATCGCAGACCGTGGTGGTGAACATGTGCCCGATATGGGGCAGGTCGTTCACGTAGTAGATCGGCGTGGTGACGTAGTAGGTACGGTTGGGCATGATGTCTCAAGCCGGCGGGCCGGCGGCGCCGGCAGCCGTCGCGCACGGGAACGGCGATTGTAGCAGCGGCGGCGGTGGCCTAAGTGGTCCTCAGCTCGGCAGACCCTCGCCGCTGTCGCCGTCGGTGCCGTCGTCGGTCTGCGCCGCCAGCTCTTTGGACGTGAACCGGTAGTGATTGCCGCAGAACATGCAATCCGCCTCGATGGCGCCGTCCTCCTCCGCCAGATAGTCGCGGTCTTCGGCGGACAGCAGCACCAGGTGGCGTTGCAGGCGCTCGCGACTGCAACGGCAGCGATAGCGCAGCGGCCCGGTCTCCTCGAGCTTGCGGTCGAGGCCGGCCAGCGCCGCGTCCAGCACCCCCTCGACGCCGCCCTCCTCGAGCAGCCAGCTGATCCCCGGCATCATCGCCAGGTTGCTTTCGAGGCGCGTCACCACCTCCTCGGGTGCTCCCGGCAGCACCTCGACGATCACTCCGCCGGCCGCGGCCACCCCGCTCTTGCGGCCGAGCACGCCGACCAGCACCGCCGAGTGGCTCTGCTCGCTCTGCTCGAGGTAATGGGCGAGGTCGTCGCCGATCTCGCCGGTGACCAGCCGCACGTGACTGTGATAGCTGCCGCCGTCGCCGAACTCGCGCAGCACCCGGAGGTTGCCTGAGCCCACGGCGTTGCCCACCGCCAGCTTGGTGCTAGGGAGGTCCGGCACCACCGCGCGGGGATCGCCGACGGTGCCGCGGATGTTGCCCTCCTCGTCCACCTCGACCAGCACCTGGCGCAGGGGACCGTCGCCGCGAATGTCGAGCACCAGGCGGCTGGGGGTCTTGGTGGCAAGGCGCAGCAGCATCGAAGCGCCGGCGACCGCGCGGCCGAGCGCCGCCGCCGCCACCGGCGTCATGTCCAGGCGGCTGCAAACCTCGCGCACGATGTCGGTGACGTCCACGGCGACCCAGCGCAGGGCGCCGCCTCCGGCCATGCCCAGCTGCAACCGGCGCTCGGGTGGCACCGCCTGCTGCGGTCGGCCGTCGGCCTGGCCGCCGGCCGTGCTGTCGTCTCGATACTCGTCGGGTCTGTTCATGGTCCGTCTTTCTATGGCGAGCCGGTCTCGGGAGAAGCCGGCGGCGGCTGAAGAACGAAGGAGGCCGGATGCACCACGGTCGCGGCCATCGCCGCTTGCCCGGCGCTCCGAACGCTAGACGGGCAGGTCGGCCACCGCTGCAACCGCGGCCAGGGCCGCGCGATAGACCTCGCGCCAGGGTACGCCGGCAGCCAGAGCGAGACGGCGGCAGTCCTCGTACTCTGGCGCCGCCGCCAGCGTGCGCCCCCCCAGCCGGCCGCGCTTGATCCGCACCTTGCCGAACGCGGTCTCGACGTCCAGGGAGTCGCGCTCCGCCTCGAAGCGCGCTGCAAGGTGATAACGGCAACCGAGCGATCCGGATTCCAGCAGCAGGATGCCGGCCAGCTCCTCGAGCTGCGCCCTGCGGCAGAGCATGCTCACCAGCGTGCCGGGCCGGCTCTTCTTCATCACCACCGGCGTGAAGTAGACGTCGAGGGCGCCGGCGGCGAGCAACCGCTCCATCAGGTAACCGAATCCCTCCCCTGTCAGGTCGTCGACCTCGCACTCGACGACTGCCACAGTGGGCGCCCCCCCGGCGATCTCGCCGATCTCCGTTGCGTCCACCGTGGCTGCCGGCGACACCAGCGGATGCCCGCGCAGCAGACGCAGGGCGTTGGGCTGCATCGACAGGTGCTTACGCCCCAGACCATAGCCGGTGGTCTCGAGCACCAGCGGCGGCAGCTCGACGAAGGCGTCGACGAGCTCGGCGAGGAGGACGGCGCCGGTCGGGGTGGTCAGCTCGCCGCCAGGGCCGCCGAAGACCGGCACGCCCTGCAACAGCTCGGCGGTCGCCGGCGTCGGCACCGGCAGCTCGCCGTGGTCGGTCCTGACCCGGCCGCTACCGAGGTTCACCAGCCCGCAGGTCAGGCGCTCCGGCGCCAGGTACTCGATGGCGGCGGCGGCCCCCACCAGGTCGACGATCGAGTCCACCGCGCCGACCTCGTGGAAGTGCACCCGCTCGAGCGGCATGGCGTGGGCTTTGGCCTCGGCCTCGCCGAGGCGCGCGAACAACCGCAGGGCACGCTCGCGCACCGGCGGCCGCAGCCCGCTCCTGGCGAGCAGCATGCGGATCTGCGCCAAGTCGCGCTGGCCCCGAGGGTCGTGCGCGTCGGCAGGCTCGTGGCCATGGCCCCCGCCGTGCTGGTGACCATGATCGCCGGCATGCTCGTGGTTCCCGATCGGATGGTCGCCCGCGTTGCCGGCATCTCCGGCGTCGCCGGCGCCAAGCCGCCCGCTCCCGGCCGCTTCTTGCTCATGCTGGTGGGCCTGCCGCCGCGCCTGCTGATGGGCGTGTTGGTGGGCGTGCTCGTGAGCGTTCTGGCGCCCGTGCTCATGCCGGTGTCCAGGCTCGGTCTCCTCCGGATCAGGACCCTCGAGCGGGTGGCCGTCGAGCAGCACGCGAAAGCGGGTGCCGGCGAAGCCGCCGCGCGACGCCTTGCGGCTCTCGACGCCAACGCCCGCCAGGCCCAGGCTGGCCACTGCCTCCGCCACCACCTCGAGCGGCATCCCGAGGTCGAGGCAGGCGCCCAGGAACATGTCCCCGGCGATGCCGCTCGCGCAGTCGAGATGGTAGTGGGCCATGGCGCCAGAGAGGCTACCATGCGCCTCGTTCGCGCAACGACACCCAGCGCCCGGTGGCGCCCAGCACCAGGTGGTCCACCATCTCGACGCCAACCACCGCCGCCGCCTCGGCCATCCGCCGCGTGAACAGGACGTCCTCGGCGCTCGGGGTCGGATCGCCGCTCGGGTGGGTGTGGAACAGGACGAAACCGGCGGCGCCCCGGTTCAGGCACTCCTTGAGGATCTCGCGCGGCTCGACGGCGGCGCGGTGCAGAGTGCCGCGGAAGATCTCGCGGTCGCTGATCAGGCAATGCCTGACGTCGAGGAACAGGGCGCCCATGATCTCCTGGTCGCGCTGCTGATAGCGCAACACCAGGTAGCGGGCCACCTCGGCGGGGCGGGCCAAGAGCTGGCGCGACGGCAGCTGCTGGCGCGCCAGCCGCCGCCCGATCTCGACCGCGGCGAGCAGGGCGGCCGCCTTGGCATCGCCGAGGCCGAAGCGGCGCAGGAAGGGCACCTTCGCGCCCACCAGCCCCGACAAGCCGCCGTGCTCGGCCAGCAGGGTACCGGCCATCTGCAAGGCCGAGCAGCCGGGGTGCCCGGTGCGCAGCAACACCGCCACCAGCTCGGCGTCCGACAGCGTGCCGCTGCCCATCGCCACCAGCCGCTCCCGCGGCCGCTCGTCCTCGGGGATCTCCTTGATCAGCCAGCCGTGCTCCGGCACGATGCGATCGCCTCCGTCAGGGCCGGCAGCGCCTCGCCCGCCGGCGCCGCCAGCCGCAGGTGGGCGAAGCGCGAGAACGGCGTCGGCTCCGGGTTGACTTCGACGACGCAGGCCCCGGCGCGCAGCGCCGTCTCGATCAGGCCTGCCGCGGGATAGACCAGCGCCGAGGTGCCCGCGGTGACCAACAGGTCGCAGGTGGCCGCCGCCTGCGCGGCGCGTTCCAGGGCCGTTGCGGGAAGGTTCTCGCCGAACCACACCACTGCCGGCCGGAAACGGCCGTGACAGCCTGCTTCTCCCGGCGGGCTGCAGTCCGGCGGCTCCGCCGGCGACGCGGCGACCGCCTCCCCCATCGGCCGCCGGCGCCCGCAGCGGTCGCACATCGCCTCCGCCAGGCTGCCGTGCAGCGCCACCAGCTGGCGGCTGCCGGCGCGCTGGTGCAGATCGTCGACGTTCTGGGTCACCAATAAGAATGACGGGAACAGCGACTCCCATCGCGCAAATGCGTGATGGGCGGGATTGGGCGTGGCCGCCGCCGCCGTCGCGTAGCGCGCGGCGTACCAGCGCCACACCTTGCCCGGCGTGCGGTAGAACGCGTCCGGGGTCGCCAGCTCCTCGGGCCGGCCGCGGCTCCGCCTGTCGCCTGTCGCGGCACTTCTTGCTGGACGCACTCGCTCCCACAGGCCGCCGGCGCCGCGGAACGTTCCGAGCCCGCTCTCCTGCGACACGCCCGCTCCGGTCAGCGCCACTGCCCGCGTCGCCCGCCGCAGCCGCGCGGCCAGACCGGCTTCCAGCCGAATCTCCTCCATGCCTCACCCCCGTCCGTGAGCCAGGCCGGCACGGCGTCGCGCACCCTGCAAGGCGGCCGCGGCTCGTCCCCCCGAGGATAATGCGAGACGGCCGGCATGCATCTGTGGTTTAGTTGCGCGAACCGATGCCCTCTCAGCCCACCAATTTCGGCCTCCTCGAAGGACCGTTTTGCGAGTACGAGCGCAGCCGCGCCGTGGTGCTGCCGGTGCCGTTCGAGCGCACCACCACCTACGGCAAGGGCACCGCCCACGGTCCGGCGGCGATCGTCCGCGCCTCCCAGGCGATGGAGCTGTACGACGAGGAGCTCGAGTCGGAGCCCTTCGACCAGGGCATCGCCACCGTGCCGCCGTTCCTGCCGGAGGCGTTCGACATGGCTGCGGCACTGGCGGAGATCGAGGACGAGGCGCGCCGCCACCTCGCGCTCGGCAAGTTCCTGGTCGTGCTGGGCGGCGAGCACAGCCTGTCGCTGGCGCCGGCGCGGGCGGCGCGCGCCGTCCACGGCGGCATCGGGCTGGTGCAGTTCGACGCCCACGCCGATCTGCGGGAGGAGTTCGAGGGCACCCCGTACAGCCACGCCAGCGTCATGAAGCGCATCGTCGACGAAGGCTTCCCCACCCTGGCGGTCGGCCTGCGGTCGCTCTCGGCGCCGGAGGCCGAGCTCATCCGCCGGCAGCAGCTCCCGGTCCTCTGGGGCTACCAGCTCGACCAGGCGGCGGAGGTCTTCGCGCCGGCGCTCGCCACGCTGCCGCAGAAAGTCTACCTGAGCTTCGACATCGACTACTTCGATCCCGCGCTGGTGCCGGCCACCGGCACTCCCGAGCCGGGAGGCGGCTGGTGGTACCCCACGCTCGCCCTGCTGCGCGCCCTGTTCAACGCCAAGACCGTGGTCGGCATGGACCTGGTCGAGCTGGCGCCCATCGGCGGCCAGCCGGCGAGCGACTTCCTCGCCGCCAAGCTGATCTACAAGTGCCTCGGCTACCTGCAGGAGTCGGAATCGAGCAACGTCCTGCACTAGCCTTCGGGGGCCCCCCGCCAGGGCCCTCCTTCCACCCCTCCGGCCACCGGGCTCATCGGCTGCTGTTGACTCAAACAACGACCCCTCGCCTCCGTCGAGTCTTTCGTAGCTGGCTGGCGGATTCCGCGGCGCACGCCGAGACCTGCGATACAGTTCCGCGCATGGAGCGGAGGGCGGGACGGAGGGCCGGCAGGTGAGCAGGGAGGGAAACCTCGACGCCGAGCGGGTCTGGGGGCTGCTGGGCCGGATGTTCAAGACCCATCCGTGGCATGGGGTGCCCGCCGGGCCGGAGGCGCCGGACGTGGTCACCGTTTACGTCGAGATCGTGCCTTCCGATGCGGTCAAGTACGAGGTCGACAAGGTCACGGGTCACCTCAAGGTCGACCGGCCGCAGAAGTTCTCCAACGTCTGCCCCAGCCTGTACGGCTTCATCCCGCAGACCTTCTCCGGCGACCAGGTCGCCGAGCTGGCGCGGCGGCGCACCGGCCGCCAGGCGCTGACCGGCGACGGCGATCCGATCGACGTCTGCGTGCTTTCCGAGCGAGCGTTCTCGCACGGCGATTTCCTGCTGCGCGCGCAGCCGATCGGCGGGCTGCGAGTGATCGACGCCGACGAGGCCGACGACAAGCTCGTCGCCGTGCTGCAGGGCGACCTCACCTTCGGCAAGATCGAGGACCTTGGCGAGCTGCCGCGGCCGGTGGTCGAGCGGTTGGAGCACTACTTCTTGACCTACAAGCTGGCGATCGACACCGGCGTTTCCGCGAACGGTGCCGCCACCGGCCACGTCGCGGCCAAGCAAACCGAGGTCGAGATCGCCGGAGTCTACGGGCGCGACGAAGCCTGCGAGGTGATCGAGCGCGGCCTCGCGGACTACCGCGCTCGGTTCCCGGACCTCAAGGAGCAGCTCGTCGCCACCCTGCGCGGGACCGGCTGAATTGCTTTTCGACCTGGCGGCGGATGTCCTCCGGCCGGCATCTGGGCGAGATCCTCGCGGCCCGATTGCGGGGGACATCCCGGCGCGCATCCCGGCGAGCCGAATGAGGGCCTGAGGAGATCCGCCGCCCGCGACCCGACCCATGCCGTTCACCCTCGACCAGATCCGCCAGGCGCTCGCCGGCCACCGCCCCCAGGTGCTGGAACCGGAGCCGCACCAAGCCGAGGCGGCGGTGGCGCTGGTCCTCGCCGGCGCCCCCGAGCTGGCGCTCTGCGTCATCCGGCGCGCCGAGCGCGCCGGCGATCCCTGGTCCGGCCACCTGGCGCTGCCCGGCGGGCGCGCCGACCCCGCCGATCCGCACCCGCGCGCGGTGGCCGAGCGGGAGACCTTGGAGGAGGTCGGGCTCGCCCTCGACGAGCGCCATTGGCTCGGCGACCTGTCCCAAGTACTGGTGCGGATGGGTGGCGCTGATCAGCGCATGCGCCGCATGGTCCTCTACCCCTTCGTCTACTATCTCGGCCCCGACCTCCCCCCGTTCACCCCCAGCGATGAGGTGACAGAGGCGTTCTGGGTGCCCCTCGCCCACCTCTGGGACCCGGCCAACGCGGGCCACGTCGAGTGGGTCCGCAGCGCAGCGCCCGGCGAATCGGACCAAAGCAACCGCCTGCTCTACCCGGCGGTGCGCTGGCGCGGACACGCCATCTGGGGACTCACCTTCCGCGTCCTAACCCTCTTCTCGGACGTGCTCGACGCCCCTCTCCCCCACCTCGAAGAGATCCCGGGGCTGGGGCGCTGAGGAGCTCTCGTCGCTGCCAGCCAGGTTATACTCTGGGTATGAAAACGGCCATTTCGATCCCGAACGAAGTGTTTCAGGACGCCGAGGCGCTCGCCCGGAGCCTGAGCATCAGCCGCAGCCAACTCTATTCTCGGGCACTCAGCGAGTACGTCTCGCGACACGCTCCCGACTGCGTTACGGAGACCCTGGATCGGCTCTGTGGCGAGCTCGACGAGGAGACCGACCGATTCGTCGCCGCGGCCTCGCGCCGCATCCTCGAACGAACAGAATGGTAGTAGCTCAAGGCGAGGTCTGGTGGGCGGAGCTCAAGCAGCCGACGGGCTCTGAACCCGGCTTCCGGAGACCTGTCCTCGTGGTGCAGGGAGACTCGTTCAACCGCAGCCGCATCGCCACCGTCGTCGGCGTTCCTCTCACCTCGAATCTGCGCTGGGCGGAGGCGCCCGGAAACATCCTCCTGGAGCCTGGAGAAACGGGACTGCCACAGCTCTCGGTCGCCAACGTATCTCAGATCGTAGCTCTCGACCGAGCCGTGCTCTCCGAGCGCACCGGCAAGATTCCACGGCGGAAGCTCGCGCTGGTGTTGAGCGGGATCGATGTGGTGCTCGGCCGATGATGGCGCAGTCCGAGATGCGACGGGACTGACTCAGCGCCTCTTCACACAGCGCTGAGTGCTTGCTTGGGGTCGAGCTGGATCGCGGCGAGTGCCGGCACCAGGTTGGCTGCGAGCGCCAGGCAGCTCACCACGGCGGCCGTGGCGAGGAGGATCGCCGGGTCGGTTGGATTGACGCCGTAGAGCAGGTTGGCCGCGAAGCGCGTGGCGGCAAGGGCGGCCGCGAGGCCGATGCCCACTCCGGTGGCGCACTGGATCATGCCGTCGCGCAGCACCACGGCCAGCAACTGGCGATGGCCGGCGCCGAGCGCGATGCGGATGCCGATCTCACGCGTCCGCCGCGACAGGGCGTAGGCGGTGGCGGCGTACAACCCGACCAGTGCCAGCACCAGCGCCAGCGCGCCCATCGCGGCGAGCGAGCCCACGGCCATGCGCTGCGGCAACAGCGGCAGCTCGAGCTGGCGGTCGATCGGCTTGACGTCGAAGAGCGCCACCCTCGGGTCCAGGGCCCTCACCTCGCGCCGCAGCGCCGCGAGCTGACTCGCCGGATCGCCGGCGGCGCGCAGGTGGATGGACACCGCCGGCTGGTAGTCCTGGAAGAGGTCCAGGTAGAGGTACGGAGCCTGCGCCGCGTCGAGGTCGAGCTGCTTGGCGTCGCGCGCCACCCCGACGATCAGGTGCGGCTTGCCGCTCACCATCATCCGCCGGCCCACCGCCGCCTCCACCGGTCCGGCGGCGAAGAAGAAGCGGCGCACCAGTGCCTCGTTGACCACCGCGACGCGCAGCGTGCCCGGCTGGTCGGCGGCGGTGAACTCCCTGCCGGCGGCGAGGGGCGCCTCCATCGTCTTGAAGTACTCAGGCGCCACCCAGTTGACGGCAAGCTCCGGCGTGCCCATGCCGGGCCGCGGCGGCACATAACCCTCGGGGGCCGCGTCGACGGTGGCCCGCATGACACTGAAAGGCAGCCGCGTCGCCAGGCTCACCGACCGCATTCCGGGCAGCTCCCGCAACCGCGCCTCGAGCCGCTCGAAGAAGCGCTGGCCCGTCCGCTCGTCGTAACCCGCGTAGCCGAGGTTGAGCGAGGCGACGAGCAGGCCCTGGGTCCGGAACCCGAGATTGGCGGCCTGGGAGTTCGCCAGGCTGCGGAAGAACAGGCCGGCCCCGACCAGCAGCACGAAGGTGGCGGCGATCTGGACGGTGACCAGGATGCCGCGCAGCCGTGCCCGGCGCGGCCCCGCGACGGCATCGCCCTCCCGCATCGCCATCGCCAGCTGGGGTCGAGCGATCTGCAACGCGGGCACGAGTCCGCACAGCAAGCCGGTGAGCAGCGCCACGCCAAGAGTGAGGAGCAGGACCCGCGAGTCGAAGGTGACCTGGAACGAGATCGGCATCTGCATCGGCAGGCGCCAGGAGCTGAGCGCTCGGGCCGCCCAGAACGCCAGCGCGACTCCCACGGCGCCACCGGCGAGCCCGAGCACCAGGCTCTCGCTCACCAGCAGGCGGACCAGCCGCGCGGTCCTGGCGCCCAGAGCCAGCCGGATGCCGATCTCGCGGCGACGCGCCGTCCCGCGCGCCAGTAGCAGCCCGGCGACGTTGGCGCAGGCCACCGCCAGCACCAGGCCGACGACCACCTGCAGCAAGGCCGACAGGGCGACCAGGCCGCCGCGAAACGCCGGGTAGATCCTGGCCTGCGACTCGGGCAGCAAGCTCAGGCTGACGCCCTCGTTGTCGCGCGGATAGAGCTGACGGAGCCGCGCCGCGAGAGCGTTCATGGCGTCCGCCGCCTGTTGCAGGCTCACGCCCGGCCGCAGGCGCCCGGTCAGCTGCAGCCAGTAAGCACCGCGCAACCGCAGTAGATCGGCTCCCGGGTTCACCGCCGCCTGCATCGAGAGGGGAGTCCAGATCTCCGCCACGAGCCCGGTGTTGGGACCGCTGAAGCCGGCAGGGGCCACCCCGACGACTTTGAAGGCGGTGCCGTTCAAGGTGGCGGTCCTGCCCAGGACCCGCGGATCGGCGGCAAAGTACCGCTTCCAGAAGCCGTCGCCGATCACCGCCACCGGGCTCGCCACCCGGTCTTCATCCGGCTCGAAGGCGCGCCCCAGGGCCGGCCGCACGCCCAGCGTGGCGAAGTAGTTCGCCGATACCAAAGCGCCGGCCACTTGGTCGCTGCTCGCGCTGTCGCCGACGACGTAGGCCTGGTTGCCCTCGGCGGCGAGCGCGGCGAAGACGCGGTTGGCGCGCTCGAAGTCACGGTAGTTCGGATAGGAGACAGAGGCCCAGTCCAGGCCGGAGGCGAAGTGCGAATAGATCCGCACCAGTCGCTCGGGCGCCGCGACCGGCAGGGGCCGCAGCAGGATCGCATCGACGAAGCTGAACACCGCGGCGTTGGCGCCGATCGCCAGGCCGAGGGTGGCCACGATCACCGCCGAAAATCCTGGCCGGCGCGCCAGCATCCGGGCGGCAAGCCGCAGGTCGTCCAACCAGCCAGTCATGGAAAGAGATACGTGCCGGGCGAGGTGAAGTTCTCGCCCAGCGCCGAAGCGGCGAGAGCGCACCGACGGCTGCTCGGGCGGGGGGCCGGCGGCGGCCGGTGACTCAGGCCCGGCGGAAGGCGGCTGGCACCGCCGGCTCGAGCGCTGCGAGGTACTGCCGGTCGAAGGCGGCGAGCTGGCTCTCCAGCTCGGAGTACGGGCCCGGCTGCCAGGCGTTCGAGACCACGCCACGGTAGGCATTGGCGCAGAGCTCCCAGTCCTGCCGGTTGGTGAGGTCCCAGAAGTCGATGGCGGGCTGCGGGTCGAAGCCAGGCGCCGCGATCGCCTCGGGGTGGAAGAACCATTCGCAGACGATCCGCGTCCGGTCGATCGCGAGCGCCTGGGCGCGATGCACCAGGACGTAGTCCGGATGGAACGAGAGAAACGCGCTCGGGAACAGGATGTAGTAGTAGACCCGCGCGCGCTCCTCGGCAGAGAGGCCCGGGAAGGGCGGGGCGCACCGCCCGCCATGCATCGTCATGCTGCCTTCCGGATTGCTCATCCACATCGGTCCGCCCAGGACGGGACCCTCGTCGAGGTCGTTCTCGGTGTTGCGGTAGGGCGTCAGCTTATTGAGGTGCGGATGCACCGTCGGGCAGTGATAACACTCGCTATAGTTGTGGAAGAAGAGCTTCCAGTTGGCCGCCACCTCGTAGACCGTCCGGTGGACGGACCGCAGCTCCGGCAGGCGCCAATGGCCGAACTTGCCCAGGAGCCCGGGCAGCGAAGCCGCGAACGCCGCCGGCTGCGGCGCGAGGTTGAGGAAGAGGAAGCCTTCCCAGTTCTCGAGCGCGACCCGATGCAGCGGATAGTCCGCGCGGTCGAAGCCCTGCACCTCTTTCATATTGGGTGCCGCGCGCAACGCGCCGTCGAGCCCATAGGTCCAGGCGTGGTAAGGACACTGGATCGCCGGACCGAGCAAGGTCGTGTGCTCCTGGCAGAGGCGGCTGCCGCGGTGCCGGCAATGATTGTGAAAAGCGCGGATCGCGCCCCCGGCAGGCGACCCATCCGCCTCCCGCGACCGCTCGTCTCCCTCGCCATGCCCGCGCAAGACGATGACGCTCTCGTCGCCAAGATCGAACACGAAGCAGCTGCCAGGCTGCGCAAGCTGCGACACGTGACCGGCAAGCAACCACGACCGCGAGAAGATCCGCTCGCGCTCGGCAAGGAAGACCTCCTCCGAGACGAAGTACTCGCGAGCGAGAGTGTGCTGCCCAGCCGCGGTGCGCAGTTTCATGACCGGTGGATTCTATCCCAGCCAAGGAACGCAGGAGACCATCGGAGCCTCAGCCGCCTCAACCCAACACGCCGGTCGCCGAAGAGACTTACAGCCGGAGGGGAAGGACGAAGGGCCGGGGAGGGTTCCCCGGAGGCGTGGCGTGATAGCCTTGGCCGGCCCCGCGGGCCCACCTGC
>Ga0209117_1000777_pt1 | contig 11997 bp, 13 predicted proteins | sample BlaSpr_A8_OM2_M2_FD_187978 | JGI IMG/M metagenome (GOLD analysis project Ga0209117, IMG submission 187978) | Forest soil microbial communities from Thunder Bay, Ontario, Canada - Black Spruce, Ontario site 2_A8_OM2_M2 (SPAdes) (version 2) | ecosystem: Environmental > Terrestrial > Soil > Boreal...
AACATGCGGGCTTCTTCCCGCGCCGACTCGGTCGCAAAGCGCCGCAGCAGGATCAACAGGGGCTCGGCGGCTTGCCGGTCGGTCTCGCAATGCGTCAGCACGCGTTCGACCATCCGGCGCCGCAATCTTGCAGCACTCCCGGCGGTGCCGACAAATCCGGTTTCATGGCTGACTTCGAGCGCCATCTTGAATGCCGCGAATGTCGATTCCGGCAATCCGGCGCGTATCAACAGGGCCTGCAGGCTTGCACCGCCGCGGTCGTGCAGCAGCGCGCAGACGCGGGCCTGCGGCAGGTCAGACAATTCCGACAACGCGGTATCGAACAGTTCGAGATTGCCCGACAACAGTGCGCGCAGGATCAATCCGGCGGTGAGCTGGCCGGTGGCGCGCAGATGCCGCACCAGGCCGCGCATGTCGTCGCCGCGCGAGCGCGCCGCGATATTGACGGTGGAGCGATCGCGCGCTTCGCTCGCGATCCGACCTGCGCGATCGGCGCTCAGCCAGTTCCGGGCGACAACGAATTGCGACAGCGTGTCCGACAGCTTGGCAACCAGCGCGACCCGCGTCGCGGCCGGCAAATCGTCCAGCACCAGCATCGATTCCCGGATCGCGGCGAGATGGCCGTGACGTTCGACGATGCGGTCCCAGGAAAACGGCGCCAGTTCGGCATAGGCGTTTTCGATCAGTTCCAGCGCCGCCGCGGGCGAACCGACTTCGGCGATCGCGGCGCAAACGGAGGCCGGCAGATGGACGCGGCGGGCGATGGCGCATTGCATCGCGCAATTGCCGGTGGCGACGAGGTCGACGAGGTCGGCGTCGATCAGAAGCGGTGAATGTTCGAGGACCGGAAGCGCGACCGACGCCTGGTCGAGCGACAGCGCCTGCACGATGGCCGCGGGCGCTTCCGCGCTGCGCGCAAACACCTCGGCCATGGCCTGGCGCACCAGCGGAGATGCGTCGTCCAGCTGCATCAACAGCGCGCCTTCGGCGGCGGCGCGATCGTCTGCAGTGAGATCGGAAATCAGCCAGGCTCGCGCCAAGGATCGCGTTGCCTCCGCCCGCTCGCCTGCCGGAGCGGTCCGTATCCAACTGATGAAATGCCGAACGATCATTGCCCTGCCGGCTTACGCAACCTGAAACGACACCGTGACGCGGTGCCACTACAATAGAAAATAAACCATGACGCTTAACAAAGCGTTCACCATAAACGGCTGGTTTTGTTGACGTTTTGTTAAGGGTGCGAGAGCGGTGGACTTATGGCGCTCCGACCTTTCCCTCATCCTGGGGGCCGCGCGTCTCGCGCGGTGTATCGAAGGATCCCTGCAGCCTCACGGTGCGAGACAGCGCAAGTGCGCCCCCTCGCCATGAGGGATTTAGCTGCTGAATGTGCCGCTGCGATCGCTGAACAGATCGAGCGGTTGTGGCACGCGGACGTTGGGGGCCTGCGCCGAGAGCGGTGACACTGGGGCTGCTGGCGCAACCGAGGTTGCTGGCGCAACCGGGGTTGCTGGCGCAACCGAGGACAGCGAGGAAGAGTTGACCCACAATTCGCGAATAGCTGGTGAGACCGGCTCAGTTCGCTCGCCGGCCTGAAAAAGCGAGCGGAAGATCGGGTCGGTCGGCGATGAAGTGCTGGGTGCCGATGATGCGAATGCCATCGTCACCGGCGTGACGGAGCGGACATCCGGAAAAGCCGACAGATAGGCCGCGTTATCGATCGGCGGAGTGGCCGGTGCCGCGCTGGCAAGCGTCCCACTTGCGGGGATGTCACCGACCGACGCCATCGCGGTGCGCGTCGCCGGGGAACTGGCCGCACCGGCGTAGCGCGAGGTCAGCACCGAATAGACCTCGGAGACGCTGCGTGCGCGTCCAGAGCGGTCGAAGAAAATCGAACGGTTCGCCGCGGCGGCGTTCGGAAACAGCCGCGCGCCGGAGGCCTGCGGATTGTCCTCGGCGTTCGAGATCAGCTTGGCCGCGCCGCCGACTCCCATGAAATGCGCCATATAGAGTTCGCCGTCGGTCGGGCGCCGGCCGATCTTGCCGGTGAGCTTGAAACTGTTGGACTGGGTCAGCACCGCCGCCATCGAAGAAGCGGCGGCGGGATCGTCGCGCAGCTTCATGATCGCGGTTCGCGCCGCGGGATCGCTGACCGAGTAGCCGCCGGACGGGGATTTGGTGATGGCGTCGGCGTATTTGCCGTAGCCGAGTTGCGCGCCCGCTTCCTTCACGGTGCCGAGCCAGGTCTGGTCGATGAATTGATAGAGCCCGCGTGCCGACGAGGTCGAAGCGCTCGCGGTCGGGTTGAAGTTGGATTCCATCTTCGCGGTGGCGAGCATATATTCGAAGCTGGTGCCGGTGGTGTTGGCGGCCTGCTTGATCGCGCCGGCTATTCGCGCGCGCGAGGGGTCGACACCTGCCGTTGCCGTGGCGTTTGAAGTGTCGACCGACATCTGTTGGTGCCCCGCTCCCCGCGAAACGCCTTACAGAGCGCCCAATAGCGCTCATGTCGCCGTCACACTGCGACGATTATGGTTAATGGGGGGTTAATTTCATCCTCTGTCATTCCGGGATGCGCCACTGGGCGCAGACCCCAGATGTGCAATTGCACATCGGGGAATCTCGAGATCACAGGGGGAGATTCCGGGTTCGCGCTTCGCGCGCCCCCAGACGCGCCAATTGGCGCGTCGGGGAATGACAGTGTCATTTCCGATAAACCGCCTTCGGATCGAACAGCCTGTCCGCATCCACCAATGACAATCGCGCCCCGCCTTCGCCTGCGTCGACCCTGCGGTAGAAGCACGACCGCCGGCCGGTGTGGCACGCCGCACCTGACTGCTCGACCCGGATCCAGACCGCGTCCTGATCGCAATCCAAGCGCATCTCGACCACGCGCTGGACATGACCGGAGGTTTCGCCTTTTCGCCACAGCGAATTGCGCGAGCGGCTGAAGTACCAGGCCTCGCCGGTTGCGATGGTCTTGCGCAAGGCTTCATCGTTCATATGCGCGACCATCAGCACCTCGCCCGTGCCGGCATCGGTGGCGACGCAGGTCACAAGGCCCGACGCGTCGAACCTGGGCTGCAACTTGAGCCCTTCCTCGATGTCATTGATATCTGCTGATGTAGACACAGTCAGCCCTCGCAAAATTGGCGAGGCTACCGCTGCGGCCCTCGCACCATGGACAGGAAACGCGCCTGCTCCGCCGGATTGTCGCGGAACATGCCGGTAAAGCGGCTGGTGAACGTCATCGCACCATGCTTGGCGACGCCGCGCACCGACATACAGGTATGCTCCGCCTCGATCATCACTGCAACGCCACGGGGTTTTAGCACCTCGTCGATCGCGGCTGCGATCTGGGCGGTCAAATGCTCCTGGGTCTGCAGGCGGCGCGCGAAGATATCGGTCAGCCGCGCCAGCTTCGACAGTCCCACGACCCGCTCGACCGGCGTATAGGCGATATGCGCCCTGCCGTAGAACGGCATCATGTGATGTTCGCATTGCGAGGTGAATTCGATGTCGCGGATCAGCACGAAATCGTCATAGCCAGCCGTTTCGCCAAAAGTGCGGGTGAGCACCTCCGCTGGGCACTGATGGTAGCCCTGATAGAGTTCGTCGAAGGCCTCGACCACCCGTCGCGGCGTATCCAGCAGGCCTTCGCGGTGGGGGTTTTCGCCGATGTAGCCGAGCAGCGTCGTTACCGCCTGTTCGGCTTCGGCGCGCGACGGACGCGGCTGATCCGCGCGTACGGCGGCGGCCAGAAATTCGGAAGGATCGAGCTCGGCCGGACGAGCCTCCGGAAGTTTGGAATCCGGAAGCTTGGCGTCGGATGGCTTTATATCCGAGGCCTTGATATCCGAGGCCTTGCCTGGGCGGAGGGATTTGATCAATGCGTCCATGTCAACTCCGTTCGACCGGTCTCAAAGCGAGACCGGAGTGTCACCGGCAGACGGGGCGGCTTGCCGCCGGACGCCTGAGTCCCACAATTCCAATCTAACACCACGGCGGCCGAACTGGTTTTCACTGGTTTCCGCTTCCGGCGCCGCAGCGAAACGGCCGGACTGTATTTCCGCCATTTCCACCCATATATAGGACCATGGCCAGCAGTCGCCAAGGGCGATCGCGGTCCGGAATCCCGAGACCTCAATCTTATGCTGAACGACATTTACAACAAGCGGATCATCGAATTAGCCGGCAATATACCCCGGCTCGGACGACTGGCCGCACCGGACGCCAGCGCCACAGCGCATTCCAAGCTTTGCGGATCGACCGTCAAGATCGACCTCAAAATGGACGGGCCCGTGGTCACCGACTTTGCCCATGATGTGAAGGCCTGCGCGCTCGGCCAGGCCTCGTCGTCGATCATGGCGCGCCACGTCGTCGGGTCGAGCGCCAGCGAATTGCGCGAATTGCGCGAGACCGTCCGCAAGATGCTGAAGGAAAACGGCAGCCCCCCGCAGGGCAAGTGGGCCGATATCGCGTTGCTCGAGCCGGTGCGGGATTACAAGGCGCGGCATGCTTCGACGATGCTGACCTTCGATGCCGTGGTCGACGCGATCGGCCAGATCGAGGCGAAAGCCAAACAGCCGATATCGGCGCAGGGGTGAAGGCCCGTCATTCCGGAATGCGCCACTTGGCGCACACCCCAGATGTGCAATTGCACATCGGGGAATCCCGAGATTATAGGCGCGAGATTCCGGGTTCGCGCTGCGCGCGCCCCGGAATGACAAGTTTGCGTTCCGGATTAACCGCTGCTACTTCGCCGGAGCCGCTGCGGCAACGCCGCCGGTCGGGACCCTCGCCTCGGCCGTCTTGGTCGATTTCGCGGCTTGCGGATTTGTCTCCGTATCCACCGCGCTACTGACAAAACGATCCTGCACGGGCTTGACCGACAATTCGGCCACCGGTGCGTTGGGGTGGTCCGTCTGTGGCAGCAGCACTTCGGCAACGGCATCGGTCGTGACAAGATTGGTCAGCCGCAATTCCGCCGGCGACAGTTCGTGCAGATCTTCCCAAGGCGGCACGTTGAGCGAAAGCGACAACAGATCGCCCGCCCCGCCCATGTCGAAGGTGTATTTGGCGAGACGCCCGATATCGCGTTCCACGATCATCAGATCCTGTGCGGTGTAGCTGGCGGCCTTGGCGTCATCGGCACGGTCGCCCATCCAGATCTGGTGCACCCTGACATGCGCGGCCTCGGGCACATAACGCGTCTTGCCCGACAGCAGCAGGAACACGCACATCGACTCGCAATAGGCTTCGGGCGTGACGCTGGCCCGATCGCCCTGCGCGGTGCGGGTCTGAACGCTGGTGCCGACGGTGGTCAGCGCACCGAGATTGCGCCAGCGCCGTCCGAGCGCGATGGAATCGTTGACCGAACCGCCGCTGGAATCCAGCACAATGGTCGCACCGCCAAGCTGGCGTCCGCGCGCGAATTCATCGAAATCCTTCGGGCTGTCCGCGGTCACAATGCCGACCGCACTGACCCAGCCCCGGCAACTCGGCTGGCAGACGACCCAGCTGAACCGCATCGGCAATTTGCGTTCTTCGAGTGTAGCGCCGGCATGCGCCGAGCCGCCGAGCGTCGCCATCACGCCAGGCAGCGCGATGCACAGGGCGGCGGCGCCGAGCAGCGCCCAGCCGCGAAAATCAAGCGACCTCACGAACCTCAATTTGGTTCCTTCCCCAAGCCCGATTACGAGCAGTGGCAACGACCCCAGTTCAACGCCAAATGATTCTGTCATACGGGCGTTATGAAAAGGGTAACGGTGCGAATCCCGATCGTCCATAGAACCTTTGCTGCACTGCCCCTCAAAACATGCGATATCTGCTAAAGTGTTGCTCAAATATCTGTGTCCGCCGGTTCCATGCCGAGGAACCGCGCAACCCCTTGCACATCATTGCAGCACGCCGCCCATGAAGCATTCACCGTCACAGCATTCGCGTTGTCCGGACTGCGCCGGCACGGTCCTGCGCCTGCCGCGCAATGCCGGGCGTGCGATGATCTGGATCTACCGGCACACGTTGTCGCCGCTGGTCGGTTACAACTGCCGTCATCTGCCGACCTGTTCGGTCTATGGCGACGAGGCGATCGAGCGGTTCGGGCTGTGGGGCGGCGGATGGATGACGCTAGCGCGGTTATTACGCTGCCAACCCTGGGGCACCTCGGGGATCGACAATGTGCCGCTGACCCGACCGCCGGGCGCGCGATGGTATTTGCCGTGGCGGTTCGGGCGATGGCGCGGCGTCAATGCGCCCTGAGATGCGCGCGGCTTGATCGCTGCACTGCCAAGCGAGACACGCATTGCTGCCGTTCCGGGAACCGCGGCGTCACAGCCGCATTGATTTGGTACCTTCGTGGGGAGGGCAAATCAATGCGCTGGAAAATCAGCCACAGGGGCCATGACCCCAGACAGATCGATCTGATCGCAATATTCGCTTTGCTCATCCTGATCGTCGCCGCCTGCAGATTTTTCGGCGGCGGCTCGGAAGCGCCAAGCACCACCGCCTTCATCGACCCGAGCCAAACCGTCCGCTGGTGAAGTTTCTCCAGCGGCGAATCCCCTTCGCTCGAAATGCCTTAACGTCCAAACCAGAAGAAACCTCGGGGCGGCTCGATCGGGGCCGGTGGACGCGGCTTGCGAGCACGCGGTGGTTTGGGTGGCGGTGGGGGCTCGGCCGGTGACGTGGCGTCGACACTCTCTGAACCATCCGCCGGCAAGCGGATCGACAGCAGCAGGTTGGATTCGAACGGGCGCCAGCGGTAGCCAATTCCGAAATCCATCGGCTGAGCCCGCGTGAACAGTTCAGCATATTGTTCCTGATATGTTCCAGGAAACTTGGCAATCGGACCGGCATAGTGGCCAAACGGAAAGAAGCGCCACTTCTTTGGATTATAGTACGCCAGCGGAATGCCGGAATCGTCCTGAATGATGGTGGCGCTGTTAGCCAGCAGAAAATTGCGCACGGTTGTGAAATTGCCTGAGTGCAGCAAATAGGACGCGCTCTTGATCAGGCTATTGCCGGGCGCGAGCGTTTCGCAAAACTTCAGGAAACCTGAACTCCGGACGCCGCTGTTGGAAAGATCGGTAGAGAAATAATACAACGTCCTTGGCTCGCCATCGCTGCCCGCGAACACGATCCGCACCCCCCGTGTGGCGTTCTTGCCGGGATTTTCGTTGGCGAAATACGCAGCCCCCTTATCGTCGAGTGCGATCGGACTGACATCGCGGATGGTCTTGCCGGAGCGCGCCAGCAAAACATACAGGATCGGCAAGGTGCCGTTGAGCTGCCCGGCCCGCAGATCTGTCTTCATCAGCTTGGTGATGAAGAAGCTGAAACTCAGGACAGAGCCCAGCGAGCGCTCGACATTGTAAAGCGTGGGCGCGATACCGCCGCGCGGCAATCTCGTGAGATCGGACACCGAGCCGACCGGCTCCAGCGCGCTCAGCACGTAAGTCGTCGCCTTGGAATAAAACGCGTCCGCGTAGAGGAAGTCCGGACCGCTGAACATGTAGAACATCGTCGGCCGCGGCGCGGCCAGATTGCTGGCCGCCCAAATCCAGATTTTCGAAAGCTGGTGCTGCTCGAGCTGGGCGAACGCCGCATCGAAGAATTTTGCGTGCCGCTGCCACGAAGGATCCTGCGTCAGCGGCGTCAGCGGCGAGTCCGCTGATGGCGGCATCCCAGCAAGGAAACGGGCGGTATCGTCTGCGGTCACGGTATCAGCGGCGGGCGCGAGCCCGGCTGCAGCGAGGAACATGGCCGCCGCGACAGCCGCAATTTTCAACGGCTGAAGCATCTCTATTCGCGACTTGATTGGCGGCTTGGGGATACGGTCGCGGAGTGCCGATCGGCCCGCTTGCGAAAAACGGCGTAAATCAAAGGGCCGGAAATCATAATCAAGATACCCAAAAACGACTGCAACGGCCGTTGCGTCAAAAGATAGTACATCATGAATACAGTCACGAGCAGGAAAACCACCGGGGTTACCGGGTACCCCCAGGCGCGATAAGGCCGCGGCAGTTCGGGCTGCGTGATGCGCAGCTTGATGACGCCGAGCACGGTGAAGAACGAGCAGAACAACAGGGCGAACTGGATGAAATCAAGGACCGCCTCGAAACTGCGGGTGAACAGCATGAGGTTAGCTACCGCAAGCTGGAAGAGAATGGCATAGGCCGGCGCTCCCCGGCTCGATTTACGGGCGAATACCCGTAATGCCGGGATGTCCTCGCCCATGGTCATCATGACGCGCGGGCCGATCCACATCATCGCGCTGATGGAAGACACCAGCCCGATGCAGATCATCGCGCCGACGATGCGGCCGCCGATATCGCCGAAGATGTAGCTGCCGGCGATGCGGGCGACGTCGAGTTGCCCGGACAGCCTGTCGATCGGCGTGGTATGGAGGAACACCGCATTCAGCGCGACATACAGCACCAGCACGATCAGCGTCCCCGCCAGCAGCGCGCGCGGCAGGTTTTGCTGCGGCGCGCGCATCTCGCCGATGATGTAGGTCGCGGCGTTCCACCCGGAGAACGAATACATCACGAACACAAGCCCGATCGCGAACGGCGCGCTGGTGACGTGGGCGAAGTCGGAGACATCAGGCGCAAACGAGACCGGTTGCGGCGTACCGAGGACAAATCCGGCAATCAGGAAGGCTATGATCAGCACGACTTTCAAAATGGTCGAGACCAATTGAAGGGTGCTCGAGTGCCTGACCCCGGTAAGTTGCACGATCGACACCAGCCAGACCACGCCAATGGCAAGCGCCAGCGGCGGAGCGCCGGGCAGCACCGATTTGCCGTATTCCCCGAAAGCCATCGCGGCCAGTGCCACCGGCGCTGCGAAACCAACCGTCGCCGACACCCAGCCGGCCAGAAATCCGAAGGCCGGATGAAAGGCGCGGCTCAGGAAATTGTATTCGCCGCTTGAGCGCGGAAACATCGCGCCGAGCTCGCTGTAGGAAAACACGCCGCACAGCGCCACGATGCCGCCCACGGTCCATAGCAACAGGATCGAAAAGCCCGAGGGGATGTCCTTGACCTGAAAGCCAAGGCTGGTGAAGACACCGACGCCGACCATGTCGGCTACCACGATGGCGGTCGCCACGATCACTGAAACAGTGGACCCGCCTGCGGAAAGCCGGCCGGGCCATGCCGGGGTCCCCGTTTCTGATACCGTCATGTCCACGCCTCGGGGCGTCACGCCCGTGATTTTTTCATCGTGCAGGCTGGCCCCAGTCAATTCAAGCAATGTTAACAATGATTTAAATCTTGAAACGAATTTGGTATTTTAATACCGACAGCGGCGACCGTGCACCTCCGGCATTGCGAAAACAGGGCGTCCGTCCCACAATCGCGACACGATTGCGTGTTCTCTCAGAGGTTTCCGGAATGGGGAGTTTTTTCCGGAAGCTTAACGTCACCTCAACGCTGACGAGCTGACATACGCCGATCACCGGTGGATATTGGGGCAGTGGGTGGATGGTTGGGGCGAAATTCCAGACGTCTGATCGCGCAAGCCGGGTGATGTCACCGGGCGGGTTGCGGCATGCGCGGCCGGAAACCCCGGACTATCGCGCGGGTTCTCATCGATTGCGCTGGATTGCCATTCTGTCGGTGTTGATCCCGCTGTCGTTCGTTCTCGTCCAGTGTGGGCGGGCGCCGAGCGCCGGCGCGCTTGCAGCCAATACGCAGACGTCATCGGGGGATTCCTTCGACGACCGGTTCCCGGCGCCTCAGTTCAGGGATCGCTTCCCGACAGCCAGTGAAAGCCTTGCGCAGCGTGAGCCTGCCGACGCGTCCCGCAAACGTACTGTTCAGGCAGAACCCGCCCCCTACAGGGTTGCCTCACTGGCGCCAACGGTCCCCTACGAGCGTCCGGCCAGAGAGGATCAGACCACGCTGGTCAGTCTGAAATCCTCGGCGTTTCCCTATCTCGGCAACAATCCGCACACGGACGAGCCGTTCCTGAACGTTTCCAAAGGCGAACGCCGCGGCCATCGCAGTTACGGCGGCCGGGTTTACTGGCAGGACGAGACCTACAACGACAACCGCGTCCTCATGCATGTCCCGGAGAATTTCGACGTCCGCAAACCGGGCGTCATCGTCGTGTTCTTTCACGGCAACGGCGCGACGCTGGAGCGCGACGTGCGCGACCGGCAACTCGTGCCGCAACAGATTTCGGATTCCGGCGTGAACGCCGTGCTGCTGGCGCCGCAGCTTGCGGTCGATGCCGCCGATTCCAGCGCCGGCAAGTTCTGGCAGCCCGGCGGGCTCAAGCGCTTCGTGGCGGAGTCAGCCGAGCACCTAGCCCGTCTCTACGGCGATCCCGGCGCCGCCAAGGCTTTCGCGAACATGCCGGTCATCATTGTCGGCTACAGCGGCGGCTTTGTGCCGACGGCCTGGAGCCTTGAAGTCGGCGGCCTCGGCAATCGGGTACGCGGTGTGTTCCTGCTCGATGCGGTTTATGGCGAGTTGGACAAGTTCACATCCTGGATCGTCAATAACCGCACTGGCTTTTTTGTCAGCGCGTATACGCGTTACACCAAGCGGCACGATCACGAACTGATCCAGATGCTAAAGGAGAAGGGCATTACCATCGCCGAAGATATCGACGGGCCGCTGCGGCCCGGCAGCGTGGTATTCGTCGAGACCCCTGAGGGCGTGAGGCATCGCGATTACGTCACACACGCCTGGACTGAAAACCCCGTCAAGGAAGTCCTCGTCAAGATGGCGGCGACGCCGGCGCTGACAAGGGTGGCGGCAACTGCCGCGTCGCCCGCGAGCCGGTGAACTGACACGCTTTCGCAACCCGCATCGGCTCTTCATACTTGAAATGTGATGTTGATGGCCGCGCGATTTCCGATGCGCGGGATTGTTCGGCCCGTCCACGGGCCATAGGGTGCAACATAATATCTGCAACTATCGGGGATAAAAATTGCAGGAAGGCCTATACAAGGTTGAATTTCATACCGTTCATGGCACCGGCAATGGCGTGATCTACGCCACGTGCGGCAAACTCCGCGGCGGCAATTCCGGCTTTGCGTTCATCGGGACCTACACCGGCAAGGGCGACGAAATCTTCGTCAAGATCTCGACCCAGCGGCACAATGCCGACCCCGGGTTCAAGCCGCTGTTCGGAATCGACATGATCACGCTCACGCTGAAGGGAACGACGAACGGCGACATGGTCGACTTCGAAGGCACCGCGCTGCAATTGCCCGGTGTCGCCTTCAAGGCAGTGCTGACGCGGATCGGCGACTGAGGCAGCTATCTGTCCACGAAGACGAACCCGTTAAAATTTGGGTATCCGCTCGGCGAACCCATTAAAACATGTCAGCCGCTCGTCTTCTTCCTTCGTAAAACGGCAATCTGCGACGCCTTTCGCAGCCGGTGCCTTAGCATTTGGCTTGGGCGGGAAGACTGCATCGTAGCAATCGAGGCGGCCTTTTGTTGCATCGTCGATTTCAAGACAAGCCTGCAGCTTCGCGGCAATGGATTGGGGCTTCGCCTTAGCCGCATTGTGCGGCTTCACCTGAACCAGTGGCTTTCCTCCGACAGTCGGCGGGCTGCCTTGAGCCAATGCTGTGGCCGAATACAGGACCAGGACGAGCGCGAGTATTCTTCTCATGTCACTTCACCTTCGTTATTTTCATTTCTGCCTGTCGAGGCAACGCAAACTTTAAATTGATCCGGCTGGCTTGAGCCAGATCGCAATTCCCGCGGGCCAAGAAGCACGCGGCGAAAATTTTGTCGACGGCTTCGAGGAGCTATCGCGTCAGCCCGCCAGCCCCGTCGCCGGCCGTGGTTTCGTCAGGATAACTGTCATCAGCGCCAGTGCGACAAAGCTCATCGACACGTAACCAGAAGCGTACAAAAGGTCGCGCGCGTACAACACGCCGCCGATCGCCGAACCGACGGCTTGCCCGATATAGAGCACCGACGTATTGAGCGACACCGATGCCGACGCCAGCGCCGGCGCGGCACCGACCAG
>Ga0209117_1000778_pt1 | contig 11996 bp, 10 predicted proteins | sample BlaSpr_A8_OM2_M2_FD_187978 | JGI IMG/M metagenome (GOLD analysis project Ga0209117, IMG submission 187978) | Forest soil microbial communities from Thunder Bay, Ontario, Canada - Black Spruce, Ontario site 2_A8_OM2_M2 (SPAdes) (version 2) | ecosystem: Environmental > Terrestrial > Soil > Boreal...
ATGATGCGGCAGGCCGGCCGTTACCTGCCGGAATATCGCGAATTGCGCGCCAAGGCGGGCGGCTTTCTCGATCTTTGCTTCACGCCGGAATACGCGGCCGAAGTCACGCTGCAGCCGATCCGCCGTTTCAACTTCGATGCCGCCATCATCTTCTCGGATATTCTTGTCATTCCCTACGCGCTCGGCCGTGAGGTGCGGTTCGAGGCCGGTGAAGGCCCGCGGCTCGAACCGCTGGATACGCCGGAGAAAGTCGAGACGCTGGCGCAGCGCGGCGATTTCGGCAAACTCGAGCCGGTGTATGAGGCGCTGCGCCGCGTGCGCCGCGAGCTCGATCCACAGATTGCGCTGATCGGCTTCTGCGGCGCGCCATGGACAGTCGCGACCTACATGGTGGCCGGGCAAGGCACACCGGATCAGGCGCCGGCGCGGATGATGGCCTATCGCCATCCCCGGGCGTTTGCAAAAATTATCGACGTGCTGGTCGAGAACTCGATCCAATACCTGCTGGCGCAGCTCGCCGCCGGCGCCGACGTGCTGCAGATCTTCGACACCTGGGCCGGCGTGCTGCCGCCGCGCGAATTCGAACGCTGGTCGATCGAGCCGACCCGGCGCATCGTCGAAGGCGTACGCAAAAAGGTGCCGGGTGCGAAAATCATCGGCTTTCCCAGAGGCGCCGGCGCGCTGCTGCCAGCATATGTCGGCGCGACCGGCGTCGATGCCGTCAGCATCGACTGGGCCGCCGAGCCGTCATTGATCCGCGAGCGCGTGCAGAACCGCGTCGCCATTCAAGGCAATCTCGATCCGCTGGCGCTGATCGCCGGTGGTGCCGCGCTCGATTCTGCGGTCGATGACGTGCTTGCGAATTACGCCGGCGGCCGACTGATCTTCAACCTCGGCCACGGCATCCTGCCGGAAACCCCGATCGCGCATGTCGAGCAGATGCTGAAGCGGGTAAGGGCGTATAGGGGGTAACGATCCGCGCAAGCTGCGCTTCTATTTCCCTCCCCCCTTGCGGGGGAGGATTAGGGAGGGGGGTGAGCCGCAAATGCCGGAGTTCGTGTTACCCCCCTCTCCTGCTCTCCCCCGCAAGGGGGGAGAGAGCCGACTGAGCGCGGTGCGTCGCTCCGCTCAATATCCCAACAATCACCTCGGCCGGCTGCGCTCGATGATCTCGGCCGCGCCCTTGTTCAGCAGTTCGAGCCCGACTGCGCGGCCGAGTTCACGCGGGCGGTTCGCTGGCCCGGAACGCGAGGCCTCAATGAACAGGCCGCCCGCCTCGTCCAGCACCGACGCGGTCAGCGACATCTGCGTACCCTGGATGGTGGAAAATCCCGCGATCGGCGAGTTGCAATGGCCGTTGAGGACCCACAGCACCTCGCGCTCGGCGTCGGCGCTTCTGTGCGCGGCGGGGTCGTCGATGCCGGATAGAATGCGCCGCGTCTGCCAATCGTTGAGCGCACACTCCACCGCGACAATCCCCTGCCCCACCGCCGGCAACATTTCCTGCAGCGAAAATTCATAGGCGATGCGATGGGCCAGGCCGACGCGCTCCAATCCGGAGCGCGCCATGATCAGCGCGTCCGCCGGGCCGACTTCGCCGCCATCCGGAAGCCGCTGCATCTCCGAATTGTCCAGCTTGCGGACGCGGGTGTCGGCGGCGCCGCGATAGTGGATTACTTCAACTTCCGGAAATAGCCGGCGCGCATAGGCCGCGCGCCGCACGGCATTGGTGCCGATCTTGAACCCCTTGCCGCGTGTGCGCCTGAGAGCCTCGATCGAAACCCCTGATCGCAGCACCAGAACGTCGCCGGGCGGATCGCGCGTCAGCGTCGCGCCGATCACCAGCCCCGGGGTGTCTTCATTGCCGGGCATGTCCTTCAGCGAATGCATCGCAGCCTGCAACTCGCCTGACAGAACCGCTTTGCGGATTTCGGCAACGAATGCGCCGCCCTTGCCGCCATGCTGCAGCAGCTTGCCGGTCTGATCGGAATCGCCCGTGGTTTCGAACTTGACGATCTCGACTTCGATATCGGGCGCGGCCGCGGTCAGGCGCCGGGCGATCTCCCCGGTCTGGGCCAGCGCCATGGCGCTCTTGCGCGTGCCGATCCGTATTCGAATTGCCACCACTTATGCTCCATTCGACGCCGCGCGGGAATACGCCCGGCATTCCCGCAATACCGCATCTCCACGCCTTCTCTAAACCCGAATTTAGCTTTCTGAAATCCAATTTAATGGTGCGGGAGATTTCCGTCCTTAGGTTATGCGCAACAACAGTACATCCGATACCTCAGGTGGCCGGCAGGCCCGCAATCAAGGAACCAAAACGATGAAGATGAAATGCTCTCTGGCAGCGCTGCCGCTGATATTCTCGCTCGCGATGTCGGCTGCGGCTCAGGCGCGAACCAACGAGAGCCACTTTGTGCCGCAGGGTTACGAGACCGCGGGCCGCGAGGTCGCCGCGCCACCCTGGAGCTTCGCCTGCATGACCGACCACGGCCCGACCCAATGCGATCAACCCATGTGGGTCTATGGCAGCAGCCGTGCGCTCGCGCGATACAAGGATGCGTTCTGACGCTGAATGAGCGCGGCTACGTATCCTGCAAGATCATGTCAGAGGCCTTTTCAGCGATCATGATGACGGCCGCATTGGTATTGCCCGACACAAGATCCGGCATGATCGAGGCGTCAACCACGCGCAGGCCTTCGATACCGCGAAGGCGAAGCCGCTGATCGACCACGGCAAGAGGATCGCTTCCCATTCTGCACGTCGATGTCGGATGATAGACCGTGCTGCCGCGCTGCCGGCAGAAATTCAATAGCTCCTCATCGGTCGAAACCTTTATCCCGGGATCGACCTCTTCGGTCACATAGGGTTTGAGCACCGGCGCCTGCAAAATCTTTCGCAATATCTTCAACCCTTCGATATTGGCGGTGCGATCGACCTCGGTGGCGAGATAGTTGATCCGTATTTCCGGCGGCGCCGCGGGGTCGGCACTCCCTATGCGAAGCGAGCCACGGCTCTCGGGGCGCAACTGGCAGACCGACGCCGAGAATCCGGAAAACGAATGCAGCTTTTCTCCCATCTTGTCGGTGCTGAAGGGGAGAAAATGAATCTGGATATCCGGCGTTGCGAGGCGGGGATTGGTTTTGAAGAACGCCCCTGACGTACCTGCGGCTATGGTCAGCGGACCCTTGCGAAAGGCCGCGTATCGCGCGCCGGCTAAAATCCTGCGGACAGGATGGTTGATGATGTCGTTGAGCGTGATGCTTTTCGTGCAACGCATGACCACTCGGACCTGCATGTGATCCTGCAGGTCGTGCCCTACCCCGGGTGCGTCGAGCACGACACCGATGCCGTGCTTTCGCAACAGTTCCGCTGGACCCACACCGGAGAGCTGCAGCAATTGCGGCGAGTTATACGCCCCGCCTGAAACCAGGATTTCCTTGCGCGCCCGCGCCGTTCGAAAGTTGCCCGCCTTGCGGTATTCGACCGCCACCGCGCGCCGTCCGTCGAACAGGACGCGCTGCGCCAGCGCGGACGTCTCGACGTGAAGGTTGTTCCGGCTCTTGGCCGGGCGAAGATACGATACCGCCGTGCTCGCTCTTCTTCCTCGCGACGTCGTGGTCTGAAAAAACCCGGCACCTTCCTGAGATGCGCCGTTGAAGTCGGGATTTAGGGGTATGCCGGTCTCTGCCGCAGCGGCGATGAAGGCGGCGGAGAGCGGATCGGGATGCCCCAGATCGGAAACCGGCAGGGGGCCGCCGACACCGTGGAAATCGTCAGCGCCGCGTTGCTGGTTCTCCGCTTTCTTGAAATAGGGCAGCACGTCGTCATAACCCCAGCCGCTGTTTCCATGCTGGCGCCAGCGGTCGTAATCCTCGTGCTGGCCGCGAACGTAAAGCAAGCCGTTGATGGAACTCGATCCACCCAGGACCTTGCCGCGGGGCTGAAACACCGTCCGCCCGTCCAATCCGGGCTCCGGTTCGGTCTGGTACATCCAGTTGACGCTTTTGGCCTTGAACAGCTTGCCATATCCGAGCGGCACATGGATCCAGAGGTTGGTGTCCTTCGGCCCGGCTTCGAGCAGCAGCACCGAATTTTTTCCGTCCGCGCTCAGGCGATTGGCGAGCACGCACCCGGCCGACCCCGCACCGACGATGACATAGTCGAATTCCAGAGTTTCGGACAATTCGTTCCTCCCCCGGGCATCTCTCAGCTTCGCGCGTCAAACTTAGCTTCCATCGCGCGCCGCGTCTTGACGGTCTCGTTACCGGCGTCGATCTCGACATCGCTCCACCTAACCACCGCGCCGTGGGCGACATCGTTCTTCAGCTTCACTCCGTGCGCAAGCCCGATCGGCAGCGCGCCGGCGCCAAGGCTTGCGGCCGCCGGCATCAGCCTGCCCCACACGGTATAGCCGCCTTCACCGTCGAGCATTTCGCCCGCGCGCAGGCCGCGTTTTGCCACTGAGGCGACGTCGCCGCGAAAACCGTACGGCTGCCCGGTCGGCTCGCCACGCAACGCCGCCGACAGAATCGAGATGTTCAGTTCGAGCCCGATCAGATGATACGGCTTATACATCGCCGCATAGCGCCCGCTGGCGTCGGTCTTTAAGCCATACTGCTTGAAGCAGTCCGCTGCATAATCGTTCGGCGCTTCCAGCACCACATAGACGCCCCAGCGCAGGTCGCGGAACACCGGCCGGCCGTCACGCTCCAGCGACGACACCACTTCCACCACGCCTGATTTCACCAGCACACCGCCTTGGTCGCGCGGCCGCATCACATGCGGCAAATCGTCGACGCCGCAAGGCGGAAACAACAGGCCGCCGGTGGGCACCTCTAACCCGGTGGCATTGGCGATCGCCGCCATTTCGATGGCCGACTTGGTGCCGTCCAAAAACGAGTTGAACATTTGCGGGTTCATACCGGCCGATTGCGCTTCATCGGCCGTCAGGCCGTAATGGCTCCAGACACCGGCAGGCGTCACGTCGTGATAGGCCGGCAGATATTTTGTCCCCTTGCCGGCGGCGACAACGTGAAAGCCGGTGGCGCGGGCCCAATCCACCATTTCGGCGGTGAGCGCCGGCTGGTCGCCATAGGCCAGCGAATAGACCACGCCCGCCTTTCGAGCTTCCTCCGCCAGCAGCGGCCCCGCCAGCACGTCGGCCTCGACATTGACCATAACGATGTGTTTGCCGGCCGCGATCGCCGCGCGCGCATGCCTGATGCCGACGGCGGGATTGCCGGTGGCCTCCACGATGACTTCGATATCGCCTGACGTCGCCTTGGAACCATCCGCGGTGAACGTGGTCGCTGCGATCCGGGCATCGTCCCAGCCGACGGTGCGGCAGGCGTCGCGCGCGCGCTGCGGATCGAGATCGACGATCACGGGCACTTCGAGCCCCGGCGTGTGCGGTACCTGGGACAGGAACATCGAGCCGAACTTGCCGGCGCCGATCAGTGCGACGCGGACCGGCTTGCCGGCCGCGCGGCGGGCGTTGAGCAGATGATGGAGGTTCATGGAGGGTCGATCCGGTCAGATTGTCACGCGCGTGATTCCGGATGCGCCTGTTGGCGCAGACCCGGAATCCAGAGATGATTAGCACAATCCCAAATTGGTCCAAGGATTCTGAACGTGTCGGGACATGAGTGCCGTTCTCCCGTCCCGGCCCCGGTTCGGTCTGGCGGCTGCTTCTAGACATCGGAGCTTCGAGAACTACCCGGCTCGGCGAAGCCTGCCTGCACAAGCTCCTCGCCCTTGCGTCGAAGATGCGTCCGCAGGATATGTGCAAGCCCGCGGGCGTCGCGTCGCTGCAGCGCGTTGAGGATCCCCTCGTGTTCCCTTACTGCCGATGCCCAATGTTCAGGCGACATCGGCGTGATGAAACGCGCGCGGCGAATACGTGCCGCGACCGACTCATACATTCCTGCGAGGACTGCGTTATCGGCGGCCCGCACGATCGCTTCATGGATCAGTCGATTGCAGCGGTAGTACGACAACAGATCGTGCGCGCGATAATGTTCGACCATATTGGCTTGCAGCGCAGCGATTTCCTGCAATTGCTCGTCCGAGATGCGTGGACACGCCAGTTCGCCTGCGGTCGCCTCCAGCGCCTCGCAAACTTCGAACAGGTCCTTGACGTCTTTTTGAGTAAGCTTCGCGGCGCGAGATCCGCGGTTGGGCAACAACACGACAAGCCCTTCGGCGGCCAGGACCTTGAGGGCCTCGCGCAGCGGCGTGCGTGATATCGACAACGAAGCGCACAGTTCGCGCTCGGGAATGCGCGCGCCGGGCGGAATTTCGCCTTCGGTCAGCAAGTGCCTGAGGCGAGACACCACCTCATCGTGCATCATGGCGGCGTCTCCCCAGGCAGTTTAATCCCGATAAATTTGAATGCAAAAGGTCCCCATAGCAACGATATTTAACAAAATCCTGTTGCAGAAGCCAGTTTTTGCATTCAGAATTACGCAGTCGGCTGGACCTCGGCCGGGCGGAAAATCCCATCCTCAAACGGTCTGCAAGCAAAATGAATGACACCGCTACGTTGGAAGCCGACCTCCTTTACGAGGTCCGCGACGGCATCGGCCGGATCACCTTCAACCGGCCGCAGGCAAGAAATTCGCTGACTTTCAGCATGTATGAGCGGCTTACGGAGATCTGCGCGAGCGCGGGCAAAGATGCTTCGCTCAAGGTGCTGATCCTGACCGGCGCCGGCGACAAGGCTTTCGCTTCCGGTACCGACATCAATCAGTTTCGCGCGTTCAAAACCCCGCAGGACGCCATCGGTTACGAGGAAAAGATCGATCACGTGCTGGGCACGCTTGAGCAATGCCGGGTCCCGACCATTGCGGCCATCCATGGGGTTTGGTCCGGTGGCGGTGCCGGAATTGCCGCTTGCTGCGACATCCGCATCGGCACCAAGACCGCGAAATTCGGATTTCCGATCGCGCGCACGCTCGGCAATTGCCTGTCGATGTCCAACCTCAGCCGGCTCGCGGCATTGATCGGGGCCGCCCGCCTCAAGGAAATAATTTTCACCGCGCGCCTGATCGAAGCCGAGGAAGCGGGCCGCCTTGGCCTGCTGAATGAAGTGGTGGAGGACCGCGCCGCCCTGGAGCGGCGCGCCGATGAACTGGCGCGCCTTATCGCAAGCCATGCGCCTTTGACGCTGAGTGCCACGAAGCAGGCTCTGCATCGCCTGCAGCCAAAGGTTCGCGAAGACGAGGACCTGATCCTGATGTGTTATCAAAGTCGGGATTTCCGCGAAGGCATGGATGCATTTCTCAACAAGCGTCCGCCGCAGTGGACCGGCGAATAAACGCAACGCAATAACAATAGCGCAATAACAATATCGCGGGAGAAACAATGGGCCCTCTGACCGGATTGAAGGTCGTCGATCTGACGCACGTCATGGCAGGCCCGACCTGTACGCTGATGCTCGCCGACATGGGCGCGGAGGTCATCAAGATCGAGAAGATCCCGGCAGGCGACGACACCCGCTATATGGTTCCTCCAAAGATCGGCGGCGAGGCAGCATCGTTCCTGATGATGAACCGCAACAAGAAGGGCATCGCTCTGGACCTGAAGACGGCTGGCGGCGCCAAAGTTCTGCGGCGTCTGATCGGCTCGGCTGATGTGCTGGTGGAAAACTTCGGCCCCGGCGTCATGGACAGGCTCGGTTTCGGCTACGCGGAAACAAGCAAGGCCAATCCCGCGCTGATTTACTGCTCGCTGTCCGGCTTTGGACGCACCGGCCCTTACAAGCATCGGCGTGGCTTCGATCTCGTGGCGCAGGCCATGAGCGGGATCATGAGCTTTACCGGCGAAAGGCCCGACGGACCGCCGGTAAAATGCGGCGCGCCGCTGTCCGACATCACGGCCGGCATGCTCGCCGCCATGGGGATTCTCGCAGCCTATACTCACCGCCTGAAGACCGGTCAGGGTCAATGGGTGGAGACTTCCTTGTTCGAGGCAGCACTTGTCCAGACCTATTGGCAGTCCGCCATCGCGCTCGCAACCGGCGTGGCGCCGAAAGCAATGGGCTCGGCCCACCCTCTCAATGCCCCCTATCAGGCGTTCGAGGCCTCCGATAAATGGATCGTGGTTGGTGGCGCCAATCAAAAGCACTGGCTGCGGACACTCGAAGTTCTGGGTGTGCCGGAACTCGCGCGCGATCCGCGCTTTGCGACCGGCGCCGACCGGATGGCTCATCTGAAGCAACTGGAAGCCTTGCTAAATGCGCGCTTTCTGACCAAGCCCGCCGCATACTGGCTGGGTGCGCTTGAAGAGGCTGGGGTACCGTGCGGGCCGGTCAACGACATGCTCCAGGCGCTTGCCGATCCGCAAACGATGGCGCGCGAAATGGTGGTCGAAGTCGAGCATTCATCGCTCGGCAAGGTCAAAACGCTCGGCTTGCCGATCAAATTCTCAGCTACGCCAGGCAAAGTGCGAACCGGCGCTCCGCTCTATGGCGAGCACACCCGCGCGATCTTGAGCGCATACGGCTTTGGCGCTGACGAAATTGCGGCACTCCAGGAAGAAGGCGCCGTAGCCGCCGCAGACGTTGCGGAGGACGAGGTCAGCTAACGCAAGAACAAAGAATAAGAACAAGAAAAACAAAATCGAAAATAGAATCAATGGGAGGACTCGATGTCTGTAAAGCCGAAATTCGCTGCGATCGCCTTCGGTCTCGCAATTGGTCTGTCAGGCGCGGCAAATGCCGCGTGGCAGCCGGCCAAACCAATCGAATTCATCGCGACGGCCGGTCCTGGAGGCGGCACGGATAATTTCGCGCGCGCAGTCCAGAGCATCATCACCAAACACAAATTGGTCGAACAGCCGATTGTCGTAACCAACAAGGGCGGGGGCAGCGGCGCCGAAGGCTTTACATACGCCAAGGCCATGCCAGGCGATCCCCACAAAGTAGTTTTCGCGACATCGAACGCCTGGACCCAGCCGATGGTGTCGAAGGTCACTTATAACTACACCGACCTGACGCCCATTGCCGCCATGGTGCAGGACGAGTTTCTGCTTTGGGTAAAGCAGGACGTGCCCTACCAGAATGTGCTGGATTATCTCAAGGCCGTTGCGGCGAAGCCGTCCGGCGAATTCAAGATGGGGGGCGCGCAGTCAAAGGACACGGATGAAGTGCTGACCCGCATGATCGACAAGGCGGCGAAGGTGAAGTTCACATACATTCCGTTCAAAAGCGGTGCCGAAGCTGCCGTGCAATTGGCCGGCGGCCATATCGACTCTCACGTGAACAATCCCAGCGAAAGCATTGGCCAATGGAAGGGCAGCACCCAGCGCCCGCTTTGCGCCTTCAGCCCGCAGCGTCTCCCGGCCGGCCCGAAGGTTACGGAAACGCAAAGCTGGCACGATATCCCGACGTGCGTTGAATCTGGCCTCGACATTCCGCAATTCCAGCAACCTCGCACGGTTTGGCTGCCGGGAAAGGTCAGCGCGGATCAAGCTGCGTTTTATATCGATCTGATGAAGAAGGTCCAGAATACGCCGGAATGGAAGGAATATATCGAACGGACTTCGCAAACCGATACTTTCCTGACCGGCGAGGCGTTCGGCAAGTTCATCAAAGAGGACATCGAGCGCACTCACAAGATTGCCGCCGACGAGGGTTGGCTCGTCGCCAACTAAGGCATTTTTCAATGCGGCTTCATCCTTCGAGACGCATCGCTTCGCGATGCTCCTCAGGATGAGGTCGTCGAAACCCTCACATGGTGAGCGGGGCAACGCCGCGCGTCTCGAACCATGAGGCTGTTGATACGTGATTATGATTCGACTGAACTGGAAATGCCTAGGATGCAGATGATGGTCTCGCGGCGCAGTCTGGAAACGGCGACGGCCCTCCTCACCGGTGCGTTCGGCGCGGCCGTTGCCGTCTCCAGCCTTGGCAACGGTATCGGCTGGTCAGCCGCCGGCGTGGATTCCGGCACCTTTCCGTTCATCGTCGGCCTCATCATTTTGAGCGGCAGCATCTTCAATCTGGTGCAGGGATGGCTGCAGGCACGCGACATCGTGCTGCGGCCGAGCGAGCTCAAGCGGCTGGGACTACTCTTTATACCGGCCGTCGTTTATGTCGGCGTCATTCCATTGATAGGAATCTATCTCGCCTCGGGAGGCTATGTGTTCGGAGCGCTCGCCTGGCACAAGCGAGGCTCGCTCGTCTTTTCAAGTTTCGCTGCGATCGGCACGGCGTTGGCGCTCTATTTGATATTCGAGCTTACGTTCCAGATCTCGTTGCCGCGCGGCGCGCTCGGCGACATCATCGGTTTCTGAGGGGGCTTCGTTGGAAAATCTCGACGCTCTCCTCCATGGTTTCACCATCGCACTGTCCGGCAATCATATTTTTCTGATGGTGATCGGTGTGCTGCTCGGCATTCTGGTCGGCGTTTTGCCGGGCCTTGGGGCGCCCAATGGCGTTTCGCTGCTGTTGCCGCTGACGTTCGGCATGCAGCCGGTGTCGGCCATCATCCTGCTCTCCTGCATGTATTGGGGGGCATTGTTCGGCGGCTCGGTCACGTCCATTCTCTTCAACATTCCCGGCGAGCCGTCCTCCGTCGCAACCACATTCGACGGCTATCCAATGGCGCGTGACGGCAGGCCGACTACGGCGTTGGCGACGGCGTTCGGCTCGGCGGCCTTTGGCGCGCTTGCGGGTGTCGTTCTCATTACCCTGTCGGCTTCCTGGGTTGCGAAAGTGGCGTTGGCTTTCGGGCCGCCCGAATATTTCGCCGTGTACTTTCTTGCCTTTGCAAGCTTCGTCGGCATGGGCGGCTCGCCTCCGATCAAGACGCTGGTGTCGCTCGCGCTCGGATTTGCTCTCGCCGCCGTAGGGATCGACACCGTCTCCGGCAGCGTGCGGCTCACCATGGGCATCGATGAACTGGTGAAGGGCGTCAACTTCGTTGTTGCAGTCATGGGCCTGTTCGGCATCGGCGAGTTGCTGATCGCCGTGGAAGACGAGTTTCACGTCAAAGCGATCTCCTCAAAGGTCGAGTGGCGCGAGGTTTTCCGCACGCTCATTCATCTTCCGCGATACGGCTGGGTGCTGTTGCGCAGCGCCGCCATCGGTTGCTGGATGGGTATTACGCCGGGCGGTCCTACCGCAGCATCTTTCATGAGCTATGGCATTGCCAAACGCTTTTCGTCCCGGCGCGCAAATTTCGGCAAGGGAGAGCCGGAAGGCATCATCGCTCCGGAAACAGCTGATCATGCCGCCGGCACCAGCGCGCTGCTTCCGATGCTATCGCTCGGCATTCCCGGGTCGGCCACCGCGGCGGTCATGATGGGCGGGCTGATGATCTGGGGGCTAAATCCCGGACCCATGCTGTTCATCGAGCAGAAGGACTTTGTCTGGGGCCTGATCGCTTCGATGTACCTCGGCAACGTCGTCGCGGTGATTCTGGTGCTGCTCACGGTGCCGATCTTCGCGGCGCTGATGCGGGTCCCGTTCTTCATCATCGCGCCGCTGATCGTCATCATTTGCACCGTGGGCGCCTTTTCGGTCTCCAATTCCTATCTCGATGTCGTGTTGATGATGGGATTCGGCGTGTTGGGATATTTGTTCAAGAAGCTGCATTATCCGCTGGCGCCGCTGGTGCTCGCGATCGTGATTGGCGACAAGGCGGAAGATGCATTCCGCCAATCCATGCTGATGTCGAGAGGCTCGCTTGGGATCTTTTTCAGCAATACGCTGGTGACAACGCTGGTGTTGCTCGGCGCGGCCCTGCTCGTGCTGCCGGTGATCTGGCAAACGATCGGAAAAATGATGGAGCGACCGGCGTTAAGGCCGTGATGATCGCGTGGCAGAAATTGACACGGAATTTGTCGCCAAGTACCGAATTGCAGGTCGCGGATGTCAGGGGGTGACATCAATGCCTTCAGCGTCAATTTGGTAGCGGGAGGGCGCCACGCTCAATCCGCCGCGAAGGATTCTTCGTTTTGAATCTTTAGCAGTGCTTTTCCGCCCCCC
>Ga0209117_1000779_pt1 | contig 11988 bp, 10 predicted proteins | sample BlaSpr_A8_OM2_M2_FD_187978 | JGI IMG/M metagenome (GOLD analysis project Ga0209117, IMG submission 187978) | Forest soil microbial communities from Thunder Bay, Ontario, Canada - Black Spruce, Ontario site 2_A8_OM2_M2 (SPAdes) (version 2) | ecosystem: Environmental > Terrestrial > Soil > Boreal...
TGGCGTGCTCCTGAATTATGGAAAAGCGTTGCGCGCTTTGGTAGCTGGTGATGGTTTGCGAAGCCAGCGCCTGGAGCATTCGTTCGTCTTCGTCGGTAAACGCCTGCGAATCGAATTTTTCGGCGATCATCATCCAGCCATACGCGCGATCGCCGGATTCCAGCGGCACGGCCAGGATACTGCACACCTTGGGATGCGGAGGCGGAAGAAGCAAAACAAGCGATTCTTCGGGAGGACTGAAAATGCGCCGCGGCTGGCGTTCCGCAAGCACTTCGCGCAGGAATGGGGGCGAGAAGGGACCTTGCCGCAGTTGCGAGGCGGTCGTTTCGTCGAACCCGCTAAGCGCCAGAGTTTGCGTCTCCAGGCTATCGGATTCTCCAAGAATTCCGGCGGCCGCGAATTTTGCATCCGTCAATTTTCGAGCTGCGGTCATTGCTATTTCGAGCAGTTGCGGGGTCTGCTGCGCGTGAGCAAGAGCGATGCCTACATCGACCAACGACGCCAGTTGGACGCTGGCGTCGAGCTTCTTGCCTTTCACAAAATAAGCATTCAGCAAAAGAGGAATGGGGTCGCGCTTTGCGAGCGGAGGGAGCGCCGCAGGCGCCTCGCCAGTGTCAGACTTGAGGGCTTCCTGAATCGTCGCCAGTGCTTGTTGCGGATTGAAGGGCTTCAGTATGAAACGAGAGATGCCGCATGCAGACCCTAGCGCGCGCGCTTCCTGGTCCATCAAATTGACGCTATGAAAAATCACCGGAGTGCGTTGATGCTGCGGAAGGGATCTGAGCTGTTGAACGAATTCGTACCCGTTGATCGTGGGCATTACGATGTCGCAGATTACAAGATCGGGATTCTCCGCTTGCGCGATGGACAAACCTTCCTGGCCGTCACGCGCCTGGACTACGCGATAGCCGCACGGAGCGAGCAACGAGACGTACAGCCTCCGGCTGGTAGCATCATCATCGATGATCAAAATATTCGGCATAGCTGGTATGCACTCTGGTTGCGACGCGATTCGCGCGGAATCAGCCACCTAGAGAGTAGATTCAGCTTTCAGGAAGGGGGTGAAGCGGGCGGCGCGGCAAACTGCTCCCAAGAGGCGCCTGACGTATTCGATCGAAACAAGCTCGGATCGGGTCGCAGGAGACCACTTACATTCATACCCGATGAAATAGTCTCCAGCAAGAGCCTGCCGAGGGCTGGTGTCGTATGAGTTTAGGCTCGCACGGAGCGCTTCGGCCCATTCGTGTGGGCAAGACAGAACATCACGGCGCTCGCTTCACGGCGCACCTACGCGGAGTGCTCGCGGAAAAGCTGCGTCAGTCGTTCAGCGATAAGTTTTTCTTCGCCGGGTTGCAGCATGAAAGAGTTCATCACCAGGCCGCTTTCGTTGGTGGCCAGGACGATGGATGGCTTGCCGGCGCGCAATTGGTGCGCCGCGTCGCCAGGCTCCAGCGAAACGTGGCGCGGATCCCAGTGAATTTCCAGGTGCGGAACGTGATTGGCGATGTCCGGGACGGAAAACGAGGTGCTGACACCCGGTACGCGGGTGATTTCGGCGGAGATCCCATCGAGCCGGCGCCACCATTCTTTCGTCAGCGCCTCATGGTCATCCTTCAGGTAGCTCTCCAGGGCTTTGATCATGCCGATGATTTCTTCCTTGCCGACTTTTTGGCTGCGGCCCAGCGTGTCTTCGTGCGGACTGTTGTTGAGCAGCGCGTAAGCGACCAGATCTTTTCTTCCGATCAGCAAACCCGCGCACTGCGGCCCGCGAATGGCTTTGCCTCCGCTGAACGCAATCAGGTCATAGCCCATATTCGCGTAATCCCACAGGTGCGAGACGGGAGGCGTATCGGCGGCCGCATCGTTGAAGCAGGGAATCTTGAGTTCTTTGGCGAGCTTGACCCACTCATCGACTTTGATTTGCCCGGCGGTGTTGGCGAAATTGCTGAAGTGCATCATGGCGGTTTTGGGATTGACGGCCTTGCGGAGGTCGCCGACGGATTCGATTTCGATCAGTTTCACGCCCGTGGAGCGGAGTTGATGGTCGAAACCGTTGCGATGCGATTTCTGGATGATGACTTCGGATTTCATTCCGGTGAGGTCGGGCAACTGCTGGATGAATTGTTCGTTGTCGCCGGTGAGAATCCCCGCAAGTCCCGATTGCATGGCCGCCGCCGCGCCCGAAGTCACCAGTCCCGTATAGCCTTGAGGCAGCTTCAATATTTCCGCGATCCGCTTGCCGGCCGCCACTTCCAGATCAGGAATGCTGCAAAAATGCTGACTCGCGAGGGTCATCGCCGCTTCCACTTCCGGCCGCATCAGCGAGCCGCCCAGGATAGTCATCGTGCCCTGTCCGTTGATCACGGTGGTCACGCCCAGCTCCTCGTAGACGTTGCCGGACGCGCCGAATCCGCTGAGCTTGGCGTCGGCAGCTCTCGCAGCGGCGCTGGTGCCCGCCGCGAACAATTTTCTTGGGCTCAGAATGGCGGCGCCCAGTGCGGCGGCGCTGGCCATGAAGGAACGGCGTGTCGGCTTCAGATTTATGGCCATGATCAGGTCTCCGTTTTTCTTTTACTTCGTCACTGCGGCGGTGCAATTGATTTCGACTAGCGAATTTCCGGGAAGCGCGGCGACGGCCACGGTGGTGCGCGCCGGGCCTCCGTTTGGAAAATACGTTTTGAAGACTTTGTTCATGCCGTCATAGTCATCGATTTTGGCGAGGTACACGGTGAGTTGCAGGATGGAATCCATCGAGCCGCCGCCCGTTTCGACGAGGTGCTTCACATTCTCCATGACGTGCTTCGTGTGGTTCTCGATGTCTATCGGAAACTCTTCACCGGTGTCATGCGAATGCGCGCCCTGCCCGGCGATGTAGATCACGCCATTGTGAATAATCAGCGGGGTGATAAACGATTTGGGATTGGCGGGCTTGGCATCCCAATCCAGTTTGGTGACGCCACTGGTTTTCTGTTTCGCGCCTGCGGCCGCGGAGGCGGGCACGGCAGCGGCCAGGCCCAGGCTTGGGAAAAATGCGACGGAGCGTGAGGCAAAAGTTCTGCGGGAAAAAAGATCGGAAAGCATTTGGTCTCCTCTCATTTTCGTGTTCCAACAAATTGTCGTTACGGTAGAGCGAAACTGAAAATGTCGCTTCCGGCTGCGATGGCTACGTGCTGCTTGCCCAGAACGGCGTAGCTCATCGGAGAAGCGTGAAATTTTTGGCCTAGTGTAAAGTGCCACAGCGGATTGCCCGTTCTGGCGTCGGCGGCCTCAAAGGATTCGGAATCGTCACCGAAGAAGACCAGGCCGCCCGCGGTGGTCATCGTGCCGCTGGAAGAGTCGCCGCTGCCAATCTGCGGATAGCGCCATGCAAATGCGCCGGTGTCCGGATTGTAGGCGAGAAGAATTCTCTCGCGATGGAAGCCGCCGATGCGGCGGACTCCGGTGGCGTAATAGGTGCGGCCCGGAACAAATTTCTCAGCTTTCAGAAAGAAGTTTCCGCAATCCTCGAGGGCAAAGAAGTAGAAGAGATGCGTTTCCGGATTGTAGGAAGGCGAAAACCAGTTCGTAGCTCCCGTGAAGCCGGGACATATTTTCGCGCCCTGCGCGGAAGGCCGAATGCCCGTGAGCACCGGGCGTCCGCTGGAGTCGATTTCTTTGGCCCAATTCAGATTTTTCACGAACGGCACGGCGGAAAGGAATTTCCCGTCGGTGCGATCGAGAACATATAGAAAGCCGTTGCGGTTGGCCTGGACCAAAAGCTGACGCTGCTGCCCTTTGTATTGCGCGTCGAGCAGAACCGGAGTTTCCGTGGCGTCGTAATCGAAGAGGTCGTGCGGGGTGAATTGAAAATACCATTTCAGTTTGCCGGTGCCGGGATCGAGCGCGAGAACGCAATCGGTGTAGAGGTCATCACCGGGACGCGGCGCGCCGTCGAAATCGGGCGCGGGATTGCTGGTGGTCCAGTAGAGGGTATTGAGCTCAGGATCGTAGGTGCCGGGCATCCAGGTGGTGCCGCCGCCGCGCAAATATAAATTGCCGGGCCAACTCGCGGAGCCGGGTTCGCCGGGACCGGGAATGGTCCAGAAGCGCCAGGCGAGCTTGCCGGATTCGGCGTCGAAAGCGGCGAGAAAGCCGCGGACGCCATCGTCGCCGCCGGAGGTGCCGACGATGACTTTATCTTTGACCACCAGGGGCGCGCTCGTGGCGCCGTAATTCTTGTTGCCTTCGGCGTAGGCAATGTCCCAGAGGAGATGACCGGAGCGCGCGTCGAGGCAGAGGAGATGCGCGTTGTCGGTTTCGAGATAGACCTTGTCGCGCCAGATGGCGACGCCGCGATTGTGGTGCAGCGCGGCGTCATCGATCAGGCCCTCCGTGACAGGGCGGGAATACTGCCAGATGGCACGTCCGGTGCGCGCGTCGAGAGCGAAAGTGTCATTCGCGGAGGTCACGAACATGACGCCGTCAACAACAACGGGAGTCACCTCCAGATCATTTCCCCCGTGCACGTGAAAAATCCATTGCGCGCGGAGATTGGCTACATTTTCCGGCGTGATTTCGGAAAGGGCGCTGAAGCGCCGGCCGGAGTAGTCGCCGTTGTAAGAGGTCCAGTTCGCGGCGGGCGGCGCCGCGAGGAGAGCTTCGGGACGCACATCGATGGATGCGGAAATGGTCACGTCCGTTTTTTCCTGACCGCGAGACGCTAACGCGCACAGCCAAAAATGGCTGTGCCACAGGAGCAGGTACGAACCGATGGCAAGCAGAACATACGCGCGCTGGAAGTAGGACACGTAACTAGATGCCTCCCGCGCGGGACTTCTCTTCCCAAGAGTTCATAGGCGACCGAACTTCTTGACCGCTTCTTCTATGGACTTGAATTTTTCGATGACGGCATACATGGAGTGTTCCTTAAAGTCGAGTTCTTGGGCGAGCTTGAGAGCCTGCGTGGCAGAAGCGCGAGGAACCACCACGACGCCGTCCGCATCGGCGGCGACGATGTCGCCGGCATTCACCGCGACGCCGTCGCAAACGACGGGAATGTTTGCGCCCGCGAAGCGGTAATGGCCAATCGAGGTTGACGGGACAATGCCCAGTGCATAAACCGGAAAGCCAATTTTGTTGAGGTAGGCGACATCGCGAACGCCGCCGTCGATTACGGCCCCCGAGAAATCTCGCGCGTGCATCGCGGTGCCCATCAAGCCACCCATGCCCGCGATGTCAGCGCCGTCCTCGACAACCATGACATACACGGAATTTGCCGGGCCTTGGTCGATCGCGGCCAGCATGCCGGCGAGCGCATTGGGGTCGTGATTGCTTTCCTTCTTGAGGAGGACGGTGACCGCGAAGCCCGCGAATTTCGCGGGAAATATCGGGCGCATGTGGTGTGACGTGTACATCTTGCGCCCGCTGATTTGCTCGAGCGCATCGGAGACGGAAGCGACTTCGACGTGGCGGAAGCCATCCAGCAAAGCAGCCTCCGCATCTGCCGGCACTTCTTGATAGGATTTGCCGGCCGGCGGCCAGGCAAGAGCGGCGATTCCCGCAGCGAAGATGGCAGCCACAGCGGAGATTCTGGCGAGCCTGCTCAAGAAAGGGACGCGATCTCCGCCCACGGTATGTTTCCTCCAGCGGAATTGCGGGGCAATGTATCATCTCTGTGCTGTTGACACCAGTAGGCGGGGCAAATATTAATTCGATTCAATAAGAGAGAATGACGCACGCGGCAGATGAGCGCTTCTCAAAAGGGCACACGGGAAAGCAAGAATCGTGCGCCCTTCGAGTCGCAGCATAAAGAGAAACAGAAAACGTAGCAGGAACCCGCAGGAGACGCGATGCCCCCAGTCCTGGCCGGAATACCGGCAGCCGCCGAAACAGCGCCCGGCATTCCCCTTCGAGAACGCCTCATTACCGGCCCGGCTATCGTCGGCTACATCGCGCTGGCCAAGCTCGCGATTCATCTGTATGCGGGGCGCTTCTATGGATATTTCGGGGACGAACTTTATTTCATGGCGTGCAGCCGGCACCTGGCGTGGGGCTACGTCGACCAGCCGCCCTTGATCGCGGTGATCGTAGGAATCGAACGAATGCTCTTCGGCGATTCCCTGCAGTCCATCCGTTTCGCTGCCGCGCTCGCCGGAGCGTGCACCGTGCTACTCGCCGGAGCGATCGCCCGCGAACTCGGCGGGAAGAGGTTTGCCCAGGCGCTCGCCGCGTTGGCCGTGCTGGTCGCCGGGGTCTGCCTCGCGATGAACCATTACATCTCGATGAACGCCTTCGAACCGCTGGCCTGGGCGGGATGCGCGCTGATCCTGATCCGTATCATCAAAACGGGCAATCAGAAATTGTGGCTGTGGTTTGGCCTTGTCGCGGGCGTTGCCCTTGAGAACAAGTATGGGATCGTGTTCTTTGCCACCGGCGTGGTCGCGGGCCTGCTGCTCACCGAACATCGCGCCATGTTCCTGAAGCGGTGGATCTGGCTCGGCGGCTTGATCGCGTTCTTGATATTCCTTCCCAACCTCATCTGGAACATCCAGCATCATTTTCCATTTTTCGAATTGCTCGCCAACATCCGCCGCTACGGGCGCAACGTGCCGCTCACGCATCTACAATTTCTCGGCCAGGTGGCGTTGCACATGAGCCCCGCGTCCGTCCCGCTCGTGCTGGCGGGGCTGTGGTTCTACTTTGCGCACCCGCAAGGCAGGCGGTTTCGCGTACTGGGCTGGGCCGCGCTGGTCCTCCTGGCGGTCATCATGTTTTCTGCAAATGGGCGGCCTTACTATGTCGCTCCCGCCTATCCGATGATGTTTGCCGCAGGCGGTGTCGCCATGGAAGGCTGGTTCTCTCGCCGCGGGCTGCAATGGCTCAAGCCCATATACGTAGGCGTGCTGCTGATTGCCGGCGCCATTGGCGCACCCATGGCCTTACCATTGCTCTCCCCCGAAACATACATTCGTTACTCGCAGCGCCTGCATTTTGCTCCTCCGCCCATCGAGATGGAGAAACTCGGGCCGCTTCCGCAGTTCTTTGCCGACATGTTCGGATGGGAAGAGATGACCGTAGAAGCGGCCCGCGTTTACAATTCCCTTCCCCTGGAGGTCCGCAGTAAAACGGCGATCCTTGCCGGAACGTACGGCCAGGCCGCGGCCATTGATTTATTCGGACCGAAGTACGGCCTTCCACCAGCCATCAGCCCTCACCAAAGCTACTTTTTCTGGGGACCCCGGGACTACACCGGGGAGAGCGTCATCGTCCTGGGCATCAACCGAAAGGAGCTTGAGCGTTTCTTCAACTCCATTGAACCTGCTGGCGAGGTCGGCCACCCCTACGCCATGCCCAACGAGTACTTCACGATCTACTACTGCCGCCAACCGAAGATTTCCCTGCAGCAGTTGTGGCCAAGAATCAAGAACTGGTCTTGATCGGGGGCAAACAACAGAATGGAGTATAAGAGGCATCACCAATGAGTTTTCCGTCGGCGGCACGCGGGGTGGCGGCGATTGCCGTGTTGGTGTTCGGGTGTGCGCTCGTAGGCTGGGGCGAAGAAGAGAGGCAATCGCACCGACCGCGAAAGCCTGACCAGACAACAAAGCAGGGAGAGCGTTCGTTGGCCTTGGGGCGGCAGATATTTGAATCGCGCTGCGCGAGCTGTCATGGACTGGATGGACGCGGCACGGAGCGCGCACCGAATATTGCTACAGACGCGAAGGTGCAGCGGCGAACGGATGCGGCGCTGCGGCGCACCCTGCAAAACGGGATACCGGCGGCGGGCATGCCGGCGTTCTCCACGATGGATGACGACACGGGCAACTCGGTGGTGGCGTATGTCCGCCTACTGCAGGGAAAGAGGGAGAGCGCGCGAGCGCTGGGAGATGCGCAACGCGGGCAGAGCCTGTTTTTCGGGAAAGCGCGATGCGCGGAATGTCACATGGTGAGTGGCAAGGGCGGCTTTATCGCTTCGGACCTTTCGGCGTTTGCGCGAACGCACCCGGCGGAAGAGATTCGGCGAGCGATTGCTTCGCCGGAGGAAAGCGGCAAGGGCGGCGCCGTTATGATGGTGAAGACGCGCGATGGGGCGCAGTTTACGGGCTTGGTGCGAAACGAGGATAACTTTTCGCTCCAGTTGCAGACATTGGACGGAGGATTTCACCTTTTTTTGAAATCGAATGTTGAGAGCGCTGTCCTTAAAGCGAGGGCGTTGATGCCGTCCGATTATGCGACGACGATGAGCGCCGCGGAAATCGACGATTTGGTGGGCTTCTTGATTAAGGTTGGCGGGCCGGCGCGTGTGAAAGCGAAGGAAGAGGATTGGGAGGAGTAGAGGACGCGGAAAGGATAACGCAGAGACGCTGGGTTCAGCTGCCTGACGGGGATCGGGGCTTGCTTTTTCTTACGCAGACGCAGGCTGAAGCTTGTGCTACTGGTTGCGGACGAAGCTGCGGCTGTGGTTTTCCTTGCCGCGCCAGAGCAAGATGGTGAGCACGGTGATGGTTACCAGTTCGAAGCCGGCGATGGCCCACTGGTAGCCGACGAGGTCGCGCAGGGCGTACTGGATGGAGTTTGTCGGCGAGGCCAGCAGAATTCCGAGTTGATAGGCAAGGCCGGGCATCAAGCCGCGAGCGGCATCCGCGGACAGCTCGTTCAAGTGCACCGGGATCACACCCCAAGCGCCCTGCACCCCTGCCTGCATCAGGAAAGCGGACAAGATGATGAGCGGGAGGGATTGCCCGAAGGCCCACAGCGGAATCACCAGAAGCACCAAGCCCAGAGCAGCCAGCATGCCTTTGCGCCGGCCGGCCACTTGGGAGAATTGGCCGAAGATGATGGCGCCGACGACTGCTCCGCAGTTGTAAATGATGGCCACGTTGGCGCGCATTGCGGCGGATAATTTGTGCACTTCCTGGAGAAAGTCCGGATACAAATCCTGCGTGCCGTGGGAGAGAAACATCATGAAGGTCATGAGGGCGACGAGATACGCGAAGCGTTTCCATTCGCGGGCCACGACGCGGAGAACCTCGCCAGTGCTGGCGGCACGGTGCTGCCTCCAGGCTTCGGACTCCGGCACTTTGGTGCGAATGTAGAGCGCGAGAAGCGCGGGAACCGCGCCGGCCCAGAACATAGCGCGCCACCCGAGGGCCGGCAGCAAGAATCGCGCAGCCACGGCGGCCAGCAAGTAGCCGATGGAATAGCCGGCCTGCAAGATGCCGCTGAGAATCCCCCGCAAACGCACGGGTGCGGCTTCCATGACCAGCGACGCCCCGACGCCCCATTCTCCACCCATGCCGATGCCAAAGAGAGCGCGCATGACCAGGAAAAATGTGAAGTTGGGCGAGAAGCCGCAGAGCACTTCAACGATTGAAAAATAGAGAACGTTGAGCATGAGCGGAATGCGACGTCCGTAACGGTCCGAGAGCAGGCCGAACAGGAGGGCGCCGAGCGGACGCATGGCCAGCGTTGCCGTGACGGTGAGCACGATGCTCTTTTTGGAGACGCCGAACTGGTGAGCCAGCGTGTCGTACAGGAAGACGACGACGAAGAAATCGAAGGCGTCGAGCGTCCAGCCAAGAAAGCCGGCGAGGACAGCGTGGCGTGCGCCGGAGTTTTTTGCGGCGTTCGCGGGCGGAGTCAACGCGCGGCTCCGCCGGGATTCGATTGTTGGCACCGGCGCATTCTAGTTGGCCAGCGGGGCCCGCGCGGCACGGCCCGGACGAACGCCATCGACAAGCTGGCTGTCTCTTACAACGACGACGCCGTTGACCAGCACGAAGGGAATGCCCTCGGAGTATTGCAGCGGCTCGTCGAAGGTGGCTTTGTCGATCACGCGCGCGGGATCGAGCATGGTGATATCGGCGTCAGCGCCGACACGGATTCTGCCCTTGTCCTTGAAGATGGGGGCGCGCTTTTCCAGGCGCTGCGCGGGCATCAAGGTCATCTTGCGCAAGGCGGTCATCAAGTCCAGAACTTTTTCGTCGCGAACATAGTGGCCGAGCACGCGTGAAAATGTGGCTTGGCCGCGAGGATGCACTTTCGCTCCGGTGATGGGCATGCCATCGCTGGCGATCATGACGATGGGGTTGGCGACGGCGGTGCGCGCGGCTTCTTCGGGAATGGAATGAATCACCACGATGCCGCCTTCTTTCCGGAATTTCGCGAAGGTTTCCGCGGTCAGACGCTCACCGGTAGCGGCCCACTGAATATCTTTATAGGTTATGTCCATATTTTCCTGCCATCCGGGGTCGAAGATGGCGGACTGCAGCGCGGTGCTGCCCGCGGTGTAGGGATAACACTCGGTGGTTACATCGAGGCCATGTTCCTGCGCGCCCTTGACCATGGCAATGAGCTGCGGAGTGTACTTCAGGCCCATGCTGGTGATGTGGACCACGTGCAGAGGGGCGCCGGTGGCCACCGCTGCTGCGAGCACTTCTTCGAGGGCGGCCAGGCCGGTGTTGGGTTCCTTCAATCCGCCGTAGCGCAAGTGAACGTGCACGGATGCGCCGTACCTAGCTGCGACCTTGAACATTTCCACGATTTCCCAGTGCGTTGCGCCGGGCGTGTAGTTGATGCCCATGCCCTCGGCGAGAGCACCCTGTCGAAATCCTTTGTCAATTTCTTGAGTCAACTTGGCGAGCTCTGTGGGTGTTGCGGCGCGGTATGACGCCTGTCCGGTTGGCAATAGACCCCCTTGCAGATCGCCAAGAACTTTCATGCGCACGGGAATATGGCCGATGCTGACGCCGAAATTGATCAGCGCCTTGCCTTCGCGTGCGGCATACCAGCGGTCCACGTCGTCGGTTCCGGCTTCGAGTTCGAGAGAGGTGGTGACGCCGTCGCGGGCCTGGAACTCATAGTTGCGAGGCTCCTGGCCGTGCTCGTGGAGATCGATGAAACCGGGCGCGACGACGAGACCTTTGGCGTCGATAATGGACTTGGCGCTGAGAGGCGCCTCGGAAATAGCCGCGATTTTTCCGGCGCGAATGCCGACGTTGCGGACGGCGTCCAGGCCGGATTCAGGATCCATGACGCGGCCGTTAAGAATGGCGATGTCGTACGCCTGATCCCCGGCGGCGCGGACGCGGAACCTCGAGGGGAAGGCCGCAATCGAGACCAGGAGAACAACCGCGAGTGCCGCCTTTGCCACATTGCTATGCATGTGTGCTCCGAATTTCCTTGGGTAGCTTGTGACACGCAGCTGAAGCTGCTGGGACGCGCCTGCCTGCGCAGGCAGGCTGAAGCGCGCCCCTACAACACCCCGGCTATGTCGTCACGACAACTGCGGCGGGCATCGTACAACAAAGTTGGAGTTTGTGTCGTCAGCTCGCGGGCGCAAAAAAACCCCGGGTCTTCGGGGGGGTACGAAGACCCGGGGTTGGGGATACAGCAGAGGGGGGCCGGAGGAAAGGCGTAGCCTTCAGTTCGCGTGGTGCGCGGTCAGAAGGCAAATCTTGCGAAGCTCTTCATAGGTAAAGAAAGTTTCTTCCTGATCGCCGGCACACTCGGTGTGACCCAGACCGGATTCATTGGAGATCCGGGAGAGCTCATTTTCCGGAATTCCCAGCAGCATAGCGGCACGGCCTTGCGTGACGTATTTGGGAACGGAGCTGTCCATGTTCAACCCCTCCTAGGCGGCAACGGTGGCCATGGAGTCCTCTTCCACGGCCAGAACCATCGTCTTGTAGATGTCCACGTCCCACTTGTCGCCGATGCGCACCCGCAAGGTCTCACCGGCTTCTTTCAGCAACTTACCGCGGAGCGGAACCCTTATATCTCCCAGTGCGACCTGCAGGACTACCGGTTGACCGATCCACGCTGCAAATGCGCTGTGCATGCCCCCTCCGGGTGTGGGTCCTGACGCAGGAGAGAATCGCGCGACGTACCGTCGCAGGGAATGGTACAGGGAGGGTAGATTGATGGTAAGAAGGTACTGTTTCAAAATTTCCTCAATTTTTGAGCGCCGAACGTCCGAAAGTACATCCGTACTGTTTTTTCGGGACGCGC
>Ga0209117_1000780_pt1 | contig 11981 bp, 5 predicted proteins | sample BlaSpr_A8_OM2_M2_FD_187978 | JGI IMG/M metagenome (GOLD analysis project Ga0209117, IMG submission 187978) | Forest soil microbial communities from Thunder Bay, Ontario, Canada - Black Spruce, Ontario site 2_A8_OM2_M2 (SPAdes) (version 2) | ecosystem: Environmental > Terrestrial > Soil > Boreal...
TGTGTTGTTCACGAAGAACCGGGTCGTCGCCTCTCCCGTGGAAGTTGGCCGCGCGGGGTTGCTCTCGACCGGCGGCCGCGTTCGAGCCGTCGTCGTGAACTCCGGAAACGCCAACTGCGCCACCGGACGCGCCGGCATTCAAGCCTGCGAACAAGTTTGTCGCGAAGCCGGAAACCTGTTCGGGGTGCCCGCTGCCGAAATCTTTCCTTCCTCGACCGGCATCATCGGAGTTCGACTGCCGGTAGAAAAAATCCGCGCCAAGTTGCCCGAGCTCGTCATCCTTGCAGCGCGATCGCCCAGCCAGCGTGGCGTCCTCGCCTTCGCCCACGCCATCATGACCACCGACACCCGGCCGAAAATCGCGTCTGTGCGCTTCCGAACGGCCTCAAAAGAAGTCACCGTGTTGGGGATCGCAAAGGGCGCCGGCATGATTCATCCGCAGCTTGCCACCATGCTGGTGTTCTTGTTCACCGATGTGGGTGCGAGTCCGCGTGAGCTGCAGCCTCTTCTGCGCGAGGCGTGCGACCATTCGTTAAATTGCATGTCCATTGACGGCGATACCTCCACCAACGACACCGTGCTGCTGCTTGCCAACGGCGCTAGCGGCGCTCGGGTGAGAGATGTTCGCACCCGAAAGAAGTTGTCCGCGGCTCTGACCGCAGTATGCCAGTCTCTTGCCGAGCAGATCGTCAGCGACGGTGAAGGCGTTCAGCACGTGATCCGTCTGTTCGTCGAACAGGCGCGCAGCCGGGAAGAAGCGTTACTGGTGGCGCGGACGATCGCTCACTCCGCGCTGGTCAAAACCGCGTGGGCGGGCGCCGATCCGAATTGGGGACGCATTCTCGCGGCAGTAGGAAGGTGCGGCGCGCCCATCGATCCATCTCGCGTCCAGATTTTCATCGGTAGTCAGAAAGTATGTCGCAACGGAATCGCCTGTGCGTTCAATGAGCGGCAGGCTCACCGCAACCTCGCGCAACCGGTGTGCGATGTTCGTGTGCAGCTTGGGCGCGGCCGGCACTCGGTGCGATTCCTCACCACCGATCTGACCGCAGAGTATGTGCGGATCAACGCGGACTATTCCACGTAGAAAAGGTCTCAGGTGTTAGGTCGCAGGGCTTAGGAAAACCCGACGGCAAGTTCATGTTTGTTCCTAAGACCTGAGACTAACACCTGCGACCTGCCCTTAGAAGTTGAACATCGCCTGCAATTCGATTTTGCGATTCGCCGCCGCGCTTGAGAACGGCCCTCCCGCCAGCGCAATTGACTTTCCGAAATCTTGTGAGGTCAGGACCCCGATGGGAGTCGCCGCGTTCACCTTGTTCAGAACGTTCCGCGCATTGACGCTGAACGTCAGGTTGTAGCGTCGAGTGGTTGCCGGACCGCCCCCGAACCCGCCGCCACCGGGTCCACGTCCAAAACCACCGCCGCCACCGCCGCCACCCCCGCGCGGGCCACCGCCGCCGGGACCTCCGCCAGGCCCGCCACCCACCTGCGCACCGCTATTTGCACCAGTTTCCCGCCCGAAGCCGAAGGTCTTCGCCAGCCGCAGGTTAAGCGTGAACAGGGACGGGCCGGTCAGATAGTTGATGGGAATCGGAGTGTACGGGCCGGTCGGAACGACGTAGTGGCAGGCTTGAGTCGGTGAAAGGCAACTGCCCGAAACACTGGCGGCAAACGCGGGTCGGTCATTAAAAAGGGAATCGTGGCTCAAGTCCTGGCCCACCGTGACGTTGTAGGGCGTGCCGGAACTAAAAATCATAAATGGACTCAGCCGAAACGCATGCGGCAGCCCGATTGTGCCGCCCATAAATACCCGATCCCGAACCGCAAAGGAAGCTTGTCCATAGTCCACGCTCAAATCGTATTGATTCGATGGAAAGTTGCTCGTAAACGCTCCTGAGTTGACGCTACCGATTGGATCGCTGTTGGCGTAATTCAGCGAGTAGTAGCCGAACAGGGATAGCTTCGCTCCTGCCCGGATGTTGAAGTTCGCAATCAGCTGGTTCTGCCAGAAAACTCCATCCGAGACATATTGATAAATGGGACCCGCCGCCGGGTTTGGAAACGGCCCTGACGAGAACGGTGTGCCCGGCAGTGGAGCGTTGACGTTCAGGGATAGCAACTGGTGCAGGCCGCGCGAATTCAGATAGGAAATCGTAACGTTGGCGATCTTCGTCACCTGCCGCTCCAGGCTGGCTGCGCTCTGTATGATGTACGGCGCGTGCAGAGTCGGTTGAATCTGGTAGATCGTCTGTGCCTGTGCCGGTAACGTGTTCAGCGGCGGAGGAGTTGGGTAACTCGGACTGTCCACAATGTACTGTAGCTGCGTCACCCCGTTCAACCGGTCCGCATTCAGCACCAGATCCTGGGAGACGCGATTGTAAAATAGTCCAAAGCCGCCGCGCAGCACGGTTTTCGGGGCGCTCTTTCCCCCTCCGCCAATGCCCCACGCAAAACCGAGACGAGGCGCCCAGTCCGCATGATCGTGAATCGCGTTCTGCGTTTCAAAGCGCAGCCCGCCGCTTAGCGTCAAGGTTGGACGCACCTTCCAGTCATCCTGTACATACAGCCCGGCATCCACCAAAGTGGCCGACAGGGTGGGCACCGCGCCGCTGTGGGTTGCGTCAATGGAAAACTGGCTCGGAGTGCCGCTCTTGTAGTTCGGGAAGCTCGAAAAGGTGTAGCCCCCATTAAATCCAGCGCCGGACGTATCGACTTCGTGAACTGCCCGCAGGCGTACCCCGAATTTCACGAACTGCTTGCCCTGCGATATCGAGGTGTAATTCTGCAGTTCGTAATGATCCTGGTGGTCGGTTTGCGTTCCTAAACTGCTGCCTCCACCCGTGAACGTCCCGAGCACACTGATGGTTGCCGCTGTGCTCACCGGGGTCTGCCCGCTGTTGTCGCGCAAATACTGGAAGCGGGTCTCATTGACGGCCTTCGTACCCAGGATCTGCGTATCGCTGATCTGCACCGTGTGTTCCGTAGATGCCGTGTCGTAGCCGGCCTCCGGCAGCACCAGGGCACCGACACCGGCATTCTGTTGGGTGTCACGGTAATACTGATAGCGGGCGGTAAGCGTGTTGTTCGTGCTGATCTGGTAATCGATGCGCGGGCTGATGTTAGTACGGGTACGCGGGTTGGGCACGCTTTCATTCAGGCCCAACGCCGGCGCGTCCACGACTGCAATTTCGTCGATGTTGCGCCGCTGCACGTTGAAGAAGAACGACGCCTTCTTATTGATCGGCCCGCCGAAGTTTCCCATGTAGATCACGGAGTCGTAGGGCTGTGTCGCATCGGCGGCGAGGAAAGGATTGCGCGTGTTCAATCCGGAGCTGTTCCCCTCGATTGAGAACTGTCCATGGTACTTGTCCGTGCCCGGCTTGGTGAAGATTTCGATTCGTCCATAGCCCAGCTTGTCATACTCAGCCGAAAACGGATTCTGATTGATGCGAATCTCGCGAATCGATGACTTGGGCGGAAGCTGTCCCCCGGTGAATCCGTCAATGTAAAGTTGACCGCCATTGGGCCCGGCCGAAGGTCCGGCCAGCGCTTCGAGATCAGCCTGCAATTCATCGGGATCGTCGGGAAGCGCTTCCAGATCTTTGCCGCTAAGCACAATCGCACTCGCATTATTCGCGGGGCTGACGTCGAGCTGCGGCCCTTCTTCCTGCACGTTGACCTTTTCCTTCTGCACGTTGATGTCGAGCGCGATGTTGAATTGCGCGACTTGGCCCACCGCTACTTCCACGTCGTTCTGCACAAAAACGGCGAATCCCTGTGCATTGGCCGTGACGGTGTACTTGCCCGGCGCCAGATTTCCAATTTCGTAACCGCCGCTGCGGTTGGTGGTGGCCGAATGCGTCTGCCCCCCGGACACCAGGACCGCCACCGTGGCGTTCGTAACCACCGCCCCCGAGGGATCCGTCACTTGCCCGCGCAAGGCTCCCGTCGTTGTTGATGACTGCGCCGGCGATTGCGCCGATGCAGGCGCAGCCAGCCCGACCAGCGTCGCCGGAATCAGAATCGCCGAACTCAGAATCGCCAAAATGAAGACTGATAAATGCTTCAACACGCACCTTATTCTTTCCAGGCAGATCACATTCATTGAGAACATGGATTGAGATTTGTTCGCTACTGCGCGGCTTCACCTTCTCCAGCGGGCGCGCCCAGCGACCACGGCGAAAGCAGCGTGGATGCGCTTCGACTTGGCGCCGCCGTCAGAATGGCATCCACTCCCGCCAGCAGCGTGATCGCGGTTACCGCGTCCGAATCTCCGCCCTCGGTCGAGACGATCATCACGGCATCGCCCTTCTGCAGGTCCGCCAGCGTGCTGTTGGGCAATCGGCTTAACATACGCTGCAAATCTGGAGCGCCATTCCCGCCCGGTCCGCCGCCCGGCCTGCGCCCCGCTTGCGATTCTGTTGACGTCGATGGCCGCGCTCCGCCAGTACTGGGCGCAGCACCTTGCCCGCTCGTACCTTGGCCTTGGCCCTGGCCTTGGCCGTTGCCGCCCGGTTGATCTCCGCTCCCGCCGCCCGCCGTGCCTTTCAACTGCATCGCGATGCGTTGCGCCATCTCCGCCGGCAGCTTCTTCATTTGCGAGTCGGGTGACACCTTCACCACCACCGCGCTCTTGCGGATCGCATCCTGCACCGTCATCGTATTGCTTGCGGCCTCTATCGACTTGATGGTCCCCGCAATATTCCGAAATGCGCCGGAGACAATTTCCTCCGCACTTACTTCGCTGCCATCCGGGTTGCGAGTTCCGCGCGCGCGCAACTGATCTCCCGCCTTGATTTGCGCCATGAATTCGCTGGCGGGCGCTGGTTTCGCATCGTCGAATTTCACCGAATCGGGCGCGTAGCGGCGCAGGATCGTATCGTTGGCAATGTGCACGGCGATACTCCGGTTCGCGCCCATTCCACTGGATGAAATTGTGATAGTGCCGGTCGCCGCATCCACCTTAGTGACGAGCCCGCCCACCCCTCGCTTCTGCCAGTCGTCGCGATCGTGCTGCTGCTTCGCCGACACATCGGCCTGCTTCATCACAATCACCGAGAGCGCGACGATCGTGTGCCCGTCTCCATCCGTCGATGCCTGCCCGCGAACCAGCACGCGGTCCCCGGGCTGCAAGTCATGCGCCCGCAGCGCAGTCGCGTTCTTCAGATCCTTTTCCCCCGGCGGCACGCGCAGGATCTTCGTCGAGCCCATCAGCTTCGCAATGATGTCGCCCTCGCCACCGGATTCCGCCGCCACCGTGATCGAGTCCGCCTGAATGCTTTTGATCGTCCCCACGGCCTTGGCGATTTGTGTGTCTCCCGCAGTGCCCGCTGACTTGTCCTGCGCGCAAACGTAGTCCGGACCCGCCAGAACCAGAGTGACCAACGCCGTGAGCAGGCACGTCGTAAGAAGGCGCGGCGTAGAAAGGCAAATCCGCGGCGGCCTCTGCGAGAAACATCGCATGATCTAACTTTAGCATCGCCAAACCCACGATATTTAGCGTTTACGAAGTTTTACCCGGCATTGACGTTGCTTTTACAGGGACGCTGGCAACTTCAACTCCGTTACCGCGCATCCAGTCCTACAACTGCTCTCATAATTTTACCCGGCATTGACGTTGCTTTTACAGGGACGCTGGCAACTTCAACTCCGTTACCGCGCATCCAGTCCTACAACTGCTCTCATAAATGGTTCTTGGGAAGGGCACAGCTTCAGAGCCTGAGGGAAAGCTCTTATCCAAGCGGGTTCTTGGGAAGGGCACAGCTTCAGCCGTGCCGTTACCGGTCAACAATAATGCGGGCTTTAGCCCCTGAGGGTTGGTGCGATCCTGATTGTGTGCTCTATTTTCTTGTGCAGATTCAGCGCTCTTAAGATCCGTCTGAGATAAACGATAAACGGAGGTGGCACGGTGAATCAGTCCCGGCCGTATAAACCCCGGCCTAGTAAAGAGAGCAGTAAAGAGACGATTGCGAAGAGTTCATCAAAGCGCGCATCCTTGTGGAAGCCGGTTGCCTATGCGCTGATCGTCTGTACGACGATCGCCGCACTGGTCGCTCTTCCCGGAGTCGGCCCGTCGATGCAGGCTCAGGATGCCGCTGCCACCATCGCCGTCGACGTCAAAGTAGTCACGCTGCCGGTCACCGTTCGCGACCAACATGGCAAGATCGTCCGCGACCTCACCAAAGACGATTTCACTCTTCAGGAAGACGGCCGCGCGCAGACTATCCGCTATTTTTCGCAGGAGAATCTCCCGCTCACGCTCGGTCTGCTCGTCGACACCAGTCGCAGTCAAACCAACGTCCTCGACGCGGAACGCAACGCGAGCCGCAGTTTTCTCGATCAGATGCTCGTGCAGGCTAAAGACAAAGCCTTCCTTATTCACTTTGATCGTGAAGTAGAACTGCTGCAGGACTTGACTTCATCCCGTGAAAAGCTGCAGTCGGCGCTCGAGTTGCTCAAGACGTCATCCAACCGCGAGCGCTCGAACGATCCCAACGATCCCTCTAATTCTCCCTCCGGCTCGGGATCGCACCATGGCGGCGGTACCCAGCTTTACGACGCCGTTTATCTGGCGTCGAACGAATTAATGAAAAATCAGCAGGGCCGGAAGGCTCTCATCATTCTCTCGGACGGCGTCGACCGCGGCAGCAAGACTTACCTGGAGAGCGCGATCGAGTCCGCCCAACGCGCCGACACCGTCGTCTACTCCATCTATTTCGCGGATTCTCACCGCGAAGAAGGCCAACGATCGGGCCGCGGAATGGGCCGAGGCGGCGGCGGGTGGCCAGGCGGCGGCGGGTGGCCAGGCGGCGGCGGTGGTGGCTGGCCCGGTGGCGGAGGTGGATATCCGGGCGGCGGAGGGGGCGGTCGCGGCGGAGGCCAACGTCCTGCCGAGGGCCCGCGCACCGATGGCAAAAAAATTCTCGAACGGATTTCCAAAGAAACGGGTGGACATTTCTTCGTAGTCACGAAGAAACAAACGGTCGGTGAAATTTACGACAGCATTGTCGAGGAACTACGAACCCAGTACAGCATGGGCTATACACCCGATAAAGACAGCGCCGCTACCGGTTATCATCACGTTCAATTGACTGTGAAGGGCAAAGACCTGACCGTGCAAACGCGAGAGGGATATTACGCGGACCGCTAGTTCAACGCCATGAGTCAGACGGTGGAGGGACGGGCGCCTCGCCCGTCCAGCCGGGCAGGGGCGCCCGGCGCTCCACCGAATCGCGCAAAAGAATTATTTCGCCGCGAGTTCGTCGCGCAGCGCCTGCCCCAGCGCCGCCTGCCGCTCCGCGCTCAACTTCGCCCCGCCTGAGGTCAGGTACAGGACATCAATCGCCATCTGCCCCTCGGTCTCGATCAACGCAATTTCGATGTTGCACTCATGCTTCGAGACCAGCGAGCACATCCGGTAAAGCAGTCCCGGACGATCCTGGGTCAGAACCTGCACCAGCGTGCTGTGCGCCGAGCAGCCATCGTCGAATTCAATCTGCGTCGCGATCTTGACCTTCGTGCTGTCCGTCTTCTCCGATTTCAAGCGGTCGCGCAGCATACGCGCCAGGTCGGCTTCTCCTTTGACCACGGCCGCAATACTCTTTTTCAAACGCTCCCATTCCTGCAGATTCATCTCCAGCGTTCGAAAGCGATCCGTGAAATAGAAAGTGTCAACCACCACGCCTGCGGCATTCGAAAACGCGTTCGCTTTCACGATGTTCATTCCCCACGCGGCCAGCGCCCCGGAAACCGAGGCGAACAGGAAAGGCCGGTCGGTGGTAATCAACGTCAGCTCATACCAGTGACGCACTTGTTTCAAACTTAATTGGACGCAGTCCTGCCCCAGCCGGGCGGCCATTTCGGTATGCGCCAGAACGTCGGTCGCGCCGTGGATGCGCAGATACCGCTGCGGCAATCCTTCCAGAAAAACGTTGATCTTTTTCCCCGCCACCGGCGCCAGCGACCGCAGATGGGCCAGATTCGAGCTGTCGTTACCCGTGTGCACGCGCTCATCGGCGCTGCGGCTCAAATGATTCGCGCACGCAATATACAGTTGCCATAAGTCATCCGCTTTCCACGGCGTCATCGCCTCCGGATTTACGGCTTTGATGTCGGCATAAGTCAGCAGGCACAGCATCTTCAGCCGCTCGGGTACCCCCACTTTTTCCGCGAACGACTTCACATTCGCGGGATCGAATACATCCCGCCGCATCGCCGCCGACATTTCCAGATGGCTCGCCACCAGATATCGCACCGTCTCGCGATCCACCGGATCAAGATCCAGCCGCTCCGCGCAGCTGTCGGTGAGTTGCACGCTGACCTCAACGTGATTCTCGCCCGGCACGGCTTTGCCGGAATCATGCAGCAGCAACGCCAGGTAAAGCAGTTCCGGCTGTTCGAGTTCACTCTGCAACTCCGCAAAGCGACGGTCCCATTCCGATTTCGATTCTTTCAGACGATGCAGATGTTCGATCGCAAGAAACGAGTGTTCATCCACCGTGTAGCGATGGTAAAAATCCCGCACTACCAGCGCCTCAATCCCCTTCAGTTCCGGCAGCAGAAGCGCCAGCAGGCGAAGCGCGTTCATGGCGCGCAGAGCGTCGGCCGCATGCGGCTGCACCAGCGTTTCCTGCAGGTAAAGCCACAACTCGGCGCCCCGCGGAGGCGTCGCCGCCAGCGCCGGCAGCGCCTGCTCGACTTTGTATTCGGTGGTCGTGCTCAGCTTCAGGCCATGTTCCGCCATGAAATGAAAAAGCCGCAACAGCATTTCCGGATCCCGCAGACCGGCCGGTTGCTGCGGTTGTCGTAAAAAGATCAGTCCATCCACCACCGAAAAGTCGTCACTTGCGACCTTCGACCGCCAGCCCTGGAATTGCCGGTACAACGACGACCAGGCCGCCGGAATCTCCTCCAGCAGTTGGTTGCAGACCCGGTGCACGCTGCGCACGTGGCCAAAGTAAACGCGCATCCAGTCGGCGGCGTTCGTGATTTCCGCCTCGTTCATATCAAAGCTGGCGCCAATGTTTCTCGCCGCCGCTTCGTCCTGCGCCTCCCACGTGAGCGTGTTGTCGTGACGCCCGTGCCGGAAGTGCAGAAAACAACGCACCGACATTTGGAAATCCAGCGCCGCGTCGAGCGCCCTCTGCGAAGAAACCGGCAGCAGCGCTTTCGTGTCCGGCCACACCTTCAGCTTTTCCATCGCGGAAATCAGCGCCAGCCAGTTGGCCACGTTGTAGTCGCGCAAACCGCCGGGCCCATCCTTCACGTTCGGCTCCAGGTGAAAGACGGTATTGCCAAACTTGTGATGACGCGTGCGCGTAATCTCGGCCAGGTTCTGGATCAGGTTTTGGCAGTCGCGCCCGACCAGACGGGGGACCGCCTTTTCGCGCAGCCGCGAAAAAAGCTCGCGATCGCCCGCCAGGTATCGGCAGTCGAGCAACGAGACGGCAAACTCAACGTTGTTAGGATCCAGCCGCTCGCATTCCGACAAATTGCGCGTGGCTGGACTGAGCTTCAGGCGCAGGTCCCATAGCTCCTGCGAGAAGCGCCGGATGGGATCTTTGAATTCACTTTCGGAGTTGGCGCCGTTGTGGAGAAACAGCAGATCAATATCGGAGTGGGGGAAAAGCCAGCCACGCCCGAATCCGCCGGTTGCCACCAGCGCAAAATTCTTTGGGCTGTCCGGATCGGCAGGGCTGGAACCGGCAATGATTTCTTTCCAGAGCCGCTGAACAATCGAATCGACCAGCGCCGTGCGCCGTGCTAGCGCCGTGCGCCCCTCGCCGGTGACGGAAAACTCCTGCTCGATGGCAGCGGATTCCCGCGCGTACAGGTCTCGCAACTCACTGCGCACGGTGGCCACGGTCATTCGATGACTGTCTCCCCGAAGTGTTCAGCAGCCCCTGTCAAGAGTTGGCACACGAGCTACGCCACTTATGAATTGTCATCCTGAGCGAAGCGAAGGACCTGCTGTTCGCCGCAAAAAGCAGATCCTTCGCTTCGCTCAGGATGACAACTCATGATTCGCGCTTACAGCACGCTATCGCCACGTTCGTCGTTGCGAATCCGAATCGCTTCGTCAATGCGCGAAAGAAAAATCTTCCCGTCGCCGATCTTGCCCGTGCGGGCCGCGGTAGTGATTGCCTGCACGACTTTCTCGACCATTTCATCGGCCAATACGATCTCGAGCTTCACCTTCGGGATCAAGTCCACGGTGTACTCGCGTCCCCGATAAAACTCGGTGTGTCCCTTTTGCCGGCCATGCCCTCTGGCTTCAAAAACGGTCATGCCTTCGACGCCAACCTCGTGCAATGCGTCTTTGACGGCATCCAGCTTTGAGACCTGAATAATCGCTTCGACTTTCGTCATTGTCGTCCGTTTCCAGGCATTATCGTCCGCCCTGACTCCGTCTTTACCGATCCAAGAGCCGCATCATAACAATAGTCGCCGCGCCGCGGTTTGCGGAAGTCGAAACTATTTATCTTCGTCATTGGAAATCCTTATGTGCGACATCTTTGATCTGTAGCGGCTGTGACCACAGGCAGCTGCTGAGCTGCGCTCGGCTTGGACGGGCGGGGGCGCTCGTCCCTACACCGAGCGCATTGACGCGGGAGGGCTTTCTGCGGTTGGATGGAAGCTGCGTGGCATCTGCGCCCCCCATCCTCGATCCCGAGTCCCGGCGGTTTAACCGTCTTGACGCGGTCTGGCTTGTCATCTGGCTCCTCTTCCTCGCCGGACTCGCCGCGCTCCCCCCACTACTCGAATGGCACAAGCAGGTAATTCTCCTCGCCATCGGCATTGTGCAGTTGCTGGAAACAAAGTTGATCTCTCACTTCCCCAAACGAGGAGTCTTCTACGTCATCCTGCTCAAGATTTTGCTGGCCACCCTGCTTCTCGATCACACCGAGGAAGTTGGAATCAACAGCAGTTACTATCCCATCTATTATCTGCCGGTGGTTACCGCGGCACTTTACTGTGGCACGTGGCTGACACTGCTCTGGACGCTGTTTGCATCCGCCGCCTACTGCTCGTATCTCTATCCCGCGATGCTGGAATACGAATTGACTCCCGAGGCTTTCGGCTACCTTGCGCTGCGCATCATGTTTTTCTTTCTCGCCGCCATGGTCGTCAACCGCTTCGCGCAGCAGAGCCGGCATCAGACCCGGTTGTACCGTGAACTCGCCGAACGCCTCGCCGAAACCAATCGCCGCCTCGAGCAGGCTCAGGCCGAAGCGCGGCGCTCCGAACGGCTGGCGGCCCTCGGCCAGCTCTCCGCCGGATTGGCTCACGAAATTCGCAACCCCCTCGGAGTCATCAAGGGCTCGGCGGAAATGTTGACCCAGAAATTGCAAGCCTCCGACGAGCTTGCCCGTGAGTTGGCTGGCTATATCTCGACCGAGGTCATCCGGCTCAGTGCCCTCGTCACCGAGTTTCTGGACTTCGCTCGTCCGCTTCATGCCGAACCGCATCCCGCGAACCTGATCGCCCTTCTCGATCGCGTCCTGCAAATTGTCGCCGGGCGTTTTCCGAGTAAACCCGTGCGCGTCGAGCGCCACTACGCCAGCGGACTGCCGCCCGTTCCGCTCGACGAAAGTCTGTGCGAGCAAGCCTTCCTCAATCTCGTGCAGAATGCCTACGAAGCCATGCAGGATAAGGATAAAGACCACGGCGGAACGTTGCGCGTCGAGGTTCAACCCACTACACAAAATGATCGTGAAGGAGTGGAACTCCGCTTGGCCGACACCGGCCCGGGCGTTCCCGACGAACTGCGCGAAGAAATCTTCAACCCGTTTGTGACCACGAAGAAAACCGGTGTGGGATTGGGGCTTTCCATCGTTTCGAAGATCGTGGACGGCCATCATGGATCGATCCACGTCGAGAACGCCCCAGGGAGCGGCGCCGTATTCACGCTCTTCTTTCCGCTCGAAGAAACCGTCGAGCCGCAGGCAACTGCCGAGCTACGCTCGGCTTGGACGGGC
>Ga0209117_1000781_pt1 | contig 11980 bp, 10 predicted proteins | sample BlaSpr_A8_OM2_M2_FD_187978 | JGI IMG/M metagenome (GOLD analysis project Ga0209117, IMG submission 187978) | Forest soil microbial communities from Thunder Bay, Ontario, Canada - Black Spruce, Ontario site 2_A8_OM2_M2 (SPAdes) (version 2) | ecosystem: Environmental > Terrestrial > Soil > Boreal...
CCGCCGTTGCGCATGGAAGAGAGTCTGCGCGAAGCGGCGCGAGCGCACGCCCGGCGGATGATTTCGAGCGAGCGTCTGGAGCATCAGGTGTCCGGTGAGCCCACCCTGCTCCAAAGAATTGCCCAGGTCAGCCCGCTGAAAATGGATCGTGCCGGAGAAAATCTCGCCTACGCCACCTGCGCTCCGAGCGCGAATGAAGTCCTGATGCGCTCGGCCCCGCACCGGCAGAACCTGCTCGATCGCGGATTCAATGTCGCGGGTGTCGCGGCCATCTGGAGCAAAGGCCGGCTGTACGTGGTGCAGGATTTCGCGCACGAGGTTCCGTCGTATTCCGCACAGCAGAGCGAAAAATTAGTGGGCCGGGCCGTCGATGAGATGCGGCAACAGGCAGGACTGCCGGAGCTCGTCCAACTCACGCCGCCGCATCTGGACGAGGCCGCCTGCTCGCTGGCAAGAGAAAACCGTCCGAACGCACGCCTGCTCGCAACCGCTTACGACAATCGAAAAATTATCACGTACACGCAAAGCCGCCCGGAAATCCTGCCGCAAGGCGCCTTGCGTCTGCTGCGCGACCCGGGCGTTCGCCAGTTCGCGGTGGGCGCCTGCTACGCGCGCAATGCGGCGTATCCGACCGGGATGTATTGGGTTGCGATTCTGCTGTATTGAGATTATTCGTTTATTGAGGCTTCACAAACTCTCGCAGCTTACGCGGACAGGAGTGTCCGCGCCACACAGAGTCAAAGGCCACGGGCGAGGGCGCCCGCGCCACACAAGCTGTGTGCTACCCTGCGAACATCTCACCCGGCAACATGGAACGTCTTCCGCAAATCCGCATCGGGACTGCCGGCTGGTCGTACAAAGACTGGGACGGGATTCTGTATCCACCGGAAGTGACGCGGAAGAAAATTCATCCCGTCGAATTTCTGGCGCGATTCTTCGACGTCATCGAAATCAACACTTCGTTTTATGGACACATACGTGCTGAACTGGGACGTCTGTGGGCGCAGAAGGCAGCAGCGGTCAATCCGAATTTTCTTTTCACCGCGAAACTGCACCAGTCGTTCACCCATTCTCCCCTGGCGGTGATGGAACCAACTTCGGCGGCCAGCATCCGGCCGAATGACCTGGACGAACGCCTGGCCCGCGAGGGTCTGGACTCGCTGGCCGCGGAAGGCAAGCTGGGCGCGCTGCTCATCCAGTTCCCCGTCTCGTTCAAAAACACTAGTCTGAACCGCGAATATCTGGAGCAGTTGCTGCGGCAGTTCATCGAGTATCCGCGAGTGGTCGAAGTGCGGCACGAGAGCTGGGATAATCCGGAGACGATCGCCGAATTCATGCGCCACAACGTCGGGTTCTGCAACATCGATCAGCCGCTGCTGGGGCGTTCGCTCGGGCCGACCGAGCATGTCACGTCGGGCGTCGGATACGTCCGCCTGCATGGCCGCAACTACGAGCTGTGGTTCGACAGCGACAATCGCAACGACCGTTATAACTACCTCTACAAGCCGGCGGAATTGGAGAAGTGGAAAGAAAAAGTCGAAATCATCGCGCAGAAAGCAGAGTCGACGTTCGTGATTGCGAACAATCACTTTCAGGCGAAGGCCGCCGTGAATGCGCTGGAGTTGAGGCATCTACTGGACGGAAAGAAAGTTCGGGCTCCGGAGACGCTGGTGAAACACTATCCCGAACTGAAAGAGATGGTCGAGATCGAAGACGCAAGCGGAAATTATTCGCTGCTGGGGTGACTTACTCGGAATCTCACAGTAAGCGGCGGAGCATCATTTAGCGAAGCGGGTCGGGAACTGCAAGCTGTTTGCAAATTCGGATTGCCGTAGGATTCTTAACTTCACGATGTCTCGGTACGGTGCTGGTGCGTTGTGCGGCAGGATTATGGTAGACGCTGTGGTTAGCACCTCGCGAAGCAGCACGCAGCCATGTGATTCCAAGTGGCGAATCAAATCAATGCGCTTCACAAATCACGACACAGGAACCGTGATTTTTTCGCGGGCAACTTTCTTCCCGCGATGAGATTTGCTTGCTAGCTCACGATTAGCCTCAAGCAAGAGCTCAATGGCGTCGCGGAGATTTTCACGAGCCTCTTCCAGCGTGTCACCTTCTGAAATCGCACCCGGCAGTTCCTCCGTGTAGGCGACGTAGCCCCCACCTTCGGACTCTGGGACTTCCTCGTAGACCGCACTGAGAGTCAAGTTCATGAAACTATTTTACTTGGAAATTAAGAAAAAACAGGGGGGAAGTGGGTCACGGCTCCTGCATGCACTGAGCACTCGGAGGGTTTGCCGTGGGAATAGCTCTCGATTCGATGAGGTTCACCTTCAACCATTGCCGGAGTGGCGGCAGAGCCTTCGTCCGAAGTTCCTGTACGGTCTGTTTGATTCTGCCGGCCACGACTTGCAGCGACTGCCAGGCATCGAATGTCAATGAGCGGGGCCCGAGAATCTGGCGAAGTGAAGTGATCTGGCGGGTGGGAGTGCTCTCACAGTGTCGTGAACAGGCGAGACGGGTGTACCATGGTGCCGTTTTCGAGATCAACATGGTTGAGTAACCTTGCATTTCCTGGAGGAATTTTATGAAAAAGATCACCGTGTGTTTCCTGGCGGTAGTGCTGCTGGGAGCGCCCGCGTTCGCGGCTAACGACGAGAAGGAACAAGAACGCGTGAAGGAGGCAGGCGAGGTGCTGAAAGAGATTCTGAACATTCCCGACGACATTCCCCAGGACCTGCTGGATAAGGCCGAGTGCGTGATCATATTGCCCTCCGTGAAAAAGGGAGCGTTTGGAGTGGGTGGCAGTTACGGCCGTGGCGTGATGATTTGCCGAAGCGGCGAGCATTACACGGGAAAGTGGGGAGCTCCTGCCATGTACGCGCTTGAGGGAATCAGCATCGGGTTTCAACTGGGCGGCCAAGCCACCGACTTTGTGCTTCTGGTAATGAACGCCAAAGGCGCGCGATCGTTGCTTTCCAGCAAGGTGAAGCTGGGCGCCGATGCCTCCGCCGCCGCCGGCCCAAAGGGACGCACCGCCGAGGGTGCGACGGACATCGTCATGAACGCCGAGATTCTCTCGTACTCGCGCAATAAGGGACTGTTCGCCGGCGTCTCGCTTGAAGGCTCGACTCTGCGTTCCGACGGCAGCGCCAACGAGAATCTCTATGGAAGAAAATTGAGCGCCAAGGAAATCATCCGCGAGGGAAAGGTCGGCATTCCCGCGTGCGCGCATGAGTTGGTTTCTCGGCTGGATTCGAAGTCGCCCAAGAACAAGTCAGAGCCGAAGTCGCTGGAATAGGATATTTCTCGGGGCGAAACCTGGCGGGTGGCCCACGTCTCCGGCAGGAGTAGGCAATTTCGGGGGTTCCCCACTTCTCGCGCGTTTCTGTAGGTTGGGCTTTTCGCAGCGCTGGCCTCGTTCGTTTTTCGAAAACCGCGAAAAGTGGGTGCACCTCTGTTTTCTTCTCTGCCAACACTTAAGAGCACCGTACGCTATACTTACGCGCCGGAGGGGAGGCCACCCGCCGCGATGAAAACTCGGCTGGGCAGAGTCAAGCTAGTTCTGCGATGCATTGCCATTCTTCTGGGTACGGTGCAACTTATCATTGCTCGCAATGGCGTCGGTCCAGACTCGCGATCCTACAGCGAAATCGCAAGGGCATATTTGCGGCACGATTGGGCGATGGCGATCAACTCGTACTGGAGCCCGCTGTACTCGTGGCTGATTGCCCTCACGTTGCAGATTGGTAAGCCCTCCTTGAGGCAGGAGTACCCACTCCTACATTTCTTGAACTTCTTCATATTTATAGTCGCCCTCGCGGGGTTCGAATTTTTCTGGAGTGGACTGCTGACCGCTGAAGCGTTGAACAGGGCCCCGTCGCGGCGCGAAGGGCCTCTACCCTTGCCAACTTCCGCTCTATGGATTCTTGGTTATGCCTTATTTATCTGGCTAACGGTCGGATCGCTGATCGGAGTACTGGGGGCGGACTTGGGTGTGGCCACCGTCGCCCTTTTCGTGGCAGGTCTCTTGGTCAGAATCAAGACATCCAATGCCGTCACAACTGGGAAAAGCTTATACATTTGGCTCGGGGTAGCGCTCGGCCTCGGTTATTTGACCAAGGCAGTTATGTTCCCCATGGCTTTGGTCTTCCTCGGCGTCACGCTTTTCCTGCGGCTCGACAGGAGAAATGTCGCCAACGTCGGGCTCGCGCTGATGATCTTTGCGAGCATTGCCGCTCCTCAGATCATCGTCCTGTCAAGAGTCAAAGGGAGAGTTACATTCTCGGACAGCGGCAAATTGACTTTTGCTTGGAGCAATTACGATTTGCCGATTTGCGATTGGCAGGGCCAGCCGGCGGGCAGTGGCATACCACTACATCCCACTAGAATGGTCTATGGGCATCCTCAAATGTTTGAATTTAATGGGCCGATTCGTGCGAGCTATCCACCGTGGTACGACCCCGCATATTGGAATACGGGGATGTCGCCAAAGTTTAGGATCGATCTCGTCTTTCGCCATTTTGTTCGAAACGCAACGAGTATTCTGCTGGATTTTACGCGCCCTAGAATATGGCTGGTCGGCGTCATCCTCTTGCTTTTCTTCTGTGAACCTAGCGCCACCATTCGAGGTGTTTCTCAGTATTGGTACTTGATCGTGCCTAGTGTAAGCGTGTTTGCCGCTTACTCGCTCACATTTGCCGAGTTTCGTTATATGCCAGCGTGGCTATTGATGGTCTGGGCATCGGTGCTCGCCGGACTGCGCCTGCGACCTAGTCTTGCAGCGCCGCTCATAGCAAAGTCGATTGCCATTTCGGTGGCGGTTGTGATTGTAGCCTCCATGGCCAACGGTCTTTACGGTCAGTGCAAATCAGTGCGCCATGATGACGCGACCGTGCAGTACTCGATCGCCGAAGGCTTGACCAGACTCGGCGTCCGCCACGGTGACAAGGTCGGCGCCATCGGTTTTGACAATGATGCGCATTGGGCATATCTGGATGGCCTCATGATTGTTGCTGAAATTCGCACCGGCAGTGTGTGTGATTTCTGGAACGCCTCAGCCGCTGATAAAAACGACGTGCTGCGCAGGTTTGCGCAAGCTGGTGCAAGGGCGATAATCACCAACGGAGGCCACAATTTTAAGAGCACAAGCCGGGACGCACCTTTTGACTTTGCAGCATGTTCGCGCCCAGACTCTGGCTGGCATACGATCGGGGATACTGAAGACTACGTATATTTTGTTTATTGAGAGTTCTGGATTGGTCGACTAGATGACGCGAGGAAGGAAAGCCAGTACCAGTGGTCTCTTAGCCAGCGCGAGACGTTCTCGGGCCTGACGGAGAGCCTCCTGGAGCGAAGGCTCTGTCAAGGGCAAAGAACAGTGCCTGAGCACCGCTTTGCTTTGCCAGAGAGGTTGAACGAACTTCTGACTCAGCAGCCAGAACCTAGTAGCCTATTCCCATGTCCTTCCACTCCGGATTCGTTTGCATTCTCGGCCGGCCCAATGCGGGCAAGAGCACGCTGCTGAATGCGCTGGTCGGCGAGAATCTGGCCATCATTTCGCCGAAGCCCCAGACCACGCGCAACCGCATTCTTGGGATCATCAACGTCCCCAAGGAGAAGGCCAGCCAGAAGGGAAGAGAGGCCGGGCAAATCGTGCTCATTGACACGCCCGGAGTTCACCGTTCCGGCTCCTCGCTCGGGCGCAAGATGATGGCCGAGGTGCGCGAGGCGCTCGAAGGCTGCGAACTGATTCTCATGATCGTTGATAGTAAGATCGTCGACGCCAAGAAGAAGTGGGACGCCAACGACACCTTCGTTCTCGATCTGGCAAAACAGGCGGGCACTCCGGTCTTCCTGCTGCTCAACAAAATTGATCTCGTCGCCGACAAGAGTAAGCTGCTCCCGCTGATCGCACAGTTCCAAACGCTGCACGATTTCAAGGAGATCGTCCCCATCTCCGCCCTCAAAAAGAAGGGCCTCGACGAATTGCTGTCGTGCGTCCTGAAGGCTCTGCCCAACGGCCCACGCTATTTTCCCGAAGATCAGATTACCGATCAGCCGGTGCGATTTATGGCGGCGGAGTTGATCCGCGAGCATGTTCTTATGCAGACGCATGAAGAGGTGCCGCACGCGGTTTCGGTTCTGATCGAGCAGTTTGAAGAGAGTCCGAGGCTGACGCGGATTGCCGCGGTGATTTATTGCGAGCGCGACGGCCAAAAGGCCATCCTGCTTGGCAAAGGCGGCCAAATGCTCAAGAAGATTGGAACCGCAGCCCGCCTCGACATCGAGACGATGGTAGGCACCAAAGTTTTTCTCGAGCTTTTCGTCAAGATCAAGGCCGGGTGGCGCGATTCGCGAAGCTTTGTAGAAGAGCTGGATTGGCGGCGGCAACTACAGCAGATCGGTGGCGCGCGGGATCCGGAGTCGTGACCTAGGGTCGAACTATAGGCTATCGGCTATAGGTTTCAGGTCGTTAGGCTGGCCAACTGACCGTAAAAACCCGCCAACGTAATGCACCAGCGGTTGCCTGCGATCCAAATAACGTTTGCATCTCAGGCCCTAAGTCCCTAGAATCTGTCAGCGCCTTCCTGCATCTTAGTTAAGGAGAGGCTGGAACCAAAGCGCACTGCTAAATGGAAGATTCTTCCCCATCCCCGGAGCAACCGCCGCAGTCGTGTAACTTCGACGCGGAGAAGCTCGATCTCAAGCTCAAGGCGACGCTTTCCGCCGACCGCGATGCCGTGGAACCGGTCGTGAGAAGCGTGATGAATGTGGTGCGGGAAATGAAATGCGCTCCGGGGCACGAAGACGACATCGAACTCGCGTTGACCGAAGCTCTGGCCAATGCCGTCGTGCATGGAGCGAAAAACGATCCATCCAAAATTATCGAATGCGACGTGGCCTGCGACGACGAGCGGGGCATCCTGATCGTGGTTCGCGATCCCGGCTCCGGCTTTGATCCCGCCACGATTGCCGATCCCTCCCAGGGTGAGAACATCTTTTCGAATTCCGGCCGTGGCATTTACCTGATCAATCAGTTGATGGACGAAGTCCAGTTTCACAAGAACGGGACTGAGATTCACATGCTGAAGCGGTAGGTCGCAGGTCTTAGGTGTCAGGTCTCAGGAAGATCGCGCCCAGGATTTTCCTGACACCTAACACTTGAGGCCTGTTTCACTCTTTTGCCGCAATCCCCAAACTTTTCATTTTGCGATACAGGTGGCTGCGCTCCAGGCCAAGCACTTCCGCCGTGCGGCTGACATTGCCATGATTCTCGTCGAGCTTCTTGAGAATGTAGTCGCGCTCATAGGCCGCCCGCGCCTGGTGCAGCGTGGAGCCCTCGCTGCCCGCCACCCGGCGGCTGGCGTCGCGGTGCACCAATGGCGGAAGATGCTTGCGTTCAAATCGTGAGGTGGTGGGATTCATAATCACAATGCGCTCGATCACATTGCGCAGCTCGCGGACGTTCCCCGGCCAGGCATAGCGCATCAGGGCGTCGATGGCATCGTCGGTGATCTCTCTTGGACGCCGGCCGTAGGCCGAGGCAAATTCTTTCAGAAAGTGCCGCGCAAACAACGGGATGTCTTCCTTGCGCTCGCGCAGCGGCGGCACCACAAACGGGATCACGTTCAGACGGTAAAAAAGATCCTCGCGGAAGTTCCCCTTGGCGATTTCTTCCTCCAGGTCTTTGTTGGTGGAAGCAATCACTCGCACGTCCACGGTAACGGGATCGTCGCTTCCCACCGGGATGAATCGCTGTTGTTCCAGGGTACGCAAGACTTTGGACTGCGTCTTCAGACTCATGTCGCCGACTTCATCCAGAAACAAAGTTCCGCGATCGGCCTTCTGAAACTTGCCTTCCTTGTCGGCCGTGGCTCCCGGAAACGACGATTTGCGATGGCCAAACAGTTCGCTGTCGATCAGGTCTTCGGGAATTGCGGCGCAGTTCATCTCGACAAACATTTCATCTTTGCGCGGGCTCTGCTTGTGGATGGCGTGCGCGACCAGCTCTTTGCCGGTGCCGGATTCGCCGTAGATCAGCACGCGTCCGTTGGTGGGCGCCATTAGCGCAATCTGCTGGCGCAGCGCCTTCATGGGAACGCTGTCGCCCACGACCACGCTCTTCGACTGCAGTTGCTTCCGCAGGTCGAGATTCTCATGGCGCAGCCGCCGCGCGTCGATCGCATTCTTCACCAGGATCAGCGTCTTTTCCAGCGAAAGCGGTTTTTCGGCAAAATCGTAGGCGCCCAGCTTGGTGGCGCGCACGGCCGTCTCGATGGTGCCGTGGCCCGAGATCATGATGACCTCCGGCGGATCCTCTAGCACGCGGATTTTCTCCAGCACTTCCAGCCCGTCGATTCCGGTCAGCCACACATCCAGCAGGATCAGGTCGAAGCTGCTCTTGCGCAACAACTCGAGGCAGTCTTCGCCGCTCGGGCTGACACTGGTTTTGTATCCTTCGTCCTCGAGGATGCCGCGCAAGGATTCGCGGATACTGGATTCGTCATCAACGATCAGGATGTGTGCCATGCCTAGCTTGCCGCCGGAGCGCTGATAGTTTCAGCGGCCACGGGCAGCTCGATCACGAAGCGGCTGCCGAACGGCTTGTTTTCTTCCACGCGGATCGAACCACGATGGTCTTCCACAATTCGGCTCACAATGGCCAGACCCAGCCCCGTGCCGCGTTGCTTGGTCGAAAAGTAGGGAAGGAACAGCCGTTCCTTTACGTCGCGCGAAACTCCCTGCCCGGTGTCGGAGACAACCAGTTCGACGGCATCGCGGCTGGCCACCAGCGAAGTCGTAATCGTGATCTCTTTCAGCATCGCGTCCTGCATCGCCTCCGCGGCGTTATCCACCAGGTTCGCGACTGCGCGCTTGATCGCTTCCGGGTCGGCCATCACGGCCGGCAGATCGTGCGCCAGTTCCGTACGTACGCGAATGCCCTCCAGCCGCCCATTGAACATGACGAGCGCGCCTTCCACCAGGCTATTCAAGCTGGCGGGTTGTGGGCGGGAGGCGGGAAAACGCGCCAGCACCGAAAATTCGTCCACCAGCGCGCGCACGGTTTCGACGGCATTCCGAATGGTTTCCGAGCAAGTGCGGATCACCTCGATTGAGGCAGCATCGGGCGCGGTGCCCCGCGTCAGATGACGATGAATGCGCTCGGCGGAAAGTGCGATCGGGGTCAGCGGGTTCTTGATTTCGTGCGCCACGCGGCGCGCCACTTCGCGCCAGGCTGCCTGTTTCTGCGCTCGCAGCAGGTCCGACAGGTCTTCGAACACCAGCACGTATCCCAGTCCCTCGGCGGCGTGGCTCAGCGCGGACACGGTTACGGCGACATTCAGCTGAGCTCGGGGCAGGACAAGTTCCATGTTGGCAGCCGTGATGCCCATACGATCCGCACGGCGGAGCAGCGGTTCCAGGTCCGCGAGCACATCAGCGGGCATCACGTCCCGCAGGGGCAGGTTCACCAGCGCCGCCGGGCTCACATACTCACTCCGTTCCAGGCAAAACATTCGGGAAAAAGCGGCGTTCGCCAGCGTTACACGGCGCGTCGCGTCAATCGAAATCACTCCGGTCGGAATGCTCTCCAGGACCGTTTCGATGTACCGGCGTCTTCTTTCCAGCGCCTGGTTCGCGGCGCCCACATCGTGGCTGGTGGCTTCGATCTGGTGCCGGCTGGATTCAAGCTGCTCCGCCATGCTATTGAAAGACTGCACCAGTTCGGCCAGTTCGTCGGTGGCGCGGATATCGACGCGGTAGTCCAGTTGCCCTTTGGAGATGGCCTCCGTACCCGCGGCCAGCGCCGCGACTGGGCGGTTGACCAACTTCGAAAGCAGGAGCGCGAGCCAGGTCGATGCGAACAGCACCACCACCGTCAGCAGCAGCAGAAATCCGATGTAAGTCCGCCGAAACAGCTTTCTTTTTGCGGCCAGTTCGATGTAGCGCTTCTGGCTTTCCTGGATCTGCCTGGCCGTTTCGGCAAACTTTGGCGGCAGAGGCATGGCCACAAGCACAGCGCCGTGTTGGAGCGCCGCCGCGGCGACAACGTAGTTCGTCTGGCCCCACTGGAAATGGGGGTGCTCTCCGCGCAGGGCCGACTGCAGCGGGAAGGCATCCTTCATTGCGCTCCAGGGCACCGGGGTGTTCAGACTAGCTGCCGCGTTGCCGTTCGCCACGGCCACAACGAATCCGCCTCGCAGCGTCGGGATGTGTTCATGGATTTCTTCCCTGGCGGCAGAGAAATCTCCGCTGGCGAGGGCTCTTTGAAATTCGTCTGTCTGTGCGATGGATTGCGCTTCCGAGGCCGCATTCTGGCCCGCGTAATCATAGAGCAGAGCCGACATGGCCGCGGTATCCGCGCGCACTTCCTCGACCGGTTGGGAGAACCACTTGTCGATCGAGCGGTTCATCAGCCCGTACGAGAACCAGAACATCGCGATCACGGGCAAAAACGACAGCAGCAGGCTGACCACCACCAGGCGCGTGCGGAACTTCGAACCCGCCACGCCCTGCCGCCGCTCCGCGTAAAGCTTCAGCAGGTTACGACCAAGAACGAGCGTCAGCGCCACGAAGGCAGAGAAAATCAGGCCGGTCAGTCCGGCGAAGAACAGAAGCTGTTGATTGCTGTCAGGGCTGATGAACTTCAGATTGAACGAGGCCTGCGCTACCAGGATCGCGAGCAGCAGAAAAGCGCCGATCGCTAGCGTGATCACGAACGTCCGGCGGCCGGAGGTCTTGGTTTCGTCGCGAATTGGATTCGGTGCGGCCAAGGATTGATCACATTATAGGGCGTCGTCGGTCGTTAGTCGTTGGTGGTTCGCGGTTCGTCGCGCTCCCCGGAGGTAGGGGGGACTTGCCCAGCAACGACTAACGACCATCGACTAACGACTGCTTTCGTGCCTCCAGTGCATTCCGCAACGCCTGGTACGCAGGTTTGGCCCGATAGTCCCGATCGAACAGCAGGGCCGCGCCTTGCGTCTGCTTCGAGTGCGATCCGATCCAGGAATACTTGTCCGTGAAACCCCAGGTCTGGATCGCCGTACACCCGGGATGAGACAAGCAAGCGGTGGCAATCTGGCGATAGATGTCTGCCTGCAGTTGCAGGTCCTCGGGGCGAGGATTGCCATGGTCATCGACCGGCAGGGCGACGTCCATCTCGGTGATGTGGACCTGAACTCCCAGAGCAGTGAAGCGGTCGATGTTGCCGGAAATGGAGGCGACATCGGCGTGCAGGTTCGCGATGTGCATCTGAAATCCAACGCCATCGATGGGGACACCGCGCTGCCGGAAATCGCGAACCATGGCATAGATCGCGTCCGACTTGGGATTCATGATCTCCGCCTCGGCCTCGTTGTAAAACAGGAGAGCTTGCGGATCGGCTTCGTGCGCCCAGCGGAAACAGCGCTCAATATAAGAGCTGCCACTCGCTGCCAGGCCGATTCCCGGCTGGTCTCGCCAGATCGTGCTGCGCAGTTCTCCCGGGTGCAACTCGTCGTAGGCCTCGTTGACCACGTCCCACGCGAATATCTTGCCCTGGTAGTGTCCGACCACGGTCTTAATGTGTTTCTCAAGAATTTGAGCAAGCTCGCCGGAAGTGAATTTCCCCTCCGTCAACCATTTTGGATTCTGCCGATGCCAGACGAGCGCGTGCCCGCGAACCTTCATGCCATGCCGGGAGGCGAAATCCACAATCTGATCCGCTGGCGAAAAATCGAAGGACTGCGGCTGGGGATGCACCACCTCCCACTTGAGCGCGTCTTCCGGCTCCAGCATATCGAACTCACGCGCGAGCGTGGACGCGTATGCCGCCTCGGAAAGTTGAGCCGGCCTCACCGCTGTGCTGACGAGCATTCCAGACGCCTGTGCGGCCTCACGCAACGACTGCTCACGAACACCGTCGCCAAATCCCAGGCAAAAGGCTGGTATCGCCAAAAGAAAAATAAGCGCTCGCCATTTCATGTTGTCACTGCCTCCG
>Ga0209117_1000783_pt1 | contig 11958 bp, 8 predicted proteins | sample BlaSpr_A8_OM2_M2_FD_187978 | JGI IMG/M metagenome (GOLD analysis project Ga0209117, IMG submission 187978) | Forest soil microbial communities from Thunder Bay, Ontario, Canada - Black Spruce, Ontario site 2_A8_OM2_M2 (SPAdes) (version 2) | ecosystem: Environmental > Terrestrial > Soil > Boreal...
CGTAGCCGCCCTGCGGACTTGGCTTGTACTGCCCGAATGCCGGCGAGCCGTTCGCGCTTACCACCGGGATCACGCGCGAGCCGCGGCAGCCATTCCCCGGTCCCACCCACCAGGCGAAGATGTCGTCGCGACCACGCAGCCACATGTCGAAAGGCGGCATGGATTGGGTCGCATCGTCGCGGATGAGCGAGGTCAGCGCATCCATGTCGTACTGCTCGAAAGCCTTGACGTACCTTTCCAGCAGCTCGTGATCGGCCGCGGTCAGTGATGGCACCTTGTCGGTGGAGCTCACGTTGCTCGTGGCCAGCGTGGCCCGCGCGCGCTGGAGCGCGCTGTTGACCGACGCCACCGAGGTGTCGAGCAGCTCCGCGACCTCGGATGCTTCCCAGCGGAGCACCTCGCGGAGGATGAGCACTGCGCGCTGGCGCGCCGGGAGGTGCTGCAGGGCCGCCACGAACGCGAGGCGGATCGATTCGCGCTCGACCGCCAGGTCGGCCGGGTCTCGTTCCGGGGCGATCAGGTTCTCGGGGATGGGCTCGATCCATTCCTTAGCGCTTCGCACATTCAGGTTCGACTCCAGAGGCTCGACCGCGGGCCCGAGGTCCATCGGCCGGGTGCGCCGCTCCTTTCCTTTGAGCACGTCGAGGCAGACGTTGGTGGCGATCCGGTAGAGCCACGATCGCATCGCGGCGCGACCCTCGAAACGGTCGCGTGCGCGCCAGGCGCGGACGAAAGCGTCCTGGACGGCGTCCTCCGCGTCGAAGGGCGAGCCCAACATCCGATAGCAGTACGCGGTCAGCTCGGCCCGATAGGGTTCCAGCTCGCCAAACGCGGGTGCTGCGAGCGTGGTCTCCTGCACAAAACCGATTCTAGACGGCTAGGTGCTGGGGGTCGCCGCATGCCCTTTGGGATTACTGCGAATAGTCCCCATTACGAGGAGTCCCAGGCCGACAACCTGGACAACCCCAAAGGCAACCAAGGCGGGCACGGTCGACGGTGAATAACACGTGCTTTCGACACTGGGGCATGCCCGGCTGCTGAGCACAATCGGCAGGAGGATTGCACCACCGGTGACTCCAAGTAGAAACAGATACGTCCCTATGGCGGCGAGTCGCCGTCGGAGCCAGACCACAACGAGGATCGAAAGAATTGAGACCAAAATCAATCCGACCACAGCAAGCGCCAGAGCGGCGTAACCAGCGATGACGCCTAGCACGCCGCTCGCCACCATCACCCACCGCGCTCGCTCGCGCACAGCCCGCATTCTAGGGGGCTCTCCTCGTCGTACCCAAGAGCGCTAATGAGCGGCCGGCGAGGTGCATTTGGCGGGTCGCCTCAAGGGGTCAACGCAACACCTCGTGAGATCACGAACCAGGCGCGCTGATGAGCAGAGGGAAGCGCTGGATTCGACCCGTTTGGCACCAAACGCTCGAGTGAACTCGCCGGATTCGACCCGTCTGGTACCAAACGCCGTCGAAGGGACGAAAGCACGCGAGGATGGGCTCCCGGGGAAAATCAGGAGACTTCGATCCCCTCCTTGCTGAGCCACGATGCGAGCACCGAGATGAGGTGAGCGGTGTTGACAGGCTTGGCGACGTAATCCGACGCACCTGCCGCTATGCATTTCTCCCGGTCACCGCTCATGGCTTTGGCGGTCAGCGCGATGATCGGACGGTACTTGAACGACTTCAGCTCACGCATCTTCGTCATGGTCACGTAGCCGTCCATCTCGGGCATCATGATGTCGACGACCGCGATGTCGATGTCCGGTGTGCGGGCAATGGTCTCTATCGCCTCTTGGCCGGAATCGACCGCGATGACCTCCATCTCCTGGCGCTCGAGCATCGCGGTCAGCGCAAAGATGTTGCGAATGTCATCGTCCACTATCAACACCTTCCTACCGGAGAGCGCTTCGTGCACTCCCTGAACCGGCTTTGAACCGTCGACTGCGGCCTTCGATCGAGCCTGATGGAAGATCCCGACGATCTCGTCGCGCAAGCGGTCCGCCGACCTAACCTCTTTGACTACCGTGTGCTTGGCCAGCCGGATCAGCCTGGCTTCCTGCTTAGCCGTCAGGTCTGTGTCCGTATAGAAGAGGACAGGCGGCGGGGTCGATTCCTTATTGCTTCGGAGTTTGTCGATCACCTCCCAGCCGCTCGAACCCGCCTGCCTCAGGTCCACTACCAGGCAACCGAAGTTGAGCTCGCGGAGACCTAGCAAGGTCTCTTCCGGGCTCGTGACGGCGACCGCCTGGACCGCGATCGGCCTAAGGAGATCAAGGATGTGCTGCGCCTGCGTCTGGTTGTCGCTGACGACGAGGATGCCTTCTTCGGGCCTGGATTCCTCCTGCCTTGACTCGCTGAGCCATGGGGTGTCCGTGATCGTCAATCGCGGCTGAGGCTGGACTTCCGGAACGGTTCGCTTGGTGATCACCGAGCTGGAGACAGGCAGGTACACCGTGAAGGTGCTGCCCACTCCAAGCTCGCTCTCCAGCGTGATCTCGCCACCAAGAAGGCGGGCCAGCTCGCGGCAGATCGAGAGGCCAAGACCGGTTCCACCGTACTTGCGGCTGATCGTCCCGTCACCTTGCGCGAACGCCTCGAAGATCAGGGCCTGCTTCTCCGGCGGGATTCCGATTCCAGTGTCCCGGACGCTCAAAGAGATCACCTCGTCCGCCCCGTTGAGAGTCGAGTTGTGCGGATCCCAGCCGCCCCGCGCGCGACCCGCTATGAACTCGACAGTTCCGCGCTCGGTGAACTTGAAGGAATTGCTGAGCAGGTTGTTGAGGATCTGGTGCAGGCGCTGCGGGTCGGTGGCGATCGTCTGCGGCAGATCACGCTTGAGGTGGATCTTGAATCCAAGCTTCTTGGACTCGGCCACGTGCTGGAAGGTCCGCTCGAGCAGCGCCGGCAGCTCGGCCAGCGGCCAATCCTGGATCTCGAGCTCGACCGCTCCGGACTCGATCTTCGAAAGATCAAGGATGTCGCTGATCAGGTGGAGCAGGTCCGTACCTGAGGAGCGAATGATATTCGCGTACTCGACCTGCTTGGGCAGCAGGTTGTTGAACGGGTTGTCGGAAAGCTCTTTGGCCAGGATCAAAAGGCTGTTCAGAGGCGTGCGGAGCTCGTGTGACATGTTGGCCAGGAACTCGGACTTGTACCGAGACGCCAGGGCAAGCTGCTCCGCCTTTTCTTCGACCAGCTTCTTGGCCGATTCCACCTCGTCTCTTCGCTGCTCGATCTCGGCGTTCTGACTCTGCAGCTCGTTGGCGAGCGACTGGGACTGCCGCAGCAGATCCTCCGTGCGGCTGTTGGCCTCGATGGTGTTCATGACGATCCCGATGCTTTCCGTGAGCTGGTCGAGGAAGTCCTGGTGTGTCGGGCTGAAGCGCAGGAACGAGGCGAGCTCGATCACGGCGCGCACGTCGCCTTCGAAAAGCACCGGGAGGACGATGATGTTCAGCGGCTTGGCCTCGCCGATGCTCGAGTTGATCCGCACATAGTCTCCGGGGACGTCGGTGACCAGGATCCGGCGCTTCTCGACCGCGCACTGCCCGACCAATCCCTCGCCGAGACGAAACTCGCTGGGCAGGTCCTTGCGCTGCTTGTAGGCGTAACCGGCCTGCAAGCTGAGGTAGGGCTCGGCGCCCACCGGCCTGATCACGCCGTAGAACGTGCCGTGCACAGCGTTGACCAGTGGAGCGAGCTCCGACAGGATCATCTTGGAGACGGTCATCGGGTCGCGCTGGCCCTGCAGCATGCGGGTGAAGCGAGCGAGGTTCGTCTTGAGCCAGTCCTGCTCGGTGTTCTTCTCGGTGGTGGCCTTGAGGTTGCCGATCATCTCGTTGATGTTGTCCTTCAAGACAGCCACCTCTCCGCTGGCTTCGACTCCGATCGATCGCGTGAGGTCACCCTTGGTGACGGCTGTCGCCACCTCGGCGATGGCGCGCACCTGGGTGGTGAGCGTGGCGGACAGCTGGTTCACGTTGTCGGTCAGGTCGCGCCAGGTCCCGGCGGCGCCAGGCACGCGGGCCTGGCCGCCGAGACGCCCCTCCACTCCCACCTCGCGAGCGACGCTGGTGACCTGGTCGGCGAACACGGCAAGAGTGCCGGTCATGCTGTTGATAGTGTTCGCCAGTTCGGCGATCTCGCCCTTGGCCTCGAGGGTCAGCTTGTGGCGCAGATCTCCGTTGGCGACGGCGGTGACCACCGACGCGATGCCGCGCACCTGGTCGGTCAGGTTGCTCGCCATCGTGTTCACGTTGTCGGTGAGGTCCTTCCAGACGCCACCCACTCCCTTCACCTGGGCCTGGCCGCCGAGCTTGCCTTCAGTCCCCACGTCGCGCGCGACGCGGGTCACCTCGGCGGCAAAAGCGTTGAGCTGATCGACCATCGTGTTGACGGTGTTCTTGAGCTCGAGGATCTCGCCGCGCACGCGGACGGTGACCTTCTTCGAGAGGTCGCCGTTGGCGACGGCGGTCGTGACGTCGGCGATGTTGCGCACCTGGCCGGTCAGGTTGCCGGCCATCAGGTTCACGTTGTCGGTCAGGTCCTTCCACACCCCACCCACTCCGCGGACGTCGGCCTGGCCGCCGAGCTTGCCTTCGGTACCGACCTCGCGGGCGACACGCGTCACCTCACCGGCGAAGGCGTTGAGCTGGTCGACCATCGTGTTGACGGTGTTCTTGAGCTCGAGGATCTCCCCGCGGACTTCGACAGTGATCTTCTTGGAGAGGTCGCCCTGCTGCACGGCGGTGGTGACCTCGGCGATGTTGCGCACCTGTCCCGTGAGGTTGCCGGCCATCAGGTTCACGTTGTCGGTCAGGTCCTTCCACACACCGGCGACGCCCTTGACCTGCGCCTGGCCGCCGAGCTTGCCTTCGGTGCCGACCTCGCGCGCGACACGCGTCACCTCACCGGCGAAGGCGTTGAGCTGGTCGACCATCGTGTTGATGGTGTTCTTGAGCTCGAGGATCTCACCCTGGACCTCGACGGTGATCTTCTTGGAGAGGTCGCCCTGCTGCACGGCGGTGGTGACCTCGGCGATGTTGCGCACCTGGCCGGTGAGGTTGCCGGCCATGAAGTTCACGTTGTCGGTCAGGTCCTTCCATACCCCACCCACTCCCTTCACCTGGGCCTGGCCGCCCAGCTTGCCTTCGGTACCGACCTCGCGCGCGACACGAGTCACCTCACCGGCAAATGCGTTGAGCTGGTCGACCATGACGTTGATCGTGTCCTTGAGCTCGAGGATCTCGCCGCGAACGTCCACCGTGATCTTCTTCGACAGGTCGCCGTTGGCGACGGCCGTAGTGACTTCCGCGATGTTGCGGACCTGACCGGTCAGGTTGCCGGCCATGAAGTTCACGTTGTCGGTGAGGTCCTTCCAGACGCCGCCGACGCCGCGCACCTCGGCCTGACCGCCGAGTTTGCCTTCGGTACCGACCTCGCGCGCGACACGGGTCACCTCTCCGGCGAATGCATTGAGCTGGTCGACCATCGTGTTGATCGTGTTCTTGAGCTCGAGGATCTCGCCGCGGACGTCGACAGTGATCTTTCTCGACAGGTCGCCGTTGGCGACTGCGGTCGTTACTTCTGCGATGTTGCGGACCTGGCCGGTCAGGTTGCCGGCCATCAGGTTGACGTTGTCGGTGAGGTCCTTCCAGACGCCGGCGACGTCCTTGACGTCGGCCTGGCCGCCGAGCTTGCCTTCGGTACCCACCTCGCGGGCGACTCGGGTCACTTCAGAGCTGAACGACCGCAGCTGGCTGACCATCGAGTTGACGGTTCGGGCGGTCTCCAGGAACTGGCCCTGCAGGGTCCGTCCGTCGATCTCCAGCGGCATGGTCTGCGACAGGTCGCCGTTGGCGACAGCGCTGATGACGCGGGACATCTCGCTGTTGGGGCGCACGAGGTCTTCGATCAGGCTGTTGAGTGCGTTCGCCACCTTGCCTGCCTGGCCCGACCAGTCGTCGGGCATCCGGGCCGAGAAGTCACCACGTTTGATTGCCGTCAGGACGGCGAGCGTGACCTTCGGGTCGATCGTGTTCTTGGTTATGACTTCGGTCGCCAATTGGTTTGCCCCTCCAAGGCTGGCTTCACGAAATTACCGAATAGCGCGTAACTGTTGCATAGCTTTGATCGCGCCCAGAGAGGGCTACACGCCCGCTCGCTTTAACCCTCCCTGTGTCGACACTTTCGCCTGGCCTTCCTTACAAGCGTTGACATATTGAACTGCCAGAAGCCCTTTTTGTCATCCTACAAATGAGGTAGTTGGAATTGCAATACCGTCTGGTATCGCCAACCGCTCAGCCACGGCCCGGTGTCGGACGTGTATTAGTGCCTAAAGGTTGCGTAGGAATATGGGCTACGCCTCGACCGCGAATTCGATCGCGTGGCAGACCGCCCGTGCCTCTTACCCCCTACCATGCAGGTCGTTCGGGCCTGTCGGATCCGGACGAATCCATTTTTGGAGGCAATGAATGCAGTTCTACAACCTCAAGACCAAGATGAAGGTCGAAGTCCCGGAGCACGACATCAAGAAAAAGAAGATGGTGCGGACAACCAGCGGTGGCAAGCGCCAGGAGCGGTACGCCGCAATCGCCAGCGTCCACGTCGACGGCAAGCCTCTCCAGATGTTCAAGTTCCTCAACAAGGAGACGTTCGACTCGCTGAACGTGCCAGAGACCCACTAGCCCGCGAACTCGCCCACCTGGTGCAGCGCGCCGGTAGCTGCTCGATGTCGATCTGACCCGAAGCCGTTCGTGTAGAGGGTGAGAGGCCGGCAGGAACCGGCCGCAGCGCCAAGGAGGGTTTCCCAAGTGAGCAAGGTCGTTGTCTTTATGAATCTGACGCTCGACGGTGTCATGCAGGCTCCCGGCCGGCCTGATGAGGACCGCCGCGGCGGCTTCGAGCACGGCGGCTGGGCGCTGCCCTACGCCGACCAGGAGATGGGCAAGGTCGCCGCCGAGAGCATGGCGACCACGGGAGCCCTCCTGTTCGGGCGGCGCACGTACGAGGACTTCTACTCGGTCTGGCCCAGCCGAACCGACGGCAACCCGTTCACGGCGGTGCTGAACAACACGCGAAAATATGTTGCTTCAACGACCCTGGCGGAACCGCTGCCCTGGGTCAACTCCACGCTTCTGAAGGGCGACGCGGTGAAAGCCGTCGCCAGGCTCAGGGAGCTGCCGGGCAAGGATCTCGTGATCCTGGGCAGCGGAGAGCTCGTGCAATCGCTGGTACGGCACAACCTGGTCGATGTCTACGTGCTCCAGATTCACCCGCTGTTGCTCGGAGCGGGACGCCGGCTCTTCGCCGGCGACGCATCGCCCGCAGCCCTCAGGCTCGTCGACAGCAAGACAACGAGCACGGGCGTGATGATCGCGACATACGTGCCGGCTGCTTCCTGATGAAGCAATACCTGCTCAGCATCTATCAACCAGACGGCGAGCCTCCAGCGCCCGAGATCCTGGAGAAGGTGATGCGTGACATCGACGTGTTGATCCGGGAGGCGAAAGCCGCCGGTGCCTGGGTCTTCAATGGAGGTCTGCACGCCCCGAGCACCGCCACGGTGGTGCGGCTCCAGGACGCCGAGCTACTCATGACCGATGGACCGTTTGCCGAAGGCAAGGAGCATATCGGGGGGTTCCTGATCATCAAGGCGATCGACCTGGACTCCGCTCTCGAGTGGGGCCGCAAAGCCGCCCGGGCGATCACCCTCCCGATCGAGGTGCGCCCGTTCGAAGGTGAGGCCGAGGTCTGAAACCCGCTCTTGCGGCTTCGGACATCGAGCGTGTTTTCCGCGAGGAATCCGGTCGCGCGGTGGCTGTCCTGGTCCGAGTCTTCGGCGACATCGACATCGCCGAGGAGGCAGTCCAGGATGCGTTCACCGCGGCGGTGCAGCGCTGGCCGTCGACTGGGCTGCCGCCGAGCCCTGCCGGATGGATCATCACCACAGCCCGCAACCGCGCGATCGACCGCCTCCGCAGGGAGGCGTCCCGCGAAGACCGTCACGCGCAGGCGGCGCTTCTGCACGCCCGCGACGAACCTGTCGGAGGTGAATTGGAGGGCGCTGTGCGCGACGACCGGCTGCGCCTGATCTTCACGTGCTGTCACCCGGCACTGTCGACGACAGTCCATGTGGCGCTCACGCTCCGCTTGCTCGGAGGCCTCAGCACCGCGGAGATCGCGCGCGCCTTCCTGATCCCCGAAACGACCATGGCGCAGCGGCTGGTCCGGGCCAAGGGCAAGATCCGCGACGCGAGGATCCCCTACCGCGTACCCAGCGAGGCGGACCTTCCGGGCCGCCTTCGCGCTGTGCTGGCCGTCGTCTATCTCATCTTCAACGAGGGGTACACCGCGAGCTCGGGCGACCGGCTCGTCCGCGACGAGCTTTGCGCCGAGGCCATCCGCCTGGGACCGCTTCTAGCCGAGCTCATGCCGGACGAACCAGAGGTCATGGGGTTGCTTGCCCTCATGTTGCTTGTCGAGTCGCGACGAGCGGCCCGCACCACCCCTGATGGCGACCTCGTGCTGTTGGCCGACCAGGACCGCGGCCGCTGGGATCGCGCGCTGATAGTCGAAGGCCAGGGCATCGTGCGCCGATGTCTCCTCCGCAACCAGCCCGGTCCCTATCAGATCCAGGCGGCGATCAACGCCGTCCACAGCGACGCGCCTTCGGCAGCCGCGACCGATTGGTGGCAGATCGTGCAGCTGTACAACCAGCTCCAATCACTCGCCCCGAGCCCCGTCGTCGCCCTGAACCGCGCGGTCGCGATCGCCGAGGTCGAGGGACCAGACGCTGCGCTCACGCTCGTCGACGGCCTGGACCTGAGCGGATACCGCATGTTCCACGCCATCCGGGCCGATCTTCTGCGGCGGCTTGGCCGCGTTACAGAGGCGGCGGCGGAGTACGAGGCGGCGATCGCCCTCACCGAGAATGCTCCTGAGCGCAGCTTTCTGGAGCGGAGCCGTCAGTCCCTCGGCAGCTCAGATCGATAAGGAGGGTCGGCGCCGGCGCGAGTGACTGTGATCGCGGCCGCCAGGCAGGCGAACCTGAGCGCCGATTCCAGCTGCATCATGTCGAGCTCCAGGTCGGGGCTGACGAGGTCGAAGTCGAAAAGGCGGGCCAGAAAGGCGGCGCCGAAGGTGTCGCCTGCACCGACTGTGTCGACGACGTCCACGTGAGGCGCGGCCACCGCGACGCTGCCGGTATCGGTGGCTCCGAAAGCGCCCTCGACGCCAAGGGTCACGACCACCAGCCGAACCCCCACGTCCAACATGCGGTTGGCCGCTGTCCTGTAGTCATCGCCGGGATACAGCCAGGCCAGGTCCTCGACGCTCGCTTTGACAATCGTGGCTTGCCTGATCAGCGAATGCAGCCGATCGCGGTAGGCGGGATCTGACGCCACTGCAATCCTGATATTCGGATCGAGCATCACCAACCGCCGGCCGCTCTCGCGCTTGATCAGGGCGGCCAGCGTCGAGGCCATCGGCTCGAGCGCCAACCCCAGCGTCCCGACATGAAGCGCGGCGATTCCCGCGGGCAGCTCATCCGGGACCATCTGGATGGTCAGGTTCGGAGCCGACGTGCCCTCGAAGCGAAACTCGTACTCGGCCACGCCGTCGCCGGCCACACGCACGATGGCGGTTGTCGTCGGCTCTGGGCCGGTGCTCGTCAGTTCGAGATCGACTCCATCGTGACGAAGCAGTGTCGCCAGCTCTCGACCCGATGAATCCGTCGAGAGGTGCCCAAGGAAAGCGGTAGGAACTCCAAGTCGAGCGAGTGCCCGGGCCGTGTTGAACGGACCGCCACCCGCGGCAAGGCGTGTCCCGTCACCGCTTTCGAGGACGTCGATCAGCGCTTCTCCGCAGACGAGGACCACGGGCACATCGCTCGCGCCGCCGGTCACGGCCTGATCTCGCCAGAGCCCCTCGTGATGAGAAGAGTCGGGACTACGTGATGCACCGACGGCGAGCGATCCCCATCCAGACGGCGGAAGAGCAGCTCGGCTGCGGTCCGGCCTATGGCGCTTGGATCCTGGGCGATGACGGTCAGGCCGGGGTCGATCAGATCGGAAAGCAGAATGTCGTCAAACCCGACCAGCCCGATTTTGTGGTGCAACCCGAAACGCCGCATAGCTCGGTAAGCCCCGATGGTGATCAGGTTCTGTGCGGTGAACAGGGCGGTGGGTGGCTTGGGCGCCGCAAGCATCTCTGTGATCGCGGCTTCCGAGCTCTCGATGCCACGAAGGCCATGGTGGACGAGGCGTTCGTCGAGGGCGATGCCATGGGCCGCCAGCTCCTCGACATATCCCTCATAGCGCGCGGCTGCGGTGGAGATGGTCTGGAGGTCGCCGAGGTAGCCGATCCGCCGGTGGCCGTGCGCGATCAGATGCCGGATCGCGCGACGAGTCCCCGCAGCGTTGTCCGTGAGAACTGTGTCGGCGTCGAAGAAGTTTGGCGGCCGATCCACGAACACGATGGCGGTACCCGCCCGGCTCTCGTTGAGCAGATAGGTGTGGTCATGGCTCGCAGGCACGATCACCAGGCCGTCCACCCGCCGCGACGCGAACGCGGCGACCAGCTGACGCTCCCGGTCTCCGTCTTCGTCTGAGCTGCCTGCCAGGACGAGCACGCCGCGGCGCAGCGCGACGTTCTCGATCGAGCGGTGCAGCGCGGAGGAAAAGGGGTTGGCGACGTCCTCCAGGACTACCCCGATGGTGGCGCTCTTGCCGTCCGCCCGGCGGAGACTGCTCGCCGTGAGGTTGTGCCGGTAGTCAAGACGCTCGACCGCCTCGAGCACCTGGGCGGCAAGGCCAGGCGTGACGGTCCCCTCAGAGTTCACGACTCGGGACACTGTCTTGATGCTGACCCCCGCCAGGGCGGCCACATCGCGCATCGTGGCCCGAGTGCGGGGCCGGTTCGGGCTATTCAAGTCTCTTTGTCAACGTTGGCATCCCACGGCTAGTGTAGGCGAGAACGCCGACCGAAACACCGTGTGGTTGCACCGAAGCCCATGATGTGCTATACCTCTGACAACGTTGTCATTCACACCTACAACGCAAAATCCAACAGGGGGCATGGAAAGGATGTCGATCGGACAAACAGCTCGGATGAGTCGGAAGTGGGCGACCGCGGCGGTCGTCGCGTGCACGCTCCTGTTAGCCGCCTGCGGCGGCAGCTCGAGCACCGGCAGCACCAAAGTGGGGGTGGCGCTCATCCTCAAGAACTTCACCAACCCGTTCTTCGTGTCGATGCAGAACGACGCCAAGGCGGAAGCCGCCAAGGTCGGCGTCACGCTTACGGTCTCGGCCGGCACCAAGGACGGCGACGTGGCCACCCAGATCACCTCGATCGAGAACGCCATCTCGGCGGGCAACAAGGGCATCCTCATCACGCCCAATGGCCCAGGGGTCAACGCCTCGATCACGAAGGCGCGGGCTGCCGGCCTCTACGTGATCGCTCTCGACACCCCGCCGGACCCGCCGTCAACCGTCGACATCACCTTCGCCACCGATAACCTCCAGGCCGGAGTGCTCATCGGCAAGTGGGCCGCCGCGCAGCTGGCCGGCAAGAAGGCCACCATCGCGATGCTGGACCTCTTCAACAACCAGATAGTGAGCGTCGACGTCAACCGCGACCACGGTTTCCTTCAAGGGATGGGAATCAATTTCGGCACCCCGACGAAGAACGGCGGCGAGGCCTCGACCGGCCAGTACAGCGGTGGGGCCTACCAGGTCATCTGTCACGAGCCGACCCAGGGCGCCGAAGATGGCGGGCGGACGGCAATGGAGACCTGCCTGTCGAAGGCCTCCAACATCAACGTCGTGTACACGATCAACGAGCCCGCGGCAGCTGGCGCCTACAAGGCCCTGACGGCGGCAGGTAAGACCGGCGTGCTCATCGTCTCGGTCGACGGCGGCTGCGCCGGAGTGGACAACGTTCGGAAGGGGGTCAT
>Ga0209117_1000784_pt1 | contig 11951 bp, 12 predicted proteins | sample BlaSpr_A8_OM2_M2_FD_187978 | JGI IMG/M metagenome (GOLD analysis project Ga0209117, IMG submission 187978) | Forest soil microbial communities from Thunder Bay, Ontario, Canada - Black Spruce, Ontario site 2_A8_OM2_M2 (SPAdes) (version 2) | ecosystem: Environmental > Terrestrial > Soil > Boreal...
AGGGCACGCCGTGCGCGCGCCAGGTGCGGCGCGTCCGGATCGCCGGCCAGGATGTCGAGCTCGACGAGCGCTATCGCGGCGATCGAGTTCTCAGTCATCGGCTTGATCGGTTCCGCCAGGCGGCCTAGCGCGCCGGTGGCGGCATGGTCGAAGTAGCCGCCGGCACGGGGATCGCCATATCGCTCGTCGACGTGCGTCGCAAGATCGAGCGCCGCCGGCATCCACTGGTCGCCAAGTCCAGCCTGGTGGGCGCGCAGAGCAGCCCACAGGCTCCAGACCTGGTCAGTCAGCTGGGCGCCGACTCCTTCGGCGTGGGTCATGCCTTCGCCGCGCCGATAGGCGACCTGGAACAGACGCTCGAGCAACTTCTTCGCGTGTTCGCGAAGCGCCGGCCGGTCCCTCCGCCGGTCCGCCTCGAGGTAGGCGATCGCCATGGCCGCGTTCCACGACGTGTAGACGCGCCTGTCGACATATGGCGCGGGGGTTTGCGAGCGTTCTTCGCCGTCCATCGAGTAGTAGTGCTCGTCGGCGTCCTGGCTGCCGGCATAGAGCCCGGACTTCGCATCGCGGAGGACTCGATCCAGGTAGCCGGTGGTCGTGTCGAGGACGCTGTCCATTTCTGCCAGGGCAAGCCCGCTCACGAGGCCGGAGTGGTCCTCCAGCATCTTCTCGAAATGAGGGACGCTCCAGTCCTGGGTCGTCGAGTAGCGGAAGAAGCCGCCCTCGACGTGGTCGTAGGTTCCGCCGCCCGCCATGTGCTCGAGGGTGTGGGCCGCCATCCGGCGTAGCTCCGGGTCGGAGCGGATCTGGGCCTGCTCCAGCAGCAAAAGGATCGCGTCGGTTTGAGGGAACTTCGGTGCGTTGCCAAATCCGCCGTACTCCGGATCGTAGGCGGCGGTCGCCGCGTTGAGGACTGAGTCCACCAGTCCGTCGTCCAGCGAACCCGCGCTCCGCGCGATGGCCGAGCTCGCGCGCTGGCGTGCCTCGAGGACCCTGGTCGCGATGTCGGTCTGATTGGTCCGGTAGTAGGTGGCGACCTTGCTCAGCGCGTCGGCCATTTGATCTGGCGGCAGGTAGGTCGCGCCGGTGAGGATGTCGCCCGATGACGTGAGAAAGGCCGTTGAGGGCCAGCCGCCCATGTTGTACCGCTGGTTGATGTCGGGCCGCACGTCGTTGTCCACCCGCACCGGCACGTACTCGCGGTTGATCAGATCGATGATTCCCGGGTGCGAGTAGGTGGTCTCGTCCATGACGTGGCACCAGTGGCACCAGACCGCTGAGATGGAGAGCAATATGGGGCGCCCGGTCTGCTTGGCCTCCTCGAAGGCGCCCTCGGACCAGGGGTGCCAATTGATCTCAGCCGCGCGGTTCGGCCGGGGTGAAAAGTGGAATTCCCCTCCCTCTTCGCCCACACGACAAGGTTACGCGGGTGAAACAATGTCCCTGTGATCTCGACCAGCGCGGTTGACGCTTACATCGAGAAGAACTCGAAGCGATTCGTCGACGAGCTCAAGGAGCTCTGCGCGTTCCCGAGCGTCTCGAACCACGGAAGGGAGGCCGTCGAGCCCGCGCGCAACTGGCTTGCCGATCGCCTTTCGCGCTTCACCGACCGTGTCGAGACGCTGGACGGGGGCGGTATGCCTGCCCTGTACGCGGAATTGCCAGGGGCAGGGCGGCGCAAGCTGCTGCTCTACCAGCATTACGACGTTCAGCCGGTCGATCCGATCGAGCTGTGGGACACGCCGCCGTTCGAGCCCGTCGAGGCAAAGGATGGGCGGATCACCGCGCGGGGGATCGCCGACGACAAGGCTGACGTGATGGCACGGATCCACGCAGTCGAGACATTGAAGGGACTCGGTGAATTGCCGGTGACGCTGCGCTTCCTGGTCGAAGGCGAAGAAGAGATTGGATCCAAGACCTTCGAGAAGATCGCGCACGAGCACGCGAGCAAGCTTTCCGCGGACGGATGCCTGTGGGAATCCGGCACGTCCTTCGACGACGCGGGGAGGCCGACCATCCAGTTCGGCTGCCGCGGGCTGCTGTACGTGCAGCTGCGCGTGAAGATGCTCGACTTCGACCAGCACTCCGGTTTCGCGTCCATCTATCCGTCCGCCGCGATGTACTTGATCGGCGCGCTTGCGAGCTTGCGGGACCAGGAGATGAACATCAAGCTCGACGGCTTCTACGACAAGGTCGTGAAGCCGACCGAAGCGGACCGCCGGATGATGGCGAAGATCGACCCCGAGGTCGGCAAGCGCAAGAGTCTGGTCGGTTTCGAGCGCCTGGTTCGCGACCCCAAGGACAGCGAGGTGCTCGAGCAGATGCTGTTCACCCCGACCTGCAACATCGCCGGAGTCACCACCGGCTACCAGGGGACTGGCTCGAAGACCGTGCTGCCGGCCGAGGCTACTGCCAAGCTGGACTTCCGGCTCATTCCCGACCAGGATCCCGCCGACGTCCTCTCCCAGCTGCGCAAGCATCTCGACTCCCACGGTTTCGAGAAAGTGGAAATCGTCTGGAGCGACGGCGAAAAGCCGGCGCGCTCAGACCCTGAGTCGGCGATCGGCAAGACGGTGATCGACTGCGTGCGCGAGCTCCACGGAGAGCCGATCCTGTGGCCGTTCATGCCGGCCACAGGCCCGATGCATCCAGTCGTCGCCGACCTGGGCATCCCGACCGTGCTGCCGGTGGGCGTCGGCCGCCCGGACAATCGGATTCACGCGCCCAACGAGAACATCCATGCCGCGGACTACATCGATACAGTTCGTCTGATGTGCCGGGTGTGGGAACGCTTCGGAGCGGGTTAGGTCATGGAAAAGCTCACTGACAAGCTCTTCACGGTCAAGTACAACGAGGACACGGGGCGTCCCCACATCGAGATCGTCAACCAGACCGTCTGCGCCACCAAGTGCATTGGCAAGTACTGCACCCACTTCTGTCCCGCCGGGGTATACGAATGGAATGAGGAGCAGAAGAAGACACTGGTCAGCTCCGGCAACTGCATCGAGTGCGGCGCGTGCTCGATCGGCTGCCCCTTCGACAACATCGACTGCCATACCCCGCGCGGCGGTTTCGGCGCCCAGTTCAAGTTCGGGTAGGCCTGGGGAATACGGACCCCCGTGGCCCATTTCCAACTAGCACAGTGAGCAATCACGATGTCGTCATAGTCGGAGGAGGTCCCGCCGGGCTGGCGGCTGCCCTGTATACGGCCAGGATGGACCTGAAGACCGTGGTGGTCGACCGAGGCGCCCTGGGCGGGCAGCTCCTGAACACCGAGCTGATCGAAGACTACCCGGGCTTTGAATCCATCCTGGGCTCGGAGCTCGCCACCAAGATGGGGGAGCACGCCCGCAAGTTCGGCGTCGAGGTCCGGGAGTTCGAGCCGGTCAAGGAGATCGACATCGAGGGCAACACCCGGGTGGTACGCCTGGAGTCCGGCGAGGAGCTGCGCGCCCCGGCGCTGATCATGGCCGCGGGGGGCCTGCCGCGCTACCTGGAGGTTCCCGGCGAGAAGGAGTTCTGGGGCCGCGGTGTGAGCTACTGCGCAGTCTGTGACGGCGCGTTCTTCAAGGGTGAGGAGCTGGCGGTCATCGGAGGCGGCGACGCCGCGGTGGAAGAAGGTGAATTTCTGACGCGCTACGCTTCAAAGGTCTACATCGTTCACCGCCGCAGCCAGCTGCGAGCCCAGGCGATCCTCGTCGACCGGGCGAAGGCGAACCCGAAGATCGAGTTCATCTTCGACGCACAGGTCAAGGAGATCAAGGGCGACAGCAAGGTGCACGTTGTGCGCTACGAGCAGCACGGAGCAATCAAGGAGCTTTCCGTCGGAGGCGTGTTCGTCTTCATCGGATTCGTGCCGAACTCGGGGCTCTTCAAGGTGCACGTGGACCACGACGACGCCGGCTATATCGTCACCGACCGCAACATGCAGACGTCTATCGAAGGTGTTTGGGCGATTGGCGATGTGCGCGCGCAGCTGACCAAGCAGATCGCGACGGCTGTCGGTGACGGAACTACCGCGGCGGTGGCTGTGGCGGCGTACGTCACATCGCTCAAGGACGCCGCCCGAACCTAGCCGCTCCCCACCGGCGCTTCGCGCCACCTCCCCATAAATGGGGAGGCGCCACCTTCCCCACAAGTCGGGAGGCGAATTGTTAGCGGGTTACGTCGATCCAGACCAGCCCGGGCGGCAGCGTCATCGCCTGGCCCCCGCCGTCGAGCGTGAACGTGAGCGGTCCATTCCGGTCGGTCGAAGTCCAGAATCCCGCGTACTGCATGCCCTTGTAGAAGATGTCGACTCGGCCGCTCGTGTCGAGGTCGTAGTCGTTGATGTGCGCTCCGTGTCCATCGCCAACGTCCATGAGCGTCTGCTTGGTGTGCAGGATGATCAGCATCTCGATGCGCAGCGGCTTGCCCAGCCCCGCGTCGGAGTAGGGATGTGTCTCCTCCGTTTTCTGATACGTGCCCATGACCGCGTCGTACTTGTAGACGGAGTTGTGCTCGTCGACGTTGATCGAAGCGACCGAGTTGCCGGTGGGCAGCACAGGTCGTGCCTTCGGGACCTGATAGGCCGGGATCGACGAGAAAAAGTTGTCCTCTGCGGCTTTGACCGAGTTACCTCTGATCATCAGGTTGTCGGGCGCGTATCGCGGCGGACCCGCGCGGAACTGGTACCCGATGGTGTCGAAGAACTGTGGCACCGGGTCCTGTGCGGCGCGGGCACGCGTCGCCTGCGACTCCCCGGACTGGAACAGAAGTCCTTTGTAGTGACGGCCGAGCTTCAGCGAGATGAAGCGCGCCGAACGCATCGGGCCGATCAAGTCGGGCACGCTGTTGTAGATCGCGGTCAGGCGCGTGATGCCGCCTTCCGCCACGTATTCGAAGACCACGTCGGCCGCCTGGAGGCCGACCTGGTCGCGAGCGTATTCGTCGTTGGGGATCTGAATCAGCGCGGGGTATTTCAGCGGGGTCACGTGCTCGCGATCGTGGTAGTAGACGCCGGTCTTGAACGTAAACGTGCCGGGGACCGCGTGGCCGGTCTGGTCGCGCCCGCCGGGTGCCAGTTGAATCTGAAGCGGTCCGGATGGGACTCCACCTGTCGACAGGGTGGCGCTTCTGTTGTCCGTTGCCCACTTGAGGTCGACGGGCTGGGCCCCGAGGGTCACCTTCATGGTCGTCGGGTCCATGGTGTCGTTGAAGTTGAGCCGGAGCGTGACTCCTGGATCGATCTCCGCGCCGTCGGCGATTGGGGGGTCTGAGGCTCCGGGTCCGGTGATCGAGACGACACGGGGAACGATGAGAGTCGTGAAGGTCCACGTTTTGCCCTGAACCTTGTGATGGCCGACGTCGAGGATCGGCTTGAGAGTCACCGTGTAGGTAGTGAGCTCGTTGAGACGCTTGGCTGGCGCCCATGCGTACTCGGTCTGGCCGGAGATTGCCGTGATCGCACCGTCGGTCGCAGGGCTGATGGAAAAGGCCGCTTCGACAGCGGCCTGGTTCACGGGCCTGTTGAAGCTGAGCTGAACGCGGCCGTCGGCGGGCACGTCCTTCTGACCATCTTTGAAGTTCGTCGAGAACTTCGTCGGCAGCGTGTTGTCGTAAGCGAGATATGCGCCGGCGCCGATCAGGACGACGATGAGGGCAAGGCCCGCGCCGATCCAGCCGCGACGCGAAAAACGAAACCGACGGCGCGCGCGTCGCCTGTAGGGCGGCGGGGCCGGCGGAGATGCAGGCTCGATCTGTGGGAGCAACGTGGACATTGACAACGAACCGTCGGGGATTATCTCAGAAGTGCCTGACTTTCCTGAATCACGGCTTCGCCGCCGCCCCGAGGCCGCGCAGGTAAGGGAACGTGTAGATGCCGGTCGCGTGTCCGCTGTCAAATGCGATCTGCACCGCATATTGGCCGACGAGAGTCACATCTTTGATGCGCAGCTCGTCGGCGCTCAACGCATGGAGCCTGGCGAGCCGCCCAGGCGCGCCGCCTTCACCACGACATTCCGCGCACGGGCATGCCCATCGGAGCTGCTCACCGGTGTACGTGCTTTGCTTCCCGTCCTCCCAGGCGATGTCCATCACCTGGCGCGCGCGGTCGACGTCGACGTTGACCGGAAACGGATCGGGATCTTGCGTGGCGTGCGCCTAGTGGACGTTGATGACCGGGAGCTGTCGAAACGATTGAATCGACGTGCGGGCCGCAACTTGTGAGGCGATGTGCTCGAACGCTTTCGCGCCGGCGGAGTCCGGTCGCGAGATCACCACAGGTGTTCCCTTGTCGGAGTCAGCGCGGATGCCATCTTCGAGGGGGATGGCACCGAGGAACGGAACGCCGAGCCGCGCGGCGGCTGCTTCCGCTCCGCCGTGGCCGAAGATCTCGTGGCGATGGCCGCATTCCGAGCAGACGTACCAGCTCATGTTCTCGATGAGCCCGAGCGCTGGGACGTTCAACTTCCGGAACATCTGCAGCGCCTTGATCGCAATGTCGGTGGCGACGTCCTGCGGCGTGCACACGATGGCGACACCTGTCAGGGGCACTGCCTGAGCCAGCGTCAGCGAGGCGTCGCCAGTGCCGGGAGGCAGGTCGATCACCAGGTAGTCGAGGCGGCCCCAATCGACCTGGACCATCATCGCTTCGATCGCCTTGCCGACCATCGGGCCGCGGTAGATGGTGGCTTGGTCGCCGGGATAGATGTGACCGAAGGACATCAGCTTCAGCCCGTGCGCCTCGATGGGCTTCAGCCGGCCGTTGACCTGCTCGGGGACCGACCTGGAACCAGTCATGGCGGGGACCGAGGGCCCGTAGATGTCCGCGTCGAGCAGGCCGACCTCCGCGCCGCTCCTACGGAGCGCCGCGGCGAGGTTGACGGCGACTGTCGACTTGCCCACGCCGCCCTTGCCGGACGCGACTGCGATCGTTTGCTTCACGCCGGGCAGGATCTCCGATGGTTTCGGCCGCATGAACGACTGCCGGACGTTCGCCGTCATGCGGACTTCGACGCCAGTCACGCCGGGAAGGTCGCCGACGAGATCCTGCGCCTGAGTCTTGAATCGATCGCGGACGGGGCAGGCGGGGGTGGTGAGCTCAAACGTGAAGCTGACCTTGCCCTGCGGACTGACCTCGAGCTCTTTGATCATGCCGAGCGTCACCACGTCGCGGCCCAGGTCGGGGTCCTGGATGTGGCCGAGGACGTCGAGGACCTGCTGCGAGGAGGGGACGCTCACGGTCGGCATGTTACCGATAGATGAGAGTGGCCATTTGGGCCCGAATCGCTGTATCCGCCTGCGCGGAGACGACCATCTGGGCCCGAATGGCGGAATCTTGTAATTGATGAACGGTCGCGCGGCGCTGCTCGGTCTCCAGGCCGCCTGCAGCGCGTGTCACGTGTGCGTGGACGAAGGCATCATCCCTGAGGCGACCCCAACGTTCGCGGGGCAGTGGCGCGCGCCGTTCTTCCTGGTCGGTCAAGCGCCGGGGCCTGTCGAGCGGGAGTCGCGACGGCCGTTTTCGGGCCGGGCCGGCAAGGAGCTCGACCGGTGGATGGTCCGCGCAGGGTTTGCAAGCGCCGATGAGTTTCGGAGGCTGACTTACATCGCGGCGCTGATGCGGTGCTTCCCCGGCCGCAATCGCGCCGGCAATGGCGACCTGAAGCCGCCACCCAAAGCCGTCGCCAATTGCGCGCACTGGCTCGACGCCGAGCTGCAAATCTTGAAGCCGAAAGTGCTGATCCTGGTCGGGCAACTGGCGATCGCTCGGTTCCTCGGCCCAGGTCCGCTCGAAGATCGCGTCGGCCGGCAGTTTGGCGAACGGCCGGTGATGATTCCGCTGCCACATCCTTCGGGCCAGAGCCGCTGGCTCAACGACCCGCACAACCGTGAACGTCTGGCCTCAGCTCTCGCGACCGTCGGCGCAGCTCGCGCAACCCTGTTGAAATAACGGAGTCGACAATATGAATCGGGAAGGCGCGGTCAAATATGTGCTCGTTTACTACGGGGGAGGCATGCCCGAAGGAGCGAAGGCGCAGGCGCGTGTTCTGAAGCAGTGGGCCAGCTGGTACGAAAAGCTCGGCGACGCGATAGTCGACGGCGGCCACGCGTTTTCCGGGGCGGTGAACAAGATCAAGCCGGGGAACATCGTCGCCAAGGGCCCGATCGGCCAGCGGGCTTCCGGCTACAGCATCGTTGAAGCGCCGTCGCTCGAGGCGGCGACGAAGATGGCCAAGGGTTGCCCGATCCTCAGAAGTGGAGGCCAGGTTGCGGTCTACGAAACATTCGAAGCGATGTGATCGGTGCCGGCTTTCTTTGCGCGACGTGAGGGCGATCGGGCGCTGATCGAGGGGGGCGATGCTCGCCACCTCGCTCGCTCGTTGCGGGCGAGGGTAGGAGAGGAGATCGAGGTGATCGACCCGGCCGGCTACATGCTCACGGTCCGCCTCGAATCCGTTTCGCCGGACCTCGTTGAGGGCGTGGTCGTCTCGGCACGGCAGCATCATCCCGAGCCGGAGGCGAGGATCACCATCGCGATCGCCAACCTGCCAGCGCCGGCGCTCGAGATGGTCCTGTCCCGCTGCACGGAAGCCGGTGCTTTCGGCTTTCACGTTTTTCAGGCCGACCGCAGCGTCGCGCTTGGGGCCAAGAAAGAGCGGTGGCAGACCATCTGCCGGGAGGCGGCAATGCTCGCGGGCCGGCTGCGCGTGCCCGAGGTTGATGCGCAGCCTGCGCTTCAGGATCTGCTGAAGGTCGGCGAGCATCCGGTGATGCTCGTGCGGGGTGCGCCGCTGTCGCTGGCCAAGATGTCCGGTCCGCGCGACATCACCCTGCTCGTGGGACCCGAAGGCGGGTGGTCTGACCGCGAGCTCGGCCTGGTCGAGATCAGCGCCGGCCTCGGTCCGCGCAACCTCCGCGCCGAGACCGCCGCCCTCGTCGGACTTGCGGTTGCCTTAGCCGCTAGGGAGTAGGCTCCGCTTCGACTGTTGCTTCGGAATGAGATAAGATGAAGCACGGGATGGCGGAGCGACTGCTCGAGGGCAATTTCGCCGGGGACCGGCTCGCTGAATCAAGCGGGCCCATCTCCATCGACCTCGCTGTTTTCACGCTCGTCGGCCGCGAGCTGAGCGTGCTGCTGACCGAGCGTACCGATCCTCCATACCCCGGCTTCTGGGCCCTTCCGGGCAGCCTTCGCGGGCCCGGCGTGGCGCTGGATGCCCAGGCGCGAGCGCTTCAGGCGGCGGTCACCGGGGTCGAGGGAGGCTGGATCGAGCAGCTCAAAACGTTTCACCGGCCGCAGCAGCTCGATGCCAAGGGGCACGTCGTCGTGCCGGGTCGCGACCCTCGAGGAGATGTCCTCTCTGTCGCCTACATAGCCATCGTGCCCAGCGCCCTGGCCGAGTCGTGTGCCGACCACAAGGCGGAAGGGCAGCAGCAGTGGCACCCGGTGCGCCGGTTGCCTGTAGAGATGGCGTTCGACCATCGCGAGATCGTCGACTACGCCGTGCGGCGTCTGCGCAGCAAGGTCGGTTACTCATCTCTCGGCTTTCAGCTGCTTCCTTCGGAGTTCACGATCACCGAGCTGCAGCAGGTCTATGAGGCCGTGCTCGGCCTCTCGATCAATCGCGGCAACTTCTGGCGCAGGGTCGTCGACCGCGGCGTCATCGAGCCAACGGGCCAGGAGCGCAGCGTGCGCGGCAAGCGCGCGTACCTCTTCCGCTTCACACAGCAGGCCTTCGGCCTGCGCGAGGAGCCTGATGGTTTCATCGAAGCCTGATCTCGCCGCGCAGCGGACCAGAGAGCTCGACCGTGTCGTGATGCTCGCCCTCGAGGAGGACCTCGGGGCGGACGACACCGACGTGACGACACAAGCGGTAGTCGACCAAGAGCTGATGGGCGAGGCCGTTGTCATCGCACGTCAACCCGGTGTGCTCAGCGGCATGGATGCGGCGGCAAGAGTCTTCGAGCTCGCTCGCCTGGCATGCGAGTACTACGTGCTGCTTGCGGACGGCACCAGGCTCCAGGCGGGCGACGAGGTGGCTCGGGTCAGCGGACCGCTGTCGTCGATCCTCACCGCGGAGCGCACCGCTCTCAACTTTCTGCAGCGCTTGTCTGGCATCGCAACCGTGACGCGACGCTATGTGGACGCGCTTGACGCCTACCCCGATGTTCGGCTGCTTGACACACGAAAGACCACGCCGGGTTTGCGTTTCCTCGAGCGCGCTGCCGTCCGGGCCGGTGGTGGACACAACCACCGCGACGGCCTTTGGGACGCGATCCTGATCAAGGACAACCACGTGGCCGCGGCGGGCGGCGTGGCCGAGGCGATCAGGAGAGCGCGACGCGCGCGAATGCCAATCGAGGTCGAGGTCGACACTCTCGAACAGCTTCGCGAGGCCCTCGATGAAGGGGCCGAGATGGTTCTCCTCGACAACATGTCGCCGGAGCATATGCGTCGCGCGTTTGAAATGACCGCCGGCCGGGCGCGATTGGAAGCGTCAGGTGGGATGACGTTGGAAGGAGCGGTGGCCGCGGCGAAGGCGGGCGTCGATCGAATCTCAGTTGGCGCGCTGACTCATTCGGCGCCGGCCCTGGACCTGAGCCTGGAGGTCACGAAGACATGGCGGTAGAAGTACTCGACCTGAAGGCGGACGCCGAGGACTACGCGCGGCGCAGCATTCCGCGCGATATCGCGCGGATGAGCGAGCAGATTCGTGAGCTTGCGCGAAAGCGCAACGCGGTCATCCTCGCGCACAACTACCAGGTGCCTGAAGTTCAGGACGTGGCCGATTATGTCGGCGACTCGCTTGGGCTCTCTCGCCAGGCGGCGGCGACGGAAGCCGACATGATCGTTTTCTGCGGCGTCCATTTCATGGCCGAGACCGCGGTGATCCTTAGCCCGACCAAGCGTGTGCTCATCCCCGACCTCGAGGCCGGCTGCTCGCTTGCCGCGACCATCAACGCAGAGCAACTCACCGCGTGGAAAGCCGAGCACCCGGGTGCGGTCGTGGTTTCGTACGTGAACACCACCGCGGAGGTGAAGGCGCTGAGCGACTACTGCTGCACATCCGGAAATGCCGAACGCGTGATCAGGGCGATTCCGGAGGACAGGGAGATCCTGTTCCTACCAGACATGTTCCTCGGGACATATCTGGAGAAGGTCACGGGCCGCTCGATGCACGTCTGGCCCGGTGAGTGCCACGTCCATGCCGGCATCCGGCCTGTGGACATCGACGTGGCGCGGCGAGAGCACGGCGACGCCGACCTGCTCGTCCACCCGGAATGTGGATGCGCGAGCCAGTGCATGTACTTCAAGGCCAACGGCGACATCGATGCGGAGCGCACGCACATCCTCAGCACGGAGGGCATGGTGCGGCACGCGCAGAAATATCCCACTCGCAGCTTCGTCGTGGCGACGGAGCTCGGCATCATGCACCGGCTGTCCAAGGAGGCCCCGCAGGGCCGCTTCTACGCCGCGAGCGAGCGCGCTATCTGCCGCTACATGAAGAAGATCACGCTCGAGAAGCTCTTGATCTCGCTGCGCGAGGATGTGTTCGAAGTAACGGTTCCGCAAGACGTAGCGGACAAGGCTCGCCTTGCCATTCAAAGAATGGTGGAGCTGTGACCACAGCCCGGCATCCGGCGCGCCCCCTCCGGCGCTTCGCGCCACCTCCCCATAAATGGGGAGGCGCGACCTTCCCCGCCGAGCGGGGAAGCCAGGTGGAGCTGTGAAAACCGACATCCTGGTCATCGGCGATGGGCTAGCCGGCTCGGCGGCGGCGTTGGAAGCGGTCCGCCTGGGAGCCTCGGTAGCCCTTGTCTCCGCGGAACATGGCTCGTCCGACCGCGCCCAGGGTGGGATCGCGGCAGCGACGCTGCCCGAGGATTCACCCAGGCTTCACGCCCTCGACACGATCGCGGCGGGAGGCGCGCTGTGCGACCCGAGAGCAGTCGCGATGCTGACCGCC
>Ga0209117_1000785_pt1 | contig 11948 bp, 10 predicted proteins | sample BlaSpr_A8_OM2_M2_FD_187978 | JGI IMG/M metagenome (GOLD analysis project Ga0209117, IMG submission 187978) | Forest soil microbial communities from Thunder Bay, Ontario, Canada - Black Spruce, Ontario site 2_A8_OM2_M2 (SPAdes) (version 2) | ecosystem: Environmental > Terrestrial > Soil > Boreal...
GCTTTCGTCCCACAGTCCGCCGCCCCATTTAGGGGTGGCGGGACCAGCTACTCACTACGAGAAAGTCAAACCTATTTCGTGACGAACTAGCCAGAAAACTTGACTCAGGGCAACCCACTCACGGGAGGCTGACGCCATGCGGAAACTGACCTTTGGCATGAACCTGAGCCTGGACGGCTACATCGCCGCGTCCGGCGACGACCTCGGCTGGAGCGTGCCGAGCGACGAGCTGTTCCAGTGGTGGTCCGACCGGGTGGGGGCGACGGGCCTGGCGCTGTACGGGCGCAAACTGTGGGAGACGATGAGCTCCCACTGGCCGACCGCCGACCAGCAGCCAGGCGCCAAACCGGCGCAGATCGAGTTCGCCCGCCGCTGGCGGGACATGCCGAAGGTGGTGTTCTCCTCGACGACCAGCGCGGTCGACTGGAACGCCCGCCTGGTCACCGGCGACGCTGTCACCGAGATCACCCGGCTCAAGACTGAGGATGGCGGTCCCATGGACGTCGGCGGCGCCACCCTCGCCGCGGCGGCCATGCGGGCCGGGCTGATCGACGAGTACGCGATCGTCACCCACCCGGTCCTGGTGGGCGGCGGCACGCCGTTCTTCACGGCCCTGGACAACTGGGTGAACCTGAACCTGGTGGAGACCCGGACGTTTCCCGACGGCGTGCTCCTGACCAGGTACGAGACCAGGCGCTGAATACCCGACCTCGGATCGGCGCGGGCTCGGGCCACCCAAGGTCGAAGGCGACGCGCTGAAGCTCCCATTTGAGGACGCGACGGTCAGCAAGGTTTCAACCGTGATCGACCCCTCTTCCGGGGACGTGCCCGCCACCGCGAACGTTCTCCCCTGTTGCATCGGTTTGGCGTCAAATCAACGGAATTCGCGAGATTCAATCGTTGATTTGGCGCCAAATCAACCGAATCCCGTGGCGATCGCCGCCGTTAGGGGATCGGCTTGCGCCACACGCTATGGCCGCGTGGCGACTAGTCCGGGAGCGGCGCCTGTTTCGTCTCGGGCAGGAGTAGCAGCAGCCCGGCCCCGACGACTGCCGCCACCCCGCCCAGCTCGATCGCATGACCCAGCCCGATCGACGGCGCGATCAACCCAACGAGCTGCAACCCGACGACGCTCCCCACAGCCGCCGCCACCGCCGTGGTCGCCTCGGCCGTCGCGCGTGCACGCGTCGGAAACAGCTCGGCCGTCCACGCCCCGAACACAGGAGAAGACGCGGAAGCGAACACACTCCACAGCACGTTGCCCGCAAAGAAGCCAACCCGAGCGGTCGCAAAGCTCAGGCTCGCCGCGACCGCCGTCGCAATCGTCAAGACGATGGCAGGGCCACGCCGCCCGAACCGGTCGCTCAAATAACCGCCCGCCAGATACGACACCCCGCCCGCCACCCCCGAAACGAAGATCAGCGAGCTGATGGCAATCGGCGACAGCAGCAGCACCTCGGTGGCGTAGACCGTGTACAGCAAGCCGGCCGGCTCGAGCAACACCGCGAGCAGCGCGCTCATCGAAGCGATCACCACGACTCTGCGCCGCCAAGCCGGTTGAAACAGCAGCCGTAGCGCGGAGCCGCTCACCCGCGCCGTCGCCCCCGTCGCGCCACTCGCCCCCAACCACGCCCTTCCCTCAGGAAGCCGGAACCAGATGAAGGGCGCCGCCAGCACACCAAGGCCCCCAACCAAAAACAGCCACCGCCAGTGCGGCGCGAGCAGCGGATACGCGACCACGGTGATGCCCGTGCCGAGACCACCCAGCACCGCCAGCACGCTCACCGCCTGGCCGCGCATGCGCGGCGGTGCTTCTTCCACGACCAGTGCTGTCGCCACTCCACCAACCAGCGCCTCGAAGCACACTGCGATGAGCCTCAACAACGCCAGCGATTCGAGCGACCAAGCCAACCCACTCAAGAAATTCGCCACCGAAAACCCAAAGACACCGACCGCGATCAGCCGCCGCCGGCCAAACCGATCCGCCAGCGTGGACAGCGGCAAAGCCCCTAACACGCCGAGCGCCAGCACCGACCCAAGGTTCGACAGCGCGGGCGTCCGCGCCTGGAAGTCGGCGGCGATCGCCGGCAGAGCAAGGACCAGCACAGAACCGTCGAAGGCCGTGAGCACCACGGCCAGCCCCGCCCACATGAGAGTCCGCCGCTGCTGCGGATCCAGTTCCATCAAGGCGTATATTCGGCTGACCGATGGCCGCCCTGGCCGATCTGCCGAGACTGGGCGCTACCTCGCTGGTGGTTGTTGCCATCTGCGCATGCGGTGTCAAGAACGTCCTGGTCGCAGGTGATTCGATGACTCCAGCTCTCACGAATGGCCAGAACGTAGTCGTCAACACCTCGGCCTATGACTCGGGTTCTCCTCAACGCGGCGACATCATCCTGTTCAAGATGAACGGCGAAAACATCGCCCGGATCATCGGCCTGCCCGGCGAAACGGTCAGCTTTCCCGACGGGGCCGTGGCGATCAACGATCTGCGGATTAGCGAGCCGTACCTGGCTCCGCACACGCTGACCACCGCGCCCCAAAACACTTACTCAGTCCCGGCGGGCTCCTACTTCGTCCTGCACGACAACCGCGCCAAGCTGGGTGACAGCCGGACCCTAGGCACCATCACCAAATCGGCAATCGAAGGCAAGATCGGCTGATGAACGCGGTGGTGAGCGTCGATGGATTGCGCAAGCGTTACCGCTTCCGCGACCCGTGGGCGGTCGATGGCGTCAGCTTCGAGCTGCAGCCGGGCCAGGCCTTCGGATTGCTCGGTCCAAACGGGTCGGGCAAGACCAGCGTCGTCAAGATGATCGCCGGGCTGCTGCACCCTGACGCAGGCACCATCTCCCTGTTCGGCGCGCCGCCCGGCGAAGTCAAAGCACGCGCCCAGCTCGGATTCGCGCCGGAAGATCCCGACTTTCCGAAGTTCCTGAGAGCGAGCGAGGTCCTCGACTATTTCGCGAGCCTGCTCGGCCTCGACGAAGGCGAGCGCAAAAGACGCATCCCAGAGACACTCGCCTTCGCCGGACTCGACAAGGAGCGCCGCCAGGTCCGCCAGTTCTCGAAAGGAATGAAGCAGCGCCTGGGCATCGCGCAGGCGATTCTCGGCCGCCCGAAGCTCCTCATCCTCGACGAGCCGACCGCCGACCTCGACCCGCTCGGCCGCCGTGACGTCCGCGCGCTCATCGAGTCGCTGAAGACCAGCGGCGTGGCCGTCCTGCTCAACAGCCATCTCCTCAGCGAGGTCGAGCTCGTCTGCGACACGGTCGCGATCCTCGCCAAGGGTCGCGTGCTCAAAGAAGGCACGATGGCTGAGGTCGTGCCGGAAGGTCGAACGCTCGAGGACGTCTTCGTCGAGCTGATCAACGCCGCCTTTCCGCAGAAACGCGACAACCTCCCCACGTTCCTCACCGGCGGAGAAAGCAAGTGAACGGAACGCTCGCCGTCGCCCGTTACACGCTGCTCGAGCTCTCGCGCCGCCGCCTTCTACTCGTGTTCTTCGTCATCGGGGTCCTGGGTATCGCCGCCATCGGGTTGGCGCTCAAAATCGCTCCTGTCAGCACGGGCGGCGGCTTCGGCGGCCCGCCCGGCACCGCCCAGCCCGATCCGGCAGCGGTGAGCCGTCTGATCGAGCTCTACTTCGTCCGGACCATCATCGGCGTAGTCGGATTTTTCGCTCTGCTGATCGCCTTCGGCATCGGCATGACCGCCATCTATCACGACCTGGAGTCGGGCGCGGCGATCGCCATCTTTTCCAAGCCGGTTTCCCGACTCGCGTTCGCGGCCGGCAAGGTGCTCGCGGCAATGATCGCGATGATCGCGATAGTGGGTCTGCTCGGCCTCGAGGCGAGACTCCTCATGGCCTTGTTCGGCGGCGGCCTCGAAGGTGCGATGTGGGTGGAGAGCGTTGCCGCCGTCGCCAACGCAACCCTGCTGATGCTCATCGTGCTGGCGCTCAGCACGTGGATGAACAACATCATCGCCGCGGTGGTCGCCTTCATCTACAACTTCGCCGCTGGCGTCATAGTCGCGATCCACTCACAGCTCGGTAATGTCGGCGTGCTCGGTGACAACGCCGTGATCAGGACGGTGTTCACCATCCTTTACTGGCTCGTGCCGCACCAGCTCATGAGCGACGCCCAGACGCAGATCGCGAAGGCGCAGCTCGAGATGTACCCGCCCATGGGCCCCGGCGCGCCGAGCCCAGACCAGATCCTCAGCTCGGTGCCTGGCGCATCGGGCACCCAGGACATCCTGTGGTGGGTCTTCGGGGTCGCCGTTATGGCGGCGCTCGTGTACCTCGCCGTCCGCCGCAAGCAGGTCTGAGGCGACCCACTAGCGAGCTAGAACAGACGCAGCTTCTGCAGCAGGTACGGGCCCGGGCCGAGGAACCCACACGTGGCCGCGATATGTGCGATCGAGACGCCCAGCAGCGACGGCGGGCCTGGCAGCAGCCAGAAAGCGAGCCCGAGCGGCACTCCCGCCAGCGCGGTGGCCAACGTATCGGCCCAGGTCCAGCGGCCCAAGCGGTGATAGAGCACGTACGCAGTCGTCCCTATCGCAAAACCCGCCAGCGGTCCCCAAAGTAGGCTCAACCCACCTTGCACCAGGCCGCGGAAGAAGGCTTCCTCGACTGGCCCGTTGATCGCGTAGAAGCCCGCCTGAAACCACGCGTCGCGTCCATTCGCAGGCACGCTCAAAACTCCGCGACGTCGAGTCAGCCACAGCTGAACAAGTGTCGACGCGACGAACAAGAAGGGCGCCGCGACGGCGGCGAACAGAAGTTGCACCCCGAGCTGTCCCCCGCTCAGGCCGAGAGCGCCCGGCCGCGACAGCAGCGCGTAGGCGATGAAGTACGCTGCGACGAATGGAGCGATCCGCACCAGAAGGTCGGTCCGCATCCATGCCCAGCTGTCGGGAATATTGGTGCCGACCACACGCGTTGAAGGTCTGAGAGTGGTCGAGTCTGAGGTCATCCAGTTCGAGGTCTTCTACGACTACCTGTGTCCTTTCGTCTACCGGGCATCGGTGCTGCTCCAGAACGTGGGCCGGTCACCCAACCCGCGGCTAAACGTGACCTGGCGCTACTTCTCACTTTCGCAGGTCAACTCCAAGGATGACGGCTGGACTGTGTGGGATGCGCCCGCCTCCGAGTTGGTCCGAGGCCGCCTGGCCTTCAAGGCCGCCGAGGCTGCCCGCCGCCAGGAGCGCTTTGACGATCTTCACATGCCGCTGCTCGAGGCTCGGCACCGAGACAGGCTTGACATCGACCAGATCGAGGTGGTGGAGCGAGTTGCCGTCGACTGCGGCCTGGATCTCAATCGGTTTCGCAAAGACCTTGCCGATCCCGGCATCCTCGGGTCGCTTGCCCGTGACCATCGCCTGGCGGTCGGCATGCACGGCGTGTTCGGCACTCCAACCTTCGTCTTTCCCGATGGTGCCGCCGCCTACGTGCGGCTCGCGGCGGTTCCCGAACCTGCCGAATCGAACCGGGTGTTCGAGCGCGTGGCACTGATCGCCGCCGGAGAGCCGTCGATCTTGGAGCTCAAGCGCCCGAAGAAGCCAACCCCCGACTGACGGGTGCTTTGCCTCTCCTGGGAGTTCCAGGTATAGAGAGGTAAAGAATGTCTGTGGACGAGACGTGGCGGACCTGGCTCATGACGGGCACTCGACGCCAGCCCATCGACCGGCGCCGGGTTCGCGGCGCGCACAAAGGCCTCAAGCGGATGCTCGTCGAGGGCATGAGCAACGGCGGCGACCGCCCACGCAGCTGGACCAGGTTTTCCGGCGCGATGGTGCGTCAGGCGGTGGACGACGGTCTGCGCACATTGCCGCCACATCAGAACCAGCTGATCAAGCTCGCCTACTTCGGTGGCCTCTCCAACGCGGAGATCGCCCTGCGCATGGGCATCAAGGTCAACAGCGTCGAGCGTGGCCTTCGCCAGGCCGTCGACAGGGTGAGCGAGTACGTCGAGCGCGGCAAGGCCGCCGGACGCAGGGCCGTCTACGCGCTGATGGTGTTTTTCTGCGGCCGGTCGCTCATCGACTCGAACGACGCGGCCGGCGTGGTGGCGCTGGTCGCCGTCGCCAGCCTCGCCGTGGGGATCCCGGTCTCGCCCACACACCTCGCAATTCCCGAACCGCAAATTGAGCCCGCGCAAATTGTGCCCACGATGGACGCAGCCGAGCCCGGGCTCAACACAGGCAGGATCGCCGCCGCCGCCCCAAGCGCCGCCATCCAGGTGGTCACCCCTCCCACAGAGATTCCGGTGACGCTTCCGGTGACCCTCCCCGTGACCCTACCCGTCACGCTGCCGATCCAGGTGAAAACGCCGTCGCTCCCCGCACCGCCGGTGCTTCACGGGCTGTTGGGCGAGTAAATCACCACGCCATCGACTGTCGCCACCACGTGGTAGCGGCTGGCGATCAGGTCCGCGAGCACCGGGTAGTTGCGCATCGGATACATCTCGAAGTCGCTCCACCCGGCCGCGGCGGTGTCGATGATCAGCGCCGGCGGATGCGCGTTCAAGTCCGCCTGGAGCGCGGGCCACACGTCGGGCGTCGAGTCCCAGTTGTCGGGCGGGAGGCCAGACCCGCGGGCAAAGCCTCGAAGAAAACCGGGAAACCGGCTCGCCATCAAGCGATCGGACTCGATGTAGAGCACAGGCCAGTTGCCCCACACGAAAACCCGCTCGGTCGGTGCTGTGTGGTCGTGAATGTAGCCGGCCACGAGCTGGTGCTGCGGCATCGGCCGCCTGTTGTCGTAGGTCAATGGGTCGGCGCTCATGTCGAAGGCCCACCACGCGATGGCAGGCACAGCTATCCCGAGCACGGCGCCGGTAACAGCCACTCTGCGCAATGTGAAGGTGTCGAAAAACCTGGCCGCGGCAAGGGCAAGGGGACCCATGGCCTGGATGAAGTAGTGCCATGAGAGGTGGCCCGCCGCCACGGATCCGACCATGGCGACGACCAGCCACACGATCAGCAAACGATCCAGCCGCGAGAGATTTCGCCATCGTGTCGCAAACGCGATGGCAGCGATCCACAGCACCGCCATGTCTACCAGGAACGGCAAGATGCTGTCCCTCGCGCGCATCCACACAAAGGCCGGTACCCAGTTGGTCGATGCATAGCCGTACAGGCTGCCCACCGTCCACCGCCAGAAACCCGGCAGCGACCCCATCCCCAGCAACGTCAACGCGCCCGCGGCAAGGCCCGCCGCCATGCCCCCCGCCAACCAACCAAGCGCCCGCCGCCGACTCCCCGCCGGCTCGAGCCAGAAGATCGCGAAAAGCGCGAGGAGCACGTTCACGGCGGCGACCTGCCGGAACGCGCCCGCGGCCACGAGCAGGACCCCCGACCACAGCCATTGGCGCCGCAGCATTAGAAGGACGGAGGCGGTGAGCGGCAGCATCATGAAGAGCTCTGTGTTTGCCGCGAGCAGTCGCGGGTTGCCGGCCGCGGTCAGCACTCCGTAAAAGAGCGCCGCCAGCAGCCCGGTGCGGACGCCACCCAGATCTCGTCCAATGACGAACAGCAGCACGCACGTCGCCGCCATCACGAGCAGCGCAACCGCATGGATCGCGGTCATCTGGTACGCACCCGCAACCTGGAACGTCGCCGCGTACACCAGGAAGATCCCCGGCGGCTTGTTGTCCACGCCGCCCGTCCCGTAAAGCTGCCCGCCCGTGTTCAAAAGCGCGGCGATCGAGCCGTAAATGGCTTCGTCACCGTCGAGCAGGGGATGAATGAATGAGGGCAGGTGCGCGATCAACACAGTGATGGCGATCAGGCCGACCCACATTCCGAGCTGCATGCGGCGGGTCATCGGGCTGTGACTATAAATTCCCCACGAGCTCCGAGGCTGCGCGGTGAGTTCGTGGGAACCCCGTGCAGCGTCGGTGCGGTAACGTCAAAAGGGTGACGATCTCTCGCGGCACCTGGATGCGGGTCGGCCTTGCGGTCCCTGCCGTCGCGCTCGTGCTGAGCGCCTGGTATCACCCAATGCATCTTGGCGGGGGCTTCAGCATCGACTTCCACACGTACCTGGCGGCGGCCCGCGTCGGCCTGCAGGCGGGGTGGATGCATCTTTACGACCAGGCGTTGGTGGCCATCGAGCAAGAGCGCCTTACACCCACCCTTTGGTCCCAGCCGTTCCTGAGCCCGCCAGGAGTTGCCTGGATCGTGACGCCGCTGACACCACTCCCGTATTGGGTCGCGTTCGCGCTGTGGGCGGTGTTCACCTTTGGCGCGTTCGCGGCCGCGCTGGCCTGGGCCGGAGTCAGCAGTGGCCTCAGCCGCTGGATCGCAGTCCTCGGGGCGCTCGCGCCGTGGTGGGTGCTGCACGCGGTGAGCGTCGGCCAGGTGGTGCCTCTTGTCGCCGCCGGCGTCGTGGTCGCATGGCGCCTGCTCCGGGAGAAGAAGGACATCGCCGCGGGCATCGTCCTCGCGGTCATCTTCCTGAAGCCGAACACCGCCATCCTCGCGCCCTTCGCGCTGCTCGCCGCCGGCCGCTACCGCGCGTTCGCCGCGTGGGCCGCCGCCGGCGCGCTCATCGCGCTGGTCGCGGTCCTGACGATGGGGATCGACGGCATATTGGCGTACGTCAACCAGCTGCTCGCGCCGTTGCCGAAGGGCGCCGACTCACTCACCTTCAAAGGCGCGCTCGGAGTGGAAGGAGTCCCAGCGACGGTCCTGCGCGTGCTCGTGGTGGCGATCGCGCTCGTGGCTGCGTTCAAGCTGCGCTCCTCGCCAGGGCTTGCCCTTGCCGCGGGGATCGTGGGCACTCTCATCGTGGCCCCTTACCTGCACGGATCGGACCTGTGCCTTCTGACCGCCGCGGCGTTCTTCGTCTGGGAGGAGCGCACCGCGCTCGCGTGGCGCATCCCGCTGGCCGTCGGATGGCTCCTCGCCAGCCCCTACTTGCTCCTGGTCGGACTCGGTCCGAACTTGAACAGATTTCCGCTGATGGAGTACGCGCTGCTTCTCGCCCTCCTCGTGGTGGCGTGGAGGCAAAGGGGCGCCTTAACAAGCGCGGCTGACTTGAGGACACAAGCGCCCGCATAATCAGGTCGCCCGCGCCACTCAAGGGAACTGCTTTGCCACTCGACATCCACGAAATAGTCGGACCTCTGCGCGTGCTCGCCGGACCGGGCACCGGAAAGACGCATGCCCTGGTCGACCTGTACGAGCAGGCGATCCGAGAGCGCCTGGCCGGCCGTGGCGAGATCCTCGTGCTCACGTTCTCGAAGAGCGCCGCCGGCGAGATCTCGCGACGCATCGATCGGCGCCTGCAGGATGAATACGGCGAGGCCTGGATCTCGACCTTCCACAGTTTCTGCGAACGCATCCTGCGCGACCACACGCCACCCGACCGCCTCCAGATCGACAAATTCCAGGAGCAGCTGGTCATGCGTCAGGTGCTCGCCGAGCTCGATCCCGCGCTGCTCGGTCCCCTGGAAGGAGTCCGCAGGTCAGACGCCTTCGCCGGCGACCTCCTCGCCTTCGTCCAGCTGATGAAGCAGAACCTCGTCCACCCCTCCGCGCTCATGCTCGCCGCCGAGGCGAGCGCGAGCGAGCGCCTTCGCGTGATGGCGTCGGTGTACCAGGCCTACCAGCTGCGTCTCCAGGGCGCGCGCATGTTCGACTTTCGCGACCTCATCTCGGGAGCGATCGAGCTCCTGCAGTCCAACGCGCAGCTGCGCGAGAGCCTGAGGCAGAAATTCCGCCTCATCCTCGTCGACGAGTTCCAGGACGTCGACCCGGCGCAGTTCGAGCTGCTGCAGCTGGTCGCGCCGCCGAAGTCGCACCCGCGTCTTGTCGTGGTCGGCGATCCGGACCAATCGATCTACGGCTTTCGAGGCACGGTCCCGCGCTTGCTCAGCCGCGACTTCGCCGCCGTGTACGGCAGCGCCACGCAGCTCCTGGACGAATGCCGCCGCTCTTCGCGTGAGGCTCTCGACGCCGGCGAGCGACTCCTCGCCGCCACGCATGCCGGTCGGGAGCCGCGCCGCCTGCGCACGACCGTGGAGCCCGCACCCCCCACCATCGTCGTCGCGCGCGAGCGCGATCCCGTCGATGAGGCCTTCTTCGTCGCGCGCGAGATCAAGAGATTGCACAGCGAATCTCCGGGGCTCCGCCACGGCGACTTCGCGATCCTCCTGCGCAGCACCACCTCTTTCGGCGCGCCTTTCGAAGAGGCGCTGCGTGCGCTCGGCCTTCCGTATGAGGTTCGCGGATCTGGCGCGACATCGCGCAACGAGGTGGTCCGTTTCCTGGTCGGCTACCTCGAATCGCTGCGCAGGCCCGACGATCCCGACGCGTTCGAAGGATCGCTGTCCTCGAGCCTCGGCGGCGTCGGAGCGCGAACGCTCGGTCGCCTGCGTGCTCACGCTCGCGAGCGAAGCAGGCCGCTGAAGAAAGTCATGGACCGCCTGATGTACGCGCTCGCCGCGCGCGACCCGCAGCGCTACCCGCTGCCCTGGGGCGGCGACGCCCCATCAAAAGAAGACGCACGCCCTGAGCCCGACTTCATGGTGTTTCTCGACGAGGCCGAGCTCAACAGCCTTCACGCGGCAATGGTCACTCGCCACAGGCTGCTCGGCCGCGCGTCCAAGCTCTCCCTGGCGAGCCTCGCGTACTCCGTCCTCATCGAGGACGGAGGCATCCGCAGGCTTCTCGACCTCGACCTTCCGGTGGAGCAGCGCGTTGAGGCGATCGCCGACCTCCGCGCCGCAATCGACGGCCTCGAAGCGATCGAGGCGGTTCACGAGAGGCTGCACGGCTCGCGGCCGGCGCTCGCCGACATCTCAGGCTCGCTCGAGACGCTGCTCGCGGCCGCCGCGGTCGACAGCGAGGCAGCGCCCGGCGCGCGCGACGCGGTCCAGGTGATGACGGTGCACCAGGCCAAGGGCCTCGAGTTCGAAGTCGTCTTCTGCGCGGGATTCGCCCACGGAATGTTTCCATTGCCCGTCCGCCCGCATCCCCTGCTCGACCCCGACGACCGCGCCTGGCTCGAGAGCTTCAAGGTCGACTTCATGCCCTCGTGGCCGTCCGACCCGGACGGCCACCTCGCCGAGGAGGCGCGGCTCGCGTACGTCGCGATGACGCGCGCCCGGCGGCGCCTCTACCTCACGTACGCGGATTCCTATCTGCGCCAGGCGGGCCCGTCGGCATTTCTCGACATGGCCGCGCCCGAAGCAGCTTCGCGCGTCCACACGCGTGGCTCATCGCGACTCGAGCCCGGCGACGTGCTGCTCGCACGCGAGGCAGAAGTGCTGCTCGCGTCTCACCGGACGGCGCTCACAGATGGAGTCCCGTCACGCGCTGCGGCACTCGGCCTCGACGTCGCGTTCCTCACCGATCGCGACGCGGGCGAGCCCTTCGAGTCATTCGGCGCCGGGCGTAACCCTTCGCCGGTGCAGATCGACCATTTCAGCCCGACGACGCTCAACGACTACCTAAAGTGCCCCCGCCTCTACTGGTACAACCACCATCCCGGGCTCATCGAAGAGCCGCGCTCTGTCGCGATGGAACGTGGTGGATTCCTGCACAGGGTCCTCGAAGATTTCCATACGCACGAGGGCGACTGGCGGCCGCTCGACGGCGACCATCAGAAGGAGTGGCTCGAGACCGCGCTGCAGAGTCACCTCGAGACCTACCTCGCCCACATGGAAGGCGTGCTCGACCGCAAGCGCGAAGAGCGCCAGGTACGTTCCGTGCTGACCAACTACATCAAGTTCGTGACCGGCATGCAGCTCATCCGCAGGATCCGCACTGTCGCGATCGAGCGCCGCTTCAGCCTGCAGCTCGACGGCTCGGAGATCGTCGGCAAGATCGATCGCGTCAACGACGTTGGCGACGGCGAGGTCGAGGTCGTCGACTACAAGACCGGTTCGGGCAAGCCAATGAAGTACGCCTACGAAGCGTATTTCGGACCCGAG
>Ga0209117_1000786_pt1 | contig 11946 bp, 9 predicted proteins | sample BlaSpr_A8_OM2_M2_FD_187978 | JGI IMG/M metagenome (GOLD analysis project Ga0209117, IMG submission 187978) | Forest soil microbial communities from Thunder Bay, Ontario, Canada - Black Spruce, Ontario site 2_A8_OM2_M2 (SPAdes) (version 2) | ecosystem: Environmental > Terrestrial > Soil > Boreal...
AAACTGCTCGCTTTATCAGGTCAGGGGGTTCAACCCAATTTGGAGTTGCTAAGTCGGCCAAGGACCTCGCGCAAGGCGTCCATCCAATGTGGAGGACGCACACCGTATACTTTATCCAGCTTCGAAATGTCGAGCCTGGACGATGCGGGCCTCGCAGCCGGTGTAGGATATTGTGAGGTGGAAATTGGTATAACGCGAGCATACGAGCTGTCGCGTTGCGCGGCTAGGCGGAATATCTCGGAGGCGAACCCGGCCCAAGTGGTCTCGCCCGCGTTAGCCATATGAAAAATCCCGCGGAGCGATTGGTCATCCGGCCGATCTAAAAGACCTTTTGCGATCATTACGACCGCTGCCGCAATATCAAATGCGGACGTTGGTGCGCCACGCTGATCGTCGACGACGCGGAGCTCCTCGCGCTCGGCACCCAGTTTTAGCATAGTCAGCATGAAATTCTGTCCGAAAGGAGCATAGACCCAACTCGTGCGGAGAATGACATGATTAGGCGTCGCAGCCCGGACGGCCACCTCCCCCGCAAGTTTTGTCTCACCATAAAAGTTGACCGGTGCAGTTTGATCATTCTCGACATACGGCCTCGTCGAATTTCCGTTAAAGACATAATCCGTCGACACTTGAATGACCGGAACGCCGAGAAGACCAGCGGCTTGAGCCACCCTTTGCGCGCCCTCAGCGTTGACCGCAAAAGCCATATCGCGCTCCGACTCGGCCCTGTCGACCGCCGTGTAAGCGGCTGCATTTACGATGACATCCGGCTCAAGACGAGCAATCTGTTCCGCAAAGTCTTTAGGTGAGGCCAAATCGAAGTCGGGGCGAGCAAGTGTGAATACGTCCACTCCTGAAGAACGCTCGTTCTGCTTGCCTGACAGCTCCGTCAGCGCCCGGGCGACTTGGCCATTTCGGCCCGTGACCACCAAACGTAGGGATCGTTCATTCCGCATTTGCCGTCAATCCAAGGCGCTCGCCAGCATAAACCTTGTCACGTAACGGCCTCCACCACCATTCGTTTTGCAAATACCAACGTACGGTTTTCTCGATGCCGGACTCGAAAGTTTCCTGCGCTCGCCAGCCAAGCTCGCCTTCGAGCTTGCTCGCATCGATCGCGTATCGCTGGTCGTGGCCGGGCCGATCTTTCACAAACGTAATGAGCTGTTCCCGGCCCGCCCCCGTCGGTTGCAGCCTATCCAGAATGCGGCAAATCTGTCTGACCACATCGATGTTTTGCCGTTCGTTGCGACCTCCTATATTGTACTTTTCGCCAGGCTGGCCTCGTTTCAAGACGGTGTGCAATGCCCGGGCATGATCTTCCACAAACAGCCAATCCCGGATGTTGCTGCCGTCGCCATACACCGGCAACGGCCTGCCATGCATCGCGTTGAGAATAATCAGCGGGATCAGCTTTTCAGGGAAATGAAACGGGCCGTAATTGTTGGAGCAGTTGGAAATCACGACCGGCAATCCGTAGGTTCTATGCCAGGCGCTGGCTAGATGATCCGCGGCGGCCTTTGAGGCCGAATAGGGTGAAGAAGGATCGTAGGGCGTTCCCTCAGTGAACGCGCCGACAGCCCCCAACGAGCCATACACCTCATCGGTCGATACCTGCACGAAGCGAAATTCGGACCGCCTTCGTGGGGCCAGTTGCGACCAATAGGCGCGCGCCGCTTCAAGCAGCGAGAATGTTCCGACAATATTGGTAGTAACAAAATCGCCGGCGCCAGTGATGGAGCGATCGACATGACTTTCCGCCGCGAGATGGAGCACGCCATCGGGCTGAAAATCGGCGAACAGCCGATCCATTGCCGCACGATCACAAATATCTTCGCGCGCAAACTTGTAAGACGAATGCCGGGCGAGCTTGCGCAGTGATTCGGGGTTTCCGGCGTAGGTCAACTTGTCGACGTTCAAGACCACGTCGCCCGCCTCAAGCACGAGATATCGGCAAACCGCGGATCCGATAAAGCCGGCACCACCCGTGACCAGAATGCGCATTCAATCCCCTGCAGCCGCGGAAAACTCGAAGTGATCCCCTATATCAGCGAGAGCCGGATACCGCATGTCTTTCTCGGCCAGAATCGGATGCCTTGCAACGTCCGGCCACTGAATGCCAAGCGTGGGATCATTCCAGGCGATGCCTCTTTCGTCCGCCGGGCTGTAAAACTGGGTTACCTTGTAGATGACCTCCGTATTGGGCTCCAGCGTGCAAAAGCCATGGGCAAAGCCCTCGGGCACCCAAAGTTGTTGCCAATTTTCTGAACTGAGAACGGCGCAGACGTGCTGGCCATAGGTCGGCGATGCTCTTCTGATGTCAACGGCAACGTCAAAGATCGCGCCTCTGGGAACGCGAATGAGCTTGCCCTGGGCCATTGGCGCGGTCTGGAAATGAAGGCCGCGGACTGTGCCTTGTTTCACAGAGAGAGAATGATTGTCCTGGACGAAGCGAACGGCGCCTACCGCGCCGCTAAACTTAGCTTCATTATATGTTTCGGAAAAGGTGCCACGCAAATCCGCGAACCGAGCCGGCGTAAGCATCAGCGGACCGGGCACAAGAAATGACTCTATCTGCATTGATCCAATTCCAACAAAGGCGGCAAACCATTTTTAGCATTTAACCAGTTCGAACGCAGACGGTACTCAATTCCGACCCTCGCTGAAGCCTCTGATATCTCAATAAGAAAACGAACCAAAATTCAGTAATTTCGTATTCCACAGCTTTTGCAAGAAGCAAACGAAGGTTCTTCGGCAAAAGATGTTATCATCCGGGTCAAACGGAACTCCTTTTTAGAAACTATCATGTCACTAAACTCAACCTCACGTCACTGAAAGCTAACGGACAAATGATCCAAGATTATCGAGACAGACCGTTCATCGTTGTAATAACAGCTCGCTTGGTACAGCGCGCCGGTGTCATTCGTTCACGTGCCGTCCTGGGCGGACTTCATCACCACTATGGTCGGAGTTAGGGTTTTCGGTACACGCAAGTGGCACCGGCTGTGGCTCATGGCGCTGTAGGATACGCGGCTTCTAATACCAGTGTCGGCTCCATCCCAGCATTATCGAATGCTTGGAATACCTATCATCTGGCGCCATTGCCGAACCGGCCGTCCGCGACGCGGGTTCGGTACGCAGGAGGCGGCAGCCCCAGACCATCTATTGCCCTCACAGGCACAATATACACGACCTCGGCAAAGGCTCCGAAGCCTTTAGCACTTCCTGAGTATTGCATAGAATTCGATCGCCCCAAAAGTTGTGGGGTACAGTCTCTCTACCACGAAGGGAGACAATTCCATTTCATTAAGTGCCGATATGATATACGAAAAACTATCCGGAACGAACTGCCATGCATGTACATCGATATACTTCCCCTTCATCACCTCCAGTTCCTGCCGAGTGTCTTCAAATCTCGTTTTTAACGGCTTCGTCAATGGCCCGTCGTGATCCTGCGCCCAATGACGCACTGGGTCGTTATGCGTCAAAAGCAACCTGTGCTCCAAAACGCTCGTTGTCGAATGCATTACCCGATTTTCGACATACGCTGCCAACACATCGGCGAGAGTGCTAGGGCCAATGAAATGATCGAAACAATATCGTTTGTCGGGAACTATAAGCGCATAACGTCCCTGTGGAGTTAGTATCGCATCTACATCGTTGAAATGCTTAACGAGATTTGGCTGATGTTCAATATTATGACTACTGAATACGAGGTCGAATTTTTGATCGACAACAGACAAGTCGCCGTACGGGGAGGCGTACTTTATCGATGGACACGATTCGACCGAAAGTCCAAGAGCGGCCGCACGCTCTCGAAGCTGTTCCGTAGTCAGGACGTCGAAGTACTCTACGTCAGCGCCAATCATCAGGGGATCACAAAACGGGCCTAACTCAAGCGCCGGCCTTATCTTATCGATCACCGAGAGAAAAGATCCGCGCCCAAAAACACAATTCCCTACACGTCCCTCGTCAGCTCCAAACTTTTTGTAATGATTGATGAGTTCGCTATCAGCGAACCTCCGAAGATCGTCGTTGCGCTCACGATAGATATTGACGTCAAAATCTGCCGGAAAGTCTGCCGCGCCTATCGTACACATATTGTTCTTTCGGGTTCGCTAGCCCGCATCCTACAGAACAAGCGACTTTGAAGGCTAGTGCTTAAATGCTGCCGGTTTTGCGACTTGCTGCTGGGTCCACAATTTTCAAAGCGTCGCCGTATCTCGACAAAATCAAGTCTTCGACGTCTTAAAGAATTATCGCGACCAAGAGCTCACACGCCAGCTTACTTTTTTACTAGCTTGTTACTTGCATGATGATGCCAAACCACGGCCTATCGGCAAGCCGTCGCTGATGAAGCCGCCCGTACTTGTGTTGCCCAAGTAGATGCCGACCGGCGCAGCACCAAGTTGGAAAAGGAACTGGTTGTGGTGGGATGTGAGCTGCACCGGGTAGCCGCGCGGCGCGACTTTCCACTGCAGCCCATGACGAATGACATAGATGATCCCGCTCACCACCCGGCGGTCATCGACCCGCGCCAAGCCACGCGAGTGAGGAAACAGCGGCTTGATGCGGCGCGTATGACGGCCACACGCTGGGCCCGATCATTGCCGACCTCGAACAAATGACCGGCGTGGAAGCCCAGCGCATCCATGTCGACAAGGGCTATCGCGGCCGCAGCCATCCCAACCGCTTCAAGGTCTGGATCTCCGGCCAGGTCCGGCGCGTCACCAAAACCATCCGCCGCGAGATGAAGCGCCGCGCCGCGGTCGAGCCGGTGATCGGCCATCTCAAGGCCGAGCACCGCGTGGGCCGCAATTATCTCAAGGGCCGCGATGGCGACCGCATCAACCCCGTCCTCGCCGCCGCCGGCTTCAACTTCCACCTGCTGCTGCGCTGGTTCGAGCGGATTTTGCGCGCCCTGATGCAACTGCTGCATCAGCCGCCCACCGCAACACGCCTAAACCTGCGCACGGCCGAGAACTTCACGGGTGACTCCGTAAAGGGTCCTGAGCCTAGCGTATTCGTTTAGATCCGCAGCTGTATTCCTGGCCATTCGCGTGAAGCGTCATTTCGCTCTGCGTCCGCCAGTCTTGGGCGGATCACACGAAAAACTCATCGATCGCCCAAAACGTGTCACATTCAGCGGCCTCCTAAACGCCGAACGCATGATGACCACTTGGAACGTCGCCAGGGTCACATCGAGACGTTCGCTGACGCTTTTGCCTATTCTCCGGCCCCTTCGCAGCTTAGGAGAGTCGCGGGTTCGATATCACCTCGACGCGCCTGAGAAGGGCAGGACCGATTGCCCGCCCGCCCCCCCTCTCCCGGTGGGCGCCATCCCAGCACATCCTTGCGAGGCCGCGACCGACGAGTTAAAGAGCACGTCGGAAAGCGGGCGAAAATACCGACATGTATAGGATCGAGCACCTCAAAATCTTCATCGGCCAACAGACGGCAAAGCTGAAGCATATCGTCGATCTTACAGAAGCGAAAATTGCGGCGGGCGAACCCTCCCCCCTGTGTCAGGCCCTCAAGGCGAATGGGAGTGACAAGTCTCTAGGTTGGCACAATTACTCCAATTTCTACGACGTCTTGTTCGCAAATCTACATATCTCGCGCATCTTCGAGGTCGGATTGGGAAGTAACAACACCCAGATTCCGTCCAATATGGGTGCTGATGGCATACCGGGCGCGTCTCTCAGAGCGTGGCGAGATATTTTGGATAACGCGCTTGTCTTTGGCGCGGATATAGATCGGGCGATCTTGTTCGAAGAAGAACGGATAAGAACCTTTTTCGTCGATCAGACGGATCCGTCCTCAATCAAAGCGCTGTGGGGCGCCATGCCCCACATCAATTTTGACGTCATGATCGATGATGGCCTGCATACGTTTGAGGCAAACTCGATTTTCTACAACCATTCTTACGAGAAAATCAATCCGGGTGGATTTTACATTATCGAGGATATCGAGATGACGAATAAAAACGTCACGAATTTCGTGGACTTCTTTTCCGCTGCGGGCGTGAACGCGGCAATATATCGGCTGCCATACGACGCGAATAATATAGATAATGCAATCGCCATCGTGTCTTTGTAACGACGCTCTCGCTACCGAGCAGCGCAGCGCGTAGTGAGCTCAATTTTTAATTCAATCAATGTTGCGATGAAGATAGGGCTCTGATCGGGTACCAACTCGCCTTCACCTTGGTGTACAGCTGGTGCATGTCGGAGATCGAAGCCAAATATGCTAGAAGGTCGATATGATCCTTGATTTTGTTCGTAGCCAAGTCCGTAGTCTGTCCTCTGTCGTCCGGTCACCGTCGCGTCTGTCTTTGGTCACGTCAGAAACTGCGATCCTTGATCGAGCGAAATTGATCTTCGATGAGCAATGGTATTTGTCAACGTATCCTGAAGTGCGGGATTGCGGGCTCGACCCATTCGATCATTATCTAAAGCTGGGGTTTAAAGAAAAAAAAGAACCGAATTTCATATTCGACTCGTTTTGGTATCGTCTGCAGGACGCGTCTGTTCGAGAGGACGAGACTAATCCTCTGAAGCACTATTGTGCGCATAGGGTTCATGATTCTCTGAGCCCAAGCCCTCTCTTTGACCCTGAATGGTATTTGGAAACTTATGCCGACGTCAAGAAAAGCCGTATTAATCCGCTCGCCCATTATATCCGGCATGGTGCAGCCGAGGGGCGCTCGCCGAACCCATACTTTGATTCCGCGTATTATCTAAGCCAGGTTGCCGATGGGGAGGCCGCCAAGCCAAATTCTCTCATTCATTATTTCAATACGGGCGAAAAGCTTGGTTTAAGGCCGAGTTCCGGCTTTGACCCGAAATGGTATCTGACGACGAATGCCGATGTCGGCGAAGCCGGTATGAGCCCGCTTCGTCATTTCTTGATGTATGGGTTGAAAGAAGGGCGCGACCCGAGTCCGATCGTTCAGGATTATCGCAGCGTCCTAGCTGCCGATATTGTGAGCGTAAAGGAGCCGGTCTTCACGTCGCGGATGGCTGTATTCATCACCCACAGCCCCGACGGAAAGCTCAAGCCGCATGTGGCGCATTATGTTCAGTACCTGCGTCGCGAAGGCATCGAGACGCTGCTGATAATAGCTGCCGACCGGGCATATCGGGTTGACGAAGGGATCGACCTCGGTAGCGTTGCTGGTCTTTTGGTGCGTCAAAACGAGGGGTTTGACTTTGCAGCATGGGCTCACGCCATTCGCCTTTACGTCCAGCTATATGAAACCGAAGAGTTGCTTTTCCTTAACGACAGCATAGTTGGACCGTTTAACGAAACTCTCTTTCATGCGTTTCTGGATCGTGCCAGAAAAAGCGATTTTGACATGGTCGGCGCAACCGACAATTATGAAATCGAATGGCATGTCCAGAGCTATTTTTTGCTCATGAAGTCAAACGTTATAAGGTCTTATGCCTTTCAGAATTTCTTTTCGAATGTCGCCTCACATTCTAAAAAAAGCCGTGTGATTCATGAATATGAGGTTCGTCTCGCTCCGGTGCTGGTGGATGCGGGACTGAAATGTGGCGTGTTATTCCCATCAGTTAAGGGAGAAAAGATCAACAAAACGATTTATGGGTGGCGCCAGCTCATCGCCGATGGATTTCCTTTCGTTAAGGTAACGACGATTCGCGATAAGTTCCCGGATCTGGCCGTGGACGACTGGCGGCAGGTTTTAGAAGCTACTGGTTTTGACGTTTCGCTCGCTGAAAAAGCAATCGCACGGCCCTCGACGGCCGAACGCAATATCGACGTCGACCAAAGCGACAGGTCTCAATTGGTCTGGAGCAGTAAAGCCACATGTCATAACGATGTTCTAGAAGCCTCGCCGGTGGCGCGGTCGGCCTTCCGCGAGGATAACGAATTTTCGTCGGGCTTCTATCTGACCCTTTATGAAGACGTGGCCGCCTCCGGCACGGACCCATACAAGCATTACGTCGAATATGGCCGCGCCGAGGGCCGGGTGCCAAGGTTGCTGGGGTTCGATGACCTTGACGACCTACCAAAGAACAACGGCAAGGAGACGGCCCTGGTGGTCAGCCACGAAGGGGTTCGTGGCGGCGCGCCGATTTTAGCTTACAACATCGCGGTCCAGCTTAAAAAAGAATATAACGTCATTGCCCTTTTTCTCTCCGACGGCCCCATGTTGAAGGCCTGTCGAAATGCAGGCGTTACGGTGGTCGGCCCCGTGTCGCTGAGAAATGCACCTAAAGTTGCCGAATATGCGGTTCGAAAAATTCTCGAGAAGACGAACGTCAAGTTTGCCGTGCTCAATACGATCGAGTCGAGGTACGCCCTCGAAGCGTTGTCCGGCCTGTATATTCCGAACGTCATCCTCGTGCATGAGTTCGCCTCGTATATCCGGCCTCGCAGCGCATTCCGTGACGCGGTCAAATGGTCCAGTAAGACCGTGTTTTCGGCGGGAATGACACACGATTGCGCAGTGGATCTGGACTCGGCGTTAAAGACGAACGCCTATCCGATAATTCCTCAGGGATTATCGTTGCCGCCCATGGATCAGTCGTCGCGTGTAAGCGCGGCCGAGCACGAAAAGATCCTCGAGACAATTCGCCCTGTCGGCTTTCCTGCGGATGGCATCGTAGTGCTGGGCGCAGGTTACGTCGAATACCGAAAAGGTGTCGACCTCTTCATCGACTGCGCATCCAGGGTGGTGAAGGGCTCCCGGAAGGCCGTGCGATTTGTCTGGATGGGAAGAGGGTTCGACCCGGAACGGGATACGCAATACTCGGTCTACTTGGAGGACCAAATTCGCCGGGCAGGCATCGAGCGAGATTTTATCTTTCTGAACGAGGTAATGGACGTTCAACTCGTTTACGCCCAAGCAGACCTGTTTATGCTGACATCCCGGTTGGATCCTCTTCCGAACGTCGCGATCGAGGCGCTTTATGCGTCTTTACCGGTCGTCTGCTTTGAAAATGCAAGCGGTATAGCCGACGTGTTGGGCGCCACGAGTCTGCAGTCGGACTTGGTAGCCAAATTTTTGGACACGAATGATATGGCTGCCAAAGTAATCGCCTTCGTGAATTCTCCGGCCCTGTTAGAACGCGTCTCTTCGGACGTGCATAAGCTGGCGGCCAAGACGTTTGATATGTCGTCCTATATGGAAAAGATAAAAGAGATTTTATTCGATGCGTCGTCGAGATATGCCCAGGAGAAAAACGACGCTCAAATCATACTGGATTCAAACGTCATATCGGACGCATACACGGCCGCAGGTGATGAAGCGACCGGACGTGCTGGTGGCTTAGTGCGGTCGTACGTACGATCCTGGGCAACGGGCATTGATCGGAGGAAGCTCTTCCCAGGCTTTCATCCCGGCATCTATATGGAAGACAATGAAGACTCCGGGCCGATCGGAGATCCTCTTGCACATTACATTCGCGCAGGATTTCCGCGTGGCCCGTGGACACTTGACGTCATAGATCCAGGCAAGCCCCGGTTGCCTGATGCGGACGGTTTGAAAACGGCCGTTCATATACACGCCTACTATCCGGACCTTTTAAATCCCATCATCGCCGGTCTTCGGGCCAACACGGCGAGACCCGATCTCTTTATCTCGGTAACGAGCCAGTCGGATAAGATCTATGTGTGCCGAGAGACCGCTGATTATGAGGGTTTGGTCGATGTGCGCGTCGTGCCAAATATCGGGAGGGATCTGGGACCGCTTTTTACAGAGTTTGGAAGCGAAATCCTGAACGGATACGATCTGTTTGGGCATTTTCACACCAAGAAGACGTTGGATCTAGGCGTTTCCAGCGTCGGGTCGAGATGGTACCGCTTCCTGCTCGAACACCTGATCGGGGGCGTGCACGTCGCAGACGCCATCTTGGCCCATCTAAAAAACAATCCGAAGGTTGGTATGGTTATGCCGGACGACCCGCACGTCGTCGGGTGGGATAAAAATAAAGGTCACGCATCCGAAATTTGGAGCAGGCTATCCGATCGTGAGCTGCCGGAAAATTTTTGGTTCCCCATCGGATCGATGTTCTGGGCCCGAACTAGCGCCTTGAGGCCTCTTTTCGATCTTAATTTAAGCTGGGACGATTACCCATGTGAGCCCTTACCATACGACGGCTCGATGCTGCATGCGCTTGAACGGCTCCTGGGGCAGGTTGTCCAATCTCAGCGCTACGAATTGTGCACCATCGCACGTCCCGGAATTAATCGGTGAACTGCTCGACTGTGCGGGGCCGGTGTGCCTCGCACATCGGTCGACGGCCTCACGTCGGAGCTTCCCGTCACGCCGCGCAACTCATAACAGCCGGCCGCCATTCGACGACAGAAGCGAGATTTGCTCCTGAAGGCACCTTTAATGTATCCATCCGGCATAGGCCGCTGGTTCCGAATGCTCGCTTAGAACGCTGTGCGATTACCATCTCAGCCGACACCGCGGGCAATGGCTGGCCGCGGGAGGGCGAAAGACGAAACTTATTCGTCGGCAAAAGCCCAGTTTCTCTATCAAACTGAAAGCGGCGCTGTACTCTTTAGCCCTCACAACTAAATGATTAGCCCTGAAGTAATCGTCCACGAACGACACGCTCAAGCAAAAGACCGGCAGCTAACAAGAAAAGAGCGAATGACATCAAATACGCCTTGTCTAAAAAAGATGCACTGTATCCTTCATAATATGCTGCTCGCATCCACTCTACACCATGAACGATCGGATTGAATGATAGCGGGTAACGGAGCTGCTCTGGCAACGCGCTGGCAACATAAAAAACGCCAGAGGTAAACCATAGAAAAATTGTAAACAATGAATACACGGTCACCCAAATTGGATAGGCGGTAGCAATAATTGCGTTGATTACACCTGCCCCAAGTCCCAGCAGCATCGAAGCAGCCAACGCAAAACAAGCCTGCGCCGGATTAAGCGGCATAAAGTCGATCCCGTAGGACCAGAATATGGCCGCCAAAATCAGAACAACGCATCCAGCGCTTAGCGCCTCAACGATCGCCCGCGCAAACAAAATATCCGTTATCTTAACTCGCGGAAACATTAACATCGGGCGGTTCAGTACAATCCCATACATAATGAAGCGCGACATGTAGGAGAATGCCATGAACGGTACGATGCCGGTCGCGAACCACAGCGCGGCGCTGTCACCATAGGGCACAACACGACCTGCTCCGGCGTTGATGAGCAGCAGAAGCACGATGTGCGACAACGGCCAGGCGATGGCGATGAGAAAGCCCCACTCGCTGCCGCCGAAACGGGTCTTGATATCCCGCAGCATCAGCGCGACCAGCACCCGCCACTGGACGGCCACGAGCTCCGACACGGTCAAAGTGAGGTTCTTCCGTCCGGCGGCAACGATCCTGGTCATAACCGGTGGTCCTCCACCGCCGCTGCGATCAACGCGAAGATTCCCCACAGGATCAGCAGCCCGATCGGTATGATGAAGGAAAACGCAAGCCGCTCCGGATACCTGGCCTCCTGCGGCAGCGACGGCGGCACGAACACGCTGATGTACAGGTTTTGCTGTTCGGCGCGCAGGCGGGCCCGCTCCAGGCCGTCCTGGGCCATGGTGTAGAGTTTTTCGGCGAAGGTGCGCTTCAGCTCGAGCTCCTCGAATTTCACCAGCGCATTCGAAATGGTGCGGCCCTCCACGGTATTGCCGGCAAGCCCCGCCTTCATGGTTTCGATCTGCTTGTCGAGGCTTTCGCTTCGCGTCTTCAGCGTCTGCACGGTGGGCGCGTTTTGCGACATCGCCTTGGTGGCGACAAACAGATCGTTCTGCAACTTGATCTTGTCCGCCATCATGCCGAGCAGCAGCTTGGACGTGGAAGTGGCCGACGAAACCGGATCGATAAAGCCTTCGCTATCGCGGTATTTTCGAAGGTCAAGAAGTGCAATCCGAACCTGTTCTTCGTAGCGGCGAACCTCGCCTTCGGCCC
>Ga0209117_1000787_pt1 | contig 11945 bp, 9 predicted proteins | sample BlaSpr_A8_OM2_M2_FD_187978 | JGI IMG/M metagenome (GOLD analysis project Ga0209117, IMG submission 187978) | Forest soil microbial communities from Thunder Bay, Ontario, Canada - Black Spruce, Ontario site 2_A8_OM2_M2 (SPAdes) (version 2) | ecosystem: Environmental > Terrestrial > Soil > Boreal...
TATAGGAATTGATGCCGTCGGTGAATGCAATCAGGATTGCCTGCGTGTCGGGCGAGTAGCTTTCATATTCCGCCTGCATGTCGCCGCGATAGCGCAGCGCGCGGGCGTTCACGTCGCGAGGTAGCGCGGATGGGCCGAGAATTTCGGCGAGCCGCCCTTGGCCGGCGCGCTTCCAGAGTTCCATTTGGAAGAGACGATCTTGGGCCGCGACTACGCCCTGGGCAAAGAACAGATCGTGCTGGTTCTGCGCGTAAATGTGGGCAACTCCCCAGCGATCACGCAGAACGTTAACGGGGCGCTCGAGTCCATGCATCCGCAGTTGACCGGAGACGACGGCAAGAGCCTTATGTGCGGCACGTTCGAGATCCGGCTTCGGGGCAGGCTGGGCGCAAACTGCGAGGGGAAATAAAAGGATCAGCAGGCGGATGCTTTTCATGGAGACCCAATTGTAATGGCGCCCGCCCTCGGCAGTTGGGTGGCCGGGCGAGGCGCCCGGCGCTCCACCGGCAAGGGCAATGAATTAAACTGACAAATCGCCGATGTATTAAGAGGAATCAGGTTTCATGGCCCAACTGCGAGTTGTCGTCCTGTGGCACCAACACCAGCCTTTCTACAAAGACCTGGTGACGGGGCTGTATCGCCTGCCCTGGACGCGGCTCCATGCGTTGAAGGACTACTACGGGATGGTGAAGCTGCTGGACGAGTTCCCACAAGTGCATCAGACGTTCAACCTGGTGCCCTCGCTGATTACGCAAATTCAGGATTATGTTTCGGGCGGTGCTCAGGACCCTTTTCTGCAGGTTGCGAGCAAGCCCGCGAAAGACCTGACCCAGGAGGAGCGGCGGTTTGCGCTGCAATACTTGTTTCAGGCGAATCCGGTGAATGTAATCGGGCGCTATCCGCGGTACCGCGAGCTGTGGGAGAAATTTCGCGGGGCGGGAGATTCACCCGAACGCGCGGAGAGATATTTTCAGCCTCAGGATTTTACCGATTTGCAGGTGCTCTCGCAGATTGGGTGGTTCGATGAATATTTTCTGGCGGAGGCGGACGTTGCGGAACTGATCCGCAAGGGCCGCAACTATACGCTCGAAGACCAGCGGTTTGTGATGGCGCGAGAGCGTGAACTGCTTGGCAGGGTTCTGCCGGTGCATGCGGAGGCAGCAAAAAAGGGCCTGATCGAGATTTCGACTTCGCCTTTTTATCATCCCATTTTGCCGCTGGTGTGTGACACGCAGATCGGGGCGGTTTCCTCGCCGGGTCTGGCCTTGCCACAGAACCGCTATCGCCATCCTGAGGACGCGCGCGAGCAATTGCAGCGCGGACTGGATCTGCACGAGAAAGTGTTTGGGCTGCGGCCGCAGGGAGTGTGGCCGTCGGAGGGCAGCGTTTCCGAAGAGGCGTTGACGATTGCACACCAGATTGGAGTGCAGTGGATGGCAACCGACGAAGGCGTGCTGGGACGGAGCCTGGGCATAAATTTCTCGCGCGACGGTCAGGGTCATTTGAGTCCGGATCTGGCGCAGCGGCTCTATACGATTTATCGCTACGAGAATGGCGATACGCGAATGAGTCTGCTTTTCCGCGACCATACCCTCTCCGACCTGATCGGATTTGTGTATTCGGGAATGCCGCCACAAGACGCCGCCAATAACCTCATCCATAAGATTAAGGAATCGGCGCAGACCATGATTGCGAATGGGCAAGATGCTGTGGTTCCCATCATTCTGGACGGCGAAAATGCCTGGGAATATTACCCGCAGTCGGGGCGGGAATTCTTGCGGAGATTCTATGACGCTTTGCAGAAAGATCCGGGGATTGAAGCGGTGACGGTGACGGAGGCGATTGCGCGCCACAAGAACGTGAGTCCCCTGAAGTCTCTGGTGCCGGGGTCGTGGATCAACGCCAACTTTAACGTTTGGATTGGGGCGCCGGAAGACAACAAAGCTTGGGACTACCTGTATCACGCGCGCAATTTCTATGCGCAGGCCGCACCGGGCGCAACCGAGAAACAACGCAAACTGGCGTTTGAAGAAATCCTGATCGCCGAGGGCAGCGACTGGAACTGGTGGTATGGGCCGGAGCACCACTCGGCGAACGATCGCGACTTTGACGAACTCTACCGCAAACACCTGTCGAATGTTTACCAGGCGTTGGGTGGGACTCCGCCGGATTATCTGGCGCAGCCGATCACCGGAGAAGTAGCGCGGCCTTCGTTCACGCCGCAGAGCGCCTACATTCATCCGAGAGTCTCGGGCGACATGGTGCGCTATTTCGAGTGGATGGGGGCGGCCTGTTACACGGCTGACCAACGGTCGGGCGCCATGCACGGCAAGCAGTTTCTGATGGACGAAGTGTTTGCCGGGATCGATGAGCAGTATGTGTACGGACGGCTGGATTTCGCCGGCAAGGTGCCGGAAGGCGCATTCGAAGTGGTGGTGAATCTGGAGTCGTGGGCCAACCATGCAGCCAAGCCCCGGCGCGAACTGCGGTTGGACGTGGTGGTGGATGGAGGTCGCATACAGTCATGGAAAGTGACGGACGGCAAAGACAAGGCGGTGGCCGATTCGACGGATTCGGGAGACATGACGCGGGTGGCGCTCGTCCGTAATTTTGAGTTTCGCCTGCCCCTCACGTGGCTGCTTGCGGCTCCGCTGGAGATTGACAAAGTGCGCGGACCGAAAAGCTCGGATCTGCTGACCACCCGGCTGCGCCTGCGCTTCAGTTTGTGGCAGAACCATTTGCCGGTCGACGCCTTGCCGGTGGAGGGATGGATTGAACTGGAGTTGCTGGCGGAAGAGGATCTGCTGGGAGTGGGCGGGTGAAGCGGGGCTTCCGCCCCGCTTGGACGGGGCAGAGCCCGGTCACCACACGGTCCATTTCTTAGCTACTGTCCGCCGCTCGCAACCGTCATCGTCATCGGACGATTCAATTCCATTACCAACTCTGTGCCTGCAGGAAGCATCGCGGAACGATGCTTACCGAGCCAGTGCGCGACAGTCGCGGTGGCGCCGATGGCTCCGCCGATGAGCAGGCCTTTGCCGCCCCCCGCCAAACCGCCGACGAGCATTCCGCCGCCGGTACCCATGCCGATTTCGGTGAGATCTTTGCCGTCGTGGCCGTCGCCTTTGAACTGCCCTTCCGTGTTGACGTCGGTGCCGTGGCGAGCGTTGGTGTCAACCAGCGAGGCGTTCAGCATGAACCTGTCTCCATTCGGAAGGACCAGGTTTTCGGGGGAGATGCCGATGGTGGGCTTGCCGGCGATGCGACGGGGTTCGTTCGCTTTGGTGACGCGGCCCTCGACGGTGGCGCCGATGGGAATCACGGTTTTGCCGTTCACTACGACCGGCTCGGTGACTCTTGCCGAGAACGGATCCCCGGCTTTCGAACTGAAGGTTGCAAGTGTGGTTTCGAGTTTCATCTTGACGGCGGTACCGGTGGGCAGAGAAGTTTGCGCCCAGCCGAAAGTTGCGATCAGGATGAGCGATGTCAGCGAAAGTGTTTTCTTCATGTTATCTCCTACCTCCAAAATTCAATTGCGCATCTCATGCGAAGCCAGTGAGCCAATTTGCGAAACCTTAACCACCAAGGGCACGAAGTCACACGAAGGAAATCCCTGAGACCAAGACCTTCGTGATACTTCGTGTCCTTGGTGGTTCACGGTTTTTCTGCGTCCTATCAAGAAACTGACCCGCTACTCTTGCAAAGCTCGTATGACGTCATCCAGCGGCGCGCGGTCGACTTGGTTATCGCCGCGATAGATGTAGCGCACCGAGCCGCCGCGATCGATGACCAGAGTCGCCGGGTGCGCGATGTTGATTGCGTCGGTGCCGAGCGCGTGATGGAGCCCGTAAGCTTTGGTTACGGCCCGATCCTCATCGAGCAGAAAGACGCCAGAGATGGGATGCTTCTCCAGGAATCTTCCCGGTCCCCAGACGCCGTCCCGCTTTTCGGCGGCAATGAACGTCAATTGCGCTCCCGCTGCTTCAATTTCCGGTCTCCGCGACTCGACCTGAGTCATGCGCTTCACGCAGTTCGGTCACCAAGTGCCGCGCAGAAACTCGAGAATCAGCGTGCCCTGAGCGAGCAGGTCACCGAGAGTGAATGTGCCCTCACGGTTGGCCGCTCCCAGGGAAAAGTCCGGGGCTCGCGATCCGACCTCTAGAGTTTCGGTGCGGTTCTTCATGTTGCTTCGACTTTAAGCGAGGTGTAAATCAGGAACAATAACGGATAGGGTACGGGGATGACCCAGTGGGCGATTCGCCGGGGAGATCCCAGCGCACTGACCGGATTCTTCCACGTCCGATATAATTTCGCTTCGGCAGGAGACGCAGCAAGCTGGGTCTCAGATTGCTTGACTACGATTAGCGACGATGTTTCTAAATCCATCAGATAAGTAAAGGACGCACTAATGCCTATTACCAGTATTGCCGATATCCGCGGACGCCAAGTGCTTGACTCGCGTGGCAATCCGACCGTTGAAGCTGAAGTTTTTCTGGATGGCGGCGCCAGCGCGCGGGCCATTGTGCCGAGTGGCGCGTCCACCGGTGAGCATGAGGCCGTTGAATTGCGTGACGGCGACAAGAGCCAGTACCTCGGCAAGAGCGTTCTGCAGGCAGTTGCGAACGTCAATGGCGAGATAGCGGGAGCCCTCACTGGGGTGGACGCAGCCGACCAGCGCACCCTCGACGCCAGGCTGATCGAACTGGATGGCACGCCCAACAAGGGACGACTCGGGGCGAACGCGATTCTGGCCGTTTCCATGGCGGCGGCGCGGGCTTCCGCGAGGGCTTGCGAACTGCCGCTCTATCGCTACCTGGGCGGGGCCGCGGCGAACACGTTGCCGGTGCCGATGATGAACATCCTTAACGGCGGCGCGCACGCCGACAACAACGTCGACTTCCAGGAGTTCATGGTGATGCCGGTGGGAGCGCCGTCGTTTTCCGAAGCGCTGCGCTGGGGTGTGGAAGTCTTCCACACGCTCAAGGGCGTGCTGAAAAAGCGCGGATACAACACCGCAGTGGGCGATGAGGGTGGCTTTGCTCCGTCGGTGAAGTCGAACGTGGAGGCCATTGAAGTCGTGCTGGAAGCGATTCAGCAGGCGGGCTACAAGCCGGGTGAGGAGATCGCGATTGCGCTCGATCCGGCGGCCAGCGAGTTCTATGAGGACGGAAAATATGTCTTCAAGAAATCCGACAAGTCGGCAAAGAGTTCCGAAGACATGGTTCGTTACTGGGCAAAATGGGTGAAAGACTACCCCATCGTGTCACTCGAAGACGGCCTCTCCGAAAACGACTGGGACGGCTGGGCACTGCTGACCAAAGAACTGGGTGACAAGATTCAGCTTGTGGGCGACGATATCTTCGTCACCAATATTCAGATCTTTGCCGAGGGCATTGAGAAGGGAATTGCCAATTCGATCTTGATCAAACTCAACCAGATTGGCACGGTCAGCGAGACGCTCGACGCCATCGACCTGGCGCGCCGCAATGGATACACGTCAGTGATCTCGCATCGTTCCGGCGAAACCGAAGACACGTTCATTGCGGACCTGGCAGTGGCGACTGGCGCGGGACAAATCAAGACCGGCTCCGCTTCGCGCACCGACAGAATTGCCAAGTACAACCAGTTGCTGCGGATTGAAGAAGAGTTGGGCGGCGCGGCGCGGTTTCTGGGGGTGAAGGCGCTGAATTACGCAGGATAAGGGCAGTACGCGAATGAGGTTCGGGTAGTGGATCCAGACACGTGGCCTCAGTTCGCATTCTTGCTGATAGCTTTGACGATCGGGACTCTCGTCGCCGTGTTGTTCCTGTTTCTCTGGCGAGCCATTTCCCGACGTCGACGGCCAGGTGGGCTCTGGATACCCTGCTCCTCGGATGCTCAGGGTTGATGCTTGTGACTGTACTCGGCGGGGCACTGTCGTTTCTGGGCTCAAAGCAGGTTCCCCGAGAATGGTGGAGGCTCATTGCATACGTTCCAATGGCCGCCCTAGCGTTGTTGCTAGTGTGGGCTTCGGAGAGAGTCCGCATTCGACGACTTCGAAAGAGGAGGTTGGGCTCCGCAAAAGGGGAGTTTACCGTTCCGGATGACTTCAACGATCCGCTACCCAAAGAGCTCGAAGACGAGTTCTATAAGCAATAAGTCCCCGCTAAAACCCCATCGTGTCGTCCGCCGAAGGCCCGTAGGTCGCGGGCACCGGTTTCCCGTTCAATCGCAGATAGACGCCGAGTTGGGCGCGGTGATGCACCAGGTGGTTAAGGAACATTTGCCGGTAGGCCAGAAAGCGCGACCCGCTGAAAATGGGCTGGCCCTGAAAACTCAGCTTCCAGGGCTGTGTCCAGGCTTCATCCGGGGTGTTCTTGAGCGCGGCCCGAGCTTGGGCCGCGCCTTCATCGAAAGCTTGCACCAGTTGAGCTGCTGATTCGAAAGGCAGCGGTTTAAAGCTACTTTTGGAAAAATCCAGCTCAGGAGTGGTGAGTACAGTAAGACCGAAGCCGGAGAGTTGCGCGATGTGCGGCGCGAGCTTGTTCAACGGCATGGACTTGGGATGCGGCGCGAAGTCTTTCTTGTCTTCCGGAACGCGTTCCAGGGTCGTGTGCGTCTTTTTCATTTCTTCATCGAATTCAGACAGCAAAAGTTCGCTGATAGGCATGAGTCCTCCGGGGCATTGATTATAAGGCTTCCCGTGAATTAAGTCCGAGAAAGGCAGTCCGCGCCAGCCATCAGCGGCGGAAGGGTGGCAGAGTATAATCTCTGGCAGAGATATGCTAGAAACTGAGATCATTTTCTCCGTGCAGGAGTCGCCCGAGGGCGGCTATGAAGCCCGCGCTCTCGGCTATGACATCTTCACCCAAGCCGAGAGCATGGAAGAACTTCGGGAAATGGTCCGGGATGCTGTACGGTGCCATTTTGAAGAGGGCTCAGTTCCAGCGGTGATCCGGCTGCACACGGTGAAGGACGAGGTCATCCCCGCTTGAGATTGCCTCGTGATCTCTCCGGTCACGAGTTGGCGAAGATGCTTCGCCGTTAGGGATATGAAGTGATTCGACAGACAGGGAGTCACATTCGTCTGAAGTCAAATCTTCGCGGCGCCGATCATCAAGTGACCGTTCCGAACCACAAAACGCTGAAGCTAGGCACGCTCAACGCAATTATCTCAGCGGTTGCGAAGTATCTGGAGAAAGACCGGTCGCAATGTGCGGAGGAGTTGTTCGAACGGTGATGGAACAGCAGCCTGCCGGCCCAATCAAGATCCGTATTCATTCGCGCAAAAAGTTTTCTGAAGCTAGCAGCCAGTAGCCAGGAGCCAAAAGCGATTCTATGCCCCGTCCTAAACCTCTCGTTCTCATCATCCTCGACGGCTGGGGATACCGAGCCGAAACGAAAGCCAACGCCATCGCCCTTGCGCGCAAGCCGATCTATGACCGGTTGCTGCGCGAGTATCCCAACACGCTGATTCATACCAGCGGGCCTTTTGTCGGGCTGCCGGAGGGGCAGATGGGGAACAGTGAAGTCGGTCATCTGAATATTGGCGCCGGGCGCATCGTGCATATGGAAGTCACACGCATCGATCTGATGATCCAGAACGGCGAATTCTTTTCGCATCCCGTGCTCGTCGACGCGATGAAAAATGCCCGCACCAGTGGGCGCAAGCTGCATCTGTTCGGGCTGGTGTCGGACGGCGGCGTGCACTCGCGCCAGGAGCACCTGTATGCGCTCTTGAAAATGGCCACGCAGCACGGAGTCGATCGCGTCTTCGTACACGCCTTCATGGATGGTCGCGACACGTTGCCGACCAACGGGGCCGGCTATCTCGAACAACTGCAGCAGAAGATGCGCGAGTACAACTCCGGCAAGATCGCCACCGTTAACGGCCGTTATTACGCCATGGACCGCGACCGGCGTTGGGAGCGCATCGCCAAGGCCTACACCGCGATGGTCGATGGCAAAGCCGGGGGCGGTACCTACGTCGACGCCGTGCAGGGTATGAAAGAGTCCTACAACAAAGGCGTGACCGACGAGTTCGTGGTGCCGTTCGTTTGTACGGATGCGCGCGGCGAACCGCTGGCGAAGATCAGCGACGACGATTCGTGCATCTGTTTCAACTTCCGCGCCGACCGCGTGCGCCAGATCACGCGCGCGCTGTGCCGCAACAGCGGGCTGAACGAGAAGGGCGGGAGCGATTTGCCGGGTGCGGCCGATCTCGACGCAACTATTCCGCGCGATCGGGCGCCTAAGAACCTGAATTACGTTTGCATGACCCGGTACGACAAGTATTTCAACCTGCCGGTGGTGATTCCACCGGAGTCGATGTCGAACATTCTGGCGAACGTCATGAGCGGGCTGAACATGCGCAACCTGCGCGTGGCGGAGACAGAGAAGTACGCACACGTCACCTATTTTTTTAATGGCGGCGTAGAAACGCCGTTCCCGGGAGAAGAGCGCGTGCTGGTGCCGTCACCCAAGGTCGCGACGTACGATCTGAAGCCCGAGATGAGCGCTGCCGGCGTCGCCGAAGCGGTTGTCAAAGCTACGAACGAAGGCACGTTCGACGTCATCATCGTCAACTTTGCCAATGCCGACATGGTGGGGCACTCGGGCAAGATCGAGCCCACCATCAAGGCCGTCGAGACCGTCGACGCCTGCCTGGGCGAGATTGAGAAAGCGGTGCGCGCCAAAGGCGGAGCCATGCTGATTACTGCCGACCACGGTAATGCTGAAATGATGATCGATCCCGCAACCGGCGGTCCGCACACGGCGCATACGACGAATCCGGTGCCGTTTATCGTGATGGCGGAGGACGCAAAGCAATTCACGCTCAAGCCAAACGGCTCGCTGCGGGATATTTCTCCGACCATGCTCGGGATGCTGGGCATTGCCGAGCCGAAAGAAATGACAGGAAGCGATCTCCGCTTGAAACAAGGCTAGAAAATCCGCGGTGTCAGTTCTAGGTGCACCGAAACGTACTCTTTTCTCTGTGCACCTCTGTGCCCCCTGTGGTAAAGATTTCGTTGCCCATGAAGCTGCTCATTTTCGTCCATCATCCGTTTGATCAATGGAATGCGCCGGCTTGGTTCCCGAAGCGGTTGCAGCACGAATTTCCGCAAGTCAACGTTGTCAACCTGCCGGATTACAAGAAGGTAGACCAAGAAATCGTCGATGCTGAGATCGTCATCGCCTGGTCGATCCGTCCCGAGCAGATCGCAGCGGCAAAGAAACTGCGATGGATTCACTCTCCGGCGGCAGCGGTTCATCAGCTGATATTTCCGGAACTCGTCAACAGCGAGATTGTTCTCACCAACGCGCGCGAAGTGCATGGGCCGGTGGTGGCGGAGCACGTAATCGCGCTCATCTTCGCGCTGGCCAAGAAGATTCCGGGATCGGTGCGCCTGCAAGAGAAGCATGTTTGGGGGCAGCAGATCCTGTGGGACGAACTGCCTCGAATCCGAGAAGTTGCAGGCGCAACCCTCGGCATGGTGGGCCTCGGCAGCATTGGACGTTCGGTGGTGAAGAGTGCAAAAGCCCTGGGCATGCGGGTGATCGCTGTGCGCGAGCATCCGGAGAAGGGAAGTGAAGGCGCGGACGCTGTGTTGAGGCCGGCGCAAATCGACGAGGTGTTTTGCCAAGCGGATTACATTGTGCTGGCGGCGCCGGTCACGGACGGCACAAAGGCTATTGCGAACGCCGAACGCTTGGCGCTCATGAAGCCCGACGCCTGCCTGATCAACGTCGGTCGCGGCCCGCTGGTGGATGAACCCGCGCTCTCCGCCGCTCTGCGTGAAAAGAAGATTGGCGGTGCTGCGCTTGATGTATTTCCGAAAGAGCCACTGGCGGCCGATTCTCCGCTGTGGGATGTTCCAAATCTGCTGATCACTCCGCACACGGCCGCGCTGACCGACAAACTATGGGAGCGTCACTATGCGCTGTTCTCCGAAAACCTGCGCCGCTATCTAAGCGGCCAGCCGCTGCTGGCCGTTGTGGATAAGCGGAAGGGATACTGACTTCGGAACGTTGGACGCCCTCAAAATCGCAGCACATCAGTTCCCGATCACAAGAGAAAAGCCTGAACCAAAGGGGACACAGAGGAGCACAGGGGAAAGCTTACTCCGGTGCGGATGTCCGTCGACGATGTCTGTAAACGCGCATAGCCCATGATTGCTCTGCGTCCTCGGCGATCTCTGCGGTAAAGGATCTTTCGCTCACCGCGTATCCACCCCAAACCCGATGATCGCAGTCACTTCCACTGGCTCGTCTCCGCGAAGTGCGGGACGGAACTTCCAGCTGTGCAGAGCCACCAGAATCTTCGAGGTAGTTTCGGCGGCTCCAGGCTCGAGTACCTTCAGGTCTTTGAGAACTCCGGAGCGGTCAAGGGTGCAGGCGATTATCACGCGGGTTGGTCGAAGGTCATCGGGAAGGTCTTTGCGGAGAGGCTCGGGCTCGCTCAACGCTTCGCGGGAAGGATGCGTGGCTGAAGACGGATCGGAGTATTGCATCACCGCCGTTCCTAGAGAGGTTTCGATGTAGATGGAATAGTTGTCGCCCTTCAACAGACCGTAGTAGGGCAACACGCCACCCGAGCGCGACGTCGCGACCACCGTAACTCCGGATCTTTTGTGGTCATTCACCGAGGAACGGCCGGGGCCGGTCGATGGAGCGTCGCCGCCGGGAGACCCGAAACTAGGCAGCGTGACGGTGGTCGTGCCGCCCTGCACCGATACGCCGGGGATGGCGGGTGTGCCGCTGGTGCCAGTTCCCGCGCCACCGGGCCCGGGATACGGCGAAATGCCGTTACGTGCGTTTGGATCGGAGCCGCGTCCTGTGCCTTCTTTACCCGCGCCTGAACCTTCGCCTTGCAACCCGCTGCCGGGGCCGTTGCCTTTGCCGATGCCCGATCCGCCGCCGCTGCCGCCGAGTCCACTTTTTGCCGTGCCGCTGGGCGACATGGCGAGCGCACCGCCGCCGGTGGAGTTCGGTAGTCCCGCATTGGTTCCCGGTTGGCTGGAGACGACGACCCCGGAGCCGGCAGCGTTCCCTCCGGCGTTGCTCGGTGGAGCTACGGAAGAACCGAGGTCGAGCGGACCGCCGGCCCCGGCTCCCTTGTTGCCTCGTCCGCTGCCAGAGAGCGCTTTGCCGCCGCCCAGGCCCGGCGGAGGTGGTACGACGTCGGCGAAGCCGAGGAGCGAACCTGCGGATTGAGCGGAGCGGCCGCCGTTCCCTGTAGAACCGCTTTTTTGAGAACCCTGTCCCTCGATGCTGGCCGGAGGCGGCACAACCTGGGACGTAAGCGCGCCAGCGCCAGATCGTGCGAGTGACCCTCCGCCGGATGCGGTGGGTGGCGGAGGCACGGGATTCGCGCGCACGTCGCCAGTGGCGGACCTTCCCCAACTGTTCAGATCGCGGCTGACCTGCGACGGCGGCGGCGCCACGACGGCCAGGGCAGGCAGCGACAGTTTGGGTGTGGACGACACGTCGCGCTGGGGTGCGGAAACTGGTGGTGCAACCACGTCGACGGTTTGCGTCAACCGGACGCGGGAACTGGCCAAGTCGAGCTGCGCGTCCCGTGGAGCCGGCGCGACGACGGTAGGCGCGATCGGGTTTGCGGTTCGCATTTTGTCTCGCGAGACATTCGGCGCGGGGGGAACGATGTTGGTCGTCAGGATGCTTGGGGTGCGGCTTGCCGATGAATTCAATTCCGGCGAAGGCGGCACCACGCTCATCGCAGGCAGCGTTGGTGCGGTGAGAGAAGAACGCAGGCCTTCGGCGGGCGGCGGTCCGGGATTCGCTTTGAACGCGAGCAGATTGGCGACTGCGGAATCGGAATGAGGCAGATTTACCTTCGGAGCGTCCACAACTTTCTCGCTAGGCTTGTCGCCGCGCGCTACGCGGATGGTCTGCGTGTGGTGGTGAGCTTGCTGGCCGCCCGCACGTCCGGACTTGCCAGACTGTGC
>Ga0209117_1000788_pt1 | contig 11936 bp, 10 predicted proteins | sample BlaSpr_A8_OM2_M2_FD_187978 | JGI IMG/M metagenome (GOLD analysis project Ga0209117, IMG submission 187978) | Forest soil microbial communities from Thunder Bay, Ontario, Canada - Black Spruce, Ontario site 2_A8_OM2_M2 (SPAdes) (version 2) | ecosystem: Environmental > Terrestrial > Soil > Boreal...
TGGGCGGTGAGATCGACGCCGTAATCGGCTGCGCTCTTGTCGGCGATCGGCTTCTTCTTCGCCTTCATGATGTTGGGCAGGCTGGCGTAGCGCGGCTCGTTCAGCCGCAGGTCGGTGGTGACGATCGCGGGGCCCTTGAGTTTCAACGTCTGCAGTCCGCCGTCGACTTCGCGCGTCACCTTGAAATCGGTTCCATCGACTTCGAGCTTGGAGGCAAAGGTCGCCTGCGACCAGCCAAGCAGCGCGGCCAGCATCTGGCCGGTCTGGTTTGAGTCATCGTCGATCGCCTGCTTGCCGAGAATGATCAGCCCGGGCTTTTCTTCGTCGGCGATGGCTTTCAGAATTTTCGCCACCGCCAGCGGTTCGACATTGCCTTCCGCCTTGACCAGAATGCCGCGATCGGCACCCATGGCGAGCCCGGTCCGGATGGTCTCGGACGCCTGGGCGGGGCCGATCGAAACCACCACCACCTCGGTTGCCTTGCCGGCCTCTTTCAGCCGCAGGGCCTCCTCGACGGCGATTTCATCGAACGGATTCATCGACATCTTGACGTTGGACAGTTCGACGCCCGATCCGTCGCTTTTGACGCGGACCTTGACGTTGTAATCGACCACCCGCTTTACCGGTACCAGAACCTTCATCGATCCTCTTTCGCTTGAATTTCAGCCTTGATCACTTGCTTGATTGCTTGGGCGCGGAACCTAAAGGTCCGGCCAACCCCGGTCAACGCGCGCAGGCCAAAAATCGCCCGCGAACGGACGCGCTTTAACGATTCTGGCCGGGCACCCACAGCACGTCCCCGGCGCCGTTATTGTTCACGGAGCGGCTGGCGACGAACAGGAAGTCCGACAGGCGGTTCATATACTGGATCGCGGCGTCGCTGACCGGTTCGTTGGGTTTTGCCGCGAGTTCCACCATCATCCGTTCCGCCCTGCGGCATATCGTGCGCGCCAGATGCAGATAGGCTGCGGCCGGCGTGCCTCCGGGCAGCACAAACGAGGTCAATGGTTCAAGCGGCGCATTCAAGCTGTCGATGTCGCGCTCGAGGCGTTCGACCTGGCTCGACAGCATCCGCAGCCGTTCCGCCTTGCCCTCGCGCTGGGGCACCGCGAGGTCGGCGCCAAGATCGAACAGATCGTTCTGGATCAGGCCCAGCATCGCGTCGAGATTGTGCGCTTCGGCCAGATGCAGCCGGACGATGCCGATGGCGGCGTTGGTCTCGTCGACGGTTCCATAGGCAGCGATACGCAAATCGTATTTCGGGCGGCGTTCGCCGCTGCCGAGCGCCGTGGTGCCGTCATCGCCGGTTCGCGTGTAGATACGGTTGAGGACGACCATTGTCTGTTTCCTTCAGCGGCCCATCGCCCAGACCGCGAGCATGGTGATGACAATCGCAACAAACTGCAGCAACACCCGCAACTGCATCAGCTTCTGGGAACGGTTCGGCGATCCGCCCCGCATCATGTTAAGGAGACCAAGCAGCAGCACCAGCGCAACGGCGCCGACCGCGACGGGAAGAAGTATCATGCCCAGGAATGAAGCCATTGGCGGTACATAACACCACGCCGGACGGTCCGCCATCGCGGGCTCGCGCTGGACCCAACGATCTGGCTTTTTGTCCAATAATATCAGAAGGTAGCATGGTCATCGGTTGAACTCGTCTTCCGCTCCCATCAGGTGAAAATGTGAGGCAGCTTCGCTACGTCTTTGATGTCGGCATGGACGCGTTCTACACGTTTCTCGCCGATGACGGCTGGGCGATCGCCAGCCACATCGCGCTGTCGACGCTGATGGCGCTATTTCCGTTTCTGATCGTGCTGACCTCGCTATCCGGCTTTTTCGGGTCGAAGGAACTTGCCGATCAGGCCGCGGAGTTGATGCTTCAGGTCTGGCCGAAGCAGGTCGCCGACTCGCTGTCGGGCGAGATTCACGATGTGCTGACGACGACCCGGGGCGACGCGCTGACCATCGGCGCCGTGCTCGCGGTGTATTTTGCGTCGAACGGCGTCGAAAGCCTGCGCGTGGCGCTCAACCGCGCCTATTCGGTGATCGAACCGCGGCGCTGGTACTGGCTGCGGCTGGAGTCGATCGGCTACACGCTGATCGCCGCCTTCACGGCGCTGGCGATGGCGTTCCTGATCGTGCTCGGACCCCTGACGCTGGAGGCGGCCCGGCGTCATATCCCGCTGATCGTCGAAACCAACGAGAATTTTCTCAACCTTGCGCGCTACGGCATCACCATCACGGCGCTGGTCGTCGCGCTCTTCATTCTGCACGCCTGGCTTCCGGCGGGCCGCCGCGGATTTCTGCAGATCCTGCCGGGCATCGTCTTCACCCTGGTGGCGTCGCTGGTGTCGGGCATCGTGTTCGGACAATACCTGGCGCGCTTCGCCAACAACTACGTCTCGATGTATGCCGGCCTTGCATCGGTCATCATCGCATTGGTGTTTCTGTATTTCATCGCCGCGATCTTCGTGTATGGCGGCGAACTGAACGCGGCGATCATCAAGTCGCGGCTGCCGCACGGTGTGTCACTTCAAGCAGCGCAGTCGCTAAAGCCCTTGGACTCACAGGCTTGACCAGAAAGGCATCGGCGCCGGCCGCGCGCGAAGCCGCCTCGTCCTCGCCGCGGCCCGAAACCCCGATGATCGCAATGCGGCCGAGCGGCGGGCCTAAGCTTCGAATTCGCCTGATCGCCTCGATGCCGTTGATGCCCGGCAACACCATGTCCATTAGCACCGCGTCGAAGTCGCCTTGCGCGATCCGCTCGGTGGCGGCCTCGCCCCGCCCGATGAATTCGGCCTGATGACCGAGTTCGGTGAGGATCGCATTGAGCACGACGCGGCCGAATGGATTGTCCTCGACGCTGAGAACGCGCAGTGCCTGCGGCTGATCCGGCGGCACATCGGCGTGCGCGCCTGAACTGGCGGCTTTCGGAGCCTTCGCGCGGGCCAAAGTCACCATCAACGTGAAGGTGGTTCCTCCATTTCGGCGTTGCGCAACGACGATGTCGCCGCCCATCGCGCGCGCCAGCGCTTTCACCGACGATAATCCGAGCCCGGCCCCGCCAAAGCGCGAGGCGATGCTGACATTGGCCTGCGAGAACGGGCGAAACAGCCGTTTGATCTCGTTGAGCGTGAGCCCGATGCCACTGTCGGAAATCGCAAACTCGATGCCGACCTTGCCTTTCGCCGCGCGCATCGACTTCACCGCCAGCGCGACGCCGCCCTGTTCGGTGAATTTCACCGCATTGTCGATCAGGTTTTCCAATGCGGCGCGCAGGCGGACCGGATCGCCGACCACAAGCGCCGGAAGCTTCTCCGAAATATCGACCTGGGATTGCAGACCTTTCGCCGCCGCCCGGCCAGCAAGCGAATCGCCGGCGCTGCGCGCCAGCGCCCGCAGATCGAACAAATCCTGCCGCACCCCGGCCGCGGCATTGCCGCCTCTCGCGGCATCGACAAACAATGTCGCAAGGCTTGCGAGATGTTCCGCGCCCGCCTTGATGGTATCGACCCAGCGCCGCTCACGCTCGTCGAGGTCGGACGTCGCCAAGAGATCGCTGATGGCTAGAATTCCGGTAAGCGGCGTGCGCACCTCGTGCGCAAACGCAGCCAGCGCCGCCTCGACCATGCCGGGTATGGCGGTCTTGGCAGCGCGCTGGCGCGCCTTGCCCGCGGCAACGCCTGGAGCGCGTTTTTTCGCCGGCCGCCTTTTCGGCGGCCGCGTGGTGCGCTGTGAGCGCGATTTTGACGCCATGATTTCCCTGACCCTGGCCGGCCCCACCATGCCACGGCCGGGCTCGGTGAGTCACGCCGAAGGGCGTTTTCCCGCCCGTGATCGGCCTGCGGCGCCCGGCCGCAATTAAGGCAGGCTGACGAGGCGGCGGATGTCGGCCGGCGTCGCACCCCCGGCGCGGAGTTCGCGCAAGCCCGTGGCCTGCGTCGACTTCGAGAGTTTTCGCCCCGCACTATCGAGAACGAGGCGGTGGTGCCGGTAGGCCGGTGGCGGCAGACCGAGCATTTGCTGCAGCAGCCGATGCACGCTGGTCGACCAGAACAGATCCTGACCGCGCACCACTTCCGTCACGCCTTGCAAGGCGTCGTCGATCACCACTGAGAAGTGATAGCTGGTCGGCGTCTCCTTGCGCGCCAGGATGACGTCGCCCCAGGCTTCCGGCCGGCCGGCTACCGCGCCGGTCTCGCCATCGGGACCTTCGCCACGCTCGATCCAGCCGAGATCGCCGGCGTGCGCGCAGGCCGCCGTCATGTCGAGCCGCAGCGCTGAGGGCGCGCCCGATTGAAGCAATCGCGCCCGCGCATCGGACGCAAGCAACTTCGCCGCACCGGGATAGAGCGGTACCCCGTCGGGATCGCGCGGCCAGGGCGCCGCCGCCAGTTTTGCAAGCTCGGCGCGGCTCTCGAAAGCCGGATAGACCAGGCCCTGGGTTGAAAGTTTGTCGAGGGCTTCGCGATAGTCAGCGAGATGCTCAGACTGCCGCCGCACCGGGGTTTCCCATGTCATGCCGAGCCAGGCGAGGTCTTCATAGATCGCTGCCTCGAATTCCGGCCTGCAGCGGGTCGCGTCGATATCCTCGATGCGCAGCAAAAATTGCCCGCCAATTTGACGCGCCAGATCGAAATTCAGCAACGCCGAATAAGCGTGGCCGAGATGCAGATAGCCGTTCGGGCTCGGCGCAAAGCGGAAGACGGGCTGTGGCATGACTTGTCGATACTCGTCATTGCCGGGCTTGTCCCGGCAATCCTTCGTTCAAGAGTCTTTTACGATATAAGATGGATGCGCGGGTCAAGCCCGCGCATGACGATCCTAGCGAGTTGATGCTCCGCAATGCTCATTCACCTCAATACTCAGGCCGACCTCGAAGAGGCCATCCACGCGCTGGTGAAGCAGGACCCGCGGCTCAAGCCCATATTTGAGCTGGCGGGCATGCCGGCGCTGCGACGGCGCGATCCCGGCTATGCCGGCCTCGCGGCCATTATCTGCGGCCAGCAAGTATCAACCGCCAGCGCCGCGGCGATTTGGGCCCGCGTCAGCGCCGCGTTCGATCCGTTTCACCATGACACGCTACGTCGGGCCCGCGCCGATCGATTGGGCCGGCTCGGACTGTCGGCGGCGAAGATCAAGACCTTGAAGAATCTGGCGCGCGAACTCGCCTCGGAACGACTGAATCTCGACGTGCTGGCGAACGAGGACGCCGACGCCGCGCACAACACGCTGACGGCGCTGCACGGCGTCGGCCCATGGACCGCCGACATCTATCTGCTGTTCTGCCTCGGCCATGGCGACGCCTGGCCCGCGGGCGATCTCGCCGTACAGGAAGCGGTGAAAATAGGACTCGGCCTGAAGACGCGGCCGACCGCGAAGCAGATGGCGCCGCTGGCGGAGCCATGGCGCCCCTTGCGTGGCGCCGCGGCACATCTGTGGTGGGCCTATTACAGGGCGATTAAAAAGCGCGAGGGCGTGATCGGCGGACGTGAAAAAGCGAACGCTGTTTTAAACAAGATACCTGTTGCAAAATCGTCATCGGCAAAAGCAAAGATCGCGGCAGCGAAACTGCCGGGATCGAAAACATGAAATCCACCGACTTCATCGTCGCACGCGACGATCTGCAGCAATGCAAATTCATCGAGACGCAGCTGCCTGACGCCGCTGACTTGCCCGATGAGGCGCTGCTGGTCAAAATCGATCGCTTCGCGTTCACCGCCAACAACATCACTTACGCCGTTCTCGGCGACCAGTTGAAATACTGGCGGCTGTTTCCGGCGCCTGAGAATTTCGGCAACATTCCGGTGTGGGGATTTGGCGAGGTGATCGCCTCGAAGCATCCCGGCATCTTCGAAGGCGAACGCCTGTTCGGCTATTTTCCGATGGCGACGCATCTGGTGATCGAGGCCGCCGACGTCAGCAAGCGCACCTTGCGCGACGCTGCCGCGCACCGTCAGGGCGTAGCGCCGGTCTACAACGCCTATGCGCGCGTCAGCGGCAATCCTGCGTTTGCCGGACGGCAGGGCGATTATCAGGCGCTGCTGCGGCCGCTGTTCATGCTGTCGGTTCTGGTCGACGATTTTCTTGCCGAGAACGAATTTTACGGCGCTCGCAGCGTGATCCTCTCCAGCGCCTCCAGCAAGACCGCGTTCGGCCTCGCGCATCTGTTGCATACGCTGCGCAAGGATATCAGGGTGATCGGGCTCACCTCGGAAGCCAATGCCGATTTCGTCAGCTCGCTCGGCTGCTACGACGACGTCGTGACCTATGACCGCGTGACGTCACTGCCAACAGGTTCACCGGTCGCGTTCGTCGACATGGCCGGCAACAGCGAGTTGCGCGCGACGCTGCATCGGCATTTCGATGACTGGATGAAATACTCCGGGCGTATCGGCCTCACGCATCGCAGCTCTTCGCCCGATGAGCCGGAATTGCCGGGCGCAAAACCAACCTGGTTCTCGGCGCCCGACCAAATCCGTATACGTGCCAAAGAATGGGGACCGGGCGGCATCGACACCCGGTTCAGCGCGGCCTGGTCGGGTTTTGCTCCGATGCTGGATCGATGGCTTAGGGTCATCGAAGGCCACGGGCCAGCGGCGGTGAAACAGGTTTATCTCGACACATTAGCGGGCCGCGTCCCGCCGGATCAGGGGCACATCCTGTCGCTGAGGACATAGCGGAGTTCTTCAACCCGCCCTTTCTGCATGGTCGCAAACGGTATAGCCTTCACACCAGGGAAACGCCGCAAAGACGGCTGGTGTGAGAAACGCGCATGCTGGACAAAACGGACGATGTTTCGATAACAGTCGAAAACTGGCTGGCGCGCTTCGAAAACGCGCTCGCGACATCAGACGACAACCTGCTGAAATCCCTGTTTCACCCCGAAAGCTACTGGCGCGATGTGCTGGCGCTGAGCTGGAACCTGCAGACCATCAACGGCGCCGACGCCATCCTCAGAGAGCTGAAAGCCCGCGCCGGCAGCGCCGCTCCGAGCGGCTTCAGGATCGATCCCGATCGCGCCGCACCGCGCCGGGTAACGCGTGCCGGCACCAACGCGATCGAAGCGATTTTCAAATTTGAAACCGCTCAGGGCCGCGGCAGCGGAATTCTGCGGCTGATTTCCGATGCCGGCGACGGCAACAGGCTGAAAGCCTGGACGCTGCTGACAGCGCTCGACGAACTGAAAGGTTTTGAGGAGCAGCAGGGATCATTGCGGCCCCGGGGCCAAGCCTACTCGCGCGATTTTCGCGGCCCCAACTGGCTCGACCTCCGAAAAGCGGCGGCAGAATATGCGGACCGCGATCCGGATGTGCTGGTGGTCGGCGGCGGACAGGCCGGACTTTCGATAGCGGCACGCCTCAAACAATTACAGATCGATACGCTGATCGTCGACCGCGAGGCGCGCGTCGGCGACAACTGGCGCAATCGCTACCATGCGCTGACGCTGCATAATCAAGTCCAGGTCAATCACCTCCCCTACATGCCGTTCCCGCCGAACTGGCCGGTCTATATCCCCAAGGACAAGCTCGCCAACTGGTTCGAGGCCTATGTCGAAAGCATGGAGCTGAACTACTGGACCGGCACCGAGTTCGAGAGCGGCGCTTACGATGAAGCGGCGGGACGCTGGTCGGTGGTGTTGCGCCGGGCCGACCGCGGCAAACGCGAGATGCGTCCGCGCGATGTCGTGATGGCGACCGGCGTCAGCGGCATTCCGAACCTGCCGGATATTCCCGGCTTGAAAAATTTTGCCGGCACGGTTCTGCATTCCAGCCAATACGGCGACGGCGAGACGTGGACGGGCAAAAAAGCTGTCGTCATCGGCACCGGCAACAGCGGCCACGATATCGCGCAGGACCTGCATTCCAGTGGAGCAGAGGTGACGCTGGTTCAGCGCAGTCCGACCTTGATCACCAATATCGAACCATCGGCGCAACTGGCCTATGCGGCGTATAACGAAGGCACGCTCGAGGATAATGACCTGATCGCGACGTCGATGCCGCTGGCACTCGCGAAAAGAAGTCACCAGTCCATTACAGAGCTGTCGAAGGAGCTGGACAAGGATCTGCTCGATGGCCTGCGGCGCAAGGGCTTCAAGCTCGATTACGGCGAAGACGACACCGGCTGGCAGTTCAAATACCTCACCCGCGGCGGCGGCTACTATTTCAACGTCGGCTGCTCCGACCTGGTCGTGCGCGGCGAGATCGGACTGAGACAGTTTTCGGATATCGAGGCGTTTTTCGCCGATGGCGCGCGGATGAAGAGCGGCGAGACGCTAGCCGCCGACCTGATCGTGCTGGCGACCGGCTACAGGCCCCAGGAACATCTGGTGCGGAAACTGTTCGGCGACGAGGTCGCCGACCGCGTCGGCCCGATCTGGGGATTCGGCGAGGGGCAGGAATTGCGCAACATGTACACGCGCACCGGCCAGCCCGGCCTGTGGTTCATCGCCGGCAGTCTGGCGCAGTGCCGGATCAATTCAAAATATCTGGCGTTGCAGATCAAGGCCATCGAGGAAGGGTTGCTGCCGCGGGTTGCGGACGCAGAGACTGACGCGGCCTTCGCGTGAATTGCATTGAAGTTCACGTCATTCCGGGGCGCGCAAAGCGCGAGCCCGGAATCCACAATCACGATCGGGAGTATGGATTCCGGCCTGCGCCAAGTGGCGCATCCACGATGTGCGCTTGCACATCGGGGAATGACATTCAATAAGAATAATATCAGTGGAGAAACACATGCCGACTATTCTCGGCTCGGGCGAGTATCGCTACCGCGTGGTGGAGAACTGGGCGAAGCTGCCGGACGGTTGGAATCTCAGCGATGTCGCTTCCGTCGCGGTCGACAGCAAGGATCGCATCTACGTCTTCAATCGCGGCGCCCATCCGATGGTCGTGCTCGACCGTGAGGGGAATTTTATCAGGAGCTGGGGCGAAGGCCTGTTCAGCCGCGCGCACGGGCTGCACATCGACGCCGACGACAACCTCTATTGCACCGATGACGGCGACCATACGGTGCGCAAGTGCTCGGCCGACGGCAAGGTGCTGCTGACCATCGGCATCCCGAACAAGCCGGCGCCGTTCATGAGCGGCGAGCCGTTCCACCGCTGCACCCACACCGCGCTCTCGCCGAAAGGCGAAATCTACGTCTCGGATGGTTACGGCAATGCCTGCGTCCACAAATACACGCCCGACGGCAAACTGATCAAAAGCTGGGGCGAGCCGGGCATCGATCCCGGCCAGTTCAATATCGTCCACAACATCGTCACTGACGCCGATGGCTGGGTCTATGTCGCCGACCGCGAGAACCATCGCGTGCAGGTGTTCGACGGCAACGGCAGATACGAGGCGCAGTGGAATAATTTGCACCGGCCCTGCGCGCTGCATTGCTGCGGCGGTAGGCAGCCGAATTTCATCATTGGCGAGCTTGGCCCCGGCATGCCGGTCAATCGCAAGGTGCCGAATCTGGGCCCGCGCCTGAGCATCGTCGACGCCAAGGGAAAGCGCATCGCCCGGCTCGGCGGCGAGGACGGTCCCGGCCTCGAGACCGGCAAATTCCTCGCGCCGCACGGCATCGCGCTGGATTCGAAGGGCGACATCTATGTCGGCGAAGTCGGCGTCACCGACTGGAAGACCAGCTTCCCGGATACGCCAATGCCGGCGGTGGTTCGCTGTCTGCAGAAACTGGAAAAAGTTTAGCGTCTCATTCCGCCTTGAGCTTGGATACCCCAATGATCGGCCACCGTTCCGTCTCGGCTTTCCGGTGCCCTGACTAAACATCGCCGACGGCCTCGCGCCGCCGCTGTTCGGACTCCTCCGCATAGCGTCGCATCGCATGGGCTTCGGTCAAAATTCCGATCGGCCGGTGTTCGCCGTCGGTTTCAACCACGACCAGCGATTCGGCTTCCGCGCCGTCAAATACGGCGATGGCTTCCTGGATGTTCATGACGGGATGCAGCACGACATCGCGATGATGAAGGAGGCCGATGAGACCGCTCGCCGCATCGAGATCCGGCGCGTGCGCGTCGGCCACCAGCGCCAGCCCGACATAGCGGCCGGCGGCGTCGACCGCGACCACCTGGGTCTTCGATCCCAGCGGAAACTTGCCGCGGAATTCTTCGATCGGGATGCTGGCGTTCACGGTGGCCACGTCATGCCGCATCAGGCGCCGCACGGTGAGATCGCGGATCCAGCCGACATCGGCGGCGCTGCGAATGGTCTCGCCGCGCAGGTGCAATCGCCATGTCGCGAACGAGTAACCGAACAGTTCGCGGGTGATCTGGGTCGAGATGATGACCGCGACCAGCACGGCGGTGGTGAGCCAGAGATTGCCGGTGGATTCCAGCGCGATGAACGACATCGTCAGCGGCCCGCCGATCACGGAGGCGGACAGCGCGCTCATGCCGACGATCGCATAGAGATTCGGATCGAGGTTGAGACCCGGCCAGATCGTATCAAAGCCGGCAGCGAACAGGTGACCGCCGAGCGCGCCCAGAAAGAGCGTGGCGAAAAACAATCCGCCGCGAAAGCCGCTGCCGAGCGATATGACGGACGCAATCGCCTTCAGGACGAAGATGCCTGCGATGGCCGCCAATGGCATCGAAACAAATCCGGCGAAATGCAGCGCGCCATGCCCGGACGACATCACTTGCGGGGTCAGCAACGCGAGTAGACCGACGCCGAGACCGCCAAGCGCCGGGCGCAGCGGCGGCCAGAGTCCGGTCTTCGACAGCAGCGTCTCGCACAGCGCCACGCCGCGCATGATGGCGATGCCGAACAGCGCCGCCAGAATCCCGAGCAGCGCGGCGACGGCAAGGTCACGCCCGAGGACATTGCCGACCGGGCCGACACCGACGCCGAGCGACAGCACCGTAAATGCATGAGCGACGAAATAGCCCGCGACCGCGGCAACGCCGACCGGGGTCAGGCTGGCCGGCGTATATCCCCCGATCACCAGCTCAAAGGCATAGAAGGCGCCGGCGAGCGGCGCTCCGAACGCGCCCGCGATCGCGGCCGCGGCGCCGCAGCCGACCATGAGGCGCTGATCGGCGCGGCGCAGATGAAACCCGCGGCCCAGCGAGGCGCCGAGACCGCTGGCGAGCTGGGTATACCCTGCCTCAAGCCCGACCGAAGCGCCGACGCCGCTGGACCAGACCGTCTGCAGGGCTACGATCACGCTGCCGCGAAACGACATCCGGCCGCCATGCAGGGCATTGGCCTCGATCGGATCGATCTCGCGCGCCGGCCGCCACCGCTGCAGCAGCAGGAATGCCAGCCCCAGCAACAACCCGCCGAGGCTCGGAACCAGCAGGGCGCGCAGCGGCTCGATCCTGAACTGGCTTGAAAGACGCTCGCCCATTTCAAGATTGAACAGAATTACGTGAAGCCCTTCGACCGCCGCGCTCATCGCGGCCACCACCAAGCCGCCGATGGTTCCGACCAGCGCCGCAAGGACGACCAGGCTCGTTTCATGGGCGCGAACGAAGGCCCGCAGCCGGCGCGGCGCCTCAAGATAACGGGACGTGGGAACCATTTGCTGCGCCCAAATGCGGCCGAAAGGTGCCGCCCGCCTCGTTTAGCGGTCCTGGGGCCGATCATGCAATCGACGCGCGACCGGCGCGGCGGCGGATAAGGCCGCCAACGCTCTTCACAATCCCGTCACGCTGCCTGTAGTATGTCATCTCATGCTGCTTCGCAGCTAAAACGGGGGCCAGGAGCGTTACTTGAACGCACATGTCTCGCAAGGCGGTTGGCCGGTATTGGTGCTGAATGCGGACTTCCGGCCGCTCAGTTATTATCCGCTGTCTCTTTGGTCGTGGCAGGACGCGATCAAGGCGGTATTCCTTGACCGCGTCAACATCGTCGAACACTACGATCGCGCGGTGCGCAGCCCCTCGTTCGAAATCCAGCTGCCGAGCGTGGTATCGCTGAAATCCT
>Ga0209117_1000789_pt1 | contig 11934 bp, 13 predicted proteins | sample BlaSpr_A8_OM2_M2_FD_187978 | JGI IMG/M metagenome (GOLD analysis project Ga0209117, IMG submission 187978) | Forest soil microbial communities from Thunder Bay, Ontario, Canada - Black Spruce, Ontario site 2_A8_OM2_M2 (SPAdes) (version 2) | ecosystem: Environmental > Terrestrial > Soil > Boreal...
GTGCCTCCTCATCCAGTGGTTTAAGCGCGCCGACGATCGCCGTGATCGCAGCAAGCTCAAGATCCTTTTCGGCTTCGGCGTTATCTCCTGACACGGCTTCTTTCCGCCGAAAGATTACCTCTGCTAAGCGCACCTTGGTCGCAGTAGGTCAAAGATAGATGTCGAGCCTAGACGTTCAGGCCGATGGCGAATGTAGCGGCATAGCCGGCAGCGCTCGGCGTGGGCGTCACCAGGAGCATCGCGCCGCTGTTTCCGTTGGACGTGTACACCGTGTCGTTCTGGTTGCGAGTATCCCGATTCGGCCTCGAGCTGTACGGAGCTGTCCTGAACACGGCGTCAGTAACGGCGTCATCGAAGAACAGCTGGGATGAGAATTCGAAGCTCTTGGTCGTGCCGGAGTAGGTCCGAACCTTGAAATGGATGTGCACCGTGCGTCCCCCATACCAGCCGGGATAGATCGTCGCGAACTTAGCCATGCCGTCGGCGTCGGTGAGCTGATACCCGCGCAGAAACTTCTGTCCGACGGTCGACTGAGCCGAGACGTCCGAATACAGCCCTGCCGCGTCGCAATGCCATACATCTACCTTCGCCCCACTGAGGGCCGTGCATCCGCCTGAGCCGACCCGGGACACCTGAAACGTGAGGGTGAGGGGCACGCCGGCGCGTTTTGTCCCGGTGGACGGATCGGTGGTGATGTCCGACCGGTTGAGGAGCTCGTCGACGAAGTACGGGCCCTCGGTCTCGGCGGGAGTGACGATGCATGAAGGCGTCGCGACCGAGCCGGCCGGCGGTGTTGCGTTTGACGAAGGGGTCGGCGAGCCGAGAGACGCGGAAGGACTGCGCCCCGCGCACGCGGCTGCGATCGCACCCAAACCAACGATGAGAGCCGTTCGCCGCGAGACCATGCTTTCGAAGAGCGACTTCACGACTGGTCAATCTTGGGCAATGGACTGAGCCCTGGCTGGAAGGCTCCTGAGGATTCGCTCAGAAATCGGCACCCGGTAGACTCGGATTGGTGACGAGTCGTGTCGCAGCGATCCTGGTGCTCGTTACTTTCCTCGCCGCGGGCTGCACGCTCAATCCGAAGCAGGCTGCCCAGGGCAGTCCAACGCCGTCACCTTCCACTCTCAAGTGGATCGACTGCGGTGGCGGATTTCAATGCGCCACAGTGCAGGTCCCGCTGGACTACGCGCATCCGGACGTGGGCACGATCGGGATCGCGATCAGCCGCAAGCCGGCGACTGATACAGCTCGCCGCATCGGCTCAGTCCTGACCAACCCAGGTGGCCCCGGGGCCTCCGGCATCCAGTTCTTGCGCGGCGAGGTGACCGCAATGGCAAACCTCAACACGCGGCTCGACCTTATCGGATTCGATCCGCGCGGCATCGGCCAGAGCGCCGCGGTGCGATGTCTCGATGGGCCCCAGGAGGACGTGTTCAACGCGCTCGACCCTGTCCTCGATGACCCAAACGAGAAACAGACGGCCATCGACGCCGACAAGAACTTCGCCGCCGGCTGCCAGCAGCGCAGCGCGAGCGTCCTGCCCTTCGTCGACAGCGTCAGCGCGGCGAGGGACATGGACATGATCCGCGCGGCGCTCGGCGACCAGAAATTGACCTATCTCGGCTTTTCGTACGGAACGTTCCTCGGCCAGATCTACGCCCATCTCTTTCCGACTCACGTTCGAGCGCTCGCGCTCGATGGCGTGATCGATCCGACTCTCGCGTCCAATGACATGCTCTACGCGCAGCTCGTGGGCTTCGAGCAAAACCTGCAGTCGTTCTTGAGCGATTGCAGGGCGCACAAGACCGTGGCGCCGACATGCACCTATGCGCAGACAGGTGATCCCGGAACGAAGTTGATGGACCTCATGCAGCGCCTCGACACGACCCCGCTTGTAGTGGGGAATCGCTCCCTGACGCGCGGCCTTGCGGTGATTGGCGTGCTCACCCCTCTGTATGACCAGAGCACCTGGCCGTATCTCGACCAGGGTCTTACGCAGGCAAATCAGGGCAACGGCACCCTGCTGCTGCGGTTCTCCGACCTCTACCTCGGTCGCAAGACCGACGGAACTTACGACAACCAGACGGACGCCAACCTGGCGGTCAACTGCATAGACCGACCGGTGCCGGCCGACGTCGCAACCTATGACGCGCTCGGACCAAAGTTCGCAAGCGCCTCGCCCCTATTCGGCCCGGCCTTCCAGTACTCCAATCTCATCTGCGCGTACTGGCCGGTCAAACCGAAAGGCAACGCCGGCCCGATCACAGCAGCCGGCGCACCTCCGATACTTCTGGTCGGTGGAACAGGCGACCCGGCTACCCCTTATGTCTGGGCGCAGGCGGTCAGCAAGGTTCTAACCGGATCAGTCCTCCTGACGCGCGAGGGCAACGGGCACGTCTCTTACGACAAGAGCGTGTGCGCCAAGCAGGCCATCGACGCCTACCTGATCGACCTCACACTTCCGCCGGCTGGAACGGTCTGTAGGTAACTTCGCTTAGCTGGCGGCTGAGACAGGTGCGGCGGAAGGGACCTTGGTGAAAACGAACGCCCCATCTTTGGCGTCCACCTCGACCGTATCGCCTTCGCCGAACTTGCCTTCGAGCAGCATCATCGCCAGCGGGTCCTGCACCAGCCGCTGGATCGCCCGCTTCAGAGGCCGCGCGCCATAAACCGGGTCCCAGCCGCGCTGCGCCAGCAGCTTGCGTGCCGCTTCGGTGACCACAAGAGTCACACTGCGGTCCGCCAGCCGCTTTTCCAGGTTCTTCAGCTGGATATCAACGATGGCTGTCAGCTGCTCTTGCGTCAGCGACTTGAAGACGATGACCTCGTCGATCCGGTTGAGGAACTCGGGACGGAAGTGCTCGCGCAGCACCTCGATCACCTTGTCGCGCACTCGATCGAAATCCTGGCCTGACATCTCCTGGATGACGTGGCTGCCCAGATTCGACGTCATGATCAGGACGGTGTTGCGGAAGTCGACAGTCCGGCCCTGGCCATCGGTCAGACGCCCGTCGTCGAGAATCTGCAAGAAGACGTTGAAGACGTCGGAGTGCGCCTTCTCAATCTCGTCGAAGAGAATCACCGAGTACGGCCGCCGACGAACCAACTCGGTCAGCTGACCGCCCTCGTCGTAACCGACGTAACCAGGCGGCGCGCCGATCAAGCGCGCGACCGTGTGCTTCTCCTGGTACTCCGACATGTCGAGGCGAATCAAGGCGTGCTCGTCATCGAAGAGAAATTCGGCGAGAGCGCGGGCGAGCTCGGTCTTGCCCACGCCCGTGGGCCCGAGAAAGATGAACGAGCCGATCGGCCGGTTGGGATCGGAAAGTCCAGAACGTGAGCGGCGCACCGCGTTGGCGACCGCGCTGACTGCCTCGTCTTGCCCGATGACTCGGTCGTGGAGCCGCTGCTCCATTTCGATCAGCTTTGCGACCTCGCCCTCCATCAACCTGGAAACGGGGATGTGGGTCCAGCGGCTGACGATCTCGGCGATGTCCTCCTCGGTGACCTCCTCCTTCAAGAGCGCGTGGCCACCCTGCAGCTGGGCAAGCTTTGCATTGGCGTCAGCGATTTGCTTTTCGAGCTCGACCGCCTTGCCATAACGCAGCTCGGCAGCCTTCGCGAAGTCGGCCGCCCGCTCGGCCCGATCGGCATCAGCGCGAACTTCTTCGAGCTTCGCCTTGAGCGAGCGAATCTTGCCGATGGCCTCTTTCTCCTGGTCCCAGCGCGACCGCAGGGCGGTACGCTGAGTCGAGAGCTCGGCGAGTTGGCGCTCGAGCGCGGAAAGTCGCTCCTTCGAGGCCTTGTCCGTCTCCTTCTTGAGCGCCTGCCGCTCGATCTCGAGCTGGCGGATCTGCCGCTCGAGCTCGTCGAGCTCAGCCGGCAGCGAGTCGATCTCCGTGCGCAGCCGCGCCGCAGCCTCATCGATCAGGTCGATCGCCTTGTCGGGTAGGAAGCGGTCTGTGATGTAGCGCTGCGAGAGCACCGCCGCGGCGACGATCGCGGAATCCTTGATCCGCACGCCGTGGTGCACCTCATATCGCTCGCGCAATCCGCGAAGGATGCTGATGGTGTCCTCGACCGAGGGCTCGCCGACCATTACCGGCTGGAACCGGCGCTCCAGCGCCGCGTCCTTTTCTATGTGCTTGCGGTACTCGTCGAGCGTGGTGGCGCCGATGGCGCGCAGCTCTCCTCGGGCTAGCGCGGGCTTGAGCAGGTTGGCAGCGTCGATGGCGCCCTCCGCGGCGCCGGCGCCGACGAGGGTGTGCAGCTCGTCGATGAACAGAACCACCTGGCCGTTCGAGCTCTCGATCTCCTTAAGGATTGCCTTGAGGCGGTCTTCGAACTCGCCGCGGAACTTGGTTCCCGCGACGAGAGCGCCAAGGTCGAGAGCCACAACGCGCTTGCCCTTCAGACCCTCGGGCACGTCGCCCTGCGCGATGCGCTGGGCGAGGCCTTCGGCGATGGCGGTCTTGCCGACGCCGGGCTCACCGATGAGAACGGGGTTGTTCTTGGTCCGGCGAGACAGGACCTGGATGACGCGCCGGATCTCCTCGTCGCGGCCGATCACCGGATCGAGCTTGCCTTCAGCGGCAAGCTTGGTCAGGTCGCGGCCATACTTCTCGAGAGCCTGGTACTTGGACTCGGGGTTCTGGTCGGTGACTCGCTGGCTTCCGCGAATCTGGCGCAGGGCCGTGAGCAGCCCGTCATGAGTCGCACCGGCGTCTTTCAGCGCCTTGTCGTCCGAAAGTGCCAGCAGCAGGTGCTCGGTCGAGATGTACTCGTCCTTCAGTCGCTCGGCTTCCTGCTCCGCCTTCTCGAGGGTCTTGTTGAGGGCCGGGCTCAAATATGGCTGCCCACTCCCACCGCTGATCTTCGGAAAATGCTCCACCGCCGAAACGAGAGCCGGCTCCAGCGCCTGCACGGACGCGCCGGCGCGCTCGAGCAGGGTCCGCGAGACCCCCTCCTCCTGGCGCACGAGTGCGAGCAGGAGGTGCTCCGGTTCGATTGCCTGCTGGCCGGTCTCCCGCGCCAGCTCGGCAGCCTCCTGCAAAGCTTCCTGAGCCTTTTCCGTAAATTTGTCCAAACGCATGTTCTTAAAATTACCCCCACATTTCGGTTGCTAAACCGCAAATCCGTATCGTGGCGACATGCCCGAGCTACCCGAGCTGGAGGCCGTCCGAATCAGCCTTGCTCCCCGCCTTGAGAACAAGCTGATCACGGCCGCCACCGTCAACCCCAAGAAGGCCCACATGCTTCGATACCCCGTCGAGCATTTCGCCAACGAACTCCCCGCTCGCCGCATCGTCTCACTGATCCGGCGCGGCAAACACGTCGTCTTTGGCACTGAGCTGGGCGGGGGCGGTTCGCCCCGCTGGCTGGTCATCAACCCCATGCTCGGTGGGCGTTTCCAGATGGTGGACGGCCAAGCGCCCGTTCCGGCGACGGAGGTCTTCACAGTGCGCATCGAGGGACGCCAGGAGCTGCGCTACCTGGACCACCGGGACATGGGCCGGATCTACTGGGTTGCGGACTGCGATACAGAGGTCCCGGGCTGGGCGGATCTCGGGCCGGAGGCGGATTCGGTCCGGGAGATGGGCTTCGAGGTGTTTCGCAAGCGCCTCCGCCGGTTCCGCGACGAGCTGAAAGATCTGCTCCGAAACCAGGAGTTCCTGGCCGGGGTCGGCAACGCCTACTCCGACGAGATCCTGTTCGAGGCGCGCTTGCTTCCGCTGCGCCGGCGGGCGTCTCTCAAGCCGGCGGAGGAGGAGGCGCTGTTCGAGGCGATCCCGGTCGTGCTGAAGCGCGCGGTCGACGCAATCCTGGCCAACCCGAACTACGACGAGTCAAAGCAGGATCGCTCGTTCATGTCGGTCCACATGAAAGGTGGGAAGACCTGCCCGCGCTGCGGTCACCGGATCAGCCAGCTCGGGTCCAACCGCGAGCCGTTGAACTTCTGCCGAGGCTGCCAGCTTTAGACGGGTCGTTTTTCACGCCCCTCTCCCCAGCCCTCTCCCCTGCGGGGAGAGGGAGTCCCTACGAAGCTCGGCTTGCCGCGAGTTTTCCCGAGATGCTCTCCAGCAGCCGCTGCGAGGCCAGAGCGATCTCGTCGACCGCTCCCTCGAAAGCCTCCTGGTGCCGGCTAGACGGCTCGCGGAACCCGCTCACCTTGCGCACGAACTGCCGGGCGGCGGCGCGGATCTCATCATCGGTGGCGACGACTTCAGCGTGACGCAGGGTCTTGATGCTTCGACACATGCCAACAACGATAGATGGCCGGAGCTATCGACCTCGGTGCGGCGGCAGCTCGGGCAGGTCGTGCGGCGCCAGCCGCGTCGGATCGAGCCCCGCCCGCTTGATCATCGCGTCGGCCAACCGGTCGTACCGCCGCTCGGCGATATCCCCCACGGGGTCGGCGCTCGCTGACATCAGCTGCCGGAAGCTCAGCGTCGAGACCGCACGGTAGGCGAGTACCGCCCGCGCCTGCTCCGCCCGCCCCGTCATCGAGGCGATCCGCACAAAGGCCAGCGCCGCGCCGGTCTCCCGCATGTCCCGCCAGCGCCACCCCGCGTACGGCAGCAGCACCAGCAGGATCGGCGGCACCGCCACCAGCAGCGCGAGCACTATCGCGGTCTGAAAGATCGCGTCGTGAATCTGGTTGCCGGCGGAAATCAGCGGGTCTCCGGAGTACTTTTTCAGCGCATTGGCGGCGTCGATGAGGAACTGGGTCAGGAGCGGAATCCCTCCTGGCACCGCGTTCTTGAACGATGCGATCCAGCCGTTGAAGGTGAGCCCGGTATTGCGGATCCCGTCCGCGATCACCTGCAGGCCCATCACCGTCTGATAGATAAGGAAGCCCAGGTAGGACCAGACGATTGTCCACGCGACAGTCACGGTGTCAGCCAGCACGCGCAGGAAGGCCGGCCAGCGGCGGTCCGGATAAGCCTTGATCATCACCCGCGACGATAAGTCACTTCAGTGGAAGGACGCAGGCTGGGTTTAACTCCTGCGCCGGGAGCCGCACGAACCCCTCCATACTCGCGTCGTGATCATGACCTCGCGAATCGCTGACGCGCTGTCAGCCCTTCGACTGATCCTGATCCCGATCATCTCGCTCGCCGCGGTGGCTCACCAGGCCCGTCTCGTCGCGCTCGGACTTCTGGCTGCCGGCGCGACCGACTTCCTCGACGGCTACCTTGCCCGGCGCCTACATCAGGAGTCCGCCAGGGGCGCGAGACTCGATTCCATCGCTGACACCCTGCTGTTGATCGCGGCAGCGGTCTGGATCCAGATGCTCCACCCCGAAATCTTCCGCGAGAACACAGCGCTGGTCGCAATCACCCTCGCCCTCTACCTGGCCTCCCTCCCAGCCGGCCGGGTCAACAGCCTCTCGTCGAAGGTCGCCGGCGGCCTCCTCTACTCGTTCGCGGTCCTCACCCTTGCGGTCGGGACGTACTCGCCCCCGTTGCTCTGGCTGGCCGCCGCTGCCTTGACGGTTTCTTCCGCGGAGGCCTTCATCCTGCTGGTTCGCAGAAGACGCCAGGAGATCACGAACATCCACACCACCGGCAAGGCCAGGTAACAGCGCTCCCACAGCCCCCACTCCGCAAATGTCGTGGGCAGCAGCACCAGGCCGACCAGAAGCACTCCAACCTCAGCCGCCCCAAACGCGAGCGAAACGCGCCCATGACTTCGTGCCAAAGCAAGCGGCGCCGCGGCCAGCGCGACAACTCCGATCGCCGCGGCCGAGTCATGTTCGAGGGTCGCCCGGATGGATCCAGGATCCAGTCGCACGGCCGCGGCCACGAGCACCGCCCCACCTGCGACTGCGAGAACGGATCGGCCGCCAGACGAGCGCGGACCCAGCCCCATCGCCAGCGCGATGGCTGTGACCCCCACAAGGCAGATGCCAAGCACCACAAGGGAGGCCGCAGGCAAGCCAGAAACCGCCATGCGGCTGATCGTTCGTTTCATCGGGTCGTATCCAGGAGTCAAGAATCCGGCCGCGACGATCAAGCCCACTGCGACCGGCGCCGCAACAAGGCCGACGGCGCCGAAGAAGACTCCCGACCTAGTTCGCGGACTCAAGCGCCACTTCTGGGCATTGATGGTGACCCTAGGCGATGGCGTACGCAACCTCGACCGTGACCGTCAGATTGAGCTCTCCAACCGGTATCTGGGTCGAGTCTCCGGCGGCGGCTTTCGGGCTGAAGGACGCCGAGGGGTAGCCCGAAAACGTGACGTCGCTCACCCGAACGACCTGCCCGAGGTTGACCCCCGCCGCCGCCGCCATCGCTTGCGCGCGAGAGTGAGCGTCGACGATGGCGAGCGTCCGCGCCTCGGCTTTCGCGGCCTTCGGGTCGGCCAGACCAAAGGAAACCGTGACATTCGTGGCGCCGCCCTCATGGACCAGCGCATCCAGCGCTTTGCCAACGCTGTCGACGGCGTGCCACTTGAGCTGCAGCTGCTCTGAGGCGCGGTAGCCGGCGATCGTCTGGCCGCCTGACGAGTAGTAGGGACCGACCCAAAATCCAGAGGTGTTGGTGTCCTTGTCCGCGATGCCCAGCGCTTTGGCCCGCGCGATGAGCTTGCCCGCCTTGGTCGCCAGGTCGCTCTGAGCGGCGGATGCGGTGGACTGCTGCGACTCGACACCGACGGACAGGAATGCGATGTCAGGCTTTTTCGAAACTGTCGCATCGCCGCTGGTGATCACGCCCGATTCAACGACCGAAGATGCCGCGGGCGCCGACATGAGGACAGGTGGCCGGCCGGCCGCCACGACGACCACGGCGACGACCAGTGAGCATACGGTCGCGATGGCAACAGAGACGACGACGAGGGGCAGCGGTTGGGGCATTCTCGAAATCTGCATGCGACGCCAACGACGCGGCTGGCAGCGAGGTAACAGGTGCGCCAGACTTGGATGCGTGGGTTCGCCCTCTCCCGACGAAAACAACGACGCCCCGCTTTCTCGGACCGAGTACACGCTCAGGGCTGAGGTCGCGGGCGGGTTAGGGCCGCAATCCGTACTGGATTCGAGCACCAACCCTCCTGCCGTGAGCGTGCTTCACTACGACTTCGTGAGCTGGCTTGGCGATGACATAGTCGCGAGCTTTCCTTGCAGCATCGTGACCGAGGCACTGGCCAAGGCGATTGCCGATGAAGGATTGACCGGCGCCCAGATCGACGAGGTGATCGTGACCAAGAATCCGCAGTTCGAGCATTTCTTCCCCGACATAGCCGCTCTACTCCCGGAGTGGAAATGGTTGCGACCCACCGGCCAACCACACGACAGCGATTTCTGGCAGGACGAGCAGGGGATCCTGATCGTCAGCGATCGCGCACTCAACCTACTGCGGAAGTTCAGCCTGGAGAACTGCCGCATCGGCACTTATGGCGATTCCGCCTTCGCCTAGCTAGCCGCCTTCTCATTTGAACGCATCTCCGCCCGCCCGCCGCTGAGATGAGCGCTCCGAGCCAGACCGTATCGACATGGGCGCCGCTTCGCATCGGCGTGTTTCGGGCTCTCTGGCTCGCGGTGCTGGTCAGCAACGTCGCCGTTTGGATGCAGACAGTAGGGGCGCAATGGCTGCTCGTCAGCCAGCCGCATGCCTCGATCCTGGTCGCACTGGTGCAGACCGTCGACTACCTGCCCGACGTGGTCTTCGGCCTGGTCGGCGGCGTGCTCGCCGACACTTTCGACCGGCGACGCCTCCTGATGGCGGTCCAGGCATTCCTCGTCATCGTTGGAGTGGCACTGGCCGCTCTGACTTTCGCCGGCCAGATGCCTCCCGCGCTGCTGTTGACCTTCACGTTCTTGATCGGTTCCGCTTCGGTGGTGACTCTGCCGGCGTATCAGTCCCTGGTCCCCGACCTCGTACCGCGCAACCATCTGCACTCAGCATCGGCGCTCTCGTCGATCAGCATCAACATCGCCAGGGCCGCCGGACCCGCACTCGCCGGCGTGGTGATCGCCCGTACCGGAGTTGGCGCTGTTTTTGCCCTGAATGCCGCGATGTACCTGCTTTTCCTTGTGGTGCTCGTCGCCTGGCACCCGCCGGTGCGCACAGCGCCGAAATTTCCCGAGCCATTTATCTCGGCGCTTCGCGCCGGCGGCCGCTACGTGCGCTACGCGCCGGTGGTTCGCCGCATCCTGCTCCGCTCAGCACTCTTTCTGGTGCCGGCCAGCGCGCTCTGGGCGCTGCTTCCGCTCATCGCCAGCCGGCGGCTCGCGCTGGGCGCCGACGGCTATGGATTGCTGCTCGGCGTACTGGGTGTCGGCGCCATCTTCGGCGCGGTCATCCTCCCTCGACTCCGCGCCAGGATATCGATCAACGCTCTACTGGCTGCGAGCGGGATCACCTATGCACTCGTTTTGGCCGCGGTGGTTCTCATCGACAACACGGTCGTGATTCTCATCGCGCTCCTGCCGGCGGGCATTGCGTGGATGGCCGTCCTCTCAACGGTCAACGCCGAGCTCCAGCTCTTCCTTCCGGCATGGGTGCGCGCGCGCGGCCTGTCCGTCTACCAGATGGTCCTCTTCGGAGCACAGGGCTTCGGTGCTCTCATGTGGGGAGTCATTGCCGCGCCCGCTGGAATCGTGCCCACGTTTCTGATCGCGGCCGGGGTGATGGTTGCCGGAGTCGCGACCATGCGATTCTGGCCCCTCATCGACACCACCGGCATGGACCGCAGCACGGTTCAGTACTGGCGGGAACCAGACCTGGCGATGGATGCCGACCCCGAGGACGGGCCGGTGGTCGTCCAGACCGGCTACACGGTCGCGCCTGAAAAAGAGGAGCCCTTCCTCAAAGCAATGGCACACGTGCGACTGTCCCGCCTTCGCACGGGGGCGACGCAGTGGGGACTGTTCCGGGATGGAGAGACGCCGAACCGGTTCGTCGAGCTCTACGTGGTGTCGTCGTGGGAGGAACACTTGAGACAGCATTCCGACCGGCTTACCGCCACCGACCAGCTTTACGAGGAAGCGGCCCAGGCCTTCTCCGACCGTCCTGAGACATCGCACCTGATCGCCGTCGACCTCCCCGACTACGAGCTCTAGCGCATGCTGATGGAAATCAAAAGCCGGGAGGAGCGCGAATGTTCATGAGCATCAGGCGGTACAAGGTGGACCCTGGTCAGCGCGAGGAGGTGGTGCGCATGGTCGACGAAAGCTGGGCTGATCTGTTGCGCAAGCAGCATGGATTCCTCAGCTACCACCTGGTCGCGACAGCCCCCAACGAGCTGGTCTCCATGACGGCATGTCAGGACGAGGAGACGCTCGAGGAAGTCGTCCAGAAGAGTGGCGAATGGGTGGGCACGCACCTGACAGCCCTCAATGTGAAACTCGAGGAATCGCGCCTTGGCAAGGTGGTATCGCATCTCGGCGACACGTAAGAAAGGAGTCGCGAATGGCAACCAGGACCTCCGGCATCCGGCGCATCGTGCTCGGCGTGGACGGATCAGAATCGTCAGCCGCCGCCATCAAGTGGGCGCTGCGACTGGCGAAGGGATTGGGCTCGCAGGTGATCGCGGTCTACGCGGTCGACATCCCGGTTTACCTTCCTGAGCCGTACGGCCTTCCGGTTCAGTTCGATCCGGAGTGGCGGGCCGCCCTCAAGGACGAATTCGAAAACAAGTGGTGTAAGCCGCTGAAGGTGGCGGGGATTCGGTACCGCACGGTGATGGAGGACGGGCGGGCCGCGTCCGTGATCAATGACGTGGCCGACCGCGAGAATGCCGACATGGTCGTCGTCGGCAGGCGCGGCAGAGGGGAAGTCGCCGAGCTCTTGCTCGGAAGCACCAGCCATGAGCTGGTTCTGCACTCCAAGCACCCGGTGCTTGTGATCTCGGCCAAAAAAGCCGCGTGAGCTCGACCGCCAAACGCGACGAAGCCGTAACCCGGCTGCTGGAGGCGTGGCGGGGAGAGAT
>Ga0209117_1000790_pt1 | contig 11931 bp, 11 predicted proteins | sample BlaSpr_A8_OM2_M2_FD_187978 | JGI IMG/M metagenome (GOLD analysis project Ga0209117, IMG submission 187978) | Forest soil microbial communities from Thunder Bay, Ontario, Canada - Black Spruce, Ontario site 2_A8_OM2_M2 (SPAdes) (version 2) | ecosystem: Environmental > Terrestrial > Soil > Boreal...
CCGACACGTCCGGGAACGCGCAGTTCACGACCATCTACCCGGGCTGGTACCAGGGCCGTGCGGTGCATATCCACTTCAAGATCCGGACGGCGACGTCTGCGTTCACATCGCAGCTGTTCTTCGACGACTCGCTCAATACGCGGGTGTTCGCTCAGGCGCCGTACTCCCAGAAGGGAACGCAGGGGATCATGCGGAACGCCGCCGACGGCATCTACGACAGCAGGCTCTTGCTCACGGTGATGAAGGACGGCAGCGCGTACGCCGCGACCTTCGACATCGGTCTCGCGAGCTGACGGCGGTGCCATCGCAGGGGGAGAACCCCCTACCACCCCCCAAGGCAGTTCGGGCTTTCCGAAGAGCAAGGGGTACGGTCGTACTGCCCCGTTAGACGGCGGCACGAGCGCGTGGGCGGCTCGGCCGTTATGCGTTTCGATGAGGAAATCAGAGGTCACCGAGATCCTGTCTCCGTCTGGTCGGGGTGTTGGGATGGTCGTTGCCGGGCGCTACCGTCTCGCCGCGCACATCGGCAGGGGAAGCACGGCCGACGTCTGGCGCGCGTACGACGAAACGCGCGACCGCGCGGTCACGCTGAAGATCCTGCGCGATCCGGACGACGCCGACGCGCGTCGTCACTTCCTCGCCGAGGCGCGACGACTGGAGACGCTGGAACATCCGTCGATCGTCCCGGTCCTCGGGATCCACGAGGCGCTCGGCGACACGCTCATCGCGTTCGAGCACGTCGAGGGCGAGCCGCTCGATCAGCTCACGGGAAAGGGTCCCGCTCTCCCGCCGCGCAAGATCGCACTGCTGCTGATCGAGATCGCGGACGCGGTCGAGGCATTCCACGCCCACGGCTTCGTGCACCTGGACCTCAAGCCCGCGAACGTCCTCATGGCAGCCGACGGGCATCCACGCCTGCTCGACTTCGGCATCGCCGAGCCGATCGGTCATCGGCCCGAGGTGCCGCGCGGCACGCCGGGCTTCGCGTCACCCGAGGTGGCCGCCGGCGGCGCCGCGTCACGGGCGAGCGACGTCTACGGACTCGCCGCGATCGCGAAGCAGCTCCTCGGCGAGCATCCGACGCCGCGCGTCGCGAGCGTCCTGCGGCGCGGTCTCGAGTCGGATCCCGCGAAGCGCTACGGCCGTCCGCGCTCCTTTGTGTACGGGATCGCGCTCGCGGTCGTGTTCGATGAGGAGCTCGCCGCTCTCGACCGAGCGACGCGCAAGGCGCGCGCATTCGTGACCGGACTGCTCTCGCGTGGCGCCGGGCGCCGCGCGCTTGCGCTCGCGAAAGCGCGTCCGGATCTCTCGTTCAAGATCGCGGCGGCGGCGCTCATCGTCGCCGGGCTCCTGCTCCAGCAGGTGCATCCGACGGCCGACGGCGCGGCGAACGCGGACCCGATGCCGACGCTCATCCAGCCGGCATTCGCCGTCCCGCCGCTCGGCGCATATGGGGCGACCTTCGAGTCACAGGCGCCCTACCCGAACGCGTCGGCGAATAGCACGGTCGAATGGACGGTCGCCCTGCGCAACACCGGATCGGCCGGTTGGTATCGCGGTGTCGATGGCGCTCAGGCCTCGCTCATCCTCGACGACGGCACGGTCGTCGCGGTGCAGTCGACCCAGTACGTCGGGCCCGGTCAGGTCGGCTGGTTCACCGCTCACTTCCGCGCCCCGAACGAGCCCGGCGCGCACACCGTCCGCCTCCGTCCCGCGATCAACGGCCGTGGCCCGCTCCCCGACCTGGGCCTCTACGCGCTGGTGACCGTCACCCGATAACGCCTCGGGTATCAGCGTTCGGTCTCGAAGTCCCACTCCTCCACGACGTCCGCGCCCGCGACGGTGAGCTCGAGACGCACGTGATAGCGCGCGCCAGGCGTAAGCGGAGCCGCAGGGATGATCGCGACGTAGTCGCGTTCATAGAGCTGGGGCACGACGTGGTACGCGAAGTCGGGTCCGCCCGCCTCGGTGAGTCGCGCGCTCCGTAGGTCGACGGCACGCGCGTTCGAGAAGACGGCCATGATCGGATAGCCGACCGGCCGCGACGCCCCCGGCGGAAGGACCTCGGGCACCTCTTCTCCTGAGTATGTGGTCGCGACACGCTGAGCGGGCGCAGGCGCGCGGACGCGATCTGGCGCGGGCACGCTGAAGTCGTACACGATGACGCCGACGGTGATGGTGCGACCTGCTGTCTCAGCGTGCCCCCAACCCGCGACGATCGCGTGCGGATGCATCAGGCCGAGCCGGTGATACGGAAGCACCCACAGCGATCGCACGCCATCGGTGCCGTTGCTGAACGACGTCGCGACCTCGCTGGCCGTCGCGTCGGTGTACCCCTGCGCGACGAGTCGATCGCGCACGAACACGCCACTGAAGCCGGGAGCTCCGGGCGTCTCATCGTGTCCGAGCGCGTCGTTGCGAGCGAGGTACTCCGCGTGCTTTTGCGCGGCGGCCGTCACGCGGTCATCGGCGCGCACCGCGGGCGCGCCGACCGCGGCGCGAAGGTCGTTGTGCACGCGCAGCATCGCTGATGGGTCGTTGGCCGACAGGGCGGTCGGCGCCGCGCTCGCTGTTGCGGTCGGGCTCGCCGACGGCGATGGCGATGCGGCGGTCTCTGATGGTGACGGCACCGCAGCGGTCGCCGTGGGAGAAGGAGCAACCGCCTCGCTTCGTGTCGGCGCCGACGAGTGAGCCTGCACCGCGTCGTGCGTGGAGAGGCGACCCGCGATTCCGAGTCCGAGCGCGAGCGCGACGACCAGCATGAAAGGGATGAGCGTGAGAGCCGTGCTGAGTCGCATCAGGATCGCGTGAGGTCGAACACCATGCCTACGTTATGGCTTGGTAACGGTGACGACGGCGTGGATGCCGAGATCCGGCAGCGGCCCGCGGCCATCGACGCGCGGCAGCAGGGGCACCGTGTAGGAGCCCGTCTCCGCGCGCGCGCGCAAGCGGACGACGAACCAACCCACCTGACCCGGCGCGACGTAGTCCGTCGACTGCACGGCGACGCCGGTGCCGTCCGCCAGCGCGAGGGAGACCTGCGCACCTTCGTAGCCCCGATACCAACCCACGCTTCCCGTGTTGCGAAGAGCGACGACCCACTCCACCGCCCCACCCGGCAGCGCCGTCGGGAATGGCGCCTGAGATTCGAACGCGGCGCCGTACGCGCTGAGCGGCGGGACCGCGAACGGCGCGCGCACCAGCGGCGCGGTGGGCGATGTCGTTGACGACGGCGCCGCGGTCGGCCTCGGGCGCACCGCGCTCACGATCGCGTCGTCGAGCGGCGACGCGATGAACACCGCCAGGAGGATCGCCGCTGTCACGACCGCCATGACGATCTGGTTGTGGCGCGCCCGGACGAGCAGAGGACGCGCGCTCGCGAGGAGTGGACCCATCTTTGCGATCAGGGGACGCGCGCGTATCGCGAGCTGCGCGGCACCGGCTCTGACCTGCGCGCTCTCGACGGGCACGTGACTCCGGAACGCGGCGAAGCGCCTGTCCAGGTGCAGACCTCGTACGAAGGGATGCACGCTCGCGATGAAGCGCGTGGCGCTCGCCATCGTCGCGGATAGGTCGCCCTTCGCCAGACCGATGGACCGCGTGACTTCGTGCCGCGCGTCCGGTCGAGCGGGCGGAGTCATCACGACGGTCGGCGCGTAGGGATCGTCCATATCGACGATCACCGGCTCGGCGGCGACGGTCATCGACGTCTTCACGGTTTCGGGCTTGATGATCCTGGTGGGCTCGGTCGCGGCGGCGACGGGCTCGGCCGATGGCGTCGCGGCGATCCATTCGGGCAGCACCGCGGCGATCGGCTGCGGCTGCGGACCGGCGACCGGCAGAGATAGCGAGGGCTCGGGCAGCGGCGTCGCGATCCATTCAGGCAACGGAGCGGCCCCCGCTTCGGGTGGCGGAGCGGCGACCGCCTCCGGTGGCGGGACGACAGATGTGGCTGAGAGCGGCGCGTCCGGCAGCTCGACAGGCAGCGGAATCAGATGCTCGAAGACGACGAAGGTGTCGGTCGCCTCGTTGTGGATCGCGGCGACCTTCATCACCGAGGGTCGTTCGATCGCGGCCATGCGGTGCGCCTGCTCGAGGAATCGCGTGCGACGAGACTCATCGTTGCGGTCGCGCAGGATCTCGATGGTGACGACCCGCTCCGTGGACTCCTCGACCGCGTGCCAGACCTCAGCGATGTCGTCGCCGCCCTTGTACATCGCAAGGCGATAACGGCCCGCGAGGACCTGGCCGACCTGTCGGCCGCTGAACGCGGGCGCGGGGGTCCACTCGGTGCTGGTCACTCGCCCGGACTAACGGGTCGCGCGTGTTTTCACAATCGGGGAGCAGCCGAACAGGCTATCCAGACCCAGGACTGCTTCCGTTCTGTAACTGGGACCTCGTGCTCAGTGCACGATGAGCGGCGTGAGATCCGGCGTCGGCATGTCGGCGTCGAGCGGGTAGATCGGGCGGTCCAGTCTCGTATGTCCGAGCCTGACGATGTCCTGGTCGACGCCACCGGGCGTCAGCGCGAGCACCCAGCCCTTCGCCGCGTCGAAGAGATCGGGCACAAGATACCCGACCTTCACGACCGTCAGATCGTGTGCGGCTGGATCAAGACCGAGCCGCGTGAAGTCGTGGATGAAATGGAAAGGCTTGCGGTGACCGGTGAGGACCGCACGCACGCCGCCTGAGGCCACCACCGCGATGTCGCCGCCGAGGGCATCGCCGTGTGACACGCGAACGACCTCACCGCGTAGCGAGACGTTCGCGCCGACGCGCGATCCGAACGCGCCGCCGACGCGCAGGTCGACCGTCGCGCCCTCGCCCGCGCTCACGCATCGCGCGACCGCGATCGGGTCGACGACGCTGGCCCAGATCGCTCTCGCACGGTCCGAGGCGAGCGTGGGATTCGATAGAAGCCGATCCAACATGAACGCCACGTCGCCGGCGCCGCCCGCCGTGGGGTTATCGCCTGAGTCGCTGATGAAATAGGGACGCTCGTGACTGGCGAGTCCGGTTTCGATGCACCAGTCGGCGTCTCCGGCGGACGTGCTGAATGCGAACCGCGCGCGCGCGTCCCAGTACGACTGCGCGAGCTCGCGCGCCGCGCCTGCGATCGCGACGGCGTCCGTCCCGGTCACCACGATCGCCGCGCCGCAGCGAGGCTCGTCGGCCCATGCGTATCCGATCCAGATCGATGCGTCGATGATTCCCGCTTGGCGCTCGAGCGCCGCGAGCCGTCCGTAAATCCCGCGCGCGGGCTCATCACGCGTGGACGCCTTCTCACCCGGCAACAGCACCGGCACGCGGACCCAGGCACGTTCGGGCTGGACGCCACGGTCGAGGCACGCGACGAGATTCGCGATGGCTCGCCGCTTCGTAAGCGAAGCATCCTCGTGCGGCGACATGCGATGCGACGTCGCGAGGTCCAGCGCGGTGACCAGCCGCCGGGACATGTTGCCGTGCGGATCCATCGCGGCCGAGATCAGCGCTCCGGGTCCGACCGCGTCTCGTACGGCCGAGGCCAGGTCTGCTTCGGCATCGGTGACTCCCCCCACCGCCATCGCGCCGTGGATGTCGAGCAGCACCCCGTCGAGAGGGCTCGAATCGCGCAGACCCGCCAGGAGCTCCCGCTTGATCGACTCGTAGAAGTCGCGCTCGACCGCGCCGCCCGGTAGGGCGCGCGCATGGACGAGCGGCAGCCAATCGACGGCGGTCGACAGGTCTTCGTACCGCGCGAGGAGTTCGCGGCCGCGAACGACTGCGAAGTCCGACGCGCCACTGCGGTGCGGCGAGAACGTACTCGACTCGATGTGGATCCCGCCGATCGCGATGCGGTGGCGCGACGCACGCGAAGCGCCGGGCAGGCTAGCTCTTCTCGTCCGTGCGCTTCTCGACCGTGACCACCGCGTCTGTGACGATCGCGGCGATGGCGGCAATGGCCGCCCACACCGGAAGAAGGAGCGCGCCCACGACCCCGAGAGTCAACGGCACTTCGATGATCGTGTGGCCGTCGCGCGTCTTGACCAGAAGACGGCGAGCGTTCCCCTCCTCGACCAGCGCCTTGATCCGCTCGATCACGCGGTCGACTCCCTCTTCGTCGATGTGGAAGGTCTCCCAGATGGACTCTTTCGTCGTTGGCACTTCAGCTCTCCTTCTTTGTGCGACGTCTAACTGTCTCACGGGACCCACCGGTCGCCACCGGTGTACGGCGCGACGTCGGGGTGGATTTCGTCGCGTGCGCGACACTCACGACGCGCGAGGCGTCCGGGTCGGTGAAGGCGAGCAGCCGCTCGCCCTCCGTGGCGACCGCGTCCATGTCCCGCCTTGCCAGCGGGACAACCGATTCGATGCGCAGCATCGCCTCGCCGCCTTTCCGGGTGATCTTCCAGATCGCCGCGATGAACCCGTCGACGAGCACGGTGCCGAAGGCCCCTTGGATGCTGGAGCCGCGCGAGAGGCGAAAATCTTCGCGGGCGATCCGGGACCGGTCATGGTGCGACAAGAGAACGTTGTCGTACTCCGGTAGGAAGCGCGGCGGAGCGGGCGTCTCGGGGTCCGGCAGCGCACCGTCGGGCACATCGAAGAGCTCGCGACCCTGCTCGTCGCGGAGCGTGCGGAGGCGAGGACGCAGCCGCTCGAACACCTCACGCAGGCCGGTGAGACGCGACCAGGTCCTCGCATCGGCGACGGTCGCCGGCCCGAACGCCCGCAGGTAGCGCAGCATCAGCTTGTCGGGCGAGGCGTCATCGGACAGACCGCGACCGAGCCACGCCTCGAGAGTCGTATGACGCGCCTGCCCGCTCGCGCCCCACACGCCTCGCGGCGGCACCTGCACGAGCGGAAGCAGGAAGTGCACCGCGGCTGCGAGCGCATCGGCGTCCCGATCGGGCCATCGCTTCTTCAGCAGCGGCCGAAGCTCGGCGGCGCTACGTGGGCTCTCGTCCACGAGCTTTCGACCGGCCGCAACGACCGCCTTCACGTCGAGACCGTCGAGCCTCGTGGTGAACGTCGGGACGCCGACGTCGCCTCGTGCGGTCAGAAAGACCTTCTCGAAGATGGACTGCACCACCGGCGCCATGGCTATCGCGTCGCGGGCTGTGACGAGGTGGACGGTAGCGCGCATGAGGCCGATACGCACGGCGCGCCGTTCGGTGATGAGTTTCGCGAGATCGTCCGTTTTGAATCCCTCGAGCCGCGTCCACAGTCCGACGTATGGGTCGGTCGGCACCTGCGCCTGCATGCCCACGACGTGTTCTATCGCGTCCTTCGCGGACATCTTCGAGCGGTGCAGCAGAAGCTGCCGCTCGAGCAGGGCGCGGTTGAGCGCGCGACGGCTCAGGATCAGGCGAACCCCTGATCGTCCAGCCCATCGGGTTGGATGCCGAGCTCGTCGAGCCAGGCGTGCCATGCCTCGAGGGGGGCGCGATCGGGGACGGCGAACGAGCGATGGTCGAGACCGACGCGGTGCGGCGTGAACACGCGACCTTCGACGATGTCGCGCTGGGTGAATGCGAGCACCGTGCGCAGGGCCGGTTCCCGGATGGCGCAGGCCGTGACGCTGTGTTCGTCGTGGGCGATCCCCGTGATCGGCGGCGTTGTCAGTAGCCCTTTCGGCGCGGCGCGTCCGCGACGGCATTCTCCGGCGGATCGGTGACCGTGCGGAGCTTCGCCGCCGCGTCGCGGAGCGCGATCAACTCGTCGCTCGTGAGCCGCTGGAGCTCTGGAGGCGGCTTGTAGACGCCGCGCATCAGCTGCGCCTTCGTCTTCACTCCGCGCGCTGTGAGCGCAACGAGCGTGACGCGGCGATCGCGTGGGTCGGAGCGCCGCTCGATGAGGCCACGTTGCTTCAGCCGATCGACGATCCAGGTCGCAGTCGAAGCGTCGCACCGCCATTCCTCTGCGAGCGATCGCATCGGCCGCGCGCGCTCCGGGTCGAGACTGCCGAGCGCCCGGGTGTCGTTGGGCGTGAGCCCAAGCTGCTCGAGGACCCTACCGCGATGATCGGCCGTAGCGATGATGATGCCGAAGAGCTCGCGCCAAGCCGCGGCCGCGAGTGAATTCTTGTCGCGGCCGCGTTCGGGCATCAGCGAAGGATAGGTTTACGACGCGCTTCGTTCAGTCGCGAGGACCTGCGCGGAGCGACCGGTCACGAACGCGGCGGCCGCGGCGACAAGCGCGAAGGCGAACAGCACGACGAGCGCCCCAAGCACCTCCGGCTTGACGGTCATGTCGAAGACGATGCCGAGCGCGATGCCGATCCGGATGATGACCGATGACCACACGAGCCGATCGCGCAAGCGGAGACGCGCCTCCAGCGGCAGCGGTCCGCGGAGCACCCCGATCGAGCGACCGATCCCTGGGATGCGCGTGGCGTTCGAGGCCGCGCCGAGTCCCGCCAACACGACCATCGCCCCGAGGCCGGCGACGTTCCAGCCCTGCCAGCCAGTGCTCGTCGCGGCCAGGTAGAGGCCAGGCAAGAGGACCGTGATCAGTGCGACGGGTCCGATGACGCGGATCGGGCCGAGCGCGCTCAGCCAGTCGCGGGCCTGCTCCGCCGTCTGGGCAGAGCGCAGCCGCGAGACGGTCAGGAACTCGATGCCTAGCGCCACGAACAGTCCGAGCGCGCCGACGATGTGCAGGAACAGGACGATCGCATAGACGCTCATCGAGCCCCCCTTGATAGGTCGGAGACGAGCCTAGCCGAGATATATTGAGTAGTCAAACTATCTTGCTACTCAAAGTATGTTGCTACAGACCCAAGACACCACGCGGTCCGGGTGTATGCGGATCAGCGGTTCGGGTGTGGCGATCGCCTCGGCCTGTCCCCGCACCTCGACACCCCGCGGTCGCCAGGGTAGAAGCACTTCGTCGATCACGATCGCCGCGCGACGCGAGCGCATGACGTCGCGGAACTTCTTCGAGCTCCGGGTTGTATGACCACATCCCCACCGGCGTGACGTGCGGAGTGCCGTCACGGGCGATGGTGGCGACCGACCGAGACGCCGTCCGCTCTGCAGGCACTCGGGCTCAGCCGGACTGAAGACGCTCACCTGTGACCTCCAACGGCATGTCGCATCGCGGGCAGCAACGTAGCCAGTCGCTCCGCACCATCGTTCGACGCCCGTTGGCTCACCGACGCGTAGCCGAAGACGATCGCGCCACGATCGCCGGCGGCGATGCGGGATTCGGCAATGCCTTCGAGGCCGACGCCGGCATCCGCGGCGGATCGCATGAACGTTGCCTCATCGAGCCCGCGCGGCATCCACGCCAGCACGTGCAGGCCGGCCGATGCTCCGACCGGCTCGAACTCCGGCAGGTGACGGCGGAGAGCGGCGAGCATCCCATCGCGTCGCTCCCTATAGATAGGACGCATGCGACGAAGGTGTCGGTCGAGCTCACCCGAGCTGACGAAGTCGGCGAACGCGAGCTGATCGAATGCCGGTGAGCCCAGGTCATCCGCCCTCTTCGCGCGCGCGATGCCCTCGGCGAGCGACGCGGGCGCGACGAGCCAGCCGAGACGCAGCCCCGGCAGGAGGATCTTGCTGGCCGAGCCTGCGTAGACGACGCGATCGGGGCTGAGACCCTGGAGCGCGCCGATCGGCTCGCGGTCGTAACGGAACTCGGCGTCGTAGTCATCCTCGACGATGATCCCGCTGCGTCGCGCGGCCCAGGCCGCGAGCGCCGCGCGCCGCTCCGGCGGCAGCACGGCGCCGGTCGGGTATTGGTGCGCCGGCGTGACGACGACGGCATCGACGTTGGCATGACCGAGTCGCTCGACATCGATGCCGGCACGGTCGACAGCGATGCCGACCACCTTGAGTCCCGCGGATCGGAGGAACGCGCGCCCTTCCGCGTAGCCGGGATCCTCGACCGCGACGCGCCGGACGCCGGCTGCCGCGAGAACCTGCGCGATCAGCTTGATGCCCTGTGTGAAGCCCGCGCAGATCACGACGTTGGCGGGATCCGCTGCCGTCCCGCGGACGCGGTTGAGATATGCCGCGAGCGCTTCGCGAAGCTCTCCGACGCCGCGGCCATCGAGATAGCCGAGCCTCTCGCTCGGCGCCTGGTTGAGCACGCGCTTCAAGGAGCGAAGCCACGCGGCGCGCGGGAATGCGTCGAGGTCGGGTCGGCCTGGACGGAAGTCCGCGATGAACCGGCGAGGCGCGGGCTCCGGGACTCGCGTCGCGGAGGCTGTCGGCGCGCGAGCGACGCGGGTGGCCCCGCCCGCGCGGCTGGAGAGATAGCCCTCGGCGCCGAGCTGTTCGTAGGTCTCGACCACGATCCCACGGGAAACGCCGAGCTGCTGCGCGAGCGCGCGCGTCGACGGCAGGATCGACGACGGCGCAAGGCGGCCGGTCCGCACCGCGTCGCGGAGCCGCCGCTCGAGCTGGCGGTGCAAAGGGGTGGGATCTTCGCGGCTGAGCGGGACGAACAGCTCGAGCACCGAACTGGTCCTGATCCTTGGCATGGAAACGGACCTTATCAGAGGACCGGTGGCAGCGCATCGTGATGGCACACGAAAAGGAGTTCGACATGGAGATCCTCATCTTCCTCGCGGGCCTGATCGCGCTGGACATCCTGGCCCTCGCCGTCGGTCCAGACAGCCACGACCTGGACAGGGCGCTGCGGATGGAGCGCAGGGCAGTGCGACCTGATGCGTTCCTTACGGCCCGCCCGGAGCCAACGCAATACATCTAACAGAGCCGATTTCTGCGTCGTAATTCACGAATCGCGCACACGGTCCTGTTGTTCTATGAGCAGATATCCCAGGGGAGGACACCGTATGGCAGCTGCTGCACGTCCCGCGATCGTGATCGACCCGCGCACCCGAACCCAGATCGTGGTCGCCGTCATGCTCGGCCTCTTCCTCGCGGCGCTCGACCAAACGATCGTCGGCACCGCTCTCCCGCGCATCGTCACTGACCTTCGCGGGAACGACATCTACACCTGGGCATTTACGGCGTACCTGTTGACCGCGACGATCAGCGGTCCGATCTACGGCAAGCTGTCCGACCTCTTTGGACGCCGGCCAGTTCTGCTGTTCGCGGTCGCGGTGTTCCTGACCGGATCACTGCTCTCGGGCTTCTCGCGCGAGATGTGGCAGCTCGTCACCTTCCGCGCGCTGCAGGGCCTCGGCGCTGGTGCGCTCTTCCCCATCGCGCTCGCGGTCATCGGTGACATGTTCGATGCCGCAGAGCGTGGCAAGTACCAGGGCTTCGTCGGCGCGGTGTTCGGGCTGAGCTCGCTCATCGGTCCGGCGATCGGTGGGGTCATCACCGACACCATCGGATGGCAGTGGGTCTTTTTCGTCAACCTGCCGGTCGGCGCGGTCGTCTTCGCGGTGATCTGGCGCACGCTGCCCTCGATCCGCCCGAGCGGCGCGAGGCCGCGCATCGACTACCTCGGGGCGAGCGTGCTCGTCGCCGCGCTGGTGCCGATCCTCGTCGGACTGACCAACAAGCAGAGCGGCAACTGGGGCGATCCGATGGTCGGCGGACTCATCGCGGCCGGCCTGGTGATCTCGGCGATCTTCGTGTGGATCGAGTCACGCGTGGTCGAGCCGATCGTGCCGATCGAGCTGTTCCGCAACCGGTCCTTCACGCTTTCGGTCATCGCGATGTTCCTGGCCTCGATGGCCTTCTTCGCGCCGGTCGTCTTCCTGCCACGGTGGTTCCAGGTGGTGGGCGGCGCGAGCGCCACGCAGTCCGGGTATCAGATCCTCGCGCTGCTCAGTGGACTGATCCTCAGCGCGATCGTGTCCGGCCAGATCGTGGCGCGGACCGGTCGGTACAAGCCGCTCGCGCTCGGAGCGCCGCTCATCCTCGCGATCGGTCTCTTCCTCCTGTCGAATCTCCAGGCGGACACGCCCCTGCCTTTGCTCTGGTCATGGATGTTCGTGACCGGTCTTGGCGTCGGCCCGATGTTCGC
>Ga0209117_1000791_pt1 | contig 11926 bp, 10 predicted proteins | sample BlaSpr_A8_OM2_M2_FD_187978 | JGI IMG/M metagenome (GOLD analysis project Ga0209117, IMG submission 187978) | Forest soil microbial communities from Thunder Bay, Ontario, Canada - Black Spruce, Ontario site 2_A8_OM2_M2 (SPAdes) (version 2) | ecosystem: Environmental > Terrestrial > Soil > Boreal...
CATCGGCCGCAGGATCACGATCTGGATCGCGATGCCGAATACGAACATGAAGACGAGCGTCAGCGGCATGCCGACCCAGAACGGCACCTGATATTTGGTAAGCAACGCCCAGCACACCCAGGCGCCGACCAGCAGCAACTCGCCTTGCGCGAAGTTCACGACTTGCGTGGCCTTGTAGATCAGCACGAACGACATCGCGACCACGCCATAGAGCGTGCCGACCACGAGGCCGTTGACCAGAAGCTGGATCAGGAACTGGAGGTTCATGCAGATGCGGCTCGGTTGATGATGATCGTGGCGCACAAGGCACGGGACGAACTCTCGTTCGTCATGCCCGGGCTCGTCCCGGGCATCCACGTGTTGCTTGATGACTGCAAAAAGGACGTGGATGGCCGGGACAAGCCCGGCCACGACGGATGGTGATTTTGTCTCATTCCGCGGCCTCCGCGGCGGGACCATCGCTCGCGAGCTCGACCACCGCCAGTGTGGTGCGGATGCGCTGGGTGGTGCCGTCCTGGAAGCGGATCACGGTATCGACGGGAATGTCGCGCTTGCCGCCATAGATCGCGTCGATGATATCGGCGTATTTCTCGTTGATGACGCTGCGACGGACTTTCCGCGTGCGCGTGAGTTCGCCGTCATCGGCGTCGAGTTCCTTGTAGAGCAGCAGGAACCTGGAAATGCGCTGCGCCGGCGGCAGCGTGGCGTTGACGGTTTCGACCTCCTTGCGCAACAACGCGTACACTTCCGGACGCGAGGAGAGGTCGGTGTAGGTGGTGAACGAGATTCGGCTTTTTTCCGCCCATTTGGAGATGATCGAGAAGCGGATGCAGATAATCGCGGCGAGCGCGTCGCGTCCAGCACCCAGCACCACCGTCTCGGCAATGTAGGGCGAGAATTTCAGCTTGTTCTCGATGTATTGCGGCGAGAAGCGCTCGCCACGCGCGGTTTCCGCAAGATCCTTGATGCGGTCGATCACCACGAGCTGCTTGTTGTCGTTGAAATAGCCAGCATCGCCCGACTGCATCCAGCCATCTTTCATGTCGGCGGCGGAGGCTTCCGGGTTCTTGTAGTAGCCGAGGAACATATTGGGATGGCGCACCACGATTTCGCCGACGCCGTGAATATCTGGATTCTCGATGCGGATTTCGATGTTGTCGGCCATCGGCACGCCGGTCGTGTCGGGGTCAACCTTGCCAAACGGATGCAGCGTGTAGGCTCCCAGCAATTCGGTCTGGCCGTAGAGCGTGCGCAGCGGCACGCCCATGGCCTGAAAGAATTTGAAGGTGTCGGGGCCGAGCGCCGCACCGCCGGTCGCCGCCGAGCGCAGCCGGGTAAAGCCGAGGCGGTCGCGCAATGCGCGAAACAGCAACATGTCCGCGATGCCCGAACGCTTGCCCCGTGCCAGCGCCGACAGTCCCGTCTTCATGCCCAGCTCATAGAGGCTTTGCTTGAGCGGGGAAGAATCCATCACGCCGGCGCGCACGTCGGCGGCGATGGATTCCCAGACCCTTGGTGCGAACAGCACGAAGGTCGGCGCGATCTCGCGAAAATCGTTCATCATGGTGTCGGGCTGCTCGACGAAGTTGATCTTCATTCGGCACAGCAGGCCTTTGCCGAGCACGTAGACCTGCTCCATGATCCAGGGCAGCGGCAGCACCGAGACGTATTCGTCATCCGGCCCCTTCGGGTCGAACGCGAGATAAGTCGCGCAATGCCGCAGCACGCGGCCGGGAGCGAGCATCGCCAGCTTGGGGTTAGCCGTGGTTCCGGACGTGGTGCAGAGGATCGCGACGTCCTCGCCCTTGGTGGCGTCTACCAGCCTGCCGTAGAGATCGGGCTCGCGGGCCGCGCGGTCGCGCCCCATGCTTGCGAGCTTGTCGGCTTCCATCAGGCGCGGGTCGTCATATTTCCGCATGCCGCGCGGATCGGAATAGACGATGTGCTTGAGGTTGGGCACGCGGTCGGCAAGCGTCAGGAGTTTGTCGACCTGCTCTTCGTCCTCGGCAAACACCAGTTTGGCTTCGCCATAGCTCAGCAGATAGGCTGCTTCCTCATCCAGCACATCGCGATAGAGACCGAGACTCATGGCGCCGATGGCGTGGGTGGCGATTTCGGCGGACACCCAGTCCGGCCGGTTGTCGCCGATGATGCCGATGACGTCGCCGCGACCGAGGCCGAGCTCAATCATTCCAAGGGCGAAGTCATGCACCCGGGTCTGATAGTCGTTCCAGGTGAACACTTTCCAGAGCCCGAAATCCTTTTCGCGCAGCGCGATTTCGCCGCCATGTTCGCGTGCGTTGAGGCGCAGCAGTTTTGGATAGGTATCGGCCTGTGCAACGCGGCCGGCATAATCCATCATGCCGCGGTCTCCGCAGCCGCCGGCGTATCGTCGGGATCGACCAGGACCTCGTCCTCTTCGCCGAGATAGGCGCGCTTCACATGGGGATCGGCCAGCACCGCGGCCGGATCGCCTTCCGCGATCTTGCGGCCGAAATCCAGCACCATGACACGGTGGGAGATATCCATCACCACGCCCATGTCGTGCTCGATCATCATCACCGTCATGCCGAACTCTTCGTTGAGATCGACGATGTAGCGCGCCATGTCTTCCTTTTCCTCGAAATTCATGCCGGCCATCGGCTCGTCGAGCAGGATCAGCTGCGGCTCCAGCGCCATGGCGCGCGCGAGTTCGACGCGCTTGCGCAAACCGTAAGGAAGGGTGCCGGCGGTAGCCTTGCGCACCGATTGCAGATCGAGGAAATCGATGATCTCCTCGACCTTGCGGCGATGCTCGAGCTCCTCGCGCCGCGCGCCGGTCAGCCAGTACAGCGACCCCGTGATGAAATTATTCTTCAGCAGGTGATGCCGCCCGACCATGATGTTGTCGAGCACGCTCATATGATGAAACAGGGCGAGGTTCTGGAAGGTCCGGCCGATGCCGAGCCTCGGCCGAGCGTTGGGATTGAGCGCGGTGATGTCTTGCCCGCGATAGAACAGCTGGCCTTCGGTCGGCCGGTAGCGGCCCGAGATGCAGTTGACGATCGAGGTCTTGCCGGCGCCGTTGGGGCCGATGATCGAGAACAGTTCGCCATCGTTCACGCCAAAACTGACGTCGGTGAGCGCACGTACGCCACCAAAGCGCAGTGACACCCCGCGAACCTCCAAAGCGTGTTCCACGCTCCCCTCCATCCCTGCGTATTCCGCAAAGCCTGCCCCGGATTCAGGGTCCGGGCGAATTCGGCTTTTGCGATCTCAAGGCGCTTGGCGCGCTCTTTGGTTGGCGATTGACGAGATCAACCCGGTTCGTTGCGACGGGTCAACCTGTTTCACCTACATTAGCAGGTTAACGGTTGGCTTCGGGCCAATCGACTTTGGTATTAGACTTCACCGGGGTCGAATGCTATGGCCTGCGCCGCGAGCGGAAGGCCTCTTGCAAGCTCGATTTGGCCGAGCGTATGGGGTCATAATAGGGGTTGGGCAACCCGGCCTTAAGCCCATGGGGCCAGGCGTCACGGGCTTGGTCCGGTGCGATGTCTGTGGTTTGTCGGCGTTGAACTGCTTTTGGGGCAGTCCCGGCGCTCTGTTGGAGTAAATATGGCTGTTCAGGATTCGAAACGGCGCGTTGCGCTCCTCACGGGGGTCACCGGTCAGGACGGCGCCTATCTCGCCGAATATCTGCTTGGCCTCGGCTACACGGTACACGGCGTCAAGCGGCGGTCGTCCTCGTTCAACACCGCGCGCATCGACCATCTCTATGAAGATCCCCACGCCGGGAATGTGCCGTTCCTCCTGCACTATGGCGACATGACGGATTCGACCAACCTGATCCGGCTGATGCAGCAGATCCGGCCGACCGAGATCTATAACCTCGCAGCCCAGAGCCATGTCGGCGTCAGCTTCGAAAGCCCGGAATATACCGCGAACGCCGACGCGATCGGCGTGCTGCGACTATTGGAAGCGATCCGGATTCTCGGCATGGAGAAGGAGACGCGGTTCTACCAGGCGTCCACTTCGGAACTGTACGGTCTGGTGCAGGAGGTTCCGCAGAAAGAAACCACGCCGTTCTATCCGCGCTCGCCCTATGGCGTCGCCAAGCTTTACGGCTACTGGATCACGGTGAACTACCGCGAGGCCTACGGCATGTTCGCTTCGAACGGCATCCTGTTCAATCATGAAAGCCCGATCCGCGGCGAGACCTTCGTGACGCGCAAGATCACGCGCAGCATCGCCCGCATCGAGACCGGTCTGGAAGACACGCTTTATCTTGGAAACCTCGCGGCGAAACGCGATTGGGGCCACGCCAGGGATTATGTCGAGGGCATGCACATGATATTGCAGGCGGACGCGCCTGACGATTTCGTGCTGGCGACCGGCGAGACCCGCTCGGTGCGCGAATTCGTTGAACTTGCATTCGCCGAGGTCGGCCGCAGCATCGGGTGGCGCGGCAAGGGTGTCGAGGAAACCGGCGTCGACGAGAAAACCGGCAAGATCGTGGTACGTATCGATCCAACGTATTTCCGTCCCACCGAAGTTGATGAGCTGATCGGCGACGCCACCAAGGCGCGCCAGAAGCTCGGCTGGAAGCCGAAGACGAGCTTTGCGCAACTCGTCAAGGAAATGGTGGCTGGCGATCTTGCGATCGCCAGGCGGGAGGTTGCCAATGGCAAAAACCCCGTTTGAACTGAAGGGCAAGACGGTCTTCGTCGCCGGGCATCGCGGGATGGTCGGGGCTGCGCTGGTGCGCAGGCTCGCGCAGGAAAATGTCGAACTGCTGACCGTCGGGCGGAGCGAGGTGGATTTGCGTGACCAGGCGGCGGTGTTCGGCTGGTTTGCAAAGAGACGCCCGCAAGCTGTGTTTCTGGCAGCGGCGAAGGTCGGCGGCATCGTCGCCAACAACACGCTGCGCGCCGAATTCATCTACGACAATTTGATCATCCCAACCAACTTGATCCACGCGGCGCACTTAAACGGGGCCGAGAAGCTGATGTTTCTCGGGTCGTCCTGTATCTATCCCAAGCTTGCGCCGCAGCCGCTGCGCGAGGATTCAATGCTGACGGGACTGCTTGAGCCGACCAACGAGCCCTATGCGATTGCCAAGATCGCCGGCATTAAAATGGTCGAGGCCTATCGGAGCCAGTATGGCTCCGACTTCATCAATGTGATGCCGACCAATCTGTACGGGCCGGGCGACAATTATCACCCCGAATACAGCCACGTCGTCGCAGCGCTGATCCGCCGGTTTCACGAAGCGAAACTTTCTGGCGTCTCCAATGTGGTGGTCTGGGGCACCGGCACGCCGCGGCGGGAATTCCTCTACGTCGACGACATGGCGGACGCCTGCGTTCACCTGATGAAGACTTACTCGAACCAGGAACTGGTCAATATCGGCACCGGCGAAGACATCACGATTGCCGAATTCGCGCGCGTGGTGGCCACGACCGTCGGATACGGCGGCGAGATCAGCTTCGATCCCTCGCGGCCGGATGGCACCCCGCGCAAATTGCTCGATGTCAGCCGTCTTGCCAAACTGGGCTGGCGCGCACGCACCTCGCTCGAGGTTGGAATTCGATTGGCGTATCGGGCTTATCTCAGCGAATCGAAACAAGCGGCTGAGTGATTATTCGGCGAGCGTGTGATCTTTTCGTCATTGCGTGGAGCAAAGCGACGAAGCAATCCAGTATTGCCTTGTTTGAGCGCTGGATTGCTTCGCGGAGCCTGTCATCGGGCGGCGCTATGCGCCGGCCCGTTGGCTCGCAATGGCGGTAGCGCGCGGTGCTGACTTGCCGAGCGCCTCCGCCATCGCCGATATCAGCGGCTTCATGAAGTAGGCGCCGTTGGCGGGGGCGATGTCGGTGCGTAGGCCATGCGATTTGAGCTCGTCCGAGACAACAGGCCCCACGGAAGCAATCGGGGTGTGCGCCAGCCCGTCGCGTAACCGCTTCTCGCAATGATGCGCCTGCGCCACCTCGATCAGACGGCGAACCTGCCCCGAACTCGTCAGCGCAATGGCGTCGATGCGGCCCTGCGCCATCTCGTCGATCGCGGTGACGATGTTGGCGTCGGCGGCCTGCGCGTCGTAAACGTAAGGTGCGACCGGATCGACCTCGGCGCCTTGCGCCGTGACGGCGCCGATCAGCACGCTGTGATCTTTGTCGGGATAGAGCTGCAAGCCCACGCGATGTCCTCTGAGATCGACGCGTGCGAGCATCTCGGCGATACCTTCGGAGGTCGGCTTCTCCGTCGTCACCTGCGGCTCCAACCCGATCTCGCGCAGCGCCCGGCCGGGTTTTGGCCCGCGCGCGAATTTTCGCGCTTTGCCGACGGCGGCGACGAAATCCTGATCGAGACCGATCCGTCGCGCGACCTTCATCAGGCGGCGCAGGCCTTCACCGGTCATCAGCACCAGATCGTCGCACGGCTTTGCGATGAAACGCCGGATCCAGGCCTCGATCGGCGCGGAATCGGGGGCATCGTGGATGGTGAACATCGGACACTGCAGTACATCCGCGCCCTGCTCGGCGAGCAGGCGGGAAAACTGCGCTTCCTCGCGCGTTTCCAGGATCAGGATGCGGTAGCCGTTCAGTCTGTCAGCCATGATTTTGCTCTAACGCCGGTCGCCTGTTGTTTGTTCATCATGGCGCTTCGTCCGGGATTGGCGCAAGGGCGTCGCGGGTGATAGAGCAGGGCCGCAAATCACGGTTCCATCCCCATCCAAATTGTAATCAAGCCCCCTCCATGCCCGACCATCAATACGTCTTGACCTTATCCTGTCCGGATCGTCCCGGCATCGTATCGGCCGTCTCCACGTTCCTTGCCCATAATGGGCAGAACATTCTTGACGCCCAGCAGTTCAACGACGTCGAGACCGGCCATTTCTTCATGCGGGTGGTGTTCAATGCCGCCGATCTGGCGGTCAATCTGGCGGCGCTGCAAACAGGTTTCGCAAGCATCGCCGAGCGCTTCGGCATGGACTGGCAGATGCGCGACCGCGCCACTCGCCGCCGGGTGATGCTGCTGGTCTCGAAGTCCGATCACTGTCTTGCCGATATCCTGTACCGCTGGCGCACCGGCGAACTTGAGATGATCCCGACCGCCATCGTTTCCAATCACCCGCGCGAGACCTACAACAATCTCGATTTCGGTGAGATTCCGTTTTACCACCTGCCGGTGACGAAGGAGACCAAGCGCGGACAGGAGACGGCGATCTGGGATTTGGTCGGGCAGACCAAAACCGACCTCGTGGTGCTGGCGCGCTACATGCAGATCCTCTCTGACGAGATGTCGGCGAAGCTGTCGGGGCGCTGCATCAACATCCATCATTCGTTCCTGCCGGGATTCAAGGGCGCGCGGCCCTATCATCAGGCCCACGAGCGCGGCGTCAAATTGATCGGGGCCACCGCGCATTACGTCACCAGCGCCCTCGATGAAGGCCCGATCATCGACCAGGACGTCGAGCGCATCAGCCATCGCGATACGCCCGACGATCTCGTTCGCAAGGGACGCGATATCGAACGCCGGGTGCTGGCGCGCGCGATGCGCTACCATCTGGAGGACCGCGTGATCCTCAACGGCCGCAAGACCGTGGTGTTTATGGATTGACGGGTGAAGTTTTTTGCGTGGCTCAGTGAACGGCGTCCAGCCCGGATTGGCCGGCCTGATCCTTCGCCACCGCGGGCTCGAGGCGCTTCCGTTCCCGCTCCTTCATGAACTCTTCGTATTTCGCGGTGCCGGGCCGCGGCGGGACGTCAGCGGGCAAACCGCCGGCCCACTGCGGGATGTAATCGCCTAATCCGTCGGCGAGCTTCTCGTTGACGGTCCCGCAAGCGCTCAGGCCGCATGCGGGGAGCGCAACTGCAAGGAGGACTGCAAGGTGGTGTGTGGTGATCGGCATCTGCGGGAGCGTCGCAACCTTATGAGGTTGATTTGTACACCGGGTGGGCTCGATCTCTGGCCGAGCGAGCGTACTTCTTAAAGGGGTAAAATTGGCTTGTCTGGCAATATACGGTATCTAAATACCAAATGCACGGCTTCTCTGAAGATTTGATCTATCGCCCAAGGGATCGGCAATGAGTTTGCAACCGGCCGGTTACAGCCATCGCACCCATCGTCGAGATTGACATCGTCGCGCGCTTGAGACGCCATGCCGCGCCGATACACGGATGAAATATCCGGGTTATGGTGAGGCAAGGCCGGGGACTCGGTTCGAGGCACGAAACCGATCAGGGGAGAGCGTTCATGTTCACGCGTACCAAATTGTTGTCGCAGCCCGCAGCCGGGATCGCCATTGCTGGCGCGGTTGCCTTTGCGTCGGTTTTGACGCCCGCGCAGGCGCAGGAAACCGTGAAGATCGGCCTGATCCTGCCGATGACCGGTGGGCAGGCGTCGACCGGCAAGCAGATCGACAATGCGGTCAAATTGTACATGCAGCAGAAGGGCGACACCGTCGCCGGCAAGAAGATCGAGATCATCCTCAAGGACGACGCCGCGGTTCCCGACAACACCAAGCGCCTCGCGCAGGAACTGATCGTCAACGACAAGGTCAGTTTCATCGCTGGATTCGGCGTTACGCCTGCAGCCCTTGCGGCGGCGCCGTTGGCGACGCAAGCGAAGATACCGGAAATCGTGATGGCGGCGGGCACTTCGATCATCACCGAGCGTTCGCCGTATATCGTGCGCACCAGCTTCACGCTGGCGCAGTCCTCCACCATCATCGGCGACTGGGCCGCCAAGAATGGCATCAAGAAAGTCGCGACCCTGACGTCGGATTACGCGCCCGGCAACGACGCGCTGAATTTCTTCAAGCAGCATTTCACCGCCGGCGGCGGCGAGATCGTCGAAGAGGTCAAGGTCCCCTTGGCCAATCCCGACTTCGCCCCGTTCCTGCAGCGGATGAAGGATGCCAAGCCCGACGCCATGTTCGTGTTCGTGCCGGCAGGGCAGGGCGGCAACTTCATGAAGCAATATGCCGAACGCGGGCTCGACAAATCAGGCATCAAGGTGATCGGCCCCGGCGACGTGATGGACGACGATCTCCTGAACGGCATGGGCGACGCGGCTCTCGGCGCCGTCACCGCGCATTTGTACTCCGCAGCCCACCCTTCCGCGATGAACAAGGATTTCGTCGCCGCCTACAAGAAGGCCTTCGGCTCGCGCCCGGGCTTCATGGCGGTGAGCGGCTATGACGGCATCCACCTGATCTATGAGGCGCTGAAGAAGACCGGCGGCAAGACCGATGGCGATACGCTGATCGAGGCCATGAAGGGGATGAAGTGGGAAAGCCCGCGCGGCCCGATCTCGATCGATCCGGAAACCCGCGACATCGTGCAGAACATCTACATCCGCAAGGTCGAGAAGGTTGACGGCGAACTCTACAACGTCGAATTCCAGACTTTTGAGGCCGTGAAAGACGCCGGCAAGACGAAGAAGTGACAACTCCATGTCATTCCGGGGCGCGAGGTTTGCTCGCCGGAATCTCGATCGGCTCTGTTGTGAAAGATTCCGGGTTCTAGCGCTACGCGCTGCCCTCAGATGTGCAACTTGCACATCGGGGAATGACGAGTGAGGTTCGCCGGCTTCCATGACCACGCTGTTCACCATCCTGTTCGACGGCGTCGCCTATGGCATGCTGCTGTTCGTGCTCGCCTGCGGACTTGCGGTTACGCTCGGGCTGATGAATTTTGTGAATCTCGCTCATGGCGCCTTCGCCATGACCGGCGGCTATGTCTGCGCGGTGCTGGTCAATCAATCCGGCTGGCCGTTCTTCGCAGCATTGCCGCTGGCGTTTGTTGCCAGCGCGCTGATCGGCGTGGTGCTGGAGCGCTCGCTTTATCGTCATCTCTATCACCGCAGCCACCTCGATCAGGTGCTGTTCAGCGTCGGCCTCGTCTTCATGTCGGTGGCAGCGGTGGACTACATCATGGGATCGTCGCGGATTTTCATCAAACTTCCGGCGGCGCTTGAGGGACAAATCGATTTCTTCGGCGTCGGCATCGGCCGCTACCGGCTGATGATCATCGTGATCTGTGGCTTGCTGACCGCGGCGCTGCAACTGGTGCTGGCGCGCACGCGGTTCGGCAGCCGGTTGCGGGCGGCGGTGGACGATCCGCGCGCGGCAAGCGGTCTCGGCATCAACGTGCCGCAGGTGTTCGCATTCACCTTCGCGTTCGGCTGCGGCCTTGCTGGCTTGGGCGGCGCCCTGAGCGCGGAGATCTTGGGACTTGATCCGTATTTTCCGCTGAAATTCATGATCTACTTTTTGATCGTGGTAACGGTCGGCGGCTCTTCCAGTATTACCGGTCCGTTCCTGGCGTCACTGTTGCTCGGCATCGGCGACGTCGCCGGCAAATACTACGTGCCCAAGATGGGGCCGTTCGTGATCTACACCATCATGATCGTGATCCTGATCTGGCGTCCGAACGGCCTGTTCGGCCGCACGGCCGCCCGTTGAGCGCAGCCATGCCCGCGCACGCCGACGTTTCAACTCATGCCATCAGCCGCGCGCGCTGGCACTGGAGCGAGTTCGCGTTCTGGATTCTCGCACTCTTCTGCGCATTCCTGTTTCCCTCGCGCTATCTGATCATGACGGATATCGTTCGGCTGGCATTGTTCGCGCTGTCTCTCGATCTGATCCTCGGTTACGCCGGGATCGTATCCCTCGGCCACGCGGCGTTCTTTGGCGTTGGCGCCTATTCCGCCGGGCTGCTCGCGTTGCACGGCATCGTCACCGAGCCAGTGGTTGCGCTGATTGTGGCCGGCCTAGTCGCCACGGCGGTCGGCTTTCTCACCAGTTTTTTGGTGATACGGGGGGTCGACCTCACGCGTCTGATGGTGACGCTGGGGATCGCATTGCTGCTGGAAGCGCTGGCCGAGCGGTTTTCCAACATCACCGGCGGCATCGACGGGCTGCAGGGTATCGAGATGCAGCCGATCCTGGGCCTGTTTGCGTTCGACATGTTCGGCAAGGTCGGCTTCTTCTACTGCCTCGCCGTGCTGTTCGGCTTGTTCCTGCTGGCGCGGCGGATCGTGCACTCGCCGTTCGGGCTGTCGCTGCGCGCCATCCGAAACAATCCGCTGCGGGCGGCGGCGATCGGCATTCCCGTCAACAAGCGCCTGATCGCGATCTATACGCTCGCTGCGTTCTATGCCGGCATCGCAGGCGCATTGTTCACCCAGACCACGGCGCTCGCCTCGCTTGATGTTTTCTCGTTCGAGCGTTCCGCCGATCTGATGCTGGTGCTGGTGATCGGCGGCACCGGCTATCTCTATGGCGGATTGATCGGCGCCGTGGTGTTTCGAATGCTGCAGGAGTTTTTTTCCAATCTTACGCCGCAATACTGGCAGTTCTGGATCGGCCTCGTGCTGGTCGTGATCGTGCTGGTCGGCCGCCAGCGCCTGCACCGCTGGGCGTTGTGGGCGCCTAACCTGATCATCAGGCAGCTCGGCGGCAGAAAGACAATCGTTGCCGTTCCAGAGAGCGACGCGCCATGACGATAGCGCTGGAAACCAAAGGGCTGGAAAAGCAGTTCGGGGGGCTCAAGGTCACCCGCGACCTCTCGCTGAAGATCGAAGCCGGCGCGCGTCACGCGCTGATCGGTCCAAACGGCGCCGGCAAAACCACCGTCATTAATCTCCTGACCGGCGTGCTCAAGCCCAACGGCGGGCGTATCCTGCTTGAGGGAAACGACATCACGGACTTGCCGGTGCATGCCAGGGTGCTGCGCGGGCTGTCGCGCACCTTCCAGATCAATCAGCTCTATGCTGACCTGACGCCGCTCGAGACCATTGGCCTGGCGGTATCCGAACGGCTCGGCCGTGGCGGCGACTGGTGGCGCCGGATGGGCACGCGCGACGACGTCAACGCCGAGATCGCCGAGAATCTGGCGCGCTTCCATCTGCTCGATGTCATGAACGAACTGACGGCGAC
>Ga0209117_1000792_pt1 | contig 11923 bp, 12 predicted proteins | sample BlaSpr_A8_OM2_M2_FD_187978 | JGI IMG/M metagenome (GOLD analysis project Ga0209117, IMG submission 187978) | Forest soil microbial communities from Thunder Bay, Ontario, Canada - Black Spruce, Ontario site 2_A8_OM2_M2 (SPAdes) (version 2) | ecosystem: Environmental > Terrestrial > Soil > Boreal...
TCGGCTTATATCCGGCCGTCATCCAGGCGTGCAGATCCCGCAAATGCTGCTCCTTCCATCCTCCATATCCGAGTGGCAAATCCAGGGTGACACACAGCAGTCGATTAAGGTTCAACACCATCCAACTAGAGCCTTTTGCTTTCGAATCAAGGCGCGGCTCGAGCAGGTTATTGGCGATTGCTGCGGCCAATACATCCGCCAAGACGGAATACTCGGGATTCCGCTGCAAGAAACCCTCATCCTGCAGGAACTCTCTGTCCTGCATCGATATCGCAATGCCGGTAACCCCCGGGTCGTAGGACGCCGATGGCTCATAGGTCCGCTGGCGGCAGAATCGGCCAATCGATTCCAGCAACTTCAACACCTTTTCCCCGTTCCTGGCCCTTCGCGGAATCTCGCTCCAAAACGAAGTCGAAGCGACGCGGAGCAAGGCATCCTGTCGACCTGCATCGAGCGTCGCAGCGCGCCGGACAGTGCGGGACGAAACCACCTCTTCGAATTCGTCGCCCGCGAGTCGCATGAACTGCTCGATGTTCCATGACGCGAGCGTTGCAAGCTTCCGAGTCCCGAAGTAATAGGGCAGATTGAACTCTTGTGACAGGAACAGCTCCGCCGCGGACTTCAATTGGGAATCACTCCGTTCCGTCAGTGCCGAAGTACTCAGCGGGAAATCAAATGAACCCTGCTCCCTCTTGATCTCCCGGTGAACCAGAATCTCCAGCGTCCGCCAACCGATTGCCCGCTCCCGCGCCGTTCCTTCAGCATTCTCGTGAGCTTGGATCCACGTCTGGAACAAGGACCGGTCACCCACGGTCTTTATGACGCGTTCTCGGATCGTCGGAATAGCCACCTCATATTTCTCCGCCCATTCCGGTCCATCCAGCGACGCTTGCAAGCAAGAATCCAGAGAACTGATTTCCACGTCCACTGCGGCGCTGGCGCGTCGATCAGCAACATTCATGAGCAGAGTCTCAAATTTGCGGGGGTGCTCCCGCCAGAAATGTTCCAAGAGTATTTCCCCTTCGTAGTCCCTCCCCTCAGACGTCCCTGACGACAACATCTCATCGGAACTAAGAGCTTCAAATCTCTCGGCCAGCCAGATACCCACACCCGCCCGCAATTCGGCCACTACTCTCAATACCCGACTCCTTTGTTTATGGGTGAGATGATGAACATCATCCAGCAGCAGCAGCACGTGCTCCGCAACCGGCTTCTTGTCTATCAGCAAGCTGTCTCGCTGAAGCAGGCTCAGGGCTGAAAACGTCTCGCTGCCGGGAAGACTCTTTAAGTCTGCCCCACCAAAACTGTCAATCGCATCGCAAACTGCTCCTTCTAGCTGCGTCGCCCACCGATGCAAATCTTCGCCCGTGCTGCCCGCTGAGAATGTGCTTTCGAACGCCTTAAGCACACTACTGCCGAGTGTGATTCTTTCTAGATCGACCGGATAGTCCAATCGATGCAATGCCAATGCGGAGCGGAGTGCAGCCAGAATAACTCGGGCATTCAGTAGTCCAAATAGCAACCTTTCTTTTCGTCCTGGATCGAACTCCAGGTCTTCTAGCGTCGCATAATTGCGCGCACAGGAATGAAACACTCCCAAGAGCCGCGGCCCTTCTTCACCAATGACCCCCATCTCCGCCATCTTTTGATACAGCTCTTTCAGATCATCATTCCGCCGAAAGGAATGCAGTGTCAGTAGGACTGAGGGAGTAAATAAGCGGAGTAGTGAGCTCTTTCCGGCGCCGGGAGCGCTGCGGAAGACCTGTGCCTTGTCCCAAAGTTGCTGCCCACTCGGCAGCAAGTCGAGCATGCCTGGGCCGAACAGCTTCAGGAAAGTAGTGTCGGACTCGATTGCCTCAGAAGCTCTGAGCCGGAATGGATTTCGAGGCTCTCTCATAGATCCTTGTGGCGCGTAACGCGAGGGAACAAAGGTCTCATGTTTGAACCTTCGGCCCAAAGCAGCCCCAGTGAGTTGTTCGGCGTATTGTGACTCAAAACCAGCGGCAAAGCACCTCCGGCAAATCCGTATTTGAGATCAGTTCCTCCCAGAGCAGTGCTCGTCGTTTCATTCTCGCTGTCGTAATGCGCGTCAATCAGTGCGTCGAATTCTGGTAGCGTCCCGCGGGTCACGCGCTGGCTTTCGGGAAACCTTTGGACGACGACGAGAGTCGGCTCATGCTCATACGGTTGACACAACTCGGATAGTCCTTGCAAAAGAACGCGCTCAGCCGTCTCGGTTGCCATGTATAGAACCAGAATCACTTCGAGTGACTTGGTGGTGAACAACTGCGACAGCGGCGCGGAGGAATCATGCAGTGATGATAAGAATTTGCCGACCTTGCCTGCAGACGATCCGTCCTGCTTTTTGCGAATGTAACTCACCCCGCTCGCCGAAAAATCATCGAGCAACACAACCGAACGAAAGACGGCTTCCTGATCGCTCGGGGCGCGGCCGAACAGCTTTGTCAAATCCTTGATGAGCTCCTGGCGCAAATCCATTGAGCGCTCCGCCGTCAGTTCATGGCTCTGACGAACCTGCTCGTTTTGAAGATGAGGATTTGCCCGCCGAAAAACGTCAGTGTGAGATCCGTCGCTCAATCCGAGGAACAGGCACTTGCGCTCACGCACGCGAAATTCCAAGCTGTTCGTGACTTTGCCCATGTGCCATCTCGACAAGCCTGATTCTGCTGCGGCCTTCGAGAGCAGGAACGGGCGGACGTGGTCTGGATATGAAATGCTCACCAGGTGATTCATCTCTGCCGCAGAGACGAACACCAACCGTTCCCTGACAAATCCAAGTGCCGCCTCGCGCTGCGCCGGTGTCTTGAACTGCCCTAGCCACAGCGCCAGGCTTTCGATGAAGCGCATCCCAGGAGAGAACTGCTGATACTCATCGTACTTGTAGGTGGACAAGGCCATCAACGGTCGTCCGTGTTCGACAAACTCCGCCGGGTTCTTCCAGCCCATCACTTTCGCGAGCAGCTCTTCAGCCAGTTGATCCTTCAATTGCACTCCAACCGAATCGAAAAATGGTCCGCGCTCGTCGTTATGCTGGAAAGATAAAACCGAAGGGCCGCAGCCCCCAGAATCCCGGCCGGGGCCAGATTCCACGCACCTGATGGACTACCATCCACTTCATCCACGCTCAGAGAGAAATCCTGGGTAAGCAACTGGGCGTCGTTACCAGGCCAACACGGCCGATCACCGATACATAACAATGTCGAATTGGGCCTCTCCTCTTCCAGTGCTCGGACCAACGCCAGCTTACTCGTTCTCTCCGGCACAACGTCCACCGACCGAGTCGACGCCACGACTTTGACGCCATTCACACCTGCTTCCTCCAAACGTTGCGCCACACGGGACCACAATTCCCGCACGTCCATGGTAATCCGCGCTTCGACTGTGATCTGTTGCGGTCTGATGCTCAGCTCAAACTGGGATTGCGTGAACTCATCCAGAGCGTCGCTTGCATTCTGTAGCTCGGGCGCGATGGAACAATTGGTCACTGGCTGCGTATCATCTTGCAATCCCGCTACCACCCCGCCGTTGTAATAGCCGATTTGTACTCGCCGCCAGGTGCTCTTGCTTATCGCAGCCTGCAGAGCTTCCCTGACCGATTTGCCGCGTCCTGTCGCGATCCCCAGCAGGAAACCAGCCTCTACAATCCCGTTAAGAGCCTCACCCATAGTTTTCGGGATTGCGCCGAACCTATCTACATGGTCACACACCGTGCCGTCATAATCCAGAATGAGCCCGTGAAACTTTGCCCTACGAAACTTGTCACAGACCTCTGCGAAAGCGAGATCCAGTTGCTGTAAGTAATCGGCATCGGTCCGGCTCCATGATTTCTTCTTTCGTGCAATAGCTGTGGACCTTAAGTCGCTCTTTAAACGCCGAAAAACATTCAGGTGATAAATACGTCGGCCAAATTCCGGTACTCCCGGACGCCCTGGATCGATTTTTCTGTCATCTCCGAACTTCGCTACTAAATCGAACACCGCCGCCTGGAGTCCAACCCACGAAGCGTAGCTCGAAGCCGGGCTCGCGATAAGCATCGACGGGATGTCCCGGGGAAGCAGTTCGAGCGTTCGCTCCGCGAGAAGAGTTTCTTCGTTGCTAGCTAATGCCACAACAGCTGAATCAGGGTTTTTTGCAAGCCAATGGTGCCTCCCATGCGCAAAATTTCTGAAGTCGGCAAGCTGCACCGAAACTAGTCCTGCCTCAATCAGCTTCGACTCGAGATCGAAAGCTGCACTCTTGCTCTGTGGGCCGTGCAGCACAATTAACTGCCGCACATTGAGCAGGTAAGAGGCCCCGCGCAACTGTTTCTTCCGTCCAGCCCTGCCGCTGACTTGACTCGCAATTTCAAACGATCGAGGTAAGTCATTTGCATCGTATCCGTAACCTCGGAGTGCGGCCACGCTCAACGCCACGAGACTGTTCGTCGCCAAGAAGCCATCTTTGCCGGTCGGCATTTCGAAATCAAAACAAAAACCCCGCGAAAATCCCTTCACAACGCGCGCCAAAGGCGAATTCCTGGTGGCGCACACCGCGATCAATGATGCTGGCTCTGATTCGACAACAGCTTTCGCAATACCCAGAATGTCAGGATTCTTTCCGCCTGCGCTAACGATGAAGATGGCAGAACGCTTGAGAACCTTTAGATAGCTCCAAGCGCTGAGTGGCGTGTCAGCCTTTGCCACTTGTCCGAATTTAGTTTGGTGGAGATCCGCCACCAAGGTTGCCGTGCTCAGCGAACCCCCGGAGCCGATCGCGATAAGAGGATATGAGGCAAGACCGTCTATCCGGTCCCTCAGGGGCGCATACTCCAGCGACAACGCCCAACGATACGTGTGCGGCAACTGCTGGAGTTCGGATTTATAAGGTTTCCCCATATATTCGCCTTTTGTTCGCTACAACTATAGACCGTTTACGCATCAATCGCAATTCGGATTTTACCAGTCCGGATGCTGGGTGGCCGGAATGCCGCTTTGCACTTTTTCCCTGGGGATTCGCGTGCCGCCCCAAATTGCGGACTGAGGACGTACTCAGCCCGTTCTCTTTTCGGACCGCCGATCGCGGACGGTTTGGACAGGATCTCGTGGGTGACACCACCGGGCCCTCAGGTCTTCCTATTGAGCTCCAAAGTTCAGAACTGACTCTGAATCAGTAAAGGGCAACTCCTCGGTGCGAAAGACAATGATTTGTTCACCGCTTTCTGCGAATAACAGTGGTTGGTGGTGGTGCTGAACAGAACCATTCTGGCACATAGCGGCCCGAAAGGAATGGCACGTCTTGCGACAGTCCACCTGACGTTTGCCAAGACAATACTGCTGGCAAGTGGAACTTTGTCTTCCCAAGAACGTTCTGACTTCGCCAACAAGACCGTCAGTGGGCCGGGAAGGTCAATCGCCTGCTAAAGGGTCCAAAGTCCAAGTATTACTGGTACGACTTCACAGTCCGCAACCAGCGTTACCGTAGCTCAACCCAAGAAACCAAGGCGACCAGGGCCGCGAAGCTGGCTGCTTTGGGCTTGCTCGTGCAGTGGAGGGTATAGACTGTCTTCCGAAGAAGACTCCGGTGTTCGTGGGCGAAATGAGCCTTCCACCCATTGATCGGCCATCAGTCATCCATTCGGGTCGATCCTTTTTCATCATTGCACCAATACTAGACGGCCTGGATGTTGTCTGGGTGATCGTCCCGCCACGCGCCTCCCATTCCTTTGGGATTCTTGTGTGTGATTTAAAGCATAAAGTTGCCGTTTGGCAGAATTATGGTTTAAATGGTGTGTTTTCGTCAGACCTGCGTGACTGCTGGCCGTGTTCGCTTAGTTTGAGCGCGAGAGCCAGCGGGGGTATCTTGCAAGAGAGTATTCGCTCATGAGCAACCCGTCCACGGAGTACCACAAGATCTGGATTGAGCAGTGCGCCGCGACCGAAGACATCCGCGAGCGGTTCGGGACAAACAACGCGTTGGACTATTTGATCGGGGAAAAGCTCTTCACTTTCGTGATGGCATCGGAGCAGGACTCCGAGTTCGCCGCGCAGTTGCCGGCGTTCGTCGCCGCTATCCAGCGGCTGTTTTCCGCCGCGGAGATTCGCGCATATCTCGACCACCTGGAGCGCGCGAAGTTTCTGGCTCCGCCCGAGCCCGAGATCGAGGGTGGAGACGAAGAAGAACCTTGGCCGGCAAACCCCGTGTTGGGCGCAGCGGAGCTATTGAGGTTTTCGCGCATCCGGCAACTGCTACAGTCCTACTAAAACGCTCCGCGACTGGGTCGCTCATGTTTGCCACCTTGCGATTGGCCTCTCGTCTCCGTCAGAGGAATACCGCCCAAAGTAGACCAGGATTCTCAATAGGTCAGCGCTCAAGCGTGCCATGCGATGGACCAAATCCAACATGCCTTGTTCCAGATGAAGATGATTTCGATTCCCAGCCCATACTTGCACCAGGCGAAGATTACGATGTGCTTGCTCAGCTTGCCTAAGGGCTACGCTCAGCTGTTTGACGGGTTGCATTGTTGACCTACTTTTGGCTGATGAATTCCAATTGATCCGAGGGGTGCGGGCGCCCTCAACCCGTGACGGATGGCTGCCACCCAGAAAAACCAGTCGAGGCGACCCAATACCAATGACGACTGTGCCACATCGGGATCAATCAGCGGTCAGAAGAGAGAAAACCGCGATTGTTCGGTTCCGACACTCCAAACCTGTGATGCTCGCGCTTTCGCACGGCATCATTGATCCGAGCATGTCGGTGTTCGACTACGGCTGCGGTCGAGGCGAAGACGTCAAGTACCTGAAGTCTGTGGGAATTGAAGCGGCAGGTTGGGACCCACACTACCAGCCGAGCATTGCGCCGAGCTCCGCCGACGTCGTGAACCTCGGATATGTGCTCAATGTTATTGAGGACCGACAAGAACGCGAGGATACGCTTCGTAAGTCTTTCGATTTAGCCAGGCGCGTCCTAGTGGTTGCGGTCAGAGTTGATCACGGCCTTGAAGCGGCGGTGGAATTCTCCGACGGGTTCTTAACAAACCGGGGATCCTTTCAGAAGCTATACAGCCAAAGCGAGTTCAGAGAATATCTTGAGCGTGTTCTGGGCCGACGGCCTTACATGGCTGCCCTAGGTATCGCTTACGTTTTCAAAGACGACGTCTTAGAGTCTTCATACCTCGTCTCTCTCGCACAAAGGTGTGTGGGAACTTCGCGTACCGAGGCGATCGATCAGTTTTCACAAGATCCCACCGCAAAGAAATATCTTGAACTTGCCGTTGCACTGGGACGAGCCCCAATCCCAAGTGAATTCACCTTGTATCCCGAGCTTCTAGAAAGGTTCGGATCTTCCGGACGGATTGAACGCCTCGCGCGGCAAGTGTTGTCTGCGGATGCGGTAAGCGAAAGCCAGCGCAGACGACGAGAGGACATTCTGACCTACATCGCGATGATGCGTCTGCAGGGTCTCAGGGCGGTCCCGTTTCGGTCGCTGCCTCCTGAGCTTCGGGCGGATATCAAGATGTTGTGGCCTTGCTATTCTGCCGCTCGGCAGGAGGGCGAGGCCTTCCTGTATCAGATTGGGAATCCCGACCTAATACGAACTGCTTGTCAAAACACCCCGGTTGGAAAGAAGCTTCCTGACGCCCTGTACGTGCACCGCTCGGCAGAACAGCAGCTCGGCGCTTTGCTGCGACTTCTCATATTTGCGGCCCGGCAAGTGGTCGGAGAGCTCGAACATAACGTAATCAAGATATCTACGGACGGCAGGAGCCTCTCATTCCTTGAATACGGTGACTTTGACCAACAGGCCCATCCAGAACTTCGCTATAGCGTTCGGGTGTACTTGCCACGCGCCTCCTATACCATAAGGGACTATTCAGGCTCATCGAATCCACCTATCTTGCATCGAAAGGAGACCCTCGTGGATGCTCTCCATCCCAATTATGCAATCTTTTCCGAATTGACTCGCGAGGAAGAAGACAGAGGCCTGCTGTCGCGCACCGACATTGGCATGAGACAGGCGTGGTTTGCGCTGGTTGCCGAAAACAAGCTAACGGTCAGTGGTCATAAACTCTGCCAAGTCACGGATCCGGTAGGGCCTGTGCCCGATCACATCATCAGCCGACAGGACTAGGCTCTGCTCGATCCTCTGTCCCCGTTGCACCACCAATGCGCGGCTCGAATGTTGTCTGGATGATCGTCTCTCCATGCCCCTCCCGTCCATCTGGTCGGAGACGACATGACCGTGCTCAGTGAACGTTAATGGCAGATTGCTGCATTTCCATTCCCGCTCGACAACCTTCCGTGGACCCATGTATCAAACTGCGTGTATCTGACAATCTGAGTGCGACTCCAGTTCGCGGCCCCCATCATCGTGGGTAACCACCGACAAGAACCGGCAATAGCCAAGCCAAGACGACGCCCATATTGTGTGCTGCCACGAAGTTTTGCGTGTACTCGGAGTCAGTGACGTCGCGATTGAAAAAGCCTAGTTCGTTCGCAATGCCGGACAAGAAAAGGAATGGTGCAGGATCGGTCAGGGCACGGATGAGGGCACTGGTTGTCTCAATGCTCCCGATTTTCGCGTTCCTATCTGCTTTGTAACAGGCATCCACAGTCAGGGGATCGGTAATCTTGTATTTGGAATAATCCTGGACGTTCACGTCCCCGACTGCGATAAATTCTGGGTCAACGAAAACCTGATGGCTACCATTCCCGTTGGATGGCTTCAACAGGCGCCGGCGAACATCGATCGACCACGCCGTTGGCAAATCGTTAACAATCTCTGCGAACGCACTAGCGTACGCAGACGGCATGATGATGTCGAGCCTGTTCGCGGGCCACTCCGGTTGCGATGGCTTCGCGTTCACTTGTGGATCATGCATGAAAGCCCGACATCCTACAACGACAGAGCCCTGCGCAGATTGGAGAACCGATGCAGCCGTCCCTAACGCGACAACCAGGTCCGGCTTTTGCCCCGCCAGTGTTTCCAAAATGTAGGCGCACTTCTTGCCACTATCCGAGGTGTCCTCGAAGTCAGCTAGACACCAAAATTCAACGCGAAGATCGTCAAATCGGAGAGTGTATCGATATTCGAAATTGTATTTACTCTCGGAGTCGGGCCAGTCGTTCGGCGCTGGGTATCGTTTGCCGGTTGTCCAAGTAAGCGGTCTGGCCGAGGTCGAGGTTGCTGCGCTGTATGGAGCCCGAAGAACACTCTGCACGGGTGCCGCTTCCCACTTCTTGTTTACGATGATCACAATTCGCTCGAATTTCATGTCGTGCCCCCTTCTGAGCCGGCGCTGGGTTTTTGACAGGTCCACCCATCGCGCATCGACCCATCCGAGAATCTGCAGGTATGATAACGGGCAACGCTTAACGACGGTATTCCGCGCGGTGGGCGGAGTTCCCCTTTCGTTTCGAAGGTTCGGCGGCGATAGGGTTGCAGAGGAGTGGGAATGAGCGGTGAAGAACACGAAAAAGCTATTTGTCCAATTTCTCAGGAGGAATTGCTTAAGACCCGCCTCCAGATTGCATGGAACTGGTTTGAGTTCCACGCACGCCAACGTATGAGCATGTTTTACAACTTTCTGATCATCACCGGGATACTCGTGAATGGCTATGCCCTCGCGCACAAGGACCAGATCTACTGGATGGCAGGAGCCGCCAGTTTCTTGGGACTCTTTCAGGCGGTCTGTTTTGTCGTCATCGATATACGTAATCGCGAGATGATAAGGTTTGCGGAAGAGGCGCTCCAAAAGTTAGAAGTGGACTTCCTCTTCCCCGATGGGTTTAACTTGGGGGAATTTCAACTCGGCCTACGGCGACGAGACCGGACACCTGAGGGCGGAAAGTGGACACTCAGGAGGCTTCTGAAGATGAAGTACCCGATTAGAGCCATGTACCTCGCAGTTTTCTTCATGTTTCTTGCGGCTTGTGTCGATTCAATTCACACGTACTTCACGGGTCGCCCCATCTTCAAATGAATCAGCCGCAAGTCACGTCTACAGTTCGTTCGAGAACGGATTCGGTCGTCAGTCTAGCCGGGTCGATCCTTTCTCGCCGTTGCACCACCAATGCGTTGCTTGGATATTGTCTGGATGATCGTCTCGCCACGCTCCTCCCATTCCTTTAGGGTCTCTATGATCTGGCACGATGTCGTTGTAGTCTGTGAACTCGTCGTGGCAGATGGCGCATTTCCCACCCTGCTGCAGAATTTTGCGATTCAGTAATTTTCGCATCTCCGCCGGTGAGCGCAGTTCCCGATATCCTCGCGGGTGATGCGTATCCTCAATCCTCTGGACTCCAAGTCTGATCAACTTGGGCCTGCGAAGGGGTTCACGGCCACAGCAGAAGACCGATCGGTGGATTGGGCAGTATTCGTTGCGACGAAGCCTCATGGTATTTCCTCCTGTCGGACTCGGTGAAATCAGTCGTTGGTGTGTGGCAAACACGGGAAGGAGAGTCCTCAGATGGGCTGCTACAATGCCTGCCAAGGGGGACCATGACGAACCTGACTGGAGTAGTCCGGCAATTGAAGGAGGAGAGAGACCGCGTCCAGGGAGAAGGGGATCGGCTGAGCGCGGCGTTGTCGGCCCTAGGAAGTCTTGGGCGTGTGCACGCTAAGGGTAAGGTAGCTCGGGTGCCTAAGCCGCGGCGGCCCATGTCCGCGGCTGCGCGTAGGCGAATCGCGGCAGCTCAACGAGCACGCTGGGCGAAATGGAAGGCGGCCAAGCGGGACAAATGAAAAACAACAACGGCCAGGGAGCACACTGCGCTTCTCGGCTCTTTTTGTGGCGATCTCCAGCAAGGTTTGGGCGGGTGCCTCAGCCGCCGTTTACGATGGCACCAAGGGCGGCAACTTCGACTATCGGGCCCGTGACACCCCCGCAAGGGCTACCTACGTGGTCGAGTTCTTGACCAATAGAGTGTCAACGCTGTGTCCCCGGTGTTCCGCAACCACTCTGCGACTTCTTTTGTTTGAAAGGGCCGGTCTTCGGGCTCCAGTTCACGATTGAGCAACTCGGTGATTTCCGCCGCGGTGCTTGGTTTCCTGATCTTGTTCAACGCTCGTGAAATGTGCTCGTCGAGACGGCGCGAATTCGGAATCTTTCGCATTTCCGGTTCCAGCTCTCGAAAAATGACCTTGGCTTATTCCTAACACATCCCGATGTCAGCAGGGGTTTGGAAGAGGATGCAAACCGGAACGGCAGATCATGGCTTCCTCGCCGGCAGTAGCTTAACGACCAAATTTCCTATTGCCGCGGGCTGGTGCTCTCCCGCGTCGCCAACCAAAGTGTACGAGCGCTCGAAGCCCTCTGGCCCCTCCACTTTCATTTCCCAGTTGTCATTTGCGTGAGATCCAACAATTGACACTCGCCACTCTCCGGGCCTGTCACTCAGCACGTGTTCAATGACAGCCACAATCTCCCCGCGAGCTCGGGGATCACCCGTATTCTGCATCTCAATCCTGACCGCCATGTCTCCTGTATTGTACAAAGCGGCCAGGTAACCCCGTCTCGTGTAAAGCGGTCAGGGGCCCGTGGCACGCTGAGTTAAATTCCCGCTTGACGGTGGGGATGGCTCTCAAATCGCACGACAACGTTGGGCGTTTCAGAGGCTCTTAAAGAACGAGTCGGGCGATTGCCGCCCTCCTGGCGGATCACCTCGTGAAATGGTCTTTCACAATTCCTGATGAAAAAAGCGTACGGGGAAGAATGCTTTTTCTGGGAGACCAATCTTGTGGCAGTAAGGAACGCTGGGAAAAAAGGTAAAGGCTGTGACATCGGTTATGCTCTAGCCGTCACCTCCTGCGAGGGAGCCAACAACGTGGAGACATGCACCGTCACAGCCCTTGATGCGATCACCGCTTTCGCGGTCCCAAACCCCAACTCCTCCTCGCAGAGCCGTCGGTTTTTTCAGGTCTG